>Ga0207768_100019_pt1 | contig 301978 bp, 251 predicted proteins | sample CeladaPassaB1F01_FD_187478 | JGI IMG/M metagenome (GOLD analysis project Ga0207768, IMG submission 187478) | Cellulose-adapted microbial communities from the Joint BioEnergy Institute, USA - Passage B1F01 (SPAdes) (version 2) | ecosystem: Engineered > Bioreactor > Continuous culture >...
GAACCCGTGGACCTACCGCTGGGTGCTCACCAAGATGGGGCTGGAGCCGCGGGATGTGATCTACTGTGCGGCGCCGGTGTTCGACATCCAGGGGGCGATGGCGACGGGGATGATCGCGGCGCACCTGCGGCGCAAGGAGGGGCGGCTGTCGCGGGCGACGCACACGCCGGGGGTGATGCCGGCGGACTATGAGATTGAGAGCCTGCACGAGCTGACGACGATCGTGGAGTTCAACCGCTACCCGGAGCGCTACCAGCGAAAGGGGTAGGGCCGCAGTCCGCCGGGGAGCAGTGCCCGGTTCCGGTCTCGGTCCGCGGCGCGGTATGGAGGATCGGCGATCGGGAGGCACGGCCGGGTGTCGGGCCGAAGGTCGCCCGGCTCGGGGGCACGGGGCCGAACCGGCGTCCGCGTGCGCGGGGGGTGAACCTCACGCGGGACGGGCGACGATGCTCCGGGCGGTCGTGGCGGACGTCGCACGTTGTTCGGCCCGAGCAGGTCATCGCTGAACCGGAGCCATCCTGGCCGGCTGCCAGGTAGCCGACGTGTCGTCCTCCCGCGCTGGCAGGCCGCGAGTGCTCGACGAGGTGAGAGGAGACCGCAGTGAATGACGCGACGCTCCACACGGTCGTGCGCCGGAGCGAGCCCGAGTTGACCAGTGTCACGGCCGACGTCTGTGTGGTCGGGGCCGGGATGAGCGGGACGACTGCTGCGATCATGCTCGCCCGGCGCGGTCGAAAGGTCATGTTGGTCGACGCCTGCCCATGGATCGGTGGACAGGCGATCGGGGTGCCGATCGGGACCATTGGCGGCCTATTTTCGTGTGGAGACGATCCGTACCTGCTTACCCCGATCTTTGCTCGGGAACTGCTGGAAGGTCTTCGCGAGGCAGATGCGTACTACTTACAGCGTTCCCGGCGTGCGCGTACGATCAACGTCGTGTACGACGACGTGGTGTTGATGCGGCTCTTCGAACGGATGGCGCGGCAAGCGGGTGTGCAGTTCCTCCTCGGCGGCGTTGCCTCCGCTGCAGAGGTGGAGGGGCGACGCCTCCGCTCGGTCCGCGTCGACACGCGCTTCGGCCCGTGCGAGGTGCGGGCGGACGCCTTTGTCGATGCATCCGGTGACGCCGCGCTCACCTGGGTCGCAGGTCTGGCGTGCCGGACGGCAACGTTCCCGATTTATGGCACGCAGATGTGCATCCTCGAAGGGGTCGAATACGGGGACGCATCGCGCGCGCGGGAGATCGGGTACGAAGCCGAGCGGCTGTTCCGAGAGAAGGGACCGCAATACGGCTTGACCCGGCATGAGGGCGTGATCTTCCCACTCCCGAGCCGTGGCATGGCCGTCTTGAACGTGACACACGTCGCGACGCCGCTCGATCCGTTGCAATTCTGGGAGGAAGCCGGAGTCGGGCGTGAGGAAGCCGAGCGTGCGGTCGCACTCCTGCAGACCGAGTATCCCGAAGTATTCGGCCGTTCCCATGTGCGCAGCATGGGGCATCCGGGCATCCGGCAAACGCGCTCGATCGTCGGCGCGTACATGCTCACCGTTGACGACGTCACCGAGGGCCGCCAGTACCCGGACGCGATCGCCCGTGTTGCCTGGCCGATTGAGTTGCACGACACAGCGGCAGGGTTCCGCTGGGAGCGGTTCCCCGATGGACACCTGCACTATATCCCCCTCCGCTCGTTGATCCACGCCGAAGCGGACAACCTCATCGCGGCAGGCCGATGCATCGATGCGGACCCATACGCGCTTTCGAGCATCCGCGTGATGGGGCCGTGCATCGCGATGGCGGTCGCTGCCGCCGAGACCGTCGACCTCTTCCTGGATGGGGTGCCTTCGCTGCACGAGGTGGACGCTGCACTCGTGCAGGAACGCATCAGGCCGAACCTGGAAGGGACCACCTACTGGCCGCCGAGGGACGAGGTTCCTGGAGGCGACCCGAATGAGCATCGTTAGGGTGAGAAGCGCTGTCGTGCACCACCCTCACTCCGTCTGCGCGCGTCCGACCGAACTGACAGGGACGTGGCAGGACGCGCGTCCATTCGGCCGGCACGAGTCGACGAAGGAGGACGAGTTGTGAACGCTACGGGACAACCCGTGCAAAGCCTACAGGGCCTCATTGACAGCGTGCCGAACATCGTGGACCACCTCTACCAGAACCCAAAGGGCGTGCTGCGCGCCATCTTCCACAGCTTTCCGCCATCAGAGCTGCCGCCGGAGTTCACCAACTGGCGCGATGAGCAGCGGGCGAGGCGCGAGACGGTGGCGCTGCTCGACCAGTCGTTCCACATGACGAATCTGTACGTGCGCGGCCCCGATGCCTTCCGGATGCTCGAGCATCTCGCCATCAACAGCTTCAACAAGTTCGTTCCCGGGCGCGCCAAGAACTTCGCCGTGTGCAACCCCGAAGGGTACGTCATTGGGGACAACATCCTGTACTACCTCGACGAAGAGTCCTTCGTCCTCGTCGGGGGCGAGGTCGTCCTGAACTGGGTCGCGTTCCACGCGGCAAGCGGTGACTACGACGTCACGGTTGAACGCGATCCACTCTGGGCGCTCAACCAGTCCGGGCGACGCACGGTCTATCGGTTCCAGGTGGAAGGGCCGAACGCATTCCTCCTGCTCGAAAAGTTGAATCACGGTCCGCTTCCGGACCTCAAGTTCTTCCATACCGGGTACATCTCGATCGCCGGCCGGCCGGTACGCGCACTGCGCCACAGCATGGCCGGTGTTCCCGGGATGGAGATCTCCGGTCCCTGGGAGGATCGGGAGGCCGTGCGAGCCGCCATTATTGAGGCGGGGGAAGAGTTCGGCCTGCGACTATGTGGGTCGTTCGCGTATCTGTCATCCGGTGGGCTTGAATCCGGGTGGATCCCCCGCCCGTTGCCGGCGATTTACACCAGCCCGGCGCTCCGGTCCTACCGGGAATGGCTGCCGGCCAACGGTCTCGAGGGCAGGTCCGCGCTGGGAGGAAGCTTCTACTCGCCGAACATCGAGGACTATTACTTCACTCCATGGGACCTCGGGATGAGTCACATCCTGAAGTTTGACCACGATTTCATCGGTCGTGACGCGCTCATGGAGAAGGCGAAGGAGCCGCATCGCAAGAAGGTCACGCTCGTATGGAACCCGGACGATACCGCGCGCGGCTTCCGCTCCCTTTTCGATGACGGCCCGATGGCCCGCTACATGGATCTACCGTGGCTCCACTACGCCACCTGGCAATATGACCAGGTGCTCAACACGAAAGGCGACCTCGTCGGGCTATCGGTATACGCCGGATACAGCGCAAACGAACGTGCGATGCTGTCCCTCGCCGTCGTTGACGAAGCCTACAGTCAACCCGGTACCGACGTGGTGCTGGTGTGGGGAGACGCCGGAGGCGGCGCACGGAGCGGACCGTGGGTCGAGTCCCACGAGCCCATCCAGATCCGAGCCACCGTCGGCCCGGCACCGATCAGCCGCGCGACGCAGGAGTACTGGTCGGCCGTCAAATCTCGGCACTAGGGCGGTGCCGGTCAGTACCTTCGACTATCCGTCTTGCTCGTGACCTTCGGCCTGGGCGTGGCGGAGGGCGCGGAGCTGCTCGTGGAGGGCCGCTAGTTCGGTGAGGCGGCGCTCGATCTGGTCGAGGGTGTCGCTGCGTGGCTCCCGGACGTACTCGTCACGGAGTTCGATAACCATGTACGCAAGCCGGCCGATCGTCCGGACGAGATGGACCGGATCGTCCTCGCGGGTCGGGGCGCTGAAGCCGGACATCGTTGCTCCTTGCCAGGTGTCGGCGCTAGCTCGGGTCTTCGTCCGTCGCGCCGTTGAGGAGGGCCAGGAAGGCCTGCTCGTCGAGGATCTGGACGCCCAGCTCGCGCGCGCGGTCGGCCTTGCTCCCCGGATCCTGTCCGACGATGACGAAGTCGGTCTTGCGCGACACGGAACTCGTGACCGTGGCTCCCATCCGGCGCAGCGCTTCCTGTGCCTGCTCGCGCGTCATTGATTCGAGCCGACCGGTGAGGACGACCGTCTTCCCGGCGAGGCGGCCGTCGGCCGGCGCGGTGTCGCCGTCTGCCTCGGTCATCCGAAGGCCGTGGGCACGCAGGCGCTCGATTAGCGCCAGGTTCTGCGGCTCGTGGAAGAAGTCGTAGACTGCCTCGGCCACGACGTTGCCGAAACCGGGGATCGCCTGCAACTCCTCCATCGACGCGGCGGCGATCCGGTCCATGCGGTTGAAGTGCTGCGCCAGCAGGCGGGCGTTGCGCTCGCCGACGTGGCGGATGCCGAGGGCGTGGAGGAGGCGCGATAGCGGGCGCTCCTTGCTGGCCTCGATCGACGCCTGGAGGTTGGCGACGCGCTTGTCCCCGAAGCCTTCGAGTTGCCGGATCCGCTCCCAGTCGAGTTCGTAGATGTCGGCGACGGAGTGAATGAGGCCGAGGTCGACGAACTGCTCGGCGAGGCGGCTGCCGAACCCTTCGATGTCCATCGCGCCGCGCGAGACGAAGTGCCGAACCTCCTCGCGCAGCCGGGCGGGGCAGGAGGCGTTGACGCAGTAGCGCATCACCTCCCCTTCGAGCCGGACGGCGGCCGCACCGCAGACGGGGCAGTGGTCCGGCATGACGAAGGGTTGCTCGTCACCGTCGCGGGCCGACACCACGACGGCGACGATCTTCGGGATGACGTCCCCCGAGCGTTGGACGACGACCCGGTCGCCGATCATGAGACCGAGCCGCCGGATCTCGTCCTCGTTGTGGAGCGTGGCGCGGCGGACGACCACGCCGCCGATCTCAACCGGGTCCAGGATCGCGACCGGGTTGAGGCTGCCGGTGCGGCCGACGTTGACCTCGATGTCGCGCAGGACGGTTGTCTTCTGGATTGCGGGGAACTTGTAGGCGATGGCCCAGCGCGGCTCGCGCGATACGGTGCCGAGCTCGGCCTGGAGATCCACGTCGTTGACCTTGACGACGACGCCGTCGATCTCGAAATCGAGTTCCTCCCGCAGGCTCAGCCACCGCTCGCACTCTGCCCAGACCTCGTCGATCGTCTGCCACACGCGGTAGTCGGGTGCGGTGGGGATGCCAAGGGTGCGGAGCAAGTCGAGGTTTGCCGAGTGGGTGCCGTTGTGCCGGCCGCCCTCGATGATGCCGACGTCCCAGGCGTAGAAGCGCAGCGGGCGGGAGGCGGTCACGTTCGGGTCGAGCTGGCGCAGTGAACCGGCTGCGGCGTTGCGCGGGTTGGCGAAGAGGATCTCGCCGGCCTCGCCGCGGCGGCGGTTAAGCTCCTCGAAGTCGCTCTTACGCATGTAGATCTCGCCGCGCACCTCGAGCACTTCGGGGACGTGGATGCCGTCGACATCATGGAGACGCAGCGGGACGTTGCGGACGGTGCGGATGTTCGGCGTGACGTCCTCGCCCTGGACACCGTCGCCACGAGTTGCGCCCCGCTCGTAGACGCCGTTGCGGTAGAGAATGGAGACGGCGCTGCCGTCGATCTTCGGTTCGGTGACGAATTCGATGTCCCGGCGGCCGGCGAGCCGGTAGACCCGCTCGGCCCACTGGCGCAGCTCCTGCTCGTTGAACACGTTGCTCAGACTGAGCATCGGGATCTCGTGGCGGACGGTACCGAAGGCCGAGGAGGGCGGGGCGCCGACCCGCTGGGTGGGCGAGTCCGGGGTGATCAACTCCGGATGCTCGGCCTCCAGTTGGCGCAGCTCGTTCATCAGCGCGTCGTACTCGGCATCGCTCACCGATGGTTGATCGAGGACGTAGTACTCGTAGTTGTAGCGCTCGATGAGCTTCCGCAGCTCCGCGATCCGCTCCTGGACGTCCACGTCGTCCATACTCTGCCGACTCCTTCGCGCCGCACGCGCTGCCCGTTTGCCGTGGTCGCCTATGGCCCGATGATTCGCCGCGAGTATAGCACAGCTTGTTCGTACACTTGTTCGGAAGTATACTCCGAGCGCGCCGTGACGGACAGTCACTGGGAGGGATGCATGGCGGCCGGTTCTGAGGCGCGGGACGATCCCTATGCGGGTTTGCGGCAGCGGGCCTACCTGTTCCTGCGCGAGCAGGATGGTGCCGTGTCCGAAGAGGCACTCATCGAGCACGTCTTCGGTTCGTCCGGCAACCCGGCGCTGTGGCGGCCGCTCCTGCGACAGGTGCTTGGATCCGACGACCGGCTCGACCTCCGCGCTGACGGCTACTGGGCGCTGCGCGGCACGACACCGGCCCGCAACGACCTGCTCCCGACCGACTTCGTCGTCATCGACATCGAGACGACCGGCCTGCGCCCGCTGCGCCAGCGTATCATCGAGGTGGCCGCGATCCGCTACCGGGGCGGCAGGCGGCAGGATGTCTTCTCCACCCTCGTCAATCCGGAGCGCCCGGTGCCGGCCTATATTCGAAAACTGACCGGCATCGATGAGCCGGCGTTGGCGGGAGCGCCGGTCTTCCGGCGGGTGGCGGATGAGCTGACGGCCTTCCTCGGCGACGACCTCCTCGTCGGCTACAACGTCGAGTTCGACATCGCCTTCCTCAATGCCGAGTTGAAGCGGCTCGGGAGGCCGCCGCTGATCAACCCGCGCCTCGATCTCCTGCCGCTTTCGACGCAGCTCATCCCGGGGATGCGGCGCTCGGGCCTCGATGCCGCGTGCCTGGCGCTGGGGCTGGAGTCGCGAGAGCGGCACCGCGCCGAGGCCGACGCGGCCCTGACGGCCTTGCTGCTCGCTCGGCTCGGTGAGCTGGCGCGGGAGCGAGGGCTGACCACGTTCGACGGTCTCCAGCGTGCCGCGGCCGCGCGGGTGCCGGTGCCGAAGCGGCGCGGTCCGGTCGGGCGCGGCCGGGCGGTGCTTGATCGCTCGCATCTTGAGGGGATCCCACACGCACCCGGCGTCTACCTGATGTACGGCGCCCGCGACCGGGTGATCTACGTTGGCAAGGCCAAGGATCTGCGCAATCGCGTGTCCTCGTACTACTCCCAGCCGCTCGGCTACACGCGGAAGATGGATGGGCTGCTGGAGTCGATCGAGCGCATCGAGGTCGTCGAGACGGGCTCGGAGCTCGAGGCGCTCCTGCTCGAGGCGCAGTTCATCCGGCGCTACCGGCCGCAGTACAACACCCAGATGCGGAACAACGAGGCATATCCGTACATCAAGATCGACATCGGGAACCCGTGGCCGCGGGTGACGCTGACGCGCCAGCGGGCGGACGATGGCGCGGTCTACTTCGGCCCGTTCCGCGCGGCGCCCTCCGCTCGTGAGACGGTCGATCTCATCAACGAGGTGTTCCCGCTCCGCACCTGCGCGCGTTCCTTCCGGACCGCACGGAGCTACGGTTCGCCCTGTCTTCGGCTGTCGCTGGGGCAATGCATGGGTCCCTGCACCGGGATGGCGGATCGGGACGCCTACCGTCAGGCGGTTCAGGACGTGATCGGGTTCCTCCGCGGCGAGCGTGACGAGGTGATGGCGCGGCTGCATCAGGAGCTGGTGACGTGCGCGGAGCGCCTGGACTTCGAGCGCGCCAGCCGTCTGCGCGACCGGATCCGGCGGGTGCAGCAGTTGGTGCTGAGCCAGCAACTCCTGGCCGAGACGGAGCAGCGCGGCACGGTGCTCATCGTGACGCCGTCGCCGGAAGCCGGGGCGCGGGAGTTCCTGCTGGTGGTGCGGGGGCGACTGTGGGCGCAGATCCGGGCCTCGGTCGACGAACCTGATGAGGACGTGGCCGCGCGGCTGGCGCGCAGTTGGGAGCGTGCCCAGCAGACGACGATGCCTGCGGTGGATCAGGAATCACTGGATCAGGTGCATCTCCTCGGCCGCTGGCTCCGCAAGTATGCGGGGCACCCGGCGATCATCCCGATCGACGCGGTCCCGGACTGGGAGGCGCTCGTCGCGCAGGGTCGCGCGCTTACGGACGATGAGCTGTCGTTCGACACGCGGTCCGTTCCCGCTCCCGAGGAGCCGCTGCCGGCGTGAGGGCCTGGGCTTTGCGAACCGGCAGGGCGTGTGCTAGCCTGACTCGTTGTGCTGGCGGCGTCAGGCACAGCGAACGGATGCGGGGTGGCGATACAGTTTGGTACGGACGGCTGGCGAGCCGTCATCGCCGATGAGTTCACCTTTGCCTCGGTACGCGCGGTCGCGCGTGCCTATGCCCTTGTGCTGTACGAGCAGATTGCGGATCGCCGGCCGCAGGTCGTGGTCGGGTACGACCGGCGCTTCGCCTCGGACGCCTTTGCGCGGGCGGCTGCCGAGACGCTGGCTGCCGCGGGCGTGTCGGTGCAGCTCGCTCGGCGACCGCTGCCGACGCCGGCGATTAGCTGGGCCACGGCGGCGCGCGGCGCTGACGGAGCCCTGGTCATCACCGCGTCCCACAATCCTCCGCTCTACAACGGGATCAAGCTGAAGACCGCAGCCGGGGCGTCGGCGCCTCCGGCGCTGGTGCGCCGGGTGGAGGCGCTGCTCGGCGCGGATCGGGAGTCAGGCGGAACCGCCGCGCAGGTCGTCGAAATCGACCCGACGGATGACTATCTGGCGGGGTTACGAGCGGCGGTGAACCTTCCCCGTATCCTGTCGGCGGGTCTGACGGTGGTCGCTGACGCGATGTTCGGAGCGGCGGCCGGCCTCCTGCCGATGCTCCTCAACGGGGACGCCACGGAGACGATCGAGATCAACGCCGCGCACAATCCGCTCTTCCCGGGCCTGAAGGGCCCGGAGCCGGTCGAGCGCAACCTGGCGCGTCTCAAGAAGGTCGTGGCAGACGGCGGGGCGACCCTCGGGGTGGCCTTCGACGGGGACGGTGACCGTGTCGGGGTCGTCGATGAGCGGGGCGAGTACGTCTCGACGCAGCACGTCTTCGGCCTGCTCGCGCGCTACGTGCTGGAGGTGCGAAAGGCGCGCGGGCCGATTGTCAAGTCGGTGACGGGGAGCGCCATGGTCGACCGCCTGGCCGAACGGGCCGGGGTGCCCGTGGTTGAAACCGCGACCGGGTTCAGCCGGATCGCCGAAGCGATGCAGGACGAGGGAGCGGTCCTGGGCGGGGAAGAGAGCGGTGGGTATGCCTTCGGGTTCCACCTCCCGGAGCGCGACGGTCTCCTCGCAGCGCTGCTCTTGCTCGATTACGTGGTGCAATCCGGGAAGCCGCTGTCGGCGCTGCTGGCTGACCTGGAGGCGGCCATCGGGCCGTGGCATTACCGCCGGGTGGATGTACCGCTGGCGCCGGACGTTGCCGCGAAGATCGTGGCCCAGGTCCAGCGCAGCGAGTGGCCTTCCCGGGTGGCTGGGCTGCCGCTGGCCGGGGTGCGCGATATCGACGGCGTGAAGCTGGAATTCGAGGACGGGAGCTGGCTCCTGCTGCGGCCCTCCGGGACCGAGCCGCTCCTGCGCCTCTATGCCGAAGCGCGCTCCCCGGACGACGTCGATGCGTTGCTGGCAGCGGGCCGGGAATTCCTCGGGATCTGAATCGCCGTAGGCCCGCAGGTGGACGTATACTGTTATCCCGGTGAGACGGACGCTGTGAGGAGGCGAGCTTGACAGCGAGTCTGGACACGATCGCGGCGCAAGTACGTGTCTGCACGCAGTGTGAATTGCATCGCATGCGGACCAACGCGGTCCCGGGACACGGGAACCCCAACGCCGAGATCATGTTCATCGGCGAAGGGCCGGGCTGGCACGAAGACCGCCAGGGGCTCCCGTTCGTCGGCGCCGCCGGGCAGTTCCTGAACGAAATGCTGCAAAGCATCGGGCTGTCTCGGGACGAGGTCTTCGTCACCAACGTTGTCAAGTGCCGTCCGCCCGGCAACCGCGATCCACTGCCGGATGAGATCGCCGCCTGCTCTGCCTACCTCGATGCGCAGATCGCCGCGATCAAGCCTAAGGTGATCGTGACGCTCGGCCGCTTCTCGATGGCCCGCTGGTTCCCGAACGAGCGTATCTCACGCATCCACGGCCAGCCGCGCCGCTTTGGCGATGTGGTGGTGGTGCCGATGTACCATCCTGCGGCAGCGCTGCACCAGTCCTCGTTGCGCGCGACCATCGAGGCCGACATGGCGAAGCTGCCGCAGATCCTGGAGGAGGTCCGTCGCGAGACGGCGGCGGAGGACGCGCCCCCGCCCCCACAGCAGATGCGGCTCTTCTAACACGTCGGCCGCGGGGTTCGGTCCGGTTGCCTCCCGGCGCGGGATCGACGGAGAAGGAGTGCATTCCCGGTTGAACAACGCCCACCACCTCGACGTCACGTTCCTCGGCGGGCTCGGTGAGGTCGGAAAAAACATGCTCGTGCTGGCGTCGGGTGACGATATGATCGTCATCGATGCCGGCGTCGGGTTCCCGGAGGAGGACATGTTCGGCGTGGACCTCCTCCTGCCCGACATCACGTACCTCCGCGAAAACGCGGACCGTGTCCGCGGGATCTTCATCACCCACGGCCACGAAGATCACATCGGCGCGCTCGCCTACCTGCTCGAAGCGGTCAATGCTCCGGTCTACAGCACGCGGCTGACCCAGGGATTGCTGCGGAATCGCCTCCGGGAGCGCAAGATGCTCGACCGGGCGGACCTGCGCCTGATCGTCCCTGAAGAGGACCCACGCATCCCCGCAGGGTGTTTCACGGTCGAGTGCTTTCGCGTGAGCCACAGCATTCCGGACGCGGTGGGGTTCGCGATCGAGACGCCGGTCGGCCTGGTAGTGCATACCGGCGATTTCAAGTTCGATCAGACGCCGGTCGACGGCCGGCTGACGGACATGGCGAAGCTCGGCGAGCTTGGGCGCCGTGAGCCGCTGCTCCTCATCAGCGACTGTGTCCACGTTGAATCCCCCGGGACCACGCCTTCGGAGCGGGTCGTCGAGCAGACGTTCGACGACGTGCTGCGCCGCGCACCGGGGCGAGTGATCGTGGCCACCTTCGCCTCGAACATCTCACGCGTGCAGCAGGTGCTGACGACCGCACACCGGCATGGACGGCGGGTGGCCTGCGTCGGCCGGTCGCTGCAGAACAACGTCCGCGTGGCGCTGGAGCTGGGTTACCTTACACCGCCGCCCGACACGCTGATCCGCGTGTCGCAGGCGGCGAAGCTGCCGCCGGAGCAAGTCGTCTACGTCTGCACCGGGAGCCAGGGGGAGCCGATGGCGGTGCTCAGCCGCATCGCGCGGGGCGACCACAAGGAGATCCGCATCCAGCCGGGCGACACGGTGGTGATCTCGGCGACGCCCATCCCCGGCAACGAATCGTCGGTCTACCGGCTCATCAATCAGCTCTTCAAGCAGGGGGCGGAGGTGATCTACGCCGCCCACGCGCCGGTCCACGTGTCGGGGCATGCCAGCCAGGATGAGCTGCGCATGATGCTCAACCTCGTGCGGCCGCGCTTCGTCCTTCCGTTCCACGGTGAGCCGCGCCACCTGTATCTCTACGCCGATCTGGCCCGCAGCGTCGGCATTCCGGACGAGTGCATCGTGATCGGCGATGTCGGCACGGTGTTCCGCTTCGACGGGGAGACGGCCCAGATCGCCGGCAGTGTGCCGAGCGGGACGGTCTACGTCGACGGGCTGTCGGTCGGCGAGGCGGGAGACAGGACGATCGTCGATCGGCGGCTCCTGGCGCGGGACGGCGTGCTCCTGATCGTCGTCACGATCGACCGGGAATCGGGCCAGGTGGTGGCCGGGCCGGAGATTGTCGGGCGTGGTTTCCTTCCCGATGGCGTGGGCACCGCCTTCCTGACGGCCGCGCGCGACCACCTCAGCCAGGTGCTGGGTCAGAACGGGCATACCAGCCACGGCCGGCTCGCGGCGACGCGTGCGATCCACGAGACGGTGCAGTCGTTCGTCTACCAACAGACGCGACGCCGCCCGGTGATTCTCCCCGTCGTGCTCGAGGTCTAGGGCTGAATATCCGCCCCTCGGTGCTATAATGCGTACGAACACGACGCACGTACACGGAGGGGGCGATGGCAGCGCAGGCAAAGGGGCGCCGGAAGAAGACGCAGGCGAAGAGCACGGCACGCCGGAAGGGAAGCAGTCGGTCGACGCCGCCCGCCGCCCTCATGCTGGTCTGGCGTGGCTTCCGGGCTGTCGGCGCCTGGTTCGCGAGTTGGGAGGTGCCGAGCCGCCTGCAACGGGAAGTCCTGGGCGTTCTCTCCCTCGCCATGGCGGTGCTCCTCACCCTCCCGCTGGTGTTGCCGGCAGACCAACAGGGACTGATCGGCGTGCTGGGTGACTGGCTGCGTGCCCTGCTCGGCCGGGGAGCATTCCTGGTGCCGGTGGGACTGGCGGGCCTGGCGATCGAGCTGTTCGTGCCGGGTGGTGACGGCGCGCGCCGCCGCCGGATAACCGGATACCTGCTGTTCACCGCGGCCGTCGTCACCTTCCTCCACCTGATCGGGGCGCCGACGGTGGAGCAGGCCGGTGGCCACCTGGGCAGCGGCCTGGGCGAGCTGGCGCGCGCGGCGGCCGGCCACGCCGGAGCCTCTATCATCGCCTTCACCGTCGGCATCGTGGGCGTCTACCTCCTCACGGGGATGGATCTCCTGAGCGCGGTGCAGGCATGGCGCAGCCTGCGGGCGTCCCGCGCGGCCGTGCGCGCAGCGTCGCCACCCGCCGCGCCCGCAGCACCGAAACGCCGGGCCGCACAACCGGTGGCGGAGGAGCCAGCGGAGTCCGCCCCGCCGCCGCGCCCGGTGATCAACCTGCCCAAGACGGAGCCAGCCGATGCGAAGGCCGAAGAGCCCGCGTCCGCGGCGGCCACCCCGGCGTCAGGTAAGCAGGAGGGGGAGCCTACGCGGCTCGCGCCGTTACCGTTGCCGGACATCAAGCGCCTCGCGTTGTACGACGGCGGGACGCCGGATCCCGGCGAGCTGGAGAGCAAGGCGGCTCTGATCCAGGAGTCGCTGAAGAACTTCAAGGTCGACGCCCACGTGCGGGAAATCTTTCCCGGTCCGGCCGTCACCATGTTCACCCTTGAGCCGGGGCCGGGTGTCAAGGTGCGGCGCATCACGGAACTGCAGAACGATCTGGCTCTAGCGCTGGCCGCACCGTCGATCCGTATCGAGGCACCCGTCCCCGGGATGGCCCGCGTCGGTATCGAGGTGCCCAATTCCAGCGTCCTGACCGTCGGCCTGCGCGAGACGTTGGAGTCGGCGGCCTTCCAGCGCTCCAAGGCGAAGCTGCCGCTGGCGCTCGGGCGTGACGTCAACGGGCGCTACGTCATCGGCGACCTGGCCAAGATGCCCCACCTCTTGATCGCCGGCTCGACCGGCTCCGGGAAGTCGGTCTGCATCAACGGCATTATCGCCACCTTCTTGCTCACGCGCCGCCCGACCGAACTCCAGATGGTGCTCATCGACCCGAAGAAGGTGGAGCTGGTCGGGTTCAACGGCGTGCCGCACCTGAAGTGCCCGGTGGTGACCGACATGGACAAGGTGGTCGGCACGCTCCGCAAGGTGTTGGAGGAGATGGAGCGCCGCTACCAGCAGTTCGCCGCGCTGGGTGTGCGGAACATCGACGGCTACAACCTCCGGCGCCAGGAGGACCCCGGCCTTGAGATCATGCCCTACCTGGTAGTCATCATCGACGAGTTGGCCGACTTGATGATGACCACGCCGGAGGAGGTCGAGACGCTGCTGGTGCGCCTGGCGCAGATGGCGCGCGCGACCGGGATCCATCTCCTCATCGCTACGCAGCGCCCCTCGGTCGATGTGTTGACCGGGCTCATCAAGGCCAACGTTCCAGCACGTATTGCCTTCGCGGTGACCTCGGTGACGGACAGCCGGGTCATCCTCGACCTGCCGGGGGCGGAGCGGCTGCTCGGGAAGGGTGACATGCTCTTCCTGCCTCCCGATGCCGCCAAGCCGCACCGCGTCCAGGGGTCGTTCATCGAGGATCGCGATCTGCAGTACGTGGTTCGTCACTGGCGGAAGGTGGCTCCCAACCACCAGTACGACCCGAACTGGGTGAATGTGGAGACCGAGGAGCCGGCCGAAATGGGGGAAGACCCGCTGCTGGAACAGGCGCTTCAGATCGTGCGCCAGCAGGGGACGGCATCGGCCTCGATGCTCCAGCGGCGCTTGCGCATCGGCTACAACCGCGCAGCGCGTCTGATCGAGCAGATGGAAGAACTCGGCTACGTCGGCCCGGCGGACGGCTCCCGCGGGCGACCGGTCTACATCACGGACGAGGAGTAAGATGCGCGCCGATGGTCCGCTGATGGCGGCGCGGCGGGGGAAATGAGCCGTTTGGTATACTCATAGCCGGTGCGACGCCATACGGATCGTGAGGAACGGGTGCGATCTCGGGTTACAGCAGAACCGGTTGCCAAACTGATTGACGAATTCGGCAAGTTGCCCGGGGTAGGCCCGAAGACGGCATCGCGCCTGGCCTACCACATCCTGCGGAGTGACCGCGAGGAAGCCGTAGCCTTGGCGGAGGCGATCCTCGAGGTCAAGGAGCGGATCGTGCTCTGCTCGATCTGTTTCAACATTACGGAGCACGACCCATGTCCGATCTGCTCCGACGAACAGCGAGACCGCCGCACGATCTGCGTGGTCGAGGAGCCGCTGGATGTGGTAGCGCTCGACCGGACCGGCGAGTACAACGGGCTGTATCACGTCTTGCACGGCGTCCTGTCGCCGGTCGATGGAATTGGCCCGGACCGATTGCGAATTCGTGAGTTGGTCGCGCGTGTACAGGCGGACCCGCCCGATGAGGTGATTCTGGCGCTGAACCCGAATATTGAAGGGGATGCCACCGCCATGTACATTGCGCGGCAGTTGCTCCCGCTCGGCGTCACTGTCACCCGCCCGGCCAGTGGGCTGCCGGTAGGGGGCGACCTCGAGTACGCCGACGAAGTGACGCTCGGGCGAGCGCTTGCCGGGCGTCGCGCGCTCTGAGCCCTCCCGGCGCGGGGTGCCGGGCTCCGGCAGGAGCCGAACTGCACGGGGGTAGACGCATCATGGCCACGTTGACCGTTCGCCCCATCGGCATCCGCGATTTGACCGGTTTCCGTGCGCTACAGCGAATCCCGCTGGGTCTCGGCGACGGCGGTGCGCCGGTGGGCCCGATGGGGGCTGGGGTGTTGGCGAGCCTGCCCGTGACGCGCCGCTTCTGGCGCGGGTACATCGCCACGGCCAGCGAGGGCCTCCGCGCCGCGGTCGAGATTCAGCCGGAGCCGCGGGACTATCGCTGGGTGATCGCCGCGCTCGCGGCAGGGCCGGACTCCGTCCCGGAGCAGACCGAGTTGCTGGTCGACGTGTGGGAGGCGCTGCTGATCGCGGCGATTCGCGCGGCCGGGGCATCCGGCGCGAAGCGGCTACACGCGTGCGCGCCGTTGGATGGCCCGGCCCTGGAGGCGTTGCTGCGCGCGAACTTCGCCATCTACGCGTACCAGACCACGCTGGTGGCACCGGGTGTCGGCCCAGGTGCGTTGAATGGGACGGCGATTCGAGAGCAGGAACCGAGTGATGCCTGGGCCCTGCAGCAGTTGTACCAGCGGGCGACCCCGCAGCCGGTCCAGTTCGCCGAGGCGTTTACGACCAACCATTGGGACGTGGGCCGGCGTGCGGCCTGGCGCGTGCGTGGCTTCCTGGTCGAACGCGATCACCAGGCGGTGGCGTACTGCCGGGTGACGTCTCGCGGGCACCAGCATGTTGTCGACGTGCTGGCGCAGCCGGGTGAGGCGGAGCTCTTGCGGGATCTGGTGCCGCGGGCGCTGGCGCGGTCCGGCGCCGGGGAACACGACGAGGTTTGGGTGGGCGTGCCCGACTATCATAGCGAGTACATTTCGCACTTGGAGGCGGTGGGATTCTCCGTCGACGGGCGCCAGGCGCGGATGGTGCGGTACACGGCGGTGCCGGTGCGCACGAGTCAGGCCCGGCCGCTGCATCTGGTGCCGGAAGTCGGGGAGCGGCTTTCGGCGCGGCTGCCTTCGTATTCCAGCACAGGCACGACGCCGCCGGCTGATGGCGTCACATCAGGGACGTTGATGGTATAGCGACGGAGTGGATTGCACTTGACAACCTGGAGGACCACATCCGCGACGAAATCGCCGGCGCCGTTCGGCGAGGAGATCACCGACAACCTGGAGGACTTGCTCGCGGTCTTACCGCCCCACGTGGTGGAGGCGCTCGAGGCGGAGAGTACGCCTGAGGAACGCAAGGAGCTCATCGAGATCGTCCTGGACCTCGGACGGCCCCCTGAGGCGCGTTATCCGGACCGTGAGGTGTACCTGTCGGACCGCGAGGTCACGCGCGAGGACATCGCCTACGTCGCGGAGCGCATCGGCCGCTTCGGCGACGACAACCGGGCCGGGATCGAGCGGACCCTGCATCGCATCTCCGCCATCCGGAGCCGCTCCGGGCAGATCGTCGGGCTGACCTGCCGGATCGGGCGGGCGGTCTACGGGACGATCGGGATCGTGCGCGATCTAGTGGAGTCGGGCGAGAGCCTGCTCCTGCTCGGTCGGCCCGGCGTCGGCAAGACGACGATGCTGCGCGAGACGGCTCGGGTGCTGGCCGACGACCTGGGCAAGCGGGTGATCATCGTCGACACGAGCAATGAGATCGCGGGCGATGGGGACATTCCCCACCCGTCGATCGGCCGCGCGCGCCGCATGCAGGTGCCGACGCCGGCCTTGCAGCACGCGGTGATGATCGAGGCCGTGGAGAACCACATGCCCGAGGTCATCGTCATCGACGAGATCGGCACCGAGCTGGAGGCGGCCGCGGCGCGGACGATCGCCGAGCGCGGTGTGCAGCTCGTCGGGACGGCGCACGGGAACACCCTCGAGAACTTGATGATGAACCCGACGCTGTCCGATCTGATCGGCGGGATCCAGTCGGTGACGCTGAGCGACGAGGAGGCGCGTCGCCGCGGGACGCAGAAGTCGATCCTGGAGCGCAAGGCGCCGCCGACCTTCACCATGATGGTCGAGATTCAGGCTCGGGACCGGGTGGCAGTGTACCGCGACGTGGCCAGCGCGGTCGACGCGATCCTGCGCGGGCAGCCGCTACGGGTCGAGGTGCGGCAGCGCGCGCCGGACGGCACGGTAACGGTCACCTACGAGCAGCCGTACCAGGCGGAACACGCCGCGGACACGGAACGGCGGCCGACCCGTCGGCGGGGACCGGAGCCGATACCTCAGGCGGGCGAAGAGCCCGCACCGGTGGTGCGCGACGTCCTGCGTGCGGGCCGGGGAACCCCGGACCGCCCCGCGCGCGTGTTTCCGTTCGGCGTGAGCCGCAACCGTCTGGAGCAGGCGATCCACCAGATGGCCGCGCCGGCGACGGTCGTTCGTGACCTGCGCGACGCGGACGTAGTGGTCACGCTCAAGAACTACTACCGGCGGCGGCCGCAGCCGCTGCGGGAGGCGGAAGCGCGAGGTATCCCGATCTACGTGCTGCGGAACAACACCATCGTCCAGATGGCGAATCTGCTCCGATCCCTCTTCGCCGAGCAACTGCAGAGCAGTGTGATGCGCCAGGACGCTGAGCGTGGCTCGGACCGGTGGGATGACGAGGAGGCGGAGGTGCCTGAGGATCGGCTGGCGGCAGCCATGTTCGAGGCCGAGTCCGCGATCCACGACGTGTTGAGCGGCGAGGTCTCCAGCGTCGACCTGCGGCCGCAGGCTTCCCACGTCCGACGGCTGCAGCACCAGCTTGCTGAACGCTACAACCTCGCCTCGCGCAGCCGCGGGCGCGAGCCCCAGCGCTACGTCGAGATCTTCCGCCGGGACGGTCTTCCGTGAGCCTGTTCGTGACGTTCGAGGGGCCGGAGGGGGCGGGCAAGTCGACCCAGATCCGACGGCTGGCGAGTGAACTGGAGGCGCGCGGCTATTCGGTCGTCACCACGCGCGAGCCTGGGGGGACCGCGATCGGCGAGGCCATCCGGCAGATTTTGCTCGCGCCCGAACACGCTGCTATGCTGCCGGAGACGGAAGCCTTGCTGAACACGGCCGCACGTGCTCAGCATGTCGCTGAAGTGATTCAGCCCGCCCTCGCGGCGGGCAAGGTCGTGCTCTGCGACCGCTTCGTCGACTCGACGCTGGTCTACCAGGGTGCGGGGCGCGGCCTGCCGGCGAATGAGTTGCTGTCACTGCAACGCTGGGCGACGCGCGGGCTGTGGCCCGACCTGACGCTGCTGTTGGATCTGCCGGTTGCGGTTGGGCAGGCCCGCCGGCGGGCCTCGGGCGAGCCCCTGAGCCGTTTCGACGCGGATGCGCTAGGATTTCACGAGCGGGTGCGCACGGGGTTCCTCGCGTTGGCGCGCGACGAGCCGGCGCGGTGGCGCATTATCGATGCGGCCCAGTCTGAGGAGGCGGTGGCGCGGGAGGTGCTGGCGGTTGTGCTTGAGCGATTGTCGCCGGCGCCGGGGCGCCAGTAGGGGATGCAGATGAAACTGATTTTCGCGGTGATTCAGGGGAAGGATGCCGACAACCTGCTGACGGCGCTCCGGGAAAACGGCTATCGCTCGACCCAGATCAACAGCGCGGGCGGATTCTTGCGAGAGAACAATGTGACGGTCCTGATCGGCGTGGAGGATCCGTACGTGCCCGATGTGTTGCGCCTTATTGAGCAGAACTGCTATACGCGGACGCAGTATGTGAACCCACTGCTGCCGATCATGGAGCCCGGAGAGTTCTACGTGCCGAACCCCGTCGAGGTGCAGGTGGGCGGCGCGACCGTCTTCGTGTTGGACGTCGAGCGCGTCGAGCGTATCCCCTAGGCGGGGAGCGACCGGCTGGTGCGGAGCCGGCCGCGCGTGACACTCCCGACCGACGGAGGGAGAGAGTTTCGATGGAAGCTATCATCGCCCGAGCTGTCCAGGTCATCGTCGCCCTCGGCGGTGCCTACCTGCTCGCGCTCTGGTTTGCCCTGGTGGTCTGGACGTTCCAGGACATCCAGCGCCGCAGCCGCAGCGTGATCGCGCAGATCTTTTCGACGCTGGTCGTCGTGCTCTTCTTCGTTCCCGGTATCCTCATCTACCTCATTCTGCGCCCGCGGGAGACGCTCGATGACACCTTCCAGCGTTCGCTGGAGGAGGAGTACCTGCTGCAGGATCTGGAGGAGCTACCGCTCTGCCCGTCCTGCCAGCGCTACGTCAACGAGGACTTCGTCTACTGCCCGTACTGCCGGACGGAACTCCGCCAGCCCTGCCCCGGTTGCGAGCGCTTGATCGATCTTCGCTGGGAAATCTGCCCCTATTGCGGCGTGGAGCAGTACCCAAGCGAGGAGCATGGCCAGGCCGCAGCGTGGGAGCGGCCGGAACCGGCCGGGGTGAACCGGCTCGTGCAGGGGGCGCGGGAGCGCTTCTCCGGCCGATGGTCGCGGCTGCCCGATGAGGCGACGATCGCGATCGATCCTCCAGTCGGTGGCACGGGCGAGCGCGCGCGGGCCACTTCGGAGATGGCGAACGTGCCGGAAGCGCCGGTCTGGCGAGGACAGAGCCGGTCGGCCGCGGACGATAACGGCAGCGACGCGTTCGACGCGCGCTGGGGTGAGCCTGAAGCCCCGGCGGTGGACCCTCTGGAGCAGACCGACGAGTTGCCGGCCGGGGTCTCCCAGCCTGGGCCGCGCAGCTAGGCCCGCAGACCGTCACCGGCACGGCGGGGTGAGAAGCGGACGGGGTTTATGCTCGCTCACGTCCCCGTCGTCCGAGGGTCGGGACGGCATCCGGCCGGATCATGAAGTTGAACTTGCTCCGGAACGCGTCGTAGAAGTTCATCCCCTCCAGGACTGCCAGCCGGAAACGGTGCGTCCCGTCGCGGACGGTCACGACATCGCCCTGCTGCAAGTCCAGTTCGGGCACACCGTCAAGGATGAGGTGCGCCTCGCGCTCGCTCGCCAGGACCAGTTCGATCAGGGTCGTCTTGGGGACGACCAGGGTCGTGCGGATCGGTGAGTGGGCGCAGATTGGCGTGACTGCGAAGCCGCCGACGCCGGCTGCCAGGACCGGGCCACCCGCGGCCATACAGTAGGCCGTGCTGCCCTGCGGCGTGGCGACGATCATGCCGTCACCGGGGTAGGTGTTCACGTAACGTTCGTCAATGTAGACCTCGACGTCGATCATCTGCATGCCGGAGCGGATAACCACGTCGTTGATGGCCCAGGCGTCGACGATGGCCTGCCCGTCTCGGTAGACCGTCGCCGCCAGCGTCGGCCCCTCCTGCACCTCGTAGCGACCGTCGACGACCTCCTGCAGGGCGGCCTGCCAGTTCTGCCGCTCGGTCATCGCCAGGAATCCCACCTTGCCGACGTTGATTCCAAGGATCGGGATGTCGGGCAGGTCGTGGGCGACGCGCATGATCAGACCGTCACCACCCAGGGCGACGATCACGTCCGGCCGGGTACCGCTCCGCAGTTCATCCTCGCTCAACACTTCGCACCCGCGCTGCTCCAGCCACGGGATCACCTCGGCGGCCAGACGCTCGGCCTCCGACTTTCCGTGCGCGGCGATCAGGCCGATCCGGGCCATGCGTCGCCCCTCTCTCATCAGTCAGTCATCCCGCGCGACCTCCACAGTGGGTCGCACTGCCCATGGTACCGCAAGAACCCGTGCCGCTTCACCGCGGCGCCGGGTACGACGCCGCGGTACACTTGGAGGGGAACTGGTGAGAACGAAGGGGTGCCGGGGATGCACTGGATCGAAGAGTCGGGCCTGATTGCAGTGATTCGGCTCGACGACCTGAGCCGCGCGGTTGAGCTGGCGACGGCGCTCGTCGAGGGCGGGATTCGGGTGTTGGAGTTCACCTACACCAACCGCCAGGCGGGGAGCGCGATCGAGCAGGTGCGTGCGGCGCTGGGAGATGTCTGCCGCGTCGGTGCGGGAAGCGTGCTCGATGCGGAGACGGCGCGCGCGGCCATGCTAGCGGGGGCCGAGTTCATCGTCACGCCGACCCTGCGTGCCGAAACCATCGAGATCTGCCGCCGCTACTCCATCCCCTCCGTCATCGGCGCCTTCACGGCGACGGAGATCCTGACGGCATGGGAGCAGGGCGCCGACTACATCAAGGTCAACCCTGCCCGCGCGGCCGGTCCCGAGTACTTCAAGGACATCCTCGGGCCGCTGCCCCAGGTGAAGCTGATCCCGTCGGGTGGGGTCACGCTGGAAACGGGGCCGCGCTTCCTGGCTAACGGCGCCGTGGCCCTGGCGGTAGGGGGCGAGCTGGTCGACAAGCGCGCGGTGGCCGCCGGTGACTGGGCGGCCGTGGCGGCGCGTGCGCGGCAGTGGGTGGAGATGGTGGCGCGTGCCCGAGCGGAGCACGGTCATGGAACCTAGCGAGGAGCGGGTGGCGGACGCGCCGGCGGGCCCGTCCAGCGCCGACCAATCCGAGACGGCGCCGCGCCGGGAGCGGGTCCGGCTCTACCGCACCGAGGCCGTGGTGCTGCGCCGCCGCGATCTCGGCGAGGCCGATCGCATCCTGACGCTCTTCACCGCACGTCATGGCAAGCTGCGGGTCGTCGCCAAAGGTGTGCGTCGCACGCAGAGTAAGCTGGCCGGCCATCTGGAGCCGTGCGCGCGAACCTCGCTGCTGCTGGCTCAGGGCCGCAACCTCGATATCATCACCCAGGCGCAGCTCGTGAAGCCCTACCGCGCGCTGCGCGAGAATGAGATCTCCATCGCCTACGCGGGATACTTCGCCGATCTCCTCGATGCGCTGACGGTCGAAGCACAGCCGAATCCGGCGGCCTACGATGCCCTGGTGTCGGCGTTCGAGATGCTGGACCGCGGCCTCGACCCGTTTGTGACTGCCCGGATCTTCGAAGTGCGCCTCCTCACGGTGACCGGGTTCCGCCCGGAACTCTACCGCTGTGCCGGGTGCGGTGAAACGCTTCAGCCGGTCGTGAATGCCTTCAGCGCCGAGGCAGGCGGCGTGCTCTGCCCCGCGTGCCGGCAGGCGCAGCCGCAGGCGTTGCCGCTCTCGGTGAATGCGCTCAAGTTCCTCCGCCTGATCGACCGCGACCCGTCGGCAGCGTTCCGGCTGCGCCTGAGCGATTCCCTGCGAAGCGAGGTCGAGGATGCGCTTCGGGCGCAAATCCGTCAGGTGGTGGAGCGCGACCTCGGCTCACTCGCTGTCCTGCGCCTGCTCACCCATTGATCCCAGCCCGTGCTGCCCGCTACCATACCGGCACCGATCGCCCCGGAGGGCAATCCGACGCATCGGGAAAGGCTGTCAGCGCGAGGAGGGCACCGTGGCATACATTGACGGACTCCTGGGCGAGGGGGAACGCATCCTGATCGTCGAGCGACGGCATCCGATCTTCATCGCCGGGCGGCTGGCGCTCTTCATCCTGGCCGCGGCCGTGCTGGTCGCGCTCGGCGTCTGGCTTGGGAGCGCCGTATCGAACCTGGCCGGGATCATCGTCGGGGCGCTGGCGATCATCCCACTCGCCGTGGCGCTGTGGCGCTTCCTGGCCTGGCACCGCGAGCAGTACATCGTCACCACCGCCCGCATCGTCCAGGTGGAGGGCATCATCACGAAGCGGGTGATGGATTCCTCGTTGGACAAGGTGAACGACATCCTCCTGACCCAGAGCGCCATGGGGCGCGTGTTCAACTACGGCACGCTCGAGATCGTGACCGGGAGTGAGATCGGGGTCAACCGGCTCGACGCGCTCGCGGACCCGTTCCGCTTCAAGCGGGCGATCCTCGATGCGCGCAGCCGGATGGGGTGGGACGACGACCGCCGCGTTGCTCCGCCCGAGGATGTGACGCGCCTGCTCGTCGCGTTGAACGAGCTGCGCAACGCGGGCGTCTTGTCGGAGTCCGAGTACCTGGAGAAGCGCGCCGCCTTGCTCGGGCCGGGCGCGCGGTGAGCGGAGTGCGATGTGACCCACGCTGATCTGCATGCGCTGCTCGCTGCCAGTGGCCTTGCGCCGCGAGTGGCGCTGGTGATCGGGTCGGGGCTCGCGCCGGTGGTCGCGGAACTGGACGTGGCTGCCCGCGCGGGGATGGACGAGCTTTTCGGCCTCCGGGTGCCTGGCGTGGCCGGGCATGCGCGGGAGGTGGTCGTCGGGCGCTTCGCCGGGGTGCCGATCCTGGTCTACCTCGGCCGTTACCACCTCTACCAGGGGCTTACGGCCGCCGAGGTGGCGGCACCGATCCGCGCGCTGGAGGGAACGCCGGTGCGCTATCTGGTGCTGACCAACGCGGCGGGCGGGCTTGATCCCGCCTTCGCGGTCGGCGACCTGATGCTGATCCGCGACCACCTGTACCTCCCGGGATTGGCCGGGCAGAGCCCGCTGATTCCGCCGCGCGGCGCGGAGGTGGACTTTATCCCGATGCGGGATGCCTACGCTCCGGAGCTGCGCGAGCTGGCACACTCGGCGGCCCGCGCGGTTGGCGTCTCGTTTCGGGAGGGGGTCTACGCCATGGTCGCCGGGCCGAGCTACGAGACGGCCGCGGAACTCCGCTTCTTGCGGGCCATCGGGGCAGACGCGGTCGGGATGTCGACGGTGCCGGAGGTCGTCATGGCACGCGCGATCGCGCTGGACGTCCTGGCGATCTCGACGATCACCAACCGCGCCGTCGCCGACGAGCCGGCCACGCCGAGCCACGAGGAGGTCGTGCGCGAGGGTGCGCGCGCGGCAGAGCGCCTGAGCGCGGTCCTGGGTGCGCTGTTGCCCCGCCTCGGCGGCGAGTAGCGGCGGATACGCCGAACATGAAAACCGGGCCTCGAACGAGGCCCGGTTGTGCGTGTCGTGAACATGGTGGGGCGGATCAGGTGCGGTCGATCTGCGGCTTGGCCGCCCGCAGGGATTCGACCGCGTCGCGCGTGATGGTCGCGACGAGCCCGATCGCCCGGCCGACGCGACGCGCCGGTCCCTTGCGCCGGCCCTCGCGGACCGACGGCCGGTGCAGCGGGGTCGGCAGTGCCTGCTCCGGGGTCGGGCGCACCGGAAGCTGGCGTGGCGGGCTGATGAGAGACTCCAGCTCCTCCCCGTCGATCGTCTCGACTTCCAGCAGCCGCTGCGCGACGCGCTCCAGGTCGTCGGCGTGGGCGCGCAGTACTTCGAGCGCAACCTGGTGCGCCTGCTGTACCAGCTCCAGCGCTTCCTGCTCGGCGGTGTAGGCCGACTGCGGCGAAAGCTGCTGCAAGTCGCTGGCGGCACCGGTCGAGAGCAGGCCGAAGCGCTTGCCCATGCCGTACCGCTGGACCATCGACGTCGCGATTGTCGTCGTCTGCTCCAGGTCGTTGGACGACCCGGTGGTGATGTCGCCGAAGATCAGCTCCTCGGCTGCCAGCCCGCCCAGCAGCGCCGCCAACCGGTCGCTGAGCTGAGCGCGGGTCCAGAGGCCGCGATCCTCGTCCGGCACGATCATGGTGTAGCCCCCGGCGCGGCCGCGCGAGACGATCGAGACCTTGCGCACCGGGTCGGCGTGCGGCAGCAGGTGAGCCACCACCGCGTGGCCGGCTTCGTGGTAGGCAACCACACGCCGCTCGCGCTCGCTGAAGCGACGCGCGTTGCGCGCGGGACCGGCCAGCGTGCGGTCGAGCGCTTCGAGCAGGTCTTCCTTGGTGATCGTCTCACGGTGGTCGCGGGCAGCCAGGATCGCCGCCTCGTTGATGACGTTCGCGAGGTCGGCCCCGGTCATGCCGGTGGTTCGTGCCGCGAGCTCGTCCAGATTGACATCTTCGGCCAGCGGCTTGCCGCGCGCATGGACTTCAAGGATGGCGCGGCGGGCCTTCCGGTCGGGCAGGTCCACGACCACCTTGCGGTCGAACCGCCCGGGACGGAGCAGCGCCGGGTCGAGGATATCGACGCGGTTGGTCGCGGCGACGACGACGACCGTGGTCCGCTCCTCGAAGCCGTCCATTTCGACCAAGATCTGGTTCAGCGTCTGGTCGTATTCCGAGCTCTGTTCCATGCGGCCGCGGCGGCGACCGATGGCGTCGATCTCGTCGATGAAGATGATCGCCGGGGCGTTCTCCTTCGCCTTGCGGAACAGCTCACGCACCCGCGAGGCGCCGACACCGACGTACAACTCGACGAACTCCGAGCCGCTGACCGAGAAGAAGGAGGCCCGCGCCTCGCCCGCCAGCGCACGGGTCAAGAGCGTCTTACCGGTGCCTGGCGGTCCGGTGAGCAGGACGCCGCGCGGGATGCGGGCACCGAGCCGGCGGAAACGCTCCGGATCGCGGAGGTAGTCGACGATATCCGCGACTTCTTCCTTGACCTCCTCCGCGCCGGCGACGTCGTCGAAGGTGATAACCCGCTCACCCGGCCGAATCGGCTCGAAGCTGCCGCGGCGGGTCGTGGTGCTGCCGATGCTGCTCGGCCCGAAGCGGCGGAACAGGAAGAAGATCACCACACCCGCGGCGATCAGAGTCAGTATGCGGAGCAGGATCATGAGATCGGCGGAGATGAGGCTGTTCCCCGCCGGATAGATCTCCGGCCAGCGCTCCACCGGGATCCCCGCATTCGTGAGGAGCGTCGTCAGGGACTCCCCCGCTGGCAGTGCCACGCGGGTCTTGCTGTCGTCTGCGTAGGTAACCTCGGCCTGTTGGCCGTCGTTGGTGAGGTGGATCTCCGTAACGCGACCGTTGCGGATGTCCGTCAAGACCTGCGTGAGGTTCACCGGCTGCGGCGTGGTGCGCATGCTGATGCCCACGCCGATGAAAACGAGCACGACCAGCGCCAGGGCGCCAAGTGCCAACCCCCGTCGATACTTGTTCACGCCTATCTGTCCCTCAGGCTTCCTGCCTCAGCTTGGCGAAAGTGGTCAGGAGTGGCGGTGGAAATCGCGCTTGCCCCGTTCTGGCGAAATCCGGCCCAATCCCTGCCCACGGCCGTTCCGGCCCCCATAGTACACAGATTCACAATCGAATGCCAACCGAGTTTCTGGCCGCCTCGATTCACGCGATGCGCGCCGAGCGAGTGGGGAGGATTACGTATCGCGTAAGTGCGCGTGACTCGCCGGCACGCGACGGGCCGCTCGTTCGCTGCCGTCTGCGCCGCTCCAAGACAACATAAGTATCGCCCGGGTGAACCGCGATGTGTCAATCGGTTGGGACCGGGAAAAAGGGGAGGGGGTGGCTTGCCGATACGACGCGCCGCGGCGCGTCGCTCACCGGCACGTCACCGGGATCCGGCTACCACGGTGAGGGAACCAATACCCAGATGACATGCGCAACTTCGTGGGGGGATGGATTGCGCCAACAGTGAGGCGCGCGGGCGGAGAATGTAAGGGAGTCGCCCGCCGTGAGCCGGTAATGGGTTCCATCGACCTCGATTTCGAGGCGACCGGCGAGGACGTGCACGAATTCGGCATCCGCCGGCAGCGAATACAACCCGTCGCCGCTCCCGCCACCCGGTTCGATATGCGATTCGATCACCTGGAGCCGTCGCTCGCCGCTCGGGGTGAGCAGGAACTCGGTGACGCGGTCGCCTCCGAAGTTGATCGGCGCCCGGTTCTCTGCAGTGACGAGGTCGGTCTGTGCCGGCTGGAACAGGGCTCCGATCGGGAGGCCCACGGCGTCGCAGATGGCGAGCAAAGAGGCGACCGAAGGGGAAGCCAGATCCCGCTCGACCTGGCTGAGGAAGCCCTTGGTCAGCCCGGTGAGGCGAGCCACCTGTTCCAGCGAGAGGGATCGCTGCTGACGGGCTGCCCGCAGCCGCTGTCCGATGCGGATCCCTCCTCCGTTCGGACCTGCGGCTCTCACTTCCCGTGGAGACCCTTCGCCTGCGCTACGGTTTGGCGCCGGCCTGTCGACTCCCGAGTCGCGCTTCATCGTCGCCCCTTGACAATCACTACCGGTGTTTTATGATCGTAAACAACGTTTACCAGGACCGTCAACAGAGTGCTCCGCGATGTCGCGCTGACACGCGGCCAGTGCCGAGAGCGCGCACCCGTGCGGCCCCAGAGGAGGGTGACTCGTGCGCCTCTTCTACGCGAGTGACGTGCACGGATCCGAGCGGTTATGGCGCAAGTTCCTCAACGCCGCAGCCTTCTACGGCGCCGACGTCCTGATCATGGGCGGCGACCTGACGGGGAAGGTCATGGTCCCGTTCGTCGAGCGCAAACCGGGCGAGTGGGTCGCCCGCGTGTTCGGCAAGGACGAGAAGGCGAAGGGCGAGGCGAAGCTGGAGGAGCTGGAGCGGCGCGTGCGGCTCAACGGCTTTTACCCGCTGCGCTGCACCTTCGACGAGTACGAGCGGCTGCGCGTCGACGACGGCTACCGCGACGAGGTCTTCCGATGCCTCATGCGGGAGGAATTGCGGCGCTGGCTCGCCCTGGCCCACGAGAAGCTCGCCGGGACCGGCGTCCGCTGCTACGTGATGCCTGGCAATGATGACGAGTGGGACATCGACGATGTGCTCGGTGAGGCCGCACCGCCGGTCGTGAGCTGCGGGGAGCGCGTGGTTCACGACGATGGGTTTCAGATCCTCTCCTGTGCCTGGACGAATCCGACACCGTGGGACTCGCCGCGAGAGTTGCCCGAGCCGGACCTGCTCCAGAAGCTGGAGGATCTGGCTACGGAACTGGAGCCGGGAAAGCCGGCCATCTTCAACCTCCACTGCCCGCCGTACGACTCCGGGCTGGACCTCGCGCCGCAACTCACCGACGACCTGCGTGTCGTGACCGAGGGGGGTGAGCCGAAGCTGGTGCCGGTTGGGTCGCAGGCGGTGCGGACGTTTATCGAGCGTCATCAACCGCTCGTGAGCTTGCATGGTCACATCCATGAGTCGCGTGCCGCGGCTCGGATCGGCAGCACGCTCTGCATCAACCCGGGGAGCGCGTACAGCGAGGGCGTGCTCGACGGCGTCGTGATCGACATCGAGGGCGGTCGGGTCACCGCCTATCAACTGGTGAGTGGGTAGCCTCGACCGGGGAAAGGGGTGCGGACATGCAGGGGCAGAGCGACTTTGTCATGGGCGGTCCCGGAATCTTCCAGCGGAAGGCGACCGGCCTGGTACGAGAGGCCGGCACGCTCGACGTCCTGATTTACAACATCAACTTCGTCTCGCTTGGCCTGATGACGATGCTGGTGTTTCTGTTCTCGACCGCGTTCTATCCGGGTGCCAACCTCTACCTCACGGCGCTGCTGATGTTCCTCCTCGTTATCCCAACCAGTCTGGTCTTCGCGTTCTTCGCCAGTGCGATGCCCCGCTCCGGGGGAGACTACGTCTATGTGAGCCGGGTTCTGCACCCGGCGCTGGGCATGATGTCGAGCTGGAACAACACCGTCTGGTGGTTCCTCTACGGCGGGGTGCCGTCGGCGTTCTTCGCGCAGTTCGGCCTCGCGCCGTGCTTCTCGACGCTGGGGCAGATGGCCGGGATTGCCTGGATGCAGGATCTCGGCGCGTGGTTCGCGTCCGACTGGGGCACGTTCCTCACCGGCGCGGTCTTGATCGCGGCACTGGTGGCCGTCTTCTCCCGCAGCCTCCGGCTCTACTTCCGGATCCAGAATACGCTCTTCATCATCTCGCTCGTATCGCTTGTGCTCGTGGCGATCGTCTGGCTGACAACCTCCAGCGCCACGATCATCGACCGCCTCGGCCAGGGGCTGGGGGAGGCGACCCTCCGCGGGCTTGGCCAGGCAGCGGTCGAAGCCGGGTACGCCACCGGACCCTTCAGCATCAAGTGGACACTGCTGGCGGGCACCTGGGTCTACATCAATCTCGTCTTCAACCAGTCGTCGGCCTACATCGGCGGGGAGGTGAAGCGTGCATCGCGGCTACAACTCTGGTCGATGCCGACCGCCGCTGCCTTGACCGTGGCGGTGCTGCTGGTGCTGCTGGTGCTCGGTGATCGCGCGGTTGGGCTGGACACGATCGGGCAGCTCGCTGCGTCGCAGGGACTCACCTATACCCAGATTGCGGCCTTTGGCTCGGGCAGCACGCTCGTCGCATTCTTCATCCTCGTGCCGTTCATCTTCCAGTCGTACACCTGGCTGCCGGGCCAGATCACCAATGCGTCGCGCAACCTCCTCGCCTATGCGCTGGACGGTCTGATGCCGTCAGCGCTGGGCCGGGTGCATCCGCGGTACCACACCCCGGTGCCCGCGCTCGTCTTGGTCGGGGCCGGCTCGATCCTGGCGCTGGCGGGCTACGTCTGGATCCCGGTCTTTGCGACCCTGGTCGGCATCTTCGGCTTCATCCTCGGGTTCATGATCGTCTCCATCGCCGCGATCGCCTTTCCCTACCGGCTCCCCGACGTGTTCGAATCGTCCCCGGTCAACACCCGGGTGGCCGGGATCCCGGTGATGAGCGTGGTCGGCGCGCTGTCGCTCGTGGCACTCGCGATCATGGCCTGGGCGTTCCTGACCGACCCCAGTGCGGGGTTGAACGGGCATCCGGGGCTGATTCTGATGAACGTGGTGATCCTGCTCAGTGGCCTGGTGATCTACGCCGTGGCGCGTGGGCTGCAGCGCCGGCGCGGGGTCGATATCGCCAAGCGCTTCGCCGAGATTCCGGTGGAGTAGCACGGCGTTTGACGAATGACCGTGACCCACCGGAGCCGACTCCGGCGCCGGTTCGCTGTCATCCTCAGCGGAGCCGAGGGCGGCGGCCAGCCGCCCCCGGCGCAGCGAAGGATCTCTCCGGCACGTGGCCGCTCCGACGCGAGATCCGTCGCTCCGCCGCCCGGCTCCGTTCAAGATGACATGCGCGCGGAGCGAGCTGCAGGCGGGAATACCAGGTCAATTCGTCAAAGCTCATGCTGGGCGCAGGCGTCCCGGCTGCTGCCCCGAGCGGGCGGGATTGACACCGGCTCGCAACGCTACCTAGACTGGCGCCGCGTGGACAGTCAGGAGATGCCGCGCTCCGGAGCGTGGGGGATGCGTGATCAAGCGACCGCAGGCGTGGAAGGTTCGACCGGCGTGGTGCAGCAGCCACTCGCGGATGTGCGGCAGGAAGCTGAGCGCATTCTGGTGTCTGCCGAGGAACGGGGCATCGTCCTGCGCATCCTCGGGGGTGTGGCCGTCCTGATGCACAGCCCGAGTGCCGAGCACCGCGCGCTCCAGCGCGCCTATGGCGACCTGGACTTCATCACCCTCGGGAGTGATCGCGCGGAGCTGCCCTCGCTCTTCGTCGAACTCGGATACACGCCGGACGCCGAGTTCAACACGCTGCACGGGCACCAGCGGCTGTACTTCTGGGACAGCGCGAACCAGCGACAGGTCGATGTCTTCGTCGACACCCTGCGGATGAGCCATACGCTCGATCTGCGGCAGCGGCTGCACCTGGACCGCCGGACGATCCCGCTGGCCGACCTGCTGCTCACGAAGCTCCAGATCTACGAGATCAATGACAAGGATGTCCGGGACATCATCGCACTGCTACGGGATCATCCGCTCGGGTCCGGCGACGAGGAGATGATCAACCTCGATCGACTCCTGGCCATTCTGACGGCCGACTGGGGCTTCTACCGCACCACGGTCAAGAACATCGCGGTCGTGCGTGAGGCGCTCAGCGCGAACGGCCTTGCGGATGATGCGGACATCGCGAGTCGGCTGGACGAGCTGGAGCGAGCCATCGAAGCCGCTCCGAAGACGCGCGCGTGGAAGCTCCGTGCGCTGATTGGCGACCGCAAGCCGTGGTACGAGTTGCCCGAAGAGGTGCGGCGCGACTGACACCGGAGGGAGGAGTCGAGGGTGGCACTCTACGATCTGAGCCACCGGATCGTATCGGGCATGCCGCACTTCCCGGGTGACCCGGTTCCGCAAGTCACGCCCGCGACGATGGAGCCGCCTTGGCGGGTCAGTTCGCTCGCGATCGGGAGCCACACCGGCACGCACGTCGATGCGCCGAGCCACTTTCTTCCGGATGGGCGTCCCATCGGCGAGTACCCACTCGAGCGATTCATCTTGCCGGGGATGGTGGTCGATGCGACGGGCTTCTGGATGAATGAGGCGATCCCGGAGGACGTCCTGGCACCCTACCGGGAGGCGTTCAAGCCCGGCTGGTGTCTGATCCTGCGCACGGGATGGGACCGGCACTGGGATGACGAGTCGTATTATCGACACCCGTACCTCAGCGACGCGCTGGCCGCCGCGGTCGTCGCGATGGGGGCGTCGCTCTTCGGTATCGACGCGCTGAATGTTGATTCGACCGCCGACAGTGGGAACACGGTCCACGACACGCTGCTGCGGGGCGACGTGCTCATCGTCGAGAACCTCCGCGGACTGGATGCGTTGGAAGCCGGCCGCACCTACGGTTTCGGCTTCGTTCCCCTGGCGCTGGGTGATGTGGACGGCGCTCCGGTCCGCGCCCTCGCGTGGGATCTGGACCAGCCTCTCCTACCGGCGGGGTGAGCGACTGGTTCCCCGAAAAGCGATCCCGGTTAGAAGTCGACGAAGTAGGTGTTGCATGCCCGGTCGATCAGTTCCTGGCTCAGGGTCGGGGGCTGATCCAGGTAGCGGGCGATGCCGACGAGCGTGCGCAAGATGTCGCGGGGGTGGCAGGAGCGCAACGGTCGCTTCGGCTTGACGTAGTACTCACGGAGCAGGTAGACGAGCCCCTGCTGATCGAACGGCACCCCGAGATCCTCGCACTGCCGGCGGAAGATTTCGCGGAACTGGTTTACCGTCGGGTTGCCGATCCGGACCTTGTTCTGGATGCGGCGCAGAAACGCCTCGTCCACCAGGTCCTTTGGCTCCAGGTTCGTCGAGAAAACGATCAACTCGTCGAACGGGATCTCGATCTTCTTGCCGGTGTGTAGCGTCAAGAAGTCGACGCTCTTCTCCAGCGGCACGATCCAGCGGTTCAAGAGGTCCGCCGGGCGGATCTGCTGGCGGCCGAAGTCGTCGATGAGGAACATCCCATTGATCGCCTTCATCTGCAGCGGCGCCTCGTAGATTTTGGAGACCGGGTCGTAGACCAGGTCGAGGCTGGCCAGGGTCAGCTCGCCGCCGACCATGACCGTTGGGCGCTTGCAGAGGACCCAGCGGCGGTCGTAGTCGGTGCGGCCGTTGGCGGCCGGGATCGGCTCGTGGTGCTGCAGGTCGAGCATTTTGATGATGTGACCGTCCACGAGGATGGCGTGGGGGATGAGCACGTGGCCGCCCAGCATCTGCGCCACGCGCTCGGCCAACGCCGTCTTCCCGTTCCCGGACTCGCCGAAGAGGAACATCGACCGCCCGGTGTTGATCGCCTGCCCGATGGCATCGAGCACGGCGTCATCGAAGATGAGATCGGCCGTGGCGCGACGCACCTGTGCCGGTGTCACCCGTGTCGTGCGGATCGACTGCCGCTCGACCATCTCCTTGAAGGCCTGCAGCGGCACCGGCGCCGGGCCGACATACGAGTTGCGCTCTACCAGTTCCTGCGCACGGGCGCTGCCCTTCGGTGTCGTTTGGAACTGGTAGGCGAGTTCCCCAAACCCTTGAGAGCCCGTGACTTCGATCATCTCGTCGCGCTTGAGCTGCGCGAGAGCTCGCTCCACCACGTTGAAGTAGGGGAGGCACAAGAGGTCGCTCAGGGCCTGCGCGGTGATGGCGTTCTGGTAGTAGATGGCCTTGAGTGCGAGATCGCTGATGAACGAGAGGTCCAGCCCGGTCTGCTCGATGGCCGACGGCTCGCGCGTACTAAGGATTCGGGTTGTGGGACCTGGCGACGTCAGCGTCTGCATGTGGCCTGCTACCACTCCCTATCGCTGTGCCCCATGCGGGGGCGCTCCCCGCCTGTAGGGTACGGACGGCGTGGCGCGGAGGCACTAGGGCAATGGTCACGTTGGCTAGTGCCCGTCCGTCTCGCACTCGGTACGCCCGTACCTGCTCCGTCTGGCCGTTTGGCCCGAACAAGCGCACGCATACGCGATCGTCCGGACGGCACGCGGGCTCGTTCGGTCCAGTGGGGTGACCTGCGTGGTGCACGGGCTGTGCCTGATGGCGCCGGCTCACGGTTGCGTCCCCGACATCAGGCTGCTATCCTTGCGCGTCTCTAAATTGAGAGGCTGTCTAATGTCCGAGTATGGCAGGGTACCTGCTGAGCATCGTCATTGTCGGCCAACCGTGGAATGACCGCGAATTCGCGCGGTCGCGTCCAATGCGGGACCGCAATCCACCGCTGGTCGCTCGGTGTCCGTGATCGAGTGGATCGGCATCATCCAGCCGGTGCGGAGGGCGCGTGCCGGGTGGCGGAAGGAGACTCCGATGGCTCGCGCGACCGACGACACCGCTCTCCGGCCCTTCACGATCGCGATTCCCGAGGAAGATCTGGACGACCTCAAGACACGCCTGAGGCGTTCCCGTTGGACCGACGAGCTGCCTGGTGTGGGGTGGGGGTATGGCGTGCCTCGCAGCCACGTGCAACGGCTGGTTGAGTACTGGTTGGACGGGTACGACTGGCGGGCGTGGGAGGAGCGACTCAACCGGTATCCGCAGTTTGTGACGGAGATCGACGGGCAGCGTATTCACTTCCTGCACGTTCGCTCGCCCGAGCCGGACGCGTTCCCGTTGATCCTCACGCACGGCTGGCCCGGCTCTGTGGTGGAGTTCATCCGAATCATCGACCCGCTCATCAATCCCCGCGCGCACGGCGGTGACCCGCGCGACGCGTTCGACGTGGTCATCCCATCGCTGCCCGGTTTCGGCTTCTCGGGTCCGACCAGGGACACGGGATGGACCTCGGTGCGCATCTCCAGGGCCTGGGCGGAGCTGATGAAGCGCCTCGGCTATACCCGCTACGGCGCCCATGGCAACGACGCCGGCTCCATCATCTCGCCCGAGCTGGGGCGGGTCGACGGGGACCTCGTCGCCGGTGTTCACGTGACGCAGATCTTCGCGCTCCCGATGGGCGAACCGGCCGAGTTCGAGGATCTGTCGGAGGAGGACGTGGCCGCGATGCAGGCCCTCCAGTGGTTCTTCGAGAACAAGTTCGCGTTCAACCAGTTGCACTCGCAGCAGCCGCAGACGCTCGCGCACGCGCTGGCGGATTCGCCGACCGGGTTGCTGGGCTGGAACGGGCAACTGCTGGGCACGGACGTGTTGCAGAACCTCGACGACGACTTCGTCCTCACGAACGTTGCCATCTACTGGTTCACGAACACCGGCGGGTCGTCGATCCGCCTGTACTACGAGGACGCCAAAGGCAGGTCCGCGAGCGGGCCGACCACCGTGCCGATCGGCCTGGCAGCCTTCGAGGGCGACTTCAAGTCGATCCGGCGGTTCGCCGAGCGCGACCACGCCAATCTGGTGCAGTGGCACACCTACGACGTACCCGGCGGCCACTACGCCGCGTATCTGGCACCCGATCTAATGGTCGAGGACATCCGTGGCTTTTTCCGCGGGTTACGGTGATTGATCGCGGACAGAGGCGGGCGGCGGTTCGAGAGCGAGATGCTTCGACTCCGCCGTCCGCGGCGGGAGTCGAAGGATGACACCGTCGCGAGGGTTCAGGACACCGGTCATCACCGGGGACGCGGTGGGCGCTCCCGGTTGTCGCCTGACGCGGGTGCGTCAGGCCGCTGCTAGGGAATGACCACCCGCTCGCCCTCGGTCAACCCGGACGCGACCTCGACCATGCCGCCGCTTCGGAGGCCGATCCGGATCTCTCGCTCCTGCTCCTGGCCGTCCACGAGGACGGTCACGAAGGTGCGGCGTCCCACGGTGCGAAGCGCGCTCTCGGGGATCAGGAGCACGTCGGAGCGGACGGCGGTCTTGATCGAGACATCAGCGTTCATGCCCGGACGGGCTACCAGCCCCTCGGGGAGGGTGAAGCGCACGGTAGCGCGGAACGTCGTAGTTCCGCCGCTCGTCTCGGCCGTGGGCGAGATCCGTTCCAGGCGTCCCTCGATCTCGTCGCTGGGGTAGGCGTCCAGAGTGAAGGTCACCGGCGCGTCGGGTGGGACGTGCGGCAGGTCGATTTCGTCGAGGTCGACCTGGAGTTCGAGGTCGTTCAGGTCGGCGATCTGGGCCACTTCGGCGCCTGTCCCCAACGGGGCACCTTCGGCCGTCTGCACCTGGAGCACCGTCCCGGCGCGTGGGGCCAGGATCATCGCTGCGTCGCGCGCCGCGCGGGCGTCGTCGAGGGCACGCTGAGCGTCGCGAAGCTGCTGCTCGGCCGTGAGCCGGGCCGCGAGCTGCTCGGGGGACGGGTTGTCGCCGGCTCGCTGCTCGGCGAGGTTCAGCGCGGCCTCGGCGGCGTCCACCTGTTCCTCGGCGCGGCGGATCGCCTCCTCGAACGGCTTGGGGTCGAGCTGGACGAGAACGTCGCCTTCTTCCACCGCGTCGCCGGGGGAGACGGCAACGATTTGGACCTTGCCGCTGACCGGGCTGCGGACCGTGATCGAATTGCGCGGCACGAGGCGGCCGACGGTCTCAATCGTCGCCTCCAGGCTGCCTCGCTCGACGACGGCGGTTTGTGGCTCGGGGCGGGTTGCCAGCAGGAACCCGGCGACCACCGCGGCAACCACCAGCACCCCCACCACAACGAGGATGAGCCGTCGAACCGGTCGTCTATTCATAGCGCAGCACCTGTATCGGTCGAATGCGAGAAGCCAACAACCCGGGCGCGGTGCTCACCGCGGCCGTGGCGATGAGCGCGACCAGGATGGTGGCGGCGATGGTGACCGGGCCCAGGTGGAACTCCAGCCCGAAGAGCTGGGTACCGGTCAGATGCACCAGATAGCGCGCCAGCGGGTATCCCACCGCAACGCCGACCGCGCAGCCGGCAGCCGTCAGCCCGAGCGCCTCCGACATGACCAGACGCACGAGGTGACGCCCGGTGGCGCCGATCGCGCGGAGGATGCCGTACTCCCGGCGCCGCTCGGTGAGGTTGATGAGCAGGGTGTTGACAATCCCCGCCAGCCCGACCGCGCTGACGATGATCACCATGGCGTTCAGCATCACCGTCAGGATGTCAATGGCCCGCCGCGAGCTAGCCTGATCTTGATACATCGCCAGCGTCACTGGGGCGTACTGGCGGAACCTCTCCTCCAGCCGGGTCAGGCTCGCATCGACGGCGGCGGGTTGGGAGGACTGGAGTGTGAGGGCGAAGACCGTGGCCCGGCCGCCTGAGCCGATGATGCGCTGAGCATCCGCGACGTCGAGGAAGACTTTCCCGGTCGTCGCCGCTCCCAGGTAGGTGCTCTCGTCGTCCACGATACCGAGCACCTGAACGAGGCTGGATCGATCCCCGATATCCAGGGTGAGGACGTCGCCGACTGATGCGCCGATGGCGCGGGCGAGGTTGCTCGTCAGCACCGCGCCGGTTGGGTTGGCCGGGCGCAGCCAGGTTCCCGCGATGACACGCGGGGTGTAGATGTCGGTGTTGCGCGGCATGCCCCAGACGTCGGTTCGTACCGACCCAATGGACGCGGTGGCGTTCGCCCAGGGCTCGGCTTGCCGCACGTCCGGGTGTTGCTCAAGGGTGGTCGCGAACTCCGGGCGCACCGGGCGGTTGAAGAAGATCCAGCCGTCGGCGCCGTAGAGGTCGTAGAGGTGGTCGACCGTCAGGGTCACGGAGCGGCTCACTGCCTGGGTGCCGAGGAAGGCGGCCACGGCCACCGCCACGACGGTGAGGGTCACCCAGGCCCGCGCCGGTCGGCGTGCGAGGTTGCGCAGGCCCATGGTCGCCACGATGCCGACGCGGGCGAGGGAGCCGGTCAGACTCTGGGTGATGCCGCGGTGGAAGTCGGCGACGACGCCGCGCTGCGCCAGGAGTTCCGCGACCGCCTGACGAGTCGCCAGGGCGGCCGGGAGGACGGCTGCGCCGAGCGTGACGCCGATCCCGACCAGGAGCGCCAGGACCAGCTCGCGCAACGCCGGGCTGAAGCCTGGCAACACCAGGCCCGCCAGCCCGGCGAGATAGCCCGTCAATAACTGCCCACCGACCAAGCCGATGACCCAGCCGAGAACGGCGCCCGTGATGCCGATGGTGAGGGCGAAGAAGAGGTACGGGCGCATCGCCGCCCAGCGTGTGCCGCCGAGCGCTTTGATGATGCCGACCTGCCGGGTCTCCTCGACCATGATGGCGGCGATGGTGTTGGCCACCAGGAACGTGCTGAGCAGCGCCCCGACGACCGAGAACACTTCCAGCAGGAGGAGCAGTGTGCCCAGCTCGCGACTTCCGGTGAACACGTTCGGGTCGCGAACGGTGAAATTGCTCGACGTGACGCCACGCTTGTCGAGAAAGGCGCGGATCTGGTCGGCGGTCTCCGAGGCGCGCTGGGGTTCGGCCACGCGGACCAGCAGGTAGTTGTCGTAACGTCGCCCCAGGATCTGGCGCACGTCGCGAGCCGGCATGTAGGCCGTGGCCTGGTTGAGAATCGAGGCGTCGATGGTGGCCGGGGCGCGCACGAAGCCGCTGACGCGGGCGTAGTTGATCGGGGAGGCCGGCGTCGGCTGGAGCGCGACGAGGTCACCGACCTCCACATCGATCAGCTTGGTGGCGCTGGCGTCGAAGGCGATCTCGCCGGGACCGGGGAAGCGGCCGGAGACGAGTTGCACCGCGTCGAGCCGCATGTTGGTGAAATCTGCCACCCCGACCAGGCGGGTGTTGACCCAGCGGTCGCCGGTGCTGGCGCGGGTGATCTGGACCGCCTGCGTATCAACGGCGACGACGTTGTCCCGGCGCCCGATTAGGTCGACCAGCGTCGGTGAGAGCTGCGCCGCGAAGGCGGTGATGTCCGGCTGGCGGGTGTTGGCGTACGTCTCACGCTGGGCGTCGGCCAGGCTGCGCCCGGTGTAGGAGATGGCGACGACCCCGGCGACGCCCAGGAGCACGCCGAGCGTCGTCAGGAGCGTCCGGAGGGGACGCCGCTGGATATCGCGGAGTGCCTTGGTCAACAGGAGTCGCATCGACTCGCTTCCCGAGGCCACCATCACCACCGGCGGCGCGCGGCCGCGCCGACGGTAGCTTACCAGGGTTCCGGCCGGATCGCTGCGGTGGTGGTTAAGCGTCCCCGCTGGCCGCAACGTCGGGCGCCGCGGCGTGGGGAACCGTCTCGGCGACGCGGCGGTCGGCCACGATGCGACCGTCCCGCATCTCAATCACGCGCGAGCCGCAGGAGGCGATGCTGCGGTCATGGGTGACGAGCACCAGCGTCTTCCCTGACTTCCACATCTCGGCCAGCAGGGAGAGCACCCGAGCGCCCGACGCGCTGTCGAGGTTGCCGGTGGGCTCGTCGGCCAGGAGTAACGGCGGGTCGTTGGCGAGCGCGCGGGCGATCGCCACGCGCTGCTGCTCGCCGCCTGAGAGCTCGTTGGGGAGGTGGTCGGCGAGATGGCCGACGCCGACACGTTCCAGGAGCTCACGGGCGAGGTCGCGCTGTGGCCGCTGACCGACCAGCTCCATAGGCAGAAGGACATTCTCGAGCGCGGTCAGCGTGGGCATCAGTTGGAAGAACTGGAAGATGATCCCGACGTGCCGACCGCGCCAGCGCGCCAACTCCTCCTCGCTCAGGCTGCGCAGGTCCACCCCGGCCACTTCGACCGACCCGCCGCTGGCGCGGTCGATCCCGGAGAGGATGTTGAGCAGTGTGGACTTGCCGCAGCCGGAGGGGCCGAGGATCGTCACCCACTCGCCGGGCTCGACGATCAGGTCCACACCGCGGAGGGCCTGGATGGCACGTCGTCCTGCTTGATACTCCTTGGTCACACCGGTCAGGTGAATGATGGGCGCCGTCATGCCTGCAATTGTGCCCGCTCGTGCGGCAGCAGGCTAGAGCAGCGGGTTTGGCTCAGCCGTTGGGGCGCGGAGTCCGTGAGGGTGCCCGATCCGCTAGCTCTCGTCCGGGCACTGTTCGAGCAGGCGCAGGTCGGCCGGGGTGAGGTTGGCCCGTTCCAGAAGATCAGGGCGCAGCGCGCGGGTCCGGCAGAGGGACTGCTGGCGGCGCCATTCCGCGATGCGCGCGTGATGCCCGCTCAGGAAGATCTCCGGGACGGTGAGCCCGCGGTATTCGGGCGGTCTGGTGTATTGCGGGTACTCGAGCAAGCCGCTGGTGAAGGACTCCTCCTGCAGCGACTCCGGGTCGATCACGCCGGGGACGAGCCGGGCGATGACGTCGATCATGACCGCAGCGGCGAGCTCGCCGCCGGTCAGCACGTAGTCGCCGATCGAGAGCTGGCGCGTTCGGAGGATGAGATGGACACGTTCGTCAATCCCCTCGTACCGACCGCAGATGAGGGCGAGGCGCGGGTGCTGCGCCAGCTCCGCGGCGACAGCCTGGTTGAAGGGCTCGCCGGACGCTGAGAGCGCGATGATCGGGGTCGTGTCGATCTCGTCGCCGAGCACGGTCTCGACGGCGCTCACGATGGGAGGTGCCATCATGACCATCCCCGGGCCTCCGCCGTAGGGGTAGTCGTCGACCGAGCGGTGGCGATCGGTGGCCCAGTCCCGGATGTCGTGGAGGTGGACGGAGATCAGCCCGCGCTCGCGCGCACGCTTCAGGATGCTCTCGTCGAGCGGGCCATCAAAGATCCCGGGAAAGATGGTGAAGACGTCGAAGCGCACCCTGCGTCCTTCGTGCCGATGAGGCGAGTACCGTCGTCGCCGGCCGCGGCCGTGCCGTCCTTGATTATGCCGGAAGGCGGGTGAGTTGTGCCGCTCCGGGCACCGTCAGTGGTTCGCTTCGGGCGCCAGCGTCGGGCACTGGCGGACAGCAGGCGCGGCGCTCATGGCGCGCTCGAAGGCGCGGACCACCTCAGGGTCGAACTGGGTCCCGGCGCAGCGACGTAGCTCGGCCATCGCGACATGGTGAGGAAGCGCGCGGCGGTACGTTCGATCTGAGGTCATGGCGTCGTAGGTGTCGGCCACGGCGATGACCCGCGAGCCGAAGGGGATTTCCTCTCCTGCCAGGCCGTCGGGGTACCCCGTGCCGTCCCAGCGCTCGTGGTGGTGCCGGACGATGTGGGCGACCGTGCGGTACATGGTCAGGTTGCTCAGGATCGCCGCGCCTTCGGCGGCGTGCTTCTCGATCGCCCGGCGTTCCTCCGGGGTGAGCTTGTCCGGCTTCATCAAGGTCGCGTCCGGCGTGCTGACCTTGCCCAGGTCGTGAATCCGGGCGGCGGCGATGATGCGCTCGGCCTCTTCGAGGGGGACGTTATCCATGTGCTCCAGGATCGCTTCGACGTAGGCGGCGACCCGCTTGGAGTGCTCGGAGGTATAGGGATCGCGCCGATCCAGCGTATCGGCCAGCATCTCGATCGTCTTCTGCGTCTCCTCGTGGATCTGCCGATAGCTGCGGAAGGCCAGGTACGGCCCGACGAGGGGAACGGCGGCGACGATGAGGGCGAGCGGGCTCTCGCGCTCGAGGACCGGGATCAAGCTGCCGAGCGTCGGCAGCGTGATCCACTCCAGGATGACCCCGTAGGCGCTGGCGCGCCACATCTGCCAGGGTGAAGTGCCGACGGCGCGCGAGAGGATGACCGCCATGACCCCGGACTCGATCGTCGTGTAGACGGCGGCCGCGCCGATCGTCACGGTCACATTGCTCCAGGTGCCGATCGGTGAGCGGGTGGGGTCGGCCAGCGCGCTGTAGGCCCAACCGGCGACGAAGGTGGCGAGTGTGTAGTTGCTGACGTTGGTGAGCAGCTTGATGGTCGGCCGCCGGTCCACCAGCTCCACGAAGAGCCCCGCCCCGCCAGCGATCAGCGCGCCGACGATGGGGCCGAGCGACAGCGCGGCCGCGAAGCAGAGGGCAGATGAAACCGAGACGGTGATGCGAACGGACGAGAGCGGCAGTTCGATGTCGAAGAAGTCAGCGAAGATGATGAGGCCGACGAGGACGACAGCGACGAAGAACGTCTCCAAGGTCAGCGGTGGCCGCTGGGCGAGCGGGCCCAGGACGAGGAGCACCGTCACGGTGACGGCGACGAGCCCGATGACAGCGTTGCGAACCCGATCGACTGGTTGCACGGTCCCGAAGCCCGATCCCTCTCGGCCGCCCGCTGGTGGCGCACGTTCACTCCCCACGCGCCAAACCGGGCGGTTCCCTCCACGGTCTCTGGCATTATAACAGTCGATTCTCGCTGTCTCGGGCACCGAGAGGGTCACATGTCGGCGCAAGAGTACCGACCCTGCGGGGGTCTGAAAGTACTGTGTTCGTACTGATTCGTTGCTACCGGTTGTCGGGCGGACCGCCGGGTCGGAGGGCCAGCCTGCGGGATAGCCAGTGAGGCCCCGTCGCACTGTCTCGCTGCTGGGTCACCTGGTCACCACCGGCATTCCTGTGTCGAAAAAGACGCGCGGGCAACCAGACTCGAATCGGTCGTCCGACCAGCCTTGGCTGCCCGCGCGGCAGACCCCGCGAAACGGTGTCTCGACTTCCAGCGAGAGTTCTTCCACTCCATGAGTGCGTCGGTCTTCCTTGGACGCCCTCACAGATGTGGAGTCCTTGATTGCTACTTCCAGCGGAAATTCTTCATGGCCCTTGTCTCCTTCTTCGCTGATGACGGCACACCTGGAGAGTTCGCGACTACTACTTCCAGCGGAAGTTCTTCCACTTCACGGGTGAGCTCCTTCCGTGACTCGGGCCTCCACCCGCCGGCGCCGATGACTAGAGTTGACATCCAGTCATTCCGTTCCGTTTCTGAACGCTGGCGCCTACAGGTATTACTTTCGTCCTGGTCCGAGTATAGGACTCTCGCACTCCCCTGTCAATACTTGTCTCCCGACACTCCGGTACCAATGGACTATGCCGTACCGGTGCGTTGCCCGCGGGCGGCGGGTTTGCTAGGCTCTCGCGCAGCGACACGCTCCAGCTATGTATTGGGTGGGGAGAAGGAACGTGCGACACGATCTGCGGCATGTGCTCGTCACCGGCGGCGCGGGGTTCATCGGCAGCAACTTTGTCCGCTACCTCCTGGAGCGCGGCGTGCCGCGGGTCACGGTGTACGACAAGTTGACCTACGCCGGGAACCGGGCGAACCTGGCCGACGTCGAGGGACATCCCGGTTTCCGCTTCGTTCACGCCGATATCTGCGACCGTGCCGATGTCGCGGCGGCGATGCGCGACTGCGACGCCGTGGTGAACTTCGCCGCGGAGACCCACGTCGACCGCTCGCTGCTGGATGCAGACGACTTCCTACGCACGAACGTGGTCGGGACGCATGTCCTGCTTGAGGCGGCGCGCGAACACGGGGTGCGCCACTTCGTCCACGTCAGCACGGACGAGGTCTACGGGGACGTCCCGGTCGGGGAGTCCCGCGAGGAGGATCCGCTCCGGCCGCGGAGCCCCTACTCGGCGAGCAAGGCCGGGGGGGAGATGATGGTTCTCGCGGCCGTGGCGACTCACGGGGTTCCGGCGACCATCACCCGCGGGTCGAACACGTATGGACCCTACCAGTACCCTGAAAAGTTCATCCCCCTGATGATCACCAACGCGATGGAGGGCCGGCCATTGCCGATTTACGGCGACGGACTCCAGGTGCGCGACTGGATCCACGTCCTTGACCACTGCGCGGGGATCGAGACGGTGCTGCTCCGCGGGAAGCCAGGCGAGGCGTACAACATCGGAGGGGGCAATCCTCGACGGAACCTCGACGTCGCGCGGCAGATCCTCGATCTCCTCGGGCAGCCGCACGACTTGATCCAGCACGTCGAGGATCGCCTGGGCCATGACCGGCGCTACGCCCTGGCAACCGGGAAGTTGCGCGCGCTCGGCTGGCGGCCGCAGGTGCCCTTCGAGCAGGGCCTGCGCGACACTGTCGAGTGGTACCGGCAGCGCCGGGATTGGTGGGAGCCGCTACGCGACGCGGCCTTCGCCGAGTACTACGGGCGGAACTACGGCTCACGCGCCGTCCTCAAGACGCCAGACAACCGGTGACGCCCATGCCGGTCGCGATCGAGCTGGCAGTTGCCAAGACGCACAAGTTCGGCACCAGTGAGAGCGGCGACACCGTTGAGCTGGTCGAGCGACCGGGCGGCGGATTCTCAGCCGTGCTGGTCGATGGGCAGGGGAGCGGCGCCGGTGCCAAGCGGCTGAGCCTGCTCGTCGCCGGGGCGGCGGTGCGGCTGCTCAATGAGGGCGTGCGGGACGGTGCGGCTGCTCGAGCTGCGCATGACTTCCTCTATGCGATGCGAGACGGCAAGGTGTCGGCTGCGCTGGACATCCTTTCGGTCGACCTCGCCTCGCGCTCGGTGCTAGTCACCCGCAACAGTGAGGTGCCGATGCTGCTCGGGCGGAACGGCGAGTTCGCGCAGATCTCGGAGTCCGGCGGCCGGATCGGGATCTACCGGCACACCCGTCCCCGCGTACTTGAGTATCCGGCGGAGCCGGGCCTGACGGTGATCGTGGTCAGTGATGGCATCATCGGCGCCGGTGGGCGGCGGGGCCAGCCGCTGGATTTCCTTGCGACCGGCGTCCGGGTGGTCGGTCCGGAGACGCCTGCTCAGGTAGTCGCCGACCAGTTCCTCGAAGCTGCATTGGGGGCAGACCAGGGCCGGGCCGGGGACGACATGACCGTGGTGGTATTGCGACTACGCCAGGTCGAGCGGGCTGAACCGATCCGCCGCATGGCCTTGACGGTGCCGCTTAGCTGAGCCGCTACCGCTCGTCGCCGTGGCCCGGTGCCCGGCGGCCACGATGGATCGAGGGATCGCGATGCGGATTGCGGTGGTCGGCGTCTGCGCATCGGGAAAGACAACGATCGTCGATGCATTGCGCCAGGCGGGGTACGACGCGTACGTCGTCGCGCAGGAGCACTCGATTATTCCGGACCTGTGGAGACGGTCGCGCCCTGACCATCTGGTGGTGCTGGAGGCGGACCTGGAGACGATACGCCGGCGCCGTGGTCCGGCGTGGCCGGAGTGGCTTTACCGCACGCAGCGCGATCGGCTGGCGGATGCCCGTGCCCACGCCACTGTGACGGTCGACACGGGAGCGCTCACGGTAGACGACACCGTGCGCACCATCCTTGCGGCGATTCAGTCGCGAGCGTGACCCCTCACTCACTGGCCACCGCGTCGCTGTCGCCACAATTGCTCACCCAGTGGGGTGATCTTGACCTCCATGCCGGTGCCGTCGCTGTTCGGGCGCAGCTCCAACCGCGCCCGCTCGAAGTACTGCACCCGAACACCGGCCTCGTCCATCTCCTCCGTGATCGGGAATCCGAAGATCGGGATCCCTCCGTGCTGCTCCCAGAACTCTCGGAACTTTCCAGCAAGCGTGTGGCCGGTCTCAGGAAAATAGCGGACGGCGGGGTTGTTTGGGGCCTCGACCGGCTCGGTTTCGGCCGGCAGTGCCTCCTGGCCGAGCAGTCCCAAGATGACCGTGCCATCGGGTGCCTGCTCGAGGCGCGCGCGCTCGTAATACTGAACGGTGATGCCCCGATCGTCGACGAACTCCGGACTGAGGGGGCGGCCGAAAATGGTGGCGCCGTCGTGCGCTTCCCAGAAGGCTTTGAACGGGTTGCGCATGTACTGCCCCGTCTCGGCGACGAAGCGCGCCGACGCCTCGGCCGGATCGTCCACCACGGCGAACTTCATGACCTCTTCTGTGGTGGAGCCGTAGACGTCTTCCACGATGATGCGCGCTGTATACGAGCCGGGCGCGAGCGTCGGCTCGGCGAAGAGCGTCCAGGTCTTTGCGGCGCGTGCTCCCTGGGCACGCGTCGCTGATTCTGGGTCCGGCGTCAGGAACGTGGGAATGGTTTCGTCGTTGAGGCGCAGCTCGGCGCGCACAACGTCACCCTCGCTGATGACTTCGGCTGCGATGCGGATGAGGCCGTCGGGAAGGCTGTCTCCGGGGGCTGGACCGGCGAAGGTCACGGTTGGTGCGAGCCGTGGGCCTGCCGCGGTAAAGGACCAGGCGTGGCCGTTGCGCTTGCCGGCCTCGTCGATCATCTCGACCCGCACCTCGTGCTTCCCGCGCCGCAGCACGGCGGTGAAGGTGACGACCCAGACGTGGTCGTTCTGGACGATGACGGCCGGCTCCACGAGGGAGCCGTCGATCGTCATGACCACCCTTTGGATCGGCTGGGCGTTGGAATTGACCGTTGCTTTGATCGTGACCGGGCCCGGGGGTGTCTCCGAGTTGGGCCGCGGGGCGAGGTTGGAGATGACGGGCCGTGACGACAGGCTGAGGAGGTAGACCAGGAGAACCAGGACGAAGGTGACGACCAGCGCGACGATGGCGCGCGCCGCCGCGGAACCCTCCCAGCCGGTCGTGGCAGCCCGAGCGTAGCGGGGTGGACGCAGGAAGCGGGGATGGGCCGGCGTGCGCTCCGGCTCGGGGCGCACCAACGACGGAGCAGCGAGATTGCCGGGATCATCCCGCCAGGGCCGACGCATCCTGCGTACTCCCCCGTCGTGGGGTCAGAGCGGTTGGATGGTGTGGGTTGGCAGTGGGTGTGGTTGATCGCGCGTGCCAACCCACTGAGCACCGCAAGAGTACGCAAGATGGCTGCCAGGGCGCGGAAACGACCACCTCTCAGGCGCTCATCGCCGCCCCACCGAGTCGTGGATCGGCGCCGCCCTGGAGCGCGCCGGTCACCGGGTCGCGGGTTACGGCCTGGACCAGCGGGAAGGTCCAGTACGCTGCCGGGTTCGGCACGATCTGGAACCCGCGTCGGCCCAACTCCTCCTTGACCCAGGACGGAATGCGCGTCTCACAGTCGAGCCGGTGGCTCTGGGCGTCGAACCGCGGGGCGGAAACCGCCTCCACCGGTCCGAGCCCGTGGTCGATCACGTTGAGCAGCACCTGAAGCACGCCGGTGATGATTCGCGTCCCGCCTGGGGCGCCGAGGACGAGCACGGGCTCGTCTCCTTGGAGGACGATGGTGGGGCACATCCCGGTGAGCCGCGCCTTCCCCGGCGCGATCGAGTTCGGCCGGCCGGGGATGGGGTTCGCCGCGTTCATGATGTTGTTGTACGTGAAGCCCAGGCCGGGCGTCACGACGCCGCTGGAGTTCCCGAGGGAATGGGTGATCGCCGCGCAGTTGCCGTCGGCGTCGACCACCGTGATGTGCGTTGTCGACGCTGGCTCCGGATAGAGCGGGACGGTGATCGGCTCCCGGTCACGGATGCGGGCGAACCACTCCGCCGCGCGCTCCCGGGACAGGAGCCAGTCGACCGGCACGTCGACGAACCGGGGATCGGCGCCGTAGGTGTACCAGTCGTGGAATCCGGCCTGCATCGCCCGCGCGACGAAGTCGATGTACTCCACACTGTTTAGACCCAGTGACACGATGTCGCGGTGCTCCAGGATGTGGAGGATCTGCACCAGACACAGGCCGCCGCCGGCCAGGTTGTTGGTGTGGACCGTGTAGCCGCGGTAGGTCGTGGTCAGCGGCGCCTGAACCTGCACCCGGTAGCTGGCAAGATCGTCGGCCGTGACGAACGCGCCGTTCCGCTCAAGATCTTCGGCCATGCGAGCGGCGATCTCGCCGGTGTAGAAGTCCTCCGGCCCGGCCTCCGCCAGGCGGCGCAGTACCTGGGCGTAGTCCGGGTTGCGCAGCAACTCACCGGGTCGCAGCGTCTCGGTGTCGTCGCGGAAGTAGATCCTCCGGCTCGCCTCGGTCGCTTTGAGGCGCTCCCGCATCGCGATCCGACCTGGAGGTGCCGGCTGGTTCCAGAGCCGCCACAGTTCGGGGGTGACGGGGAACCCCTCCTCAGCGATGCGGATCGCCGGTGCCAGCGCATCGGCCCAGGAGATCGTGCCGAAGCGGCGCAACGTCTCGGCCATGCCCGCGACCGTGCCAGGCGTCATGATCGAGCCGTAGCCGACATCGTTGACCGCTCCCTGGACGTGGTAGCCGTAGCCCGTCCAGTCCTGCTCGATGACGATGTCCTTCCACATCTCGGGCGTGACCCGTGAGCCGGCGGTGCCGTTGAAGTCGATCACCTCGTGTCGCCCGTCCGCCGCGCGGAGGTTGGCGACGCCGAACCCGGCCACGCCACACATCTGCGGATCGATCACCATCTGGACGAATGCCGCCGTCACGGCGGCATCGAAGGCGTTGCCCCCACGCCGAAGGACCTTGACACCCTCTTCCACCGCGAGCGGTTGCGGTGCGACGACCATGCCCTTCAATGGACCGTCTCCTCTCAGCGTGTCCCGTGTGCCGTCGGATGGGCGCGATGGTAGCACGATTCGATGTTCCGCGGTGTGGCCGCTTGCTACACTGTCGCTGATGTAGCGAGGAGCGTGGATGCCGTCCGACGACACGACAACCCTCAGCCATGTGCGAGTGAGCCGGCGAGCCCTGCTGCTGGGGCTCTCGGTGCTGCTCGCGAGTTGTCGCGCATCGATCCTCGGGAGGGACAAGGCGACGCCTACGGTGCGGCCGACTGAGCCGGGTTCGGCTGGGGCGGGGACGGAATCACCGGGCACCGGTGGCGGCGAGGTGGGAACCGTCCTGGAGGCGCCACCGCCCGCGACGGTCGCCGACCCGAGCGGGGAACAGACCCTGACAATGATCGGATCGCCGGACGGGCCAGCAACGCTCGACCCGGCTCTCGTCCGGGACACCGAGTCGGCCTTCGTGACGCGGCAGATCTTTCGGGGGCTGGTTCGGCTGGATGAACAATTGCAGCCGGTCCCGGACCTCGCGCGGCGGATCGAAATCAGCCCGGATGGGCTCACCTACACGTTCTTCCTCTGGGAGGACATCACGTTCGCAAACGGCCGGCGGATCACTGCCGAGGACGTGCGCTACTCGTTGGAACGGGCGACGGATCCCGCGCTGGCAGGGGGGCACGGGGAGACGCTGCCCGCGGGGACGTACCTGGCAGACATCGCGGGCGCGGCCGACCGGCTGGCCGGACGCGCTGACTCGCTCCGCGGCGTGGAGGTGCTGGACCAGGGGACGGTGCGCATCACGCTGGAGCACCCGACCACGAACTTCCTGCTGAAGCTGGCGGCGACACCGGGCTACGTTGTGGACCGCGAGAACGCCCGCAACGATGGTAACTGGTGGAAGAAGCCGAACGGGAGCGGGCCGTTCAACCTAGCCGAGTGGCGGGAGCAGGAGCGCATCGTGCTGGAGGCGCACCCTGGCTACACGCCGAACCCGCCCACGCTGGAGCGGGTGGTCATCCTGATCGGGACCGAGGCGCTGCAACCGGTCGCGATGTACGAGCAGGGCGAGGTCGATGTGGCCGACGTTGGCCTGTTCGAGATCGATCGCTTGCAGGCGCCGAACAGCCCGCTCCGTGAGGAGTTGCACGTCCAGCCCCTTTTTGCGGTGAGCTACGTGTTGTTCAACCCGAATGTGCCACCGTTGGACAACCCGGACTTGCGGCGGGCGCTGCTCCAGGGATTCGACCGCCACAAGATCGCCACCGTCACCTACGACGGGCACGTGACACCGGTGGACGGCATCCTGCCGCCCGGGCTGCTCGGGCGTGACTGGCCCGCGGAGGTCCCGGCGTACGACCCGGAGGCGGCGCGGGCGCTGCTTGATCGCGCCGTCGGTAGCGAGCGGCCGACGGTGTCGATCTACACTACGGGAGCCCAGGCGCCGGTCGCGATGAAACAGGTGTACCAGCGGGATCTTGGGCTCCCGGTGGAGGTGCTCCAGTTGGACTTCACGGACTACATCAACGAACTGGGGACTCGCGAGATGCCGGCGACGTCGCTCACCTGGGTCGCTGACTTTCCGGACCCTGACACGTTCTTGCGGGCGCTGTTTTACTCGACCAGTCCCGACAATCCGATTGGCTACCGCAACCCGGAGGTGGACCGGCTGCTCGATGAAGCGCGCGGCGAGACCGATCCGGAGCGACGCGCTGCGCTCTTCCAGCAGGTGCAGCAGACGATCATTGACGACGCGGTGGTAGTGCCGTTGTATGCCGAGGCGTCTCTTACCCTGATCAAGCCGTACGTCCATGGCATGACGCTTACCCCACTGGGTATCCTTGGCCTGGAAACCGTCTGGATGACGTTGTAGTGCGGGGCGCGAGACGTCAATGACCGAATCGTGGCAAGCGGACGCGCGGCGAGGCCGCATCGATGCGCCGCGCATCGTCCCGCTCAGTAGCGACGAGTCGCGCCGGCTCCGGCTCGGGTGGTCGAGCCGATTCCAGGTGCACGACCTTGAGGAGCACCTGCGGGAGTATCCGGGACTGAGCCTCTGGATCCCCAGCACGGGCGAGTACATCATCGGCGGGCCGTGGCGTCACCGGCCCGAGATCGTCGGCGTCCTTGAGCTAGCGGGCGGGGCAAACTCGGTGCCCCTCCTGGAGTCGCTGGTGCAGGTGGCGACGGAGACCGGCAAACGGCTGGTGCTGATGAGCGAGCATCTCGAGACGCGCCACCGGGCGTTCTACGACTCCGCCGGGTTCGAGCTGCTGGAAGAGATCCTCGTCTACGAGCTGTCACCGGTGCGCCGCATTGAGCCCGCGCTGGGGGACTTGCGGTTCGAGCGGGTCTTGCCGGAGGATCGAGCGCGGCGTGACGCCTTGCTGGAGCTCGACCACGCTGCGTTCCCCTGGCTATGGTGGAACAGCGAAGGTGAGTTCGAGAACTACCTGCACTCAGCAGGGGTCGAGATTTACCTGGGCCGGGACGCCAGCGGCGCGGTCGTCAGCTATGTCGGGGTGACCCGGTTCCGCGGCGGGAACTGGGGGCATTTGGACCGGATCGCCGTCGCGCCGGACCGGCAGGGCCGGGGATACGGGTGGCGCTCGCTCGACTTTGCCGTTGCGGTGCTGGCGGGGAAGGGCGCGCGCCGCATCGGCCTGAGCACCCAGGCACGAAACTCAGTGAGCCGACGGCTCTACGAGCGCTACGGGTTCCGGCGTACGATGAGTCATGACTACCGCCTGTGGGGCCGGTGGACCGGCCCACGCGGTGACATGTGACGGCACCGGTGCGGGGGAGAGAGCAGAATGGCGAGCACATATGGCCGCATGTTCCGGGTCACAACCTGGGGTGAGTCGCACGGACCGGCGCTCGGCGCGGTGATCGACGGCTGCCCGGCGGGGTTGGAGATCAGCGAGGAGCTCATCCAGCGCGATCTCGATCGCCGCCGAGTGGGGCAGAGCCAGGTCACCTCGCCGCGGCAGGAGAAGGATCGGGTGCAGATCCTCTCCGGTGTCTTCGAGGGCCGCACGACCGGGGCCCCGATCTCGCTCATCACCTACAACGCCGACGTCGACTCCAGCAAGTACGAGGCGATTCGGGATCTCTTCCGACCGGGGCACGCCGACTACACCTATTGGGCCAAGTACGGCCACCGTGACCACCGTGGCGGCGGGCGGTCGAGCGCGCGGGAGACGTGGGGCCGCGTCGCTGCCGGTGCCGTGGCGCGGGCACTGCTGCGCACCATCGGGGTCGAGGTGTACGGCTTCGTGCGGCAACTGCACACGATCAAGATGGAGACGTTCGACCGGGATGAGATCGACCGAAACCCGGTGCGCTGCCCCGACCCGGTCGCCGCGGAGAAGATGGTGCAGGCCATCCTCGAGGCGAAAGAGGCGAAAGACAGCCTCGGCGGGCTCGTAGAGGTGCGCGCGGATAACGTGCCGCCGGGACTGGGCGAGCCGACGGCTGACAAGCTCGACGCGCTGCTCGGGCAGGCGATGTTCAGTATCCCGGCCGTCAAGGGCGTCGAGATCGGCGAGGGGTTCGGCGCCTTCCTCATGACCGGCAAGCAGCACAACGATGAGTTCTACATCGAGAACGGCCGGGTGCGCACCTACTCGAACCACGCTGGCGGCATGCTCGGTGGGATCTCTAACGGTGAGCAGATCGTCGTGCGCCTCGCAGTCAAGCCGACTTCCTCGGTGTCTCAGCCGCAGCGCACGGTCGACATCCACGGCAACGAGCGCGAGATCCTGGTCGAGGGGCGGCACGATCCGTCGATCTGCCCGCGTGTCGTGCCGGTGGCCGAGGCGATGATGTGCCTGGTCTTGGCGGACCTGTATCTGTGGAATCGAATGGCGCGGGTGTGAGGCGTCATGCGTCATGCGTCATGCGTCATCCGTCCCCCTCACCCCCGGCCCCTCTCTCACCAGGGGAGAGGGGAGCAGCACGGATCACGGAACACGCAACACGCAAGTCGCATGACGGATGACATATGACGTGTGACTGCCTACCGCGCCCCCGCGGTAGCGGCGGCGAGCGTGTCCCAGAATTCGGGGAAGGTCTTGGCGACGCAGCCGGGGTCGGCGATGCGGATGCCCGGGGTGGCGCAGCCCAGGATGGCGAAGCTCATCGCCATGCGGTGGTCGTCGTACGTCTCCACCCGGCCGGGCCGGACGGCGCCGGGGTAGACCACGAGACCGTCCGGCATCTCCTCGACGCGCACGCCGAGGCGGCGCAACTCCGCGACGACGGCGGCGATCCGGTCCGTCTCCTTGGCACGGATGTGAGCCACGTTGCGGATGGCGACCGGCCCCGACGCGAGCGGCGCGATCGCGGCGAGCGTCTGCGCCGTGTCCGAGATGGCGTTCATGTCCACCTCGATGCCCGCGAGGCGCTTCGGGCCGCGCACCTCGGTGGCGTCGGCGGTCATCTCGACCGTGCAGCCCATTCGCTCTAAGACCCCGACGAAGCGCAGGTCACCCTGCTGTGACCGGCTCCCGAGGCCGGGCACGCGCACGCGTCCTCCCGTGACCGCCGCGAGGGCGAAGAAGTAGGAGGCTGCCGAAGCGTCCGGTTCGACCTGGTACTCGATGGCCCGGTAACCCTGTCCGCCGGGCACGACAAAGCGGCGGTAGCCCTCATTGGTCAACGTCGCGCCGAAGGCGGCCATCGTCGACGCGGTGAGGTCGACATAGGGTTTCGACACGAGATCACCCTCAATGTCGATGGTCAGGCCGTCCCTCGTGCAGGGACCGACCATGAGCAGCGCGCTGAGGAACTGGCTGCTCTCGCGGCCATCGAGCCGCGTGTGCCCGCCGCGGAGTCCATCCGCGCGGACCCGGACCGGCGGGCAGCCGGTTCCGTGGATCGACACGGCGTCGACGCCGAGCTGCCGAAGCGCGTCGAGGAGCGGCTGGATGGGGCGCTGGCGCATCCGTTCGACGCCGTCGAGGACGTACTCTCCGCGGCCGAGCGCGAGGAGCGCGGTCAGGAAGCGGGCGGTCGTCCCCGAGTTGCCGATGAAGAGCGATGCCGACGGCGCGGGGATCGTGCCACCGGCGCCGGCCACCGTGAAGGTGCGGTCCTCCGGCGAGGCGGAGACCCGGATCCCAAGCGCGTTGAGCGCCTCGGCCATGTAGTGCGTGTCGTCGCTGAAGAGCGCACCGCGGATGACCGAGGTGCCGTCCGCGAGGGCAGCGATCGGGAGCGCACGGTTGGTGTCGCTCTTGGACCCGGGCACCGCGACCTCGGCGTCGACCGGTGCGCGCACCGGTTGGATCTCGATCTCGTCGGGGTACCGGGGCGACTGCGCCACGCTCGCGGTCCGATCTACTTGAACTGGATATCCCAGTTGTACGGGATGTCGGGCGAGTTCCAGGGAATCCGGTATTCGTCGGGATCGTCCGGGTTGTAGGGCTCGGTCGGGAAGTTGAGTAGATAGCACGGCTCGTGACCGATGTTCTTGAAGCCGTGGAGCACCCCGGCGGGGATCTTCACGACGATGCGGTTGTCGTCGCCGATGAAGAACTCGTTCAGCTCACCGTAGGTCGGCGAGTCCTCCCGGATGTCGTAGAGCGGGACCTTGATCATTCCCTTGACGCAGGTGAAGTAGTCGGTCTGCTTCTTGTGGTAGTGCCAGCCGCGGATCACACCCGGGTAGCTCACCGAGACGTAGCACTGTCCGAACTGCTCGAAGAACGGGTCGTCGCGGCGGATCAGCTCGGTCAACGCCCCGCGCTCGTCCGCGTGCGTGATGAGCCGCTTGACCTCGACGCCGTGGATCACGACCGGTCCTCCCTCTCCTCAGGTATCGCAAGCGATGCCGCGCGGGGATTACTCGCAGCGGCGCGCGGCGCGCCGATTATAGCAAATGGTGGCCTCACGGCCGCCTGTGGGCGACGAAGAGCATGATGGCGGAGTCGTCGTCGAAAGGGTCGAGCTCGTACGAGCCGTAGATCCCTTCGAGGTCGAAGCCTGCCTGATCGAGCAGCCCTTCCATCTCAAAGCGGTGGATGTAGCGCATCGTGTAGCTGGTGACCGTCCGGCGGACCGCGCCACCGGGCTCGGTGTGGTCGTAGTAGAGGGTCGTCTCGATCCGCTGCTCGGCGGGGTAGACGCGGCGCGTGCTGAACCGGTCGACTCGCCCACCGCCGGGGAGCGGCCATTGGCCGTCCACCCGCAGGCCGTCCTCCATGGCGTGGAGGAGGGCGGGGGTGGGATGGAAAAGGTCGAGGATGAGGATGCCGTCCGGGTGGAGCACCCGGTGCACCTCCGCGAGCGCGGTCAACTGTCGCTCGCGGGTTTCGAGGTGGAGGAACGAGTTGATCGCGGCGAAGACCATGCGGAAGTGAGCGGCGGAGTAGGCGCTCAGGTCGGTCATGTCGCCGATGCGAAGCTCGACGCCGGAGATCCCGGCCTCCTCCAGCCGCGCTCGGGCACGGGCGATCATCGCCGGGGAGCTGTCGATGCCGTGGACCTGGAGACCGGCTTTGGCGAGCGGCAAGAGGAGCCGACCGGTGCCGCAGCCGAGTTCGAGCACGGGGGAGCCGACGTAGTCGGCGTAGCCCAGGTAGAGTTCGACGTCGGCGTCGAACTCGTCGAACTCGAGGTCATAGAAGGGCGCGATAAGCGCGTACGCGTCTTCCATGCCCGAGATTGTACGGAGCACTCAACGCGGGCGGCAAACCGGCTTCAAACCTGGGAGAATCGGCGCCGCGATGGTAGACTGAGACGCTATGGCGAAGGCGAAGGCGCCGGCGGCGAGTGGGGGCGAGAAGGTCGTCGCCACGAACCGGAAGGCGTACCACGACTACCACATCGAAGAGGAGCTCGAGGCGGGCATCGCCCTGACCGGGACGGAGATCAAGTCAATCCGTGCCGGGCGGGTGAACCTGCGCGACGCCTACGCGCGAATCGAGAACGGCGAGCTGTGGCTGATCGGGATGCACATCTCGCCGTACGAGCATGCGGGCGGGTACTTCCAGCACGACCCGGACCGCCCGCGCAAGCTGCTGGTGCACCGCAACGAGCTCAACTACCTGAGGAACCGCGTCGAGGCGAAGGGGTACACGCTGGTGCCGCTGCGGCTGGTGCTGCGCAAGGGTCTGGCGAAGGTGGACATCGGCGTGGCACGCGGCAAGAAGACGTACGACAAGCGCGAGGCGATGGCCGAGCGGGATGCCCGTCGCGAGATGGAGCGCGCGTTGCGGCAGCGTTAGCTCGCATGGTATACTTTTCTGCGCACTGACGGGGATGTCTGGTTTCGACAGGGCCGTAGGCGCGAGGATTGCAAGCCGAGGTCGCCCCGGGACTCGTAAAAAGGGGCAAAGCCATAAACGGCAACGAGTCTTACGCTCTCGCCGCGTAATTAACTAGCGGCGACGTCCACCCCGACCCCACCCCGGCGGGTTGGGAGTGGGCGCCACAAGGCCGGGGTGCTGCTGGTCCGAGTGTCGGATAGGATCAGCCTAAGACCATCCGACTACCGCGAAGAAACCCTGTCGGTGGGGGTTCGGCGCGGGATCCAAAACACCGACTAAGCTTGTAGTAGATCTTCGGCTGAAGGTTCTGGACGGGGGTTCGATTCCCCCCATCTCCACCGAGGAAAGGCCGGGCGTCGCGCCCGGCCTTCGTCATATTCAGCTCTCGGTGAGCCGCGCGAATCCACCGCCCCCACGCTGCCACTGTCGCGTCGCCCGGAGCGGCAACGGACCGCTCGCTGGTGGTTGCCCCAACGATCGGTCGGCACTCCTTGTCGGGGCGCGTCGATGTCCGCGCGGCTCACCGCTTCGCGAGACGGAGCGATCGGCGGCAGTCGCTACTCCGCGATCTCCATGAGGTAGTCGTTGCCTTCGCGGCGGACGCGGAAGCGGCTGCCGCCGTATTGAATGACCTGGCCGTCCTGCACGTCGGACGGCAGGTTGACGATGCGCGAGCCGGCCGGGATCCGCAGCGCCCTGGGGCGCAGGTCGCGCTTCCCCGGTTCCGAAGCCCCGAAGGCCGAGTTCTCGCCGCAACGCGGGCAGTACCCCATGGAATCTCCTCTCGCTCCGGTCGTTGCTCTCCGTTCCTCATCCCGCCCTGGGAAAATGGCGAAGACACGGGTGGGGCCGCCGGAGGCACCGACATGCTGGGCGCGCCAACGACGATCGTCGCGCCCTTCGGCGGGATTGTACCCAGGTTGGCCAGGTTCTCAACGCCGTACTTCCCGGCGCCGAGCACGGTGACGTGGGTGGCGAAGTCGGCGCAGGGTACGTAGAGCCGAGACTGACGAGGTGGGATAGTTCCCAGGTGAGGAAGGATCGGGTCGATGAAGACAGGGCGCGGTTTCTCCCGACCGCGCCCTGTGTTTACGTGCACTGCGGGGATGCGTCAGTCCGCCGGGGCCGCGGCGGTGGCGGCCTCAGCCAGCGCGGCGCGGACCAGTTCGTAGTCGTGCTGGTTGATCTTGTGGACGTTGCCCTGGAAGGCGAGCGTCCAATTCTCGGCCGGCCACTTCTGGACATGCTCCATGCCGCGGGCAATCTCCTCGGCGGGGAGATACTGATCCTCGGGGAGGACGATGTCCGGCTCGATTTTGACGCGATACGGGTAGTCCTCGTCCTTCTTCTTCGGGTTGCTGCTCTTCCAGATGATGGTGTGGTCCTCGAAGTATTCCGAGGTCACGGTGGCGATCGCGGCGAACGCCTTTACGCCGGTAACGTAGTAGATGAACTTGTCGCCCGGGCGCATTTGCTCGGCCTTCTTGCGGTGGCGGCTCTTGATTCCCTGGATGGTGAACCCGTGCGCCCTAGTTGTGGCGAAGTTTTCGGGGGAACCGACGATGATCCAGTAGTTCGGTTCGGCCATGACGAATCTCTCCTCTCGTTGCGTCCTGCCCCGGATTATGCCATAGCTGTCCATGAATGGGTGCGTACGAATGCGGTGAGCCGCGGCAGCGTCCAGTGCGGGCAGGGCCGTTTCGCTACGGCGGTTGCGGTGCCTCCCGGTGTCCTGCATACTGACACTAGCGAGTGTCATCACCAGAGGAGTGTGGGCTATGGATAGGGCGGCTCTGCGCGAACGACTGGAAGCGGTCGTCGGCGCGAGTGGTGTGATCGCCGATCCGACCGACCTGCTCGTCTACGAATACGATGCGTCGGATGAGGCCATCGCCGGACGTCACCGCCCGGACTTCGTGGTGCTTCCGCAGTCGACGGCGCAGGTTGCGGAAGTCGTCCGCCTGGCGCGGGAGTATGGGCTCCCGGTCACGCCGCGCGGGGCCGGAACCGGCCTGGCGGGTGGAGCTATCGCCGCGCGCGGCGGGATCATGGTGGTCATGACCCGCATGAACCGGATCATCGAGATCAATGAACGCGACCGCTACGCCATCGTCGAGCCGGGCGTGATTAACCTCGAACTCTCGAACACGACGACGCCGCGCGGCTACTTCTTCGCACCCGACCCCTCATCGCAGCGCGCCTGCACCATCGGCGGCAACGTCGCCAACAACTCGGGCGGACCGCATTGCCTGAAATACGGAGTGACCTCGAACCACATCCTGGGCCTGGAGGTTGTGCTGCCGAGCGGAGAGGTGATCTGGACCGGTGGCCCGGCGCCGGAGTGGCCGGGGATTGACCTGACCGGGACGCTCGTCGGCTCGGAAGGGACGCTGGGAATCGTCACCAAGGTGATGGTGCGCCTGACCCGCAACCCGGAGGCGGTCAGCGTGCTCCTGGCGCCGTTCCCGACCATCGACACGGCATCGAATGCGGTCTCGGCCATCGTCGCGGCGGGCGTCCTGCCCGCGGCGCTGGAGATGATGGACCAGCTTTCGATTCAGGCGGTGGAGGCGGCGTTCCACGCCGGCTACCCGACCGATGCTGGTGCGGTCTTGCTCGTTGAGATCGACGGCCTCTCCGAGGCGGTCGCCGAGAGCGCCGATGCCATTGCCGACATCTGTCGCCAGCACGACGCGATGGAGGTGCGGGTGGCGGAGTCGGCCGAGGAGCGCGAGGCACTGTGGTTCGCGCGCAAGGCCGCCTTCGGCGCGATGGGCCGGCTCACCCCCAACTACTACCTCCAGGACGCGACCGTTCCCCGGACCAAGCTGCCCGAGACGCTGAGCTTCGTCGGTGAACTGAGCCGTGAGTACCGGCTGCGGATTGCTAACGTGTTCCATGCGGGGGACGGCAACCTGCACCCGCTCATCTTGTTCGACCGCTACGAAAAGGGTGCGATCGAGCGGGTACTCAACGCCGGGACGGATCTTTTGCAGTACTGTGTCGAGCGCGGCGGCACCGTCTCCGGCGAGCACGGAATCGGGCTGGAGAAGAAGGATTACCTGACGCTGATCTTCTCTCCGGATGACCTGGCAGCGATGGCAGGGCTGAAGCGCAGCTTCGATCCGCTTATGTACTTCAACCCGGAGAAGGTCTTCCCGACCTCCTTCTCCTGCGGCGAGGTGGCGGCAATCAAGGAGTCCGGCGTCCCGGTAGCCGGTGGACTGGGGCTGGAAGATGTCGTCTAAGCAGGAGCGTGACGTGCCGAACCTCGACGCGCTTCCCGCGGGGGTAGCGCGCTGTGACCCTCAGGACTATGCGGTCGATGGCGTGGTCCCGGCAGTGGCGCTTGCCCCGGCGACGGTCGAGGAGGTGAGCGCCTGCCTGGCGGCCGCCAACGACGCGGGGCTCGCGGTGATCCCCTGGGGCGGCGGCTCACACATGGGGCTGGGCAACCTGCCGGCCGGCTACGACGTGGCCCTCGACCTGCGTGTCCTGGACGGGGTGGCGCACCACGAGCCGGACGACCTGACCATCTCGGTGCTGGCCGGCTGCACGATCGCCGAGCTTGACCGGCACCTGGCCGAGCACGGGCAGGTGCTGCCGATTGACGTCGCACGACCGGATCGAGCGACCATCGGCGGCGTTGTGGCTGCCGGGCTCGCCGGACCGCGCCGCTTTGGCTACGGCTCGCTTCGCGACCTCCTGATCGGCATCACCGTCGTGCTGCCGGCCGGCCGGATCGCCAAGGGCGGCGGCATGGTGGTGAAGAACGTGTCCGGCTTCGACATGATGCGCCTCTACTACGGTTCGCTCGGATCGCTGGCCGTGATCACCCAGGTGAACATGAAGGTGATCCCCAGGCCGCGTGCGCAGCGAAGCGTCGTCGCCCGCTTCCCCACGCTGGCGGCTGCGGTTGAGGCGGCCGAGGCGGTGCGCACGTCGCAGCTCGCCCCGACGGCGATCGTGGTACTCGACGAAGGGGCCACGCGTCGCGCGGAATTGCCGGATGCGCGCTGGTCGCTCTGCCTGCGCTGCGAGGCGCCGCCGGTGGCGGTCGCCCGCCAGGCCGAGCGGATCGCGGCCGCGGTCCGCCATGGTGCGGAAGCGGCCGACATCGTGGAGAACGACGAGACCACCAGCCTCTGGCAGCGGATCGCGCTGGCGCTCGACGCGGCGCCCGCCGCGGACACGATCGGCGTGCGGGTGGGCGTGGCTCCGTCCCAGGTATCGGTCGTTGCCGAGGCTGCGATGAACGAGCTGGCGGCGCTCGACCTCGCCACGGAGATGACGCTGGACATGGGGAGCGGGCTCTGCTACATGCGGGCCTCCGGCGAGCCTGCGGTGCTGCGGCGTGCCTGGGAGGAACTGGCGCCCTTGGGCCTGCACGCGACGCTGCTGACCGCTCCGCACGGGGTCAAGACGGACACCGACGTGTTCGGCCGGCGGCCGGCCGGGTTCGACACGATGCGTGCCCTCAAGGCCGAATTTGACCCGCGCGGCACGCTAAATCGGGGGCGGTTCATCGGCCACCTCTAACACGTAGCACGAGCGACACCAGCCGAACGGGCGTACGGGACGAAGGAACGGAACGATGGCGACCACTGCACCAGCGAGCGAGTTGCGCGGATTCGCGGGGCACGATGTCCCCAGTACGGAGGTTATTCGCTCGTGCGTCCACTGCGGCCTCTGCCTCCCCTCGTGCCCGACCTATGTGATCACCCGGCGCGAGCGCTCGTCCCCACGGGGCCGAATCTGGCTGATGAAGGAGGTCAGCGAAGGCCGGCTGGACCTGCTCGACCCGCTCTTCGAGGAAGAGATGTATCTCTGCCTCAACTGCCGGGCCTGTGAGGCGGTTTGTCCCTCCGGCGTGAAGTACGGTGAGATCCTGGAGGCGTCGCGGGCGCAGATCGAGCAGGCGCGCAAGAGCACTCCCAAGGCACGGGTGCTCCGCAAAGTCGTCTTCGGCGGGGTCTTCACCGACATGCGCCGCTTCCGCGCCCTCAGCACCGGGCTGCGGCTGTACCAGCGCTCGCCGCTCCCCCGCATCGCCAAGCGCAGCGGTGTGCTCAAGCTGCTCGGCCTCGATCAGGCCCACGAGCTGATGCCGCGAGTGAGCGACCGCTTCGTCGTGCCCAAGGGGGAGACGATCCCCGCGCAAGGGCAGTGGCGTGGGCGCGTCGGCCTGTTCACCGGCTGCATCATGAGCACGGCGTACTCCGAAATCCACGAGGCGACGATCCGTGTGCTGACCCGCAACGGCTTCGAGGTGACGCTGATCGACGGGCAGGGCTGCTGCGGGGCTCTGCACGTCCACCAAGGCGATCCCGACGGCGGTCGCGCACTGGCGCGGAAGAACATCGACGCGTTCGACAGCCCGTATCTCGACGCGATCATCGTCAACGCCGCCGGTTGCGGCGCGGCAATGAAGGAGTATGGGCACCTCCTCAAGGACGACCCGGAATACGCCGAGCGCGCGGCGCGCTTCGCCGAACGCGTGCAAGACGTCACCGAGTTCCTGGCGGCGAAGGGGCTGAGCGCGGAGCCCGGGCCGCTCCCGATGACCGTCACCTACCAGGAGCCGTGTCACCTGGCCCACGCGCAGCGGATCGCCAAGCAGCCGCGGCAGTTGTTGAAGGCGATCCCGGAGCTGAAAGTCGTCGAGATGCCGGAGTCGTCCCTCTGCTGCGGCAGCGCCGGGATCTACAACTTGCTCCAGCCGGACATGTCGAGCAAGCTGCTCGCGCGGAAACTCGACAACGCCCTCTCGACCGGAGCTGAGGCGATCGTGTCGGCCAACCCCGGCTGCATGCTCCAGCTCACCAGTGGGCTCCGCGCCCGCGGCGACAATCGGCCGGTGTTGCACCTGGTCGAAGTCCTCGACCGGGCCTACGCCGCGGCCGAGGCGCGCGCCTGATTTGGCGGCACCAGCTTCGAACGGTGGAACGTGCGAACCGGTTATTGGCTCGCCCAGTCGCCCCTGGGAGCGGGGTGGCTGAGCCACGCCCATCGATGCGTGCGGTCGGACGGTCCCGAAATCACCTGCTACACTTCGGCGCGGAGTCGGTCGGGGCGGGATGCCCCACGTGGAGGAGGAGTCCCACGTCCATGACGCTGCGCCGGTCACTTGTGGCTCTGCTCGTCGCCCTCGCCTTGATGATCCCGTTCACAGCACTCGCTGAAGACGCCACGCCAGGTGTATCCGAAGGGGCGGCCACGCCCGCCGCCACGCCTGGCGCCACGCCCCCCGCGACGGGGGACGGGGTCATCTCCGGCACGGTGAAGAACGGTACGCCCGGCGGCGGCAGCGTGGCCGGCCTGGAAGTGAAGCTCACCCGGTACCAGGAGATGCAGCCCACCGACGAGTACACCACGACGACCGGTGAGGACGGCTCCTACCGCTTCGAGAACCTACCGGTGAACGAGGGCGAGGGCTATATCGCGACCGTCAGGTACCAGGGCTATGACTACTACAGTTCGCTGCTGCTGCTGAGCGACCAGCCGCAGACGACTGCCGACCTGACCGTCTACGAGCCGACGGATGACCCGAGCGTCATCGAAATCGCCTCACGCGGCGTGATCATCGCCGGGGCTAACACGGAAGTGGGGGCCCTCGAAATATTCGAGATCGTCTCGCTCGACAACAGCAGCGACCGCGCGTACGTGGGACAGAACGGCACGGTGCTCCGCATCCCGCTGCCGCCCGGTGCGACGCAGATCATCCAGCAGCCGCAGTCCGGCTTCAACTTCGGCCAGCTCCGATACGAGGATGGCTACCTGATCACCACCGGCCTCATCACCCCCGGCAGCCACGATGCCATGTTCTCCTACCTCGTACCTTACCAGGGGACGAAGGCGACGCTGGAGATCGGGACCGCCCAGCCGACCGACGCGCTCAGCGTGCTGATTGAGGATGGCACCTATAACATCTCCTCGCCATCGATGCAGGATGCCGGGACGGCCAACATCGCCGGGACCGTGTACCACGTGATCTCAGCCCAGCAGCCGGTGGTCGGGGACGTCATCGCCGTCACCGTGGACGGCCTGCCGAAGCCCGGCTCTACGGACACCGACCGCGGTCCGTTGTACGCGGGCATCGCCGCGGTGGTGGGTCTGGCGGTTGCAGGCGTGCTCACGTTCCAGGCGGTTCGGGCTCGTCGCCAACCGGCCGAGACGGCGAGCGACGCCGCACACGATCTGCCCGACGACCCCGAGAGCCTGGAAACCGAGCGGCTGGCGCTCGCGGCGGAGCTGAACAAGCTCGACGAGGAGCGGGCGAGAGGCGAGATCGACGAGGAAACGTACCAGGAAGAGCGAGCCGAGATCGTCGAGGAGCTGCGCGCCATCTCCCTCCGCATGCGCGGCCTGAAGGATTCCGGCGCCTGAGATCCTCAATGGGACGAGGAACGGAATTCGCCGTATCGTGTGAGCTCGGCTGCCGAGCACTGGGAAACCGCCTGTGCTACTATGCGCAGGCGGTTGTTTGTCGAGAGGGAGGAGGACGATTGTGGGTGCGTCGACGGGTGCGAAGCGTCGCCTGACCCCGGAGGATATCTACAACATCACGCTGGTTAGCGACGCACAGATCTCACCCGATGGCCGATACGTCGCCTACACGCAGACGATCCTCGACAAGGAGAAGAACGACTACCGGTCGTCGATTTTCGTGGTGCCGGTCGATGGTGGCACGCCGCGCCGGTTCACATCCGCCGACGCGCGGGATAGTTTCCCGCGCTGGTCGCCCGATGGGTCGCGGATCGCGTTCCTCTCGAACCGATCCGGCAAGTCTCAGGTCTGGACGATCTCGGTCGATGGTGGCGAGGCGACGCAGGTCACGGATCTTCCCGAGGGCGTGACCTTTTTTGCCTGGTCGCCGGACGGCTCGACCCTGGCCCTGGTGAGCAAGACCGAGGCAGCCCAACTCGAGAAGCGTGACGAGGATGAGGGCGAGGAGGAGAAAAGCGACGTAGTGCGGATCACCCGCATCCGCTTCCGCGCCGACGGCGTCTCGGGCTTCCTCGACGACAAGCACACGCACATCTGGTGCGTCCCGGCGGCGGGCGGCGACCCGTGGCAGGTGACGTCAGGTGATTTCAACGACGCCTGGCCCGTGTGGTCCCCCGGTGGGCACGAGATCGCCTTCGTCTCCAACCGCACGGAGGACCGCGAGTTCAACACGGTGAGCGAGATCTGGGCGGTCCCAGCCCGTGGAGGCGAGGCGCGGCCGATCGCGACGGGTAACGATGCCGACTTCGGCCGGCCCGTGTGGTCGGTCGACGGCGCGGCGATCGCCTTTGCGGGGCATCGTCAGCCGGAGTCGGGCGGCGCCATCGACTCCCAGGTGTGGGTCGCTGACGGTGGAACGATCCGGTGCCTCACCGAGGGGCTCGGGCGCACGGTTGGCGACGCCGGCATCAACGACACGTGCGCTCCGGCGAACCCCGGCCTCGCCTGGACTCCCGATGGTTGGATCTACTTCCAGGTGAGCGACAGCGGGAACACGCACGTGTACCGCGTGCCGGCTGCGGGCGGCGATCCGTCCCTCGTGGTCGGCGGCCAGCGGCGGGTGCTCGACTTCAGCGTGAGCCCGGACGGTAGCCGTATCGCCTTTGTGGCGGGCGACCCGCTCAACCCGTGCGACGTGTACGTCTGCCGCGCGAACGGCTCCGACGAGCGGCGGCTGACGGCGGTCAATGAGGAGTTCTTCAGCTCGGTCGCGCTCAGCGAGCCGGAGGAGTTCCGGGTTCCGAGCCACGCGGAAGACCGGGCGGAGATTCACGGCTGGGTGATGAAGCCGATCGGCTTCGAGCCGGGCCGGAAATACCCGATGGTGCTGGAGATCCATGGCGGGCCGCACGGGATGTACGCCAACCACTACTTCCATGAGTTCCAGCTCCTTGCGGCTCAGGGGTACGTCGTGGTGTACACCAACCCGCGGGGCAGCCAGGGATACGGCACGGAGTACGCCTCCTACACCCGCGCCGCCTGGGGTGAGAAGGACATGCCGGACCTCATGGCGGCCGTCGACTACGTCATCGAGCAGGGCTACGTCGATCCCAACCGTTTGGGCGTCACCGGCGGCTCGTACGGCGGCTACATGACCAACTGGGTGATCGGTCACACTGACCGCTTCAAGGCGGCCGTCACACAGCGCTGCGTGTCTGACCTCTACAGCTTCTTCGGCACCAGCGACATCGGGTTCCACTTCGGCGCGTACGAGTGGGGCGGGGTGCCGTGGGAGGCGCGGGAGACCTACGTGCGCCTGTCACCGATCACCTACGTCGAGAACATGAAGACGCCGCTGCTCATCATCCACAGCGAGGAGGACTACCGCTGCCCGATCGCGCAGGCCGAGCAGTTGTTCATTTCCCTGAAGAAGCTGGGGCGGGAGGTGGAGTTCGTCCGCTTCCCGAACGAGAACCACAACCTCTCGCGCAGCGGCAAACCCAAGCACCGGGTGGAGCGCCTTCAGTACATCCTGGGGTGGTTCCAGCGGTATCTGTGACGTAATACGTCATGCGTCATGCGTCAAACGTCTTCAGCGTTCGGTATTCAGCCCTTCTCCCCTCTTCCCTCGTGAGAAGGGGTCGGGGGTGAGGGGGACGTATGACGCATGACGAATCACGCCTCACTCCCCATCCCGCTCGGCCTGGATGAGGGCCTTGCCGGCTTCGAGGATGCGGCGGCGCTGGTTCTCGGTGAGGTCGCGGAGGGAGAGCCACTTTTCGAGCGCGGCCACGGGGTCGAGGGTCTCGTGGTCGCGCAACTCGATGCGAGGACGGACCTGGAGGTCGACGTCACGCACGACCTTTGCGACGTAGGCGGCGCCGCTCTGGAGGAGCATCCGGCGCACCTCGTCGATGCGCAGCAGCTCCTCCCGCTCGGGCGGCACCGCGATGAAGGCGCGGACGATCGCCCCGTCTAGATCGGCGGCGCGCTGCTCGATCTCGCGCTCGACATCGACCATCGGATCCTCATGCACCGCCTTGATCCGTAGGGTCACGAAGGGGCGTGACCGGACCACCTGGAACGTCCATTCGACACGTCGTTCCCCGGCGGGGCCGGGCTGGATGTCGACCAGGACGAACCCCTTGTCCTCGCGTTCTTCCCCGAAGTCGATGCGCTCCAGGCTTCCGGCGTAGACGGTTGGCGGGCGCGCCGTGATCAACTGGTGCTGGTGGATATGGCCCAGCGCCACGTAGTCGAAGGCGCGCACGCGCAGCTCGTCCGCGTCGAGCACCAGATCCTCACCGAGCATGATCGACTGCTCCGACCCCAGGCGCGCGCCCTCGATACTCAGGTGCGCGAGGAGCACGGCCGGTATCTCGGGATCGAGCTGGTCGACCAGGGCGCTGAGGATCGCCGAGGTGGCTTCGGCCGCGGCGCGGCTCACGGCACCTGGGTCGGGGTTGCGCCGCTGCTCGGGGTCGAGCAATCGGTTACGCGAGAGCCAGGGGAGCGTGACCACCTGAAGCGGTCCGCCGCGGGTCTCCAGTCGGAGTACGTCCGGATCGCGCGCGACGTAGATGAAGGGGATGTCGAGCGTGGCATAGATGTCCATCGGCGTGGCGCGGGCGTCGATGCTGGGCAGGTCGTGGTTGCCGACGAGCAGCACGGTCGGGATCTCGGCCGCGGCCAGGCGGCGGATGCGCTTGGCGAACTCCCGCTGGATCGTCGGGCTGGGGTCGCGATGCTTGAAGGCGTCGCCAGCGAAGAGCACAGCGTCGACCTGGTGCTCGATCGCGTGGTCGATGACCTGATCGAAAGCCGCGAGGTAGTCACGTACGCGGGTGGAGTACCCCAGCTTCGTGTCCAGGGTGCCGTAGTTCTCCATGCCGAGATGGAGGTCGGCGAAATGCAGGAGTCGCATGTGGCGCTATTCGTCCTCGTCAAAGCTGCGGTAGCGAGCCAGCAACTCGTGGCCGTCGATGGGCCGGATTTTGGAGGAGGCGCGTAGCTCGGCCATCAGGCTCGCGCGGTCGTACTGGCGGGTGCGGAGGAGCATCGGCATCGGGATGGCGTGGCCGACGATGAGGCACTGCTGGCGCGGCTCAAGGCTGGCAAGCATCCCACGGAGCTGGTTGCGGTCACCTACGCCGGTCAGGACGGCGTCGATGTCGCGCTGGTCGGCCAGGAGGCCGGTGATGCGCGTGCCGAGCTGGGAGAGCACGTCGGGGTCGATGCTGGACGGTCGCTGGTCGACGACCAGGAGCGTCACCGAGTACTTGCGCATCTCCCGGGCGATGGTGCCGAAGATCGACTGGCGGGCGGCCTCCGGGGTCAGGAACTTGTGCGCCTCCTCCAGCACGATCACCAGATGCCGCGGCTCCTGGCCGAACGCGCCGTCGGCCTGCGCGGCCAGGGCTTTCTCGGTGTAGCGCTGGTGGATGCGCCGGGTGACGATGTTGGCCACCAGCATGTAGTCGAGCAGCGAGTCGTGGCGGCCGAACTGGAGGATGATGTGGTTGCCCCGCTCGATGTGGTGGAGCATATCGTCCACCCAGGAGAACCCGGCTTCCTCGACGACGTAATCCCGCTTGCGGATCAGGGCCAGCTTCTGGCGCAGGGCGTCGACCGCGCCGGGGTGCGCCCCAGTTTGCTGGCAGAACTCGGCGACGTCCTCGGAATCCATCGCGAGCAGCCGCTGCATCCAGCGGCTCTTGAACGCCTGCTGGAGTTGGTGGGCGACGGCCGGGAAAGTCTCGCGGAGGTTCAACTCGTCGGCCAGGAGCTCGATATCTTCCGGCTCGATCTGATTCAGCCCGATGACGACGTCCCGGCTGCCGCCGGTCCGCTTGTCGAGCGTGTAGACCTTGACGCGCGACTCGCCGAAGAGCTCCACCAGCCCGGCGATCTCCGGGTCGCGCTTCGCGTAGGCATACTCGTCATGCATGTCGAAGATCAGCGCCGATGCGACATCGCTCTTGATTAGGCCGAAGAGCAGGAGGCGGGTCAGCACGCTCTTTCCGGTGCCGCTCTGGCCGAATATCCCGTTGCTCCGCTCGATGAACGCTTTCAGGTCGATCGGGATCGGGATGTCCATGGTGAGCGGGGTGCCGAGCGCGAAGCGCGTGTCGCCCTCCGATCCGAACACGAGGTCGAAGTCCTCCGGCCGGGCTTCGCGGAGGACCGCAAAGTGCATCGGAATGTTGCGTACGGGCCCGGGCGGGGCGCCGGTGAGCTTCGATGCGTTCTCGAGCATGAGGCTGGGGCGCACCTCGACCGTCGCATAGGTGTGCGTTCCGGCCAGGGCCTGGCGCACGAAGGGTGATCCGCCCGCGGGCGGGTGAGCCGTGAGCGATGGGTCGGTCACACGCAGCCGCATGTCGGCGATCAGGCTAAAATAACGGTTGTCGTTCCCTTCGAGGACGACGAAGCTGCCGACGCGCAGCGCCTCGGTGGGGCAATCCGGAGCCAGGCGAACCGTGAGGCCGCCGGTGAAGCTCCCCTCCGTCACGACGCCGAGTGGTTGCGACCGGACACCCATTTCATCTCCCTCGCGGTCGAGCCACGCGTACGTATAGAACGATTGTACCACCTGAGCGGGGATCAGATGCAGCACGAAACTGCCGGGCCAAGCGAGGCGGCTGAGGGCACGGTGTCGCGCCGTCATGACGCGCTGCACGCGCTGCTGGAGGCGATGCAGGAGCAGGGGGCACCCGGAGGGCAGACGCGCCTGCTCCTCGCCGCGATCGACTTCGGTGAGGCGGTGGCGGCCGACCACTGTCGCATGGAAGACGCCTTCGCCTTGTTGCTCGACGCCTGGCGGGAGGCGGACGTGCCGGCCGACCCGGCCGTGCTGGGCGCCACGGTGCGCGGCTACACCGACTATATGGTGCGCCTGCGTGGTTTGGTGCGGCGCGGCGGAACCGGGCCGCTGTCCAGCCACGTTGCGCGACTGGCCGGCCTGCACCGCATCAACCAGGCGGCGACCGCCAGCCTCGATCTGGAGGCGATGCTGCGGACCGTGGTCGATGTCGTGAAGCAGACGGTTGCGGCCGATTCCTGCTCGATCTTCCTCTACGACCAGACGAGCGGCACGCTCGTGCTTCGGGCCACGGTCGGCCTCAACCAGGAGGAGGTCGGCCAGCTCCGGCTGCCGCTTGGGGTAGGGATCACCGGTGAGGCGGCGGCAACGCGCCGCATCCTGGCCGTGGCCGAGGCTCGCTCCCATCCGGCGTACCTGGACCACCCGCGGATCGGCGATCAGATCTATACGTCGCAGGTGTCGGTGCCGCTGGCGCTCGGTGCTCCCGACCGGCTGGTCGGGGTGCTGAACATTCTCTCGGCAGCCCGGCGCGAGTTCGACGCCGACGAGCTGGCGTTCCTGGAGACGGCGGCCGGCGAGATCGCCATCGCCATTGAGAACGCGCGGCTGTACAGCGAGACCGACGCCCAACTCCGCCGCCGGATCAGCCAGCTCGCCACGCTGCAACAGATGTCGCGCATGGTGGCGTCGACGCTCGACCTGTCGGAGGTGTTGCGGCTGATCAGCCGCCAGACAGCGGAGTTGAGCCAGGCGACGGCGGCGGAGATCTACCGCCGGCCGCGGCACGACCCGACGCGGCTCGAACTGATGGCGCGTCACCCGTCGGATGACGCGGCGCCGGTGGCCGACCGGGCGGTCGTCGTGCCGGTGGTTGAGGAGGCGATGCAGACCGGGGCGGCCATCTGGCGCCGGCTGCCGGCGGAGGAACCGAGCACGTTCCTCTACGTCGTCCCGATGGTGACGGCACGCCGGGCGGTGGGGGCGATCTGCGTCTACCTTGGCGAACGCCCGCAGGACGCTCAGGACATGCAAGGGCTGCTCGATGCGTTCTCCGACTCGGCGGCGATCGCGATCGAGAACGCCGAGCTGTACGAGGAGGCGCTGCGGGGCTTCACGCGTGCCTCGACCCTGCTGCAGGAGATGCACCACCGGGTGCGCAACAACCTGCAGATGGTCGCGGCGCTGCTCTCGATGCAGGCGCGGCATGCCGCCGATGAGGGGTGGACCCAGCCGCTGCAAGAGGCCGTCAGCCGGATCCGGAGCATCGCTGCGATCCACGACCTGCTCTCGAGCGGGAACCTGCGCGAGACGACGGTGGAGCGCATCGCCAAGCACGTGGTGGACGAGGCGATCATCAATGTCGTGCCGCCGGGAACACAGGTGAACTTCGTCATCGAGCCGTCGCCGGTGCACGTCCCGTCCCGGCAGGCGACGGTGCTCGCTCTCCTCATCAATGAGTTCCTGGCTAACGCGGTGGTGCACGGTGTGGCTCGGCGCGAGCGCGGTGAGGTCATCATTGGCGTACGGTGCGACGGCGACGAGGCGGTGCTGGAGGTGTGCGACGACGGCGTCGGGCTGCCGGAGGGCTTCGACCCGGTCCGCAGCGCCGGGCTGGGCCTCCAGATCGCCCGGACGCTCGTCGAGGTGGACCTGCACGGCTCGCTCCATCTGCGTGCCCGCGAGGGTGGCGGCACCGTGGCCTGCGTGCGTTTCCCCCTGCCCACCGGCGGTGAATCCGCGTGAGCGCGCGGGGGATGCGTCGGCTTGACCTCGGTTGCTACCGGCTCTCATAATCTGCGGAGTGACAAAGCTGTGACCTGGCCGTCCGTAGCGGACGGCGATTGCCGGGAAGGGAGGCGGAGGGTTGGCCGGAACGGAGACAGCGACTGGTGCGCCCTGGGCGGTGATCCTCGGCGCGTCGAGCGGCTTTGGCGCGGCGACCAGCCGTGAGCTGGCCGCGGCTGGATTCAACATCTGCGGAGTGCACCTGGATCGGCGGAGCACCTTGCCCCAGGCTGAAGCGGTGATCGCCGATGTCCAGGCGGCCGGGCGCGAAGCCGCCTTCTTCAACGTGAACGCGGCCGATCCCGAGAAGCGCGCCGAGGTGATTCAGGCGCTCAAGGATCGTGGGGCGCGCGTCCGCGTGCTGATGCATTCGCTGGCGTTCGGCACCCTGCGCCGCTACATCGAGCCCGATCCCGCTCAGCAACTGACCCAGAAGCAGCTCGAGATGACGCTGGACGTCATGGCCAACTCCCTCGTCTATTGGACGCAGGACATCTTCCACGCCGGGCTGTTCGACCAGGACGCCCGCATCTTCGCCATGACTAGCGAGGGGTCCACCCGCGTCTGGGCCGGTTACGGGGCGGTGTCGGCGGCCAAGGCGGCATTGGAGGCACACATCCGCCAGCTCGCGGTGGAGCTTGCGCCGCACGGCATCGCGGCCAACAGCATCCAGGCCGGCGTGACGCCGACGCCCGCGCAGTCGAAGATCCCCGGTGCGGAGGAGATGCTGGAGGGTGCCAAGGCGCGCAACCCCGGCGGCCGCGTGACGACGCCGGAGGACGTGGCGCGGGCCATCCGCGTGCTCAGCACGCCCGGTATCGGCTGGATCACCGGGAACGTCATTCGCGTCGACGGCGGCGAGGCGATCGTCCCGTAGCTCCGCGAGGGTAGTTCCTCCACGGTATCAAGAGTTCTCACTCGAATATCCGGCAGGGCGGCGGCCATGCTGCGGCCGCCGCTCGGCCTTCCGGTAACCCTCGCACGGCTGCCAGATGCGACGGAGGCTGCCCGCGGGCGATTGTGACGGGTAATCCGCTACGACAACCCGACCGTGAATCGCAGCGCGCTGTCCGGCACCTGGAGAACGGCGCCGGAGCCCCACTGCAATGTCTCGATCTCCAGCGTCAGGTGCCGGGCCTCGGGATCAAGCTGCGGGGTGAACGGGCAGATGAGACGCCAGGAGAAGAGCTCGGGTGGCTTGCCACCGCCGCTCCCAGCAGCGGGCCACGCATCGTAGACCCCACCTCGATCGTCCACTGCGCGCCAGGTAAGGCGGGGAAATCCTCCCCGGCCTTCCCAATCCAACCTGGCGACGGCCTGGAATCGATCCCGGTACAACTCGATTGAATAGACGGTGACGCCGATGTCGTGGAACTGCCGGTGCTGTCCAACCGGGATGACGCGCACGACACTGGAGTCAGGATCGCCCATCGCGGTAGCGCCCTGATCAAGCGGGAACGTGAAACGCCACGGACCCCCGAGGACCCCGTCCGCTGACCATTCGGTGGCATCCGCCGCCCACGAAACCGCTCTGGCAAGGAGCATCTCGATCGTGAGGGACTGTGCCGCGAAGTCGAGTCCCGGCGCGACGGTAGCGACCAAATGCATGCTTGCGCCCCCGGGGCCGCCACTCCCGCTCGCGGCACGGAGCATGGCCGGGTGGCGCGTCCCTGCGTCGTCAATCGCCGAGAGGGCAGGTATCCCATTGACGATCGTCACTGTTGCGGTGGGGTCTTGCTCCAGGAGCATGACGATGTTGGTCCCGCGATCGTAGTACTCGATCGACAAGAGGGTAGCACGCAAGCCCTCGGTCGCCTGTGTCCGGCAAACCGGGCGCACCTCGCGCAGGTGTGGATGGCGGAGATGTTCATAGTCGAGGGCCGGGTCTGGTGCTGCAGGCATGGCTCACTCTCCGCAAGATGTCAGTTGGCTTTCGTGCATTGCGATACTATGGACGATCCTAGCGTATGAACAAACGAGCGGGAATCCTATCCGGTGGCGGATTGCGCATCGCAGCTCCGGTGACGGTTGCCCGACTCGGAGCACGACGCTCCGACCTCGGACCTAACTACTAACTTCACCGAGGCGGCGCTCGAGCAGCTCCCAGTCGATCAAGCTGATGATCAGATCGCGGTGCACCTTCGGGCCGAGCACGCCGACGACGATGCTTCCATTGGGGGTGTTCTCCACGGCGATGCTGGTGTCGGTTGTCTCAATCAGCGAGCGGGCCGCAGTCTGCGGCTGCGACGAAGCGGTCGACGGCAGTACCGCTGGTCGCGGGGTCAGGACGACGACAACGATGGTGTCGTTGGAGGCATAGAGCTTGTAACTCGACTGGTCCGGACTGCGAGCGACCGATGCGGCCGCGTAGGGGCCGCCGGGTAGCGCCGCGAGGAATCCGCCGCGAGGGCGGTCGAACGCGGCACGGGGTGGGGCGGAAACGCCGACGGTCAGCACCTGCAATGCCGTGTAGCCGCCGCCGGCCGTCACCGGAACGAGCGGGACCAACCCAACCGTCGACGGCGGCGCGGTGTAGACGACAAGGGCGTAGTTCCCGAAGTTGGCGACGAGCCGGTAGGTAACGTCCGTAGGGGAAGCATCCACGGTTCGAACTCGCTCGTCGACGACGTGATGCAGCGTCGGATCGAGGTTCACGCTCACGAGGTGCTGCCACATCGGTTCTGCGGATATCACGGCCCGCCTGTCGTCCCGGATCGGATCGGCACATGCGGCGAGCATGAGTGTCGCAGTGCAGACGAGCGCGAGTCCGGCGCTCCACCATCGCTGCATCATCGTCACCACTGATACGGTGCGGGCCGTTGGGGCACGCTGCCAGGCGTACCTCAGGTGTAGCGCGTTCCACGTCATGTCGAACCGGGCGCAGCCGACCATAACCGACGTGCGAGCGACACTCGATCCCATCCAGCGCTCGGTTCCTGTTGCTGAATTGTCCTAGGCGTCGAAGACGAGCACATTGTACTTCAGGTTGGCGATGATGCGAAGGATCTTGCCCAAGGGCACGTAGATCCCGGACGTTGATGTGATCTTGAGACGCCTGATTTCCGATGACAGCGAATCCAACGCCTCTGTGGTCGGTGCCGTGGAGGCGTCATGGGCCGATCCCACCTCCCGAGGTTGTCCGTACCCTTGCCGGGAGGGGTGGGGGCGGGTATGATAAAGTCCTGGTCGTGCTAGGCGGGGAACTAGCGGTGCCCTGTACCCGCAATCCGCTATAGCGGGGCTGAGTTCCCTCTCGAGGTCCGGCCTTGTGGGACTGCTCGGGCTAAGTGGTGAGGAAGGTTGGGTCCCACGCGGCAAGGACCCACGAACCCGGTCAGGTCCGGAAGGAAGCAGCCGTAAGTGGCCATCCTTGGGTGACGTGGGGGTGCCTGGCTGGAGCTAACTGGCTCGGTGCAAGCCGGAGGGTCGTGATCGACAGAGGGTGCACGACCTTCTTTGAACACCAAAGCGGACCGTCCTTATGGGCGGTCCGCTTTTCGTTTGCCTCGATGCCCTCGCGACGTGATCCTGGAACGACCTGTGCTCTTGGTGCTCTCCCGTGATCGGGCGGACGGCGCTGTCGATTTCGGTGGTGCCCGTTCGACCACGATGTAGGACCGGTTGCGCGTGGTCCGACCGCTCGGTCGGGAGCCCGGTCCTTCCGACGAAGGGAGACACGCCACGTGCGAAAGCTAGTTGTGAATACCTTCCTGACTCTCGACGGCGTGATGCAGGCCCCTGGCGGGCCGAACGAGGACCCGGAGGGCGGCTTCCGCCATGGAGGATGGTCGGTCAACTACTGGGACGACCGAATGGGCCAGTTCGTGGGCGAGGCCATGAGCAAGCCGTTCGACCTCCTCCTCGGGCGGAAGACCTACGAGATTTTCGCGGCTCACTGGCCCAACGCCGCTGAGGCGGAGGGCGCCGGCCCGCTGAACGCGGCCACCAAGTACGTCGTCTCCACCACCCTGAAGAGTGCGGATTGGGGGCCTGCGGTCCTGATCCGCGACAACGTGGTAGAGCGAATTGCCGAGCTGAAGCAGGGGAACGGGCCTGAGCTTCAGGTACAGGGGAGTTCGCGACTGGTCCAGACCCTGATAGCTCATGATCTGGTCGACGAGTACCGCGTCATGATCTTCCCGCTGACGTTGGGGACTGGGAAGCGGTTGTTCGGCGATGGAGCGCGCCCCGGCAACCTCCGCCTCGTCGACTCCCGGGTATCGACGACCGGCGTGATCATCGCCACGTATGAGCGCGCGGGCGCCGTCACATACGGCTCATTTGCCCTGGAAGATCAGCCAACGGGACAGTAACGCATCGTCGGCCTAATCGCGGCGGTAGGAACGAAGAGCCTCCGCGGACGCTGCCGAGCGGATGCATGATTCGGCAGGGTCCGGGAGGCTCACTAGCTTCCGAACAGCAGGGCGGATGCTACGAGCGCACCCGCTCGCGAGCCTGCGACCGCCTCCTCCGGCGCGCGCCACGACGGCGGCCGCTGGAGGCCGGTTCGAGATAGCGGCGCTTGAGCTCCTCGGCGGCTGCCGCGCGCACCTTGGCCGGGTAGACGGTCCGAGCCCACCAGATGTAGTACGCAGCTTCGGCCAGTAGCGCGAGGAGGACCAGGTAGAGCCAGAAGCGCTTGTAGAAGCCGAAGGCGCTGACGTGGAGGAACCGGAACGTGAAGAAGAAGAGGCCCAATCCGAACAGCACCGCGGCGATGGCGGCGCCGCGCTGGATCTCGTCACGGGCGATCGGGTAGCGCCGGGAAAACCGTCCCACATCGTAGTACGCCAGCAGCGACACGACGAAGCCGATCCCGCAGAGCGCGACAAAGCCGATCGAGAACGGCCCCCAGACAGGCGTATCCCAGAGCGGTGCGTTCAGATAGTCCCAGCTCAGCGGATTGCGCATCCGCGCGTTCCTCGCTCCCCAGCGTTCAGTGACATCGTGTACCGCTACGACCCGTGGGGTGGGCGGTGTGGCGGGCCTGCCTAGCGCCCCCGCTCGCGCCCGACGATGCCGCTACGACACGTCCCCGGTCAGCAAGGTGCGCTTGACCTCCTCGATGGCACGCGTGACTTGAATCCCACGCGGGCACGCCTCGGTGCAGTTGAAGACGGTGCGGCAGCGCCAGACCCCCGACTTCTGGTTCAGCACGGCCAACCGCTCGGCCGCGCCCTGGTCGCGGCTGTCGAAGATGAAGCGGTGCGCGTTGACGATCGCCGCGGGACCGACGAACTCGTCGTTGGTCCAGGTGATCGGGCAGGAACTGGTGCAGCACGCGCAGAGGATGCACTTCGTCGTGTCGTCGAAGCGCTCGCGATCCTCTGGCGATTGCAGCCGCTCCGTGGTCGGCGCCGGGTCGTCGTTGATGAGGAAGGGCAACACCGACTTGTAGGCGTTGAAGAAGGGCTCCATGTCCACGACCAGGTCGCGGATGACACGGAAGCCGACGAGCGGCTCAATGGTGATGTTGGTGCCCACGTCGCGGATGAGCACCTTGCACGCCAGCCGGTTGCGCCCGTTGATGCGCATGGCATCGGAGCCGCAGACGCCGTGGGCGCAGCTCCGGCGGTACGTGAGCGTGCCGTCGTGGAACCACTTCACCTTGTTGAGCGCATCGAGGACGCGGTCGGTCGGCTCGACCTCGACCTCGTGGTCCTCGTAGTACGGCTTGCTGTCGACCTCAGGGTTGAAGCGTTGAATTCGCAGGTGTACCTGCATCAGTACTTCCGTTCCTTGGGCTCAAACCGGGTGATGACGACCGGCTTGTAGCGCATCTCGATCCCACCCGACGTACGGTAGGCCAACGTGTGCTTGAGCCAGTTGACGTCGTCGCGCTGCGGGAAGTCCTCGCGGAAGTGACCGCCGCGACTCTCCTCGCGGGCGAGCGCCCCGGCGACGACGGCCTCGGCGACGTCCAGCAGATATCCCGTTTCGATCGTCTCCACGAGGTCCATGTTGAAGGTGCGGCTCTTGTCCCGCACACCGACCCGGCTGTAGCGGTGCCGCAACTCGGTCAGCTTCTCGCGCAGGGAGGTCAAGCCCTCCGCGGTGCGGAAGACGCCGCAGTCGCGGAACATGGCCTCTTGCAGTTCGTCGCGGATGACGTTGGCGTTTTCGGTGCCGTCGCCCTCGAGGAGGGCGCTGACCTCGGCGCGGGCGCGGAAGTCGGGCTCCTTGGGCAGCGGGTGGAAGTCGTTCTCGTTGATGGTCTTCAGCATATGCCGCCCGGCGCGCCGGCCGAAGACGATCAGGTCGACCAGCGAGTTGGTGCCGAGCCGGTTGGCGCCGTGGACGCTGACACAGGCGCACTCGCCGGCCGCGTACAGCCCAGGCAGGACCGTGTTCTCCTCGTCGATGGTGACCCGGCCGTCCACGTCGGTCGGGATACCGCCCATGCTGTAGTGGGCCGTCGGCTGGATCGGGATGAGATCCTTGACCGGGTCGAGGCCCATGTAGGTGCGAACGAAGTCGGTGATGTCCGGCAGCTTGGTCTCGATGACCTCGGCGGGCAGGTGCGTCAGATCCAGGTGGACGTAATCCTGGCCGTTGATCCCCCGGCCCTCACGGATCTCCATGTAGATGCTGCGGGAGACCATGTCACGCGGGGCGAGGTCGAGCAGGGTGGGCGCGTACTTCTCCATGAAGCGCTCACCCTTGTCGTTGCGCAGGATGCCGCCCTCGCCGCGGCAGGCCTCGGACAGGAGGATGCCGAGCTTGTAGATCCCGGTGGGGTGGAACTGGAAGAACTCCATGTCCTCCAGCGGCAGGCCGCGCCGGAAGGCGATGGCGCAGCCGTCCCCGGCGAGCGAGAGCGCGTTGCTGGTGACCTTGAAGACACGCCCGAAGCCACCGGTCGCCAGCAGGACCGCCTTGGCGTGGAAGACGTGGATCTCGCCGGAGTGGATGTCATACCCCACGACCCCGGTGCACACGCCGTCGTCGGTGATCAGCAGGTCCAGCATCATCATCTCGTTGAAGAAGGTGACCTGATGCTTGATCCCCTGCTGATAGAGGGTCTGGAGGATCATGTGACCGGTGCGGTCGGCGGCGTAGCAGGCGCGGCGCACCGGCCCCTCGCCGAAGTTGCGGGTGTGCCCACCGAAGCGCCGCTGGTCGATCCGGCCGTCCGGCGTACGGTTGAAGGGGAGGCCCATGTGCTCGAGTTCGTAGACGGCGTCGATGGCCTCGCGGGCGAGGACCTCGGCGGCGTCCTGGTCAACGAGGTAGTCGCCCCCCTTGACCGTGTCGAACATGTGCCAGATCCAGTGGTCTTCTTCGAGGTTGCCCAGCGCGGCCGCCACCCCGCCCTGAGCCGCCCCGGTGTGGGACCGCGTGGGGTAGAGCTTGCTAATGACTGCCACGTTGGCTTTCCCGGCGAGCTGGGCGGCGGCCATGAGCCCGGCCCCGCCGGCGCCGACGATGACGGCGTCAAATCGATGGTACATGCCTCATCTCCCTGCCGTTACGACGGCTTCGGGGTTGAACGTGACGATCGCGATGGAACCGATAATCAAGAAGATGATCGCGGCGCTCCAGAGAACGGAGTGGGCGAAGACGCGCCACCCACGCGGCCGCACGTAGTCGTCAACCGCGATCCGCGCACCGTTCAGCCCGTGCAGTAGCGCCAGGATGAGCATGAGCCAGTCAAACCCGCGCCAGAATGGCGAGTTCCAGCGGTCGACCACGAAGTCGTAGTTGATCTCGTCGACCGTGTTGACCACATGCATGATGACCACGTGGGTGACAGCCAGCAAGATCAGCAGCAGGCCACTGACCCGGAAGAAGTACCAGGAATACAGCTCGAAGTTGCTGCCCGTGGGGCGCTCGCGGCCGACGCGCGGGATCGGTGCGCGCCGCGCGGATCGTGGGGCGGCACTGACCTGATCCGGACCGCTACCCGTGGGGACTTGAACCACCGTTGAACCTCCCATGCGCCGCGGCCCGACGGCCGCAACCCGGCTAGAAGAGCGGCCGCAGCATCAAGATCGCCGTGGGGATGAAGCTGAGGAGGAAGAGGGCGACCACTGCGTAGAACATCTGCCGCTCGTACTTCCAGCCCTTCGACCAGAAGTCCACCAGAATGATGCGGATCCCGTTCAGTGCGTGGTAATAGAGCCCGGCGACCAAGATCACCTCGCCGGCGCGGAAGATCGGATGGCGATAGATGAACAACAGGTCGTTGAACGCCTCCGGGCCGTAGCCCACAGCGAAGATATCAACGATGTGCAGTAACAAAAAGACCAGCACCCCGAGACCGGCCAGGCGGTGTAGTGCCCAGGACACCATCCCCTGTGGTGGCCGGTACCCGCGATAGTTTGATGCCACTCGCGGTCCCCCTGCTCCAGCGTCCTCTTGGCCCCAGCGCGCGGCCCATGCCGCGCCGCCGGCTCCCATTGCGGCAGCCGTCGCAAATCTACGGCGGTTCGCCGGGCCTGTCAACACGGCTGATTGGTTTCGGCGAGCGCGGGAAGTACCTCTGCTATAATGCCAGCGTCTTGCCTGCCGGCATGGTCGACCGGAACCGGTGGCGGCTCCCTCCGTCCCCAGGGCCGGGTACCCGGAGCCGGCATCTCGCACACCCCTGTGGCTCGCGTGGCCAGCGAAGCGTTGAGAGGGACAACACGTGTCCGAACGGGAAGCCAGGCTCGCACAGCTTCGGCGGCTTGCCGATAGCCTGCTGCCGCGCCTCGCCGAACTGACCGAGCAGATCTGTTTGATTCCGGCCCCGACCTACCACGAGACCGAGCGCGCCCGTTGGGTGGCGCGCGCGTTCGAGGAGCGCGGGCTGGCGGTGGAGGTCGACGACCTCCCGAATGTTTACGCCCGCCGCCCGGGGAGCGGGCGAGGGGCGACGTTGATGTTGGCGGCGCACACCGATACGGTCTTCCCGCCAGGCACCCCGATCACCGTCCAGCGATCCGACGGGGTACTGACCGGACCCGGTATCGGGGACAACAGCCTCGGCGTCGCCGGTCTCCTGGTTCTGGTGGATCTCCTTGAGGCGGCAGGCATCACCACCCCTGGCGACCTGCTCCTGGTCGCGAATGTCGGGGAAGAGGGACTCGGCAACCTGCGCGGCATTAAGGCGGCCGTCGATCGCTTTGAGCCGGAGTTGGGTGGCGTCATCGCGGTCGAAGGGCACAACCTGGGCCGCGTCACCCACATCGCAGTCGGGTCCAAGCGCATCCGGGTGACGGTGACCGGGCCGGGTGGACATAGCTGGGGTGCGTTCGGCGAGCCGAGCGCGATCCACGAGCTTGCGGGGATCATCCAGGGGATTTCGATGATCCCGGTGCCGCTGCAGCCCAAGACGACCTACAACGTGGGGCTCATCGAGGGTGGGGTGTCGGTCAACACGATCGCGCCGCGCGCCTCGGCCGTGATCGACATGCGCTCGACCGACCCCGACCGGCTCGCCTGGCTGGCGCAGGAGGTCACGCGCATCGTCGAGCGCCGCCGGACCGACCGGGTTTCGACCGAGATCGAGGTGTTGGGCGAGCGACCGGCCGGCTCGGTGCCGCCCTCGTCGCCGCTCGTCCGCCTGGCGGTGGAGGTGCTGGAACAGCTCGGCTTCCAGCCGGAGCTGAACGCGTCGAGCACCGATGCGAACATCCCGATTGCCCGCGGGATACCGGCGGTGTGTATCGGCCTCAGCCACGGCGCGCGCGCTCACCGCACCGACGAGGAGATCGAGATCGCGCCGGCGGCGGTGGGGCTGGTGCAACTGGCGCTCATTGCCGAGCGTTTTGTGGGCGAGGCGCAGGGCAGCAAACGCGTCGACGGGGAGAGGCCGTCGCGGTGAGCGGGATCTACGTCGCGCTGGACCTCGAAGCGACGGGGATGGACCCGGAGCGGGACGAGATCATTGAGATCGCGGCGATCAAGTTCCGCAACGACCGGGTGCTCGACCGCTGGGAGAGCCTGGTGCGTCCCCGCGGCCCGATCCCGTTCAACATCACCAGCCTGACCGGCATCGGCGCCAAAGATGTGCGTCGTGCACCGATCTTCCCGGTGGTGGCGCCCCGGTTGCGGGACTTCGTGCGGAACCACCCAATCGTCGGGCAATCGCCGGAGTTCGACATCCAGATGCTTGCCGGGGCCGGGCTGCGGCTGCAAAACCCGCTCTACGATACGTTTCAACTGGCCACCATCTTGATCCCGGACCTGCCGGCCTACAACCTGGCCACCATCGCGGCGCGATTGGGCGTCTCGGTCCCGCACCAGCACCGCGCGATGGCGGACGTCGAGACGACCATGGCCGTTTTCCTGGGCCTCCAGGATATTCTCCTCAGCCACGACGCGGAGACCCTGGCGCGGCTGGCTGAGCTGGCGCGCGTAGCCGGGTCGCCGCTGGCGCGGCTGTTCGCGGAGGCGCGGCGTGAGGTGGCGAGCCTGGACGGCATGGGTCACGGGACCATCGCGGCGCAGTTGATGGCGAAGACCGGGATGAGCCGCGGCGGGCCTGAGGTGCTGTTTCTGTTCCAGCGGGACCGCCCCCAACGCCTGGAGCCGACCGGCTCCGACGAGCCGATCGACGTTGAGGCGCTCCGGGCCTGGACGGAACCGGGGGGTGCACTGGCGCAGACCTTCCCCGGCTACGAGCCGAGGCCGCAGCAGGTCGCGATGCTGGAGGCCGTGGCCGAAGGCTTCAACCAGGGCGGGACGTACCTGATCGAAGCCGGAACGGGGACCGGCAAGTCGCTGGCGTACCTGCTCCCGGCCATTCTCCACGCCGTGACCCGCGGCGAGCCCGTGGTGATTTCCACCAATACCATCGCCCTGCAGGACCAGCTCTTCCGCAAGGACCTGCCGGACCTGCGACGAGCGCTCAAGGAGATGGCCCGCACCCAGCCGGAGCTGGAGCGCGTGGCATCCTTCGAGGCGGCCCTTCTCAAGGGCCGCTCGAACTATCTCTGTCTGCGCCGGTGGTTCCTGGCACAGCGTGAACCGTCCGTATCGCCCGAGCGGGCCACGCTCTACGCGAAGATCCTGACCTGGCTCCAACAGACGGAGACGGGAGACCGCGCGGAGCTGCACCTCTCCCCGGAGGAGCAGGTGTACTGGTTGGCGCTGGCCGAGGAGGAGGGGAGCTGCGTCCCAGGCCGGTGCATCTTCCACCGGCGGAACCAGTGCTTTCTTTACCGGGCGCGCCACAAGGCCGAGAGCGCGCACGTCATCGTCGTCAACCACGCGCTGCTGTTGTCGGATATGCTGGCGGCGAATAACGTTCTGCCGCCGTACCGCCACCTCATCATCGACGAGGCGCACAACCTGGAGGACGAAGCGACGACGCAGCTCGGCTTCAGCATCAGCCGCCACCGCGTCCTCGACTTCGTGTCCCGCTGCGTCACGCGGGACGACGACGGCGCCCTCGGTGGTGCGCTCGGCGGCCTTTGGAGCGTGGTGGCGAACGCCCGCGTGCCGCTCGCCCGCGAGATTGCGGCGTCGCTGCAGCCGCAGTTGGACGGGTTGGTCCGTACCGCGCGCGAGGTGAGCGACGAGATCGAGCGCTTCTTCCACGCGCTCGGGGACTTCGTGGAGCGGTACCAGGCCGGCCAGAGCGAGCACGACCGGCGCCTGCGCCTGACCGACGCCGTGCGGCACGATCCGGGCTGGAGCACGATTGAGGTCTCGTGGGACCAGGTGGCGGGGCGCCTGCGTGAGATCGTCGCAGTGCTGGTCTGGGCCGCGGGAGAGTGGGAGGGGATCAGTGAGGAGGAGATCCCCGAACGCGACGAAGTGGCGACCGAGTTGGAGGTCTTGATCCGCACCGGGCACGAACTGATCGAGCGGGTGCTGGGCGCGATCGCCAACCCGAGCCCCGACACGATCTACTGGCTCACGCGGAACGTCGCCAACGGCGACGTCGCCATTTCGGCTGCGCCGCTGCACGTGGGCGATGTACTGCGCGAGCACCTCTTCGATCGCTGCCGCACGACGGTGCTGACCTCGGCGACGTTGACGACGGATGGCTCGTTCGACTACGTGCGGCAACGCCTCGGTATCGAGGAGGCGAATGAGCTTCAGGTGCCGTCGCCGTTCGACTACCCGGCGACGACGCTCCTCTACCTGGCCGACGACGTACCGGAACCGGGGCAGCCGGGACACCAGCGCCACGTCCAGGAGGCGCTGATCGACCTCTGCAAGGCGACACGCGGTCGGGCCATGGTCCTTTTCACCTCCCACAGTGCGCTCCAGACGACCTACCGGGCCATCAAACGGCCGCTGGAGGCAGAGGGGATCCTGGTGCTGGCGCAACGCATGGATGGGAGCCCGCGCCAGTTGATCGACCGGCTCAAGAGCCACCCGGAGACGGTGCTGCTCGGCACCAACAGCTTCTGGGAAGGGGTAGACATCGTCGGTGACGCCCTGAGCCTGCTGGTGATCACGCGACTGCCCTTCTCGGTGCCGAGCGACCCGGTGTTTGCGGCTCGCAGCGAGCTCTTCGACGACCCCTTCAATGCGTACGCCATTCCGCAGGCGGTGCTGCGCTTCAAGCAGGGATTCGGCCGGCTGATCCGCAGCAGCACCGACCGAGGCGTCTGTGTGGTGCTCGACCGACGAACGGTAAGCCGACGCTATGGGTCATCGTTCGTGCGGTCCCTACCGGACTGCACGGTGGCGGTAGGACCGACGTCCGAGTTGCCGGCGCGCGCGACCGAGTGGCTGCAGGCGCGGTCGGCTTCGGCGTCGGTTTGATCGGGATCGGGCAAAGCCCGAGGGAGTGGAGGCAGCCGCAGATGAGTTCGAGTATCGACCGGAACCTGGCGCTGGAGCTGGTCCGGACGACCGAAGCCGCGGCGCTCGCGGCCGCGCGCTGGATGGGGCGTGGCGACAAGAACGCTGCGGACCAGGCGGCCGTCAACGGCATGCGGACCATGCTCCAGTCCGTCCACATGGACGGCGTCGTGGTGATCGGTGAGGGCGAGAAGGACGAAGCCCCGATGCTCTACATCGGGGAGGAGGTCGGCACCAAGGATCCGCCGCAGGCCGACCTGGCGGTGGACCCGATCGACGGGACCCGGCTGTTGGCGAACGGGATGCCGAACTCCCTGTCGGTGGTGGCGCTAGCGGACCGCGGCTCGATGTACTACCCGCCCGGAATCGTGTACATGAACAAGATCGCGGTCGGGCCGGAGGCGGCGTTCGCCATCGACATCAACGCGCCGGTGGCGGAGAACCTCCAGCGGATCGCGGATGCCAAAGGGATGCGTCTGCGCGATCTGACGGTGGTCGTGCTGGACCGCCCACGCCACGAGCAGTTGATCGCCGAGATTCGCGCGACCCAGGCGCGGATCAAGCTGATCACCGACGGTGACGTTGCCGGCGCCCTGATGGCGGCCATGCCGGGGACGGGCATCGACGTCCTGATGGGCATCGGTGGGGCGCCGGAGGCGGTCATCGCCGCGGCCGCGCTGAAGTGCATGGGTGGCGCGATCCAGTGCAAGCTGTGGCCTCGCAACGACGACGAGCGCCGTGCGGCGCTGGAGGCGGGGCTGGATCTGGAGCAGGTGCTGACCGCCGACGATCTGGTGCGGTCCGACAACGTCTTCTTCGCCGCTACGGGCATCACCGATGGGGAGCTCCTGCGCGGGGTGCACTACACGGCGGAGGGGGCGACGACGGAGTCGCTGGTGATGCGATCGCGCTCCGGGACGGTGCGGCGGATCCAGGCGTCACACCGGCTCAGCAAGCTCCAGGAGTTTGCCGCCGTTCCATTTGACTAGAACAGGACATCATGCTATACTGGTCGCGGCACCGGTGGGATCGGTGCCGCGACCTCATCCCCGCCGCTGGCGATTCCCGTATGGAATGTCCCGAAGGGCACCCTGTAACGCTTCGGAGTCCACTGCGCAACCCAGCCGGGGCCGAACTGCAACCCAGACCCGCGCGACGTGTTCGCCTGTCATTGAGGCTGGAGCACTTCACGAGCACTTATCTTCTGCGCATGAGAGGTCAACCACACGTGGTCACGCGACGTGCGCATGGCTGCCGGACTAGTGGTGCCGGACCGCCTGCAACCTTGCCCCGGAGGCTCGCTCCGCTGGGCGGCACCGTCGTGGCCGCATGTGGGAGTGAGCACCGGTTGTGGCCACGGCCGCGCCGGAACTGAGCGTGCGATCCCCACCACCTGCGCGAGCGCCCGCTCCCGGCCGCCGTCAACCGATTACCACCACGCACCACCACAAGAGATTCAGGGACAACACGCAGCCCGCTCAGCCACCACGGCGGCGGCTGGTGTGGGAAGAGGAACGGAATGACCGTAACCATCAACGAACTTGAGTCGAAAACCATCGATGAGCTGCATGAAATCGCGCGCGAACTGGAGATCACCGGCTTCTCCCGCATGAAGAAGCAGGAGCTGATCAGCCGCGTGCTCCAGGCGCAGACCGAGCAGCAGGGGAACATCTACGGCGAGGGTGTGCTCGACATCATCGAGGACGGATTCGGCTTCCTCCGCGGCGAGCGCTACCTCCCCGGCCCCAACGACATCTACGTCTCGCAGTCGCAGATCCGCCGCTTTGGGCTGCGCACCGGGGACTGGGTCTCGGGGCACGTGCGACCGCCGAAGGAGAACGAGAAATACTACAGCCTGTTGCGGGTCGAAGCCGTCAACGGCATGGATCCGGAGACAGCGCGACGAAGGCCGAACTTCGACAGCCTGACCCCGATCTTCCCCCTCGAGCTGATCAACCTCGAAACCTCGCCCAACATCCTCTCGACCCGGTTGCTCAATCTCGTCGCCCCGATTGGGCGCGGACAACGCGGGTTGATCGTGTCGCCGCCGAAGGCGGGCAAGACGATCCTGCTCAAGGCGATTGCCAACGGCATCACCACGAACTACGAGGACATCCACCTCATCGTCTGTCTCATCGGCGAGCGGCCGGAAGAGGTGACCGACATGAAGCGGTCGGTCGACGGTGAGGTGATCAGCTCGACCTTTGATGAGCCGGTGGAGGACCACACCAAGGTTGCTGAGATGGTCCTCGAGCGCGCCAAGCGGCTGGTGGAGTCGGGCCGGGACGTCGTGATCCTGCTCGACTCGATCACGCGGCTCGCCCGGGCCTACAACCTGGCGGTTCCGCCGAGCGGCCGCACGCTCTCCGGTGGTATCGACCCGGTGGCGCTGTACCCGCCGAAGCGCTTCTTCGGTGCGGCCCGCAACATCGAGGGCGGCGGCAGTCTGACGATCATCGCCACCTGTCTCATCGACACCGGTTCCCGCATGGACGACGTCATCTACGAGGAGTTCAAGGGGACCGGTAACATGGAGCTGCACCTGGACCGCAAGCTGGCGGAGCGCCGCATCTACCCCGCCATCGACATTCAGCGGTCGGGGACCCGGCGCGAGGAGCTGCTCCTCGACGAGCAGACGCTGCGTCAGGTCTGGACGATGCGCCGGATGGTCTCGATGCTGGGCGGAACCGAGGGGACCGAGTTGGTGCTCGGGCGGCTGGCCAAGACGGCCAACAACGCCGAGTTCCTGGCGACGCTCACCAAGGATCTCTAGTCCGAGCGCGGCTCAAGCAGCGAACAATGGATCTCGAGGCGGACATCGTGCCCGCCTCGAATCATGTTCGGGTAGCGGGAAACTGGCTGCCTTGAAGGGCTCGGCCTATCTGCGGCTGGAGGGTTTGCCAGCGTTGGGCGCCGTGACGCGCGCACGTCGTCACCTCGCGTCCAGCACCCCTCGACGGCATTCACTCCATGAAACGGCCCAAGACGAGGCTGGCGTTGATCCCGCCGAAGCCGAAGGAGTTCGTCATCGCGACCGCGACCTGGGCAGGGCATCCATTGGGTGGAACGTTGTGCACGGCACAGGCGGGATCGGGGTTGTCGAGGTTGGTGGTCGGCGGAAGCCAGCCACGGGCAAGGACAAGGGCGGTGATGGCCGCCTCGATCGCGCCGCTGGCGCCCAGCGGGTGCCCGTACAGTCCCTTCGTCGCGCTCACCGTAGGCTGTTTGGGCGCAGCGCCGAAGACGTGCCGGAGGGCGCGTGTCTCGGCCGCGTCGCCGAGAGGGGTCGAGGTCGCGTGCGCGTTGATGTAGCCGACCTCGCTCGGGGATCGTCGCGCGTCGCGCAGCGCCAGGACCATTGCACGCGCGGCCTGGTGCCCCGAGGGCAGTGGGCGGACCATGTGATAGGCGTCGTTCGTCGCGCCGTAGCCGAGAACCTCGGCGTACGGTTGTGCACCGCGCCGCAGGGCGTGCTCCAAGGACTCCAGGACGAGGATGACTGCCCCTTCGCCCATCACGAAGCCGTCCCGTTCCCGGTCGAAGGGCCGGCTCGCGCCGGCCGGGTCGGCGTTGCGGGTCGACAGGGCCCGGATGAGGTCGAAGGCGCCGAACGTCAATGGCGCCAGCGGCGCCTCAGACCCGCCGGCGAGGGCCACGTCGACCGTCCCGTGCCGGATCGCGCGGGCGGCTTCTCCGATGGCGACCGCGCCCGAGGCGCAGGAGTTCGCGTTCCCGACGATCGGGCCGGTCAGGCCGAACTCGATGGCGACGGCGGCCGCGGGCGCACCGCCGAAGACGGTCAGGGCGAGGGCGGGCTCAACGGCGCGGATGCCGCGGCTGAGGAAGCGCGCATGCTGCTCCTCGCCGAACGGGACGCCGCCGAGTGCGCTGCCGACGAAGACCGCTGCGCGGCGAACGGCACGGTCGCGAGGGGCATCGAGCCCTGCGTCGGCGAGTGCCATCCGGCTTGCAGCCACTGCCAGGTGGGTGCAGCGATCGGCGCGCCGGGCGCGCTCGGCGGACACGTGGTCGGAGGCCACGAAGCCGTCAATCTCGGCCGCGACCTGGGATCGGAACGGCGCCGGGTCGAAGCGGGTGATGGTCCGCACCCGCGGCTGCCCACAGCGCAGCCCGCGCCACAGGCCCTCTCGCCCAAACCCGATCGGCGTGACGGCGCCGATCCCGGTTACAACCACGCGGCGCCCGGCGCCAGGCTCGCTCATCCCGGCACCCCCGCCTTCATCTCGGCCAGTTCCTTGATCCGTCGCAACGTCTTCCCGGCGATGTTCTCCACGAAGAGCGGCCCGATGATGCGCTCGGCGACCAGCCCGCCGATCACAGGCCAGGGAGGGTCGAAATCGTGGACGATGCGGACGGTCAGGCCGTCCGGGCCGGGTTCGAAGAGCCAGGCGACGTCCATGCCCTTCGTGACCCCACCAACATGCCGGAACCTGATGCGCGGGATCGCCGGCTCCCGCACCTGCACCGCGCGCCAGCGAACGGGGATGGCGTCGCGTCGGGCGGCCATCTCGACCAGACGCTCGTGTCCGTCGTCGCGCAGGACACGGACCCAGCGGTAGTGGGGGAGGATGTCGGGCCAGCGCTCGACCGCGGCCGCCAGCTCGTAGACGGTGGTGGGATCGGCGTGGATGACGATATCGTTTGCGGTGTGCATCGGCTCCCCCTACGGTTTCAGCAGTGCCCAGAGGAATCCCGGGTGAAGCGCCGGGCGCGCGGGTGCGAAGTCGCCGAGCACGCCCGTCAGGCGGGCTTCGATATCCGGGCGTTCGGCGATGCGAGCCAGCGCATAGTCAAGCAGCGGCCGTGCCCCAAGGAATCCTTGGATCAGCAGGCACAGCGCGGCCTTGTCGCGGAACGCGGCGCGCCGGGCATCGGCATACCCGGTTGCGACGGTGTCGCCGCGTGCCAGCGCGGACACCAGTGCGTCCGCGGCCAGCGCGGCGCCGCGAAGCGCTCGGAAGATCCCTTCGCCGGTGAACGGGTCGAGGAATCCCGCCGCATCGCCGACGAGCAGGTAGCCGGGACCAGCCACGCGGCGGACGCGGCTCGCCAGCGGGCCGACGCCGCGGACCGGCGTGACGCGCTGCGCACCCTCCAGCGCTTCCGAGACCCCGGGCACTTCGGCGAGGCAGCGCTCGAAGTAGGCCGACGTCGGCTCTCCGGGCGGCTTTCTGCCCAGCGGTCCAACCAACCCGACATTCACGACGCCGTCGCCGACCGGCGCCAGTCCGCAGTAGAGATCTGGACCGACGCGCATGTGCCCGGTGCCGTCGAGGCGGGTGGCACCCGCGTAGCGCGCGACGAGGCCCAGGCGGCGGGGCCAGCGGACGGGGCGGGTGAGGCCCAGCGACCGGGCGATGGTGGAGTGCACGCCGTCGGTGCCAACGACGAAGCGGGCACGGAGCACTGCGTCGCCCCCGTGCGATCCCGTAGCGGACACCGCAACGCCGACGACTCGCCCCTCTTCCACCACAACGCCGCGGACGCGGGTTCGCTCCCACATGCGCGCCCCGGCTGCCACGGCATGTTCGACCAGGATCTGGTCGAGGACGAGCCGAGGGATGCCCAGGCCACGGCGCGGTGGGTCGGATGCCGCGAAGTCCAGGTGGATCTCGCCGCGGGCGGTGCCGACCCGCATGCCGCGCAGCCACTGCCCGCCACGCTCGGCCACCGCGTCGAGGACGCCAAGGTCGTCGAGTTGCTCGACGACTCCGGGACTGAGGTATTCGGCGCAGGCTTTCTCGCGCGGGAAGGTGGCGCGGTCGAGGAGGAGCACGTCGCAACCCGCGCATGCCAGATGCGCCGCGGTGGCTGCGCCGGCCGGACCGGCCCCGACGACGATGACGTCGGCATCCAACCGGCTCATGGCGCCACCACCGTCAGGGCAGCCCGGTAGCCGAGGTAGGTATCCGCGGCGACGAGGCGGAGCCCGGCTGCCGCGAGCAGATCGGTCATCTCGGCCAAGGTGTAGGCACGCCGCGCGGACAGCGGCGCGTCGTGGCGCGTGAGCGGGTTCCTCGTCGCGATGCGGCCGAGGAGCCAGGCTCCGGCAAAGCCGATCCGGCTGCGCAACAGGTCGTTGACGATCACCCCCCGGCGGGCGACGCGGGCCATCTCGGCGAGGAGCGGGATCGCGTCGGGCGGGTCGAGGTGGTGTAGCAGCAGCGAACAGTGTGCGACGTCGACGGCGCCGTCGCGGAGGGGGAGACGGCCTCCATCGGCGGCGACGAGCCCGGGGCTCGGTGCTGTGCTGCGCGCGTGTTGGAGGATGACGACGCTGCGATCGACGCCGACGACATGAAGGCGGATCTCCCGGCGGTGCGCCCATTCGATCAGCGCGGCGGGGATGTCGCCCGCTCCCGTGCCGACGTCGAGCAGGAGGAGGGTGTCTCCCGGCGTGGAGGGGGCGAGAAGGCGGGCGAGCGCGCGTTGAGAGAGCCGGATGCCGCCCAGGAAGCGATTAACCCGGGCGAGATCCGCGAGGTTGCCCTGAAGCGCGGTCGGGTCGACAACGGGGAGGTCAAGCAGTTCGGGCCGGTCGGCACTTGGGGTGCGCTGCATCGGCCAGATCCACCGGCTGCGCACGAGCCGGGTGGGGACGTGCAGCGGGCTCTGGCGTTTGGACCCGATGTCCATCAGGCACTCCCACCGCTCGCGGAAGCTGGTCGTTCCCGGTCAGGGTGGCATGTATCGCAGCTTTCGAGCCAGCGGCGCGCTGGGGATTGCCTCCCGCGGGCGCAACCGCCATGATTGCCCGGCGTGGCCGCGATGCCGGCCGAGGAAATGACAATGTGGCAAGGAGGCAAGACCGTGGCTGCTCGCACGCTCCCAGATGGATTCATCGCGCGTGCGCCCGTGCCGGCCGACGCCCCTGCGATTGCCGGGCTGATCGCAGCGTGCCAGGAGGCCGATGGCGACGAGCCGGACGCGTCGGCGGAAGAGGTACTGCGCGACTGGGAAGGGCTCGACCCCGAGCAGGACGCGGTGCTCGTCGTTGCTCCGGACGGCACGGCTGCGGCGTACGCCGATGTGCTCAACCGGCGGTATGTGCAACTCTCGGTGTACGGGTCCGTCCACCCGCGGTATCGGGGCCTGGGACTAGGTAGCTGGTTGGTTCAGTGGGGCGAAGCGTGGATCAGGGAGCGGATGCACCTGGCACGGGCGGAGGCGCAGGTCACGGTGCAGCACTACATCCGGTCGACGAACACGGCGGCGCTCCGCCTGATGGAGCGGCACGGCTACCGCCCGGTGCGAGATATCTGGCTCATGGCGATCACGCTCGATCAGCCCCCACCCGCGCCGGAGTGGCCGGAAGGAATCACGGTGCGGACGTTCGTACCCGGACAGGATGAGCGGGCGACCTTCGAAGCCGTCGAGGAGGCGTTCAGCGATATCTGGGGGCGGCCACCCAGCACCTTCGAGCGCTGGCTTTCGATGACGCAGTCGGAGCGAAAGGACCCTGAGCTCTGGCGTCTGGCGATCGAAACCGATTCCGGGCAGATCGTCGGGACGTGCCTCGGGCAGGAGATCTCCGGCAAGGGATGGATTGGCTCGGTCGGCGTGCGGCGACCCTGGCGGGGGCGGGGGATCGGGCTGGCCCTCCTGCGGGACGTCTTCGGTGTCTATTACCGTCGTGGCGTGCGGGAGGTGGAGCTCAGCGTGGACTCGGAGAGCAGGACGGGCGCCCCTCGGCTCTACCGGCGCGCGGGGATGGAGGTCAAGCAGAACTACATCCTCCACCGGAAGGAGATCCGCCCTGGGATCGACCTGAGCACCACGGCGGAACAGTCGTGACGCGACGTTTGCTCCTTCCTCGCGCGGAAGGCAACCGATTGACTTGGTGCGACCCAGGGAGGACCCGGCCTGACTCGGGAGGGAGCGCCATGGCAAGTCAGGGACGGCAGTGCGCGGGCCACTCCGGTCGGATACGAAATATCCGACCGGAGTGGCCCTTCTTCATGGTCAGTACTCGAAGTGGATGGGCGTGTCGATGATCGTGGGGAGCTCGCGCCGCGCGGCCGCGCGAATCGCCTCGGCCAATGCATCGGGGGACTCGGCGCGGACGCCGGGGATCCCGTAGGCGTCTGCAAGCTTGACGTAATCGGGGTTGACCAGATCCACCGCGATGAAACGACGGTCGAACTCGCGCGCCTGAGCCTCCTTCACCGCCGTGTAGGTTGAGTCGTTGAAGATGACAATGGGCAGGCCGAGGCGGAACTGAACGGCGGTGGCCACCTCCTGCATGGTGAACTGGAACCCGCCGTCGCCCACGATCGGGACCACCATCGCGTCGGGGCGCGCGATCTTGGCGCCGATGGCGGCGGGGAGTGAGAAGCCGAGCGTGCCGTAGCCCGCCGGGAAGAAAAAGGTGCGTGGCTCGTAGACCGGGTAAAGGCGGCAGGAAACGTAGCTCATCATCGTCATGTCGGTGACGAGGATGCCGTCTCGGGGAATCGCCGACCGCAGCGCGTCGACGTAGGGCTGCTGCTCGGCGCCCCAGGCCACGGCGCGTGCCCGCTGGCGGATGTCGGCGACCTGCTCAGGTTTCCAGCTCTGCTTGCTGACTCCCCGTGCTGCCAGGTGGTCTACCAGGGCGCGAACCGTCAGTGCCGCGTCGGCGACGATCGCCTGGGTGGGTGCATAGTTGCGGCCGATCTCCTCGGGGTCGATGTCCACTCGGATGATCGTAGACGGCATGGGCATGCGCTGGTAGTCGGTGTCTTGCGCGCCAAGCTTCGAGCCGATGACCAGGGCCAGGTCGGCGCCGCGCAGCACCTCCTCCACGGGGCTACCAGGCTCCCACAGGTTTCCCAGCGCCATGGGGTGGTCCTCGGCGATCGAGCCCTTGCCCATGATCGAGGTGAGGACCGGCGCGCCGAGGCGCTCGGCCAGTTCCGTAATCGCCTGGTGGGCACCGCTCGCCACCGCGCCACCACCCGCGTAGATCACCACGCGCTCGGCTGCGGCAATGGCACTTACAGCGCGCTCGACGTCCTGCGGGTCCGGAGCGACCGGGGCGATCGGCTCGGGCGATGCCACCTCAATCTCACCGAAGGCGCGGAGGACGTCCAGCGGGACCTCGACGTGCGTCGGGCGTGGCCGGCCGGTCGTCATCTGGCGGAAGGCCTCGGCGATCAATTGGGAAACGGCGGGCACGGTGGTGGCTCGGTCGTTCCACTTCGTGACCGCGCGCATGACTCCGAGCTGGTCTTTGAGGTCGTGCAGGTGACCGAGCATCTTCCCGGCCCACTCCTGCTCTACGTTCGCTGAGACGACCAGCACCGGGATGGAGTCGGAGTAAGCCTCGCCGATCGGCGTCGCAACATTGGTGATACCGGGGCCGGTGATGATAATCGCCACGCCGGGGCGCCCGGAGGCACGGGCGTAGCCGTCGGCCATGAACCCCGCGCCCTGCTCGTGGCGGGCGAGGATGTGGCGGATCGGCGAGTCACGGAGCGCATCGTAGATCTCGAGCGTATGCACTCCGGGGATGCCGAACACGACATCCACCCCATGGGCCTCCAGCGCCCTGACCACCGCCTGACCGCCCTTTACGCGCTCACCCATGTGTCGTCGCCCTCTCCTCCCAAGCGTCGGCTGCTGCGCAGCCGCACGCGCACTACATCCCTGGCATGGCAAGACTGGGCGCCATTCTACGATACGGTGGCGCCGTGCGCCTCACATCATTCGAGTGGGGCGGCCAGGAGTTCGTCCGTCGACGCCCAGACCCGGTCGAGGATGGTCGTCATCTCTCGTCCGTCGACGATGCGCGGGCGGTAGTAGTTCTCGATGAGGACTGGGACGAAACGCAGAGCAGCGAGACGGGTGCCATGGAAGGCGAGGTGCAGGATCAGCCCCTGCTTCGTCTCCAGCGACCACTCCTGATCGAAGACGAAGTTGCCCAGAGAGTAGACGATCGGCTTCCCGCGATAGACCTCCATGCCCTGGACCCAGTGCGGGTGCGACCCGACTACGAGCGCGGCCCCGGCGTCGATCGCCCGCCGCGCGATCAGTCGCTGCTCGTCGCTCGGGGTGAGGGTGTACTCGACGCCCCAATGGATGAAGGGAATGACGAGGTCGGCCTGCTGGCGCGTCTGCTCGATGTCGGCAACGATGTAATCCAGCACCATCGGGGCGGTGCCCGGGCTCGATTCGGTGGCGCCGTACACGTTACCGGTAACGCCGTCGTAGCCCAGGTAAGCGACGCGTACGCCACGGATGTCGAAGATGGCCGGAGCACGGGCAGTGGCGAGGTCAGGACCGATGCCGAAGGGAACGATCCCGGCCCCTTCGAGCGCGGCCAGTGTGTCGACCATCCCGCCTTCTCCGAAGTTCATGCTGTGGTTATTTGCCTGGGAAACGGCATCGATCCCGGCGAGGCGCAGCCCTTCCACTCCGGCGGTCCGCGTCATGAATGAGAACGTGTACGGGTCGGTGGGCGGTGGGATGGTGTCCGAGAGGCTGCACTCCAAATCCCCCACGGTCAGATCGGCGGCTTTGAGCTCGTCGGCGACGAGGTGGAAGGGCGCGGTGAAGTCGCCCAGGCGCGTCATGATGGTGTGCACCGTCCGCCCAAGGATGATGTCCCCGACCATGGTGATGGTGACGGCTTGGTCGGGCAGAAGCTGTGCCGGGGGGCCGAAGTCGTCCGCCGAGACGGAGTCGGCGCCCTCGACCACGAGGTAGCGGTGGAACGGATACGGTTCCGCCTGGTCCGGGTGGCGCACGGGGTCAAGTCCGTCGATAACCAGGGTTCCGACTCGGAAGTCGACCGTTGAGAGCGGCACCAGCGCGATGCCGCCCGGTTCGCTTGCGAATTCCCCGACGAGGGCCTCGTAGTCGGGTGCGGGGCTGCCGGGTGCGTCCCGCGGCAGTGGCACGACCGGCCTCGGGGTCGGAGAACCCACTTCGGCCCAGTCATGCGTCGCGCCGCTGAGGAGGCTCCGTGCCTGTTCCGCGCTCACGGCGCGCACGGGCAGGCGTGGGGAGACGGCGACGACAAGGGGTTCCCACGCCACGGTGATTGCATCGTCCGCTGGTGTGGTCGTCAGGGCGACCCGCACGTCAGCCTCGTCGGGGCTGGTTGCCGGATCCAGCCTCGCGTCGCCTAGCGTCTTCTGCAAGGTCGCCAACGCCTCCTGCGCACCGCGGGCGAAGGGGGGAGGGAGTGTGGGGTCGATCCAGATCGAGACGCGGGGCGGCGCTGGTGTCGGTGACCGCGTGGCGGTCGGCGTGGGCGCGGGAGATGCCGGGGGCGTTGGAGACGCCTGGAGCGTTGGTTCCGGCGCCACCGCCGCTCGCGGGCCTGTTGACGACCGGCCGCTGCACGCCGCAGCCAGTATCCCGGCGAGCGCCCTGGCTACGGCGGTCACGAACGAGCGGCGGCTGAGCATATCCCCTCGCATCCCCCTTACTATTGCCGTGCGGGGAGAGGGTAGGGTACTCGATTCTCCGGTGTCAAGCGGCGCCGGGTCCGCCTCGGGCGGTCACTTGCCGCTGGTCCCAGCCGGCTCCATGATCCAGACCCGCACCTGGTCCGGGACGAGCTCGGCGAAGCGACGCGCGTCTTCCACCGAACCCACGGCGACACCGTAATGGATCGGGATGGCGATACTTGGCTGCACGCGCCGGGCCGCCTCCGCAGCTTCCTCCGCGGTCATGACGTATTTCCCGCTCACGGGGAGGAAGGCGTAGTCGACCGGGCCGATCTCGTCCATCTCCGGGATCACGTCGGTATCGGCGGCAAAGTAGAAGCTCAGATCCTCGATTTCGAGTACGAAGCCGGTGTGCTGCTCCTCGCGTGGGTGGAAGGGGACGCCGGGCGAGCGGAACTTGTCGATGTTGTAGGCCGGGACCGCGCGAATCTTGAGCGCTCCGATGGTCGTCGTCTCACCGGGAGCGAGAACCTGGAACGGCTGGTCCAGCCGGCTCGCCGCCGCCGGGCTGGCCACGACCGTCGTTCGCTCGGTGCGGACCTTCGCCAGGTCGTCCGGGGAGAGGTGGTCACCGTGGTGGTGGCTGATGAAAAGGACGTCGGCCGGCGGCACGTCGTCCGGCAGGTGGTAGGGGTCGATGTAGATCCTGAGGTCACCGATCTCGATGCGCAGAGCCGACTGGGCAAACCAGGTGATCCGGGGCTCCATCAGACGCTCCTCCTGGATGCTCGAACGGGTTCACGCCGCCCGGCCAGCGCCTCGAGCACCGCAGCGCGGACGATCCCTGCCAGTCTGTCCAGCAAGCGCTCGCCCTCGGCTGCGCTGGCGCGGGCCGGGTCACCAAAGTAACCGAGTGTGCCGCCGGCTTCGGAGAGCGTCCGAGCGCCCTCGCGGAGCCGGGCGGGGAGATCGATTGGCACTTCAGGCAATTGTGCCATACCTTCGCGCCGGACGGCATCGGGTTGGGCCGCGAGCATGAGCGATGTCTCGAAACGACCGGCGTGTCGCGGCCGGCGGCGGAACTCATCGCCGAGCGCGCTCGCCCAGCGGTCGTCGCGCACGTCGGGGAAGACGACCGGCACCCCGGTCGCGGTGGTTGCGGCGCGGGCGGCGGCCCACACGGCTTCGGCGTGCGCCGGCTCCCGGTGGGCGTTACAGAGGCAGATGCACCGGTATCCCTGGGGCACGAGGTTGAGCAGCACGGAGGTGAGATAGGCGCGGAATGCGTCGGGCTCGGCGGGTGAGGTGCCGGGGAAGCACGTCGCGACGAAGCTGGCGCCGTAGGAGATCGGTGGAAGGACCAGGACGGGCAGTCCCTCCTCGGTCAGCGACGCCGCGGCGCGCCGGGCGATGGCGGTGGCGATGATGACGTCCGTGCCGAGCGGCAGGTGCGGACCGTGCGCCTCGATCGCCCCGACAGGCAGGAGCCCAACCGGGCCTTGCTTCAGAAGATCCGCAGCCTCCTGCCAGGTGAGGGCTGCCAGGCTCTGGGGAAGAAAGGTGGTGGTCATGGTGGTTCCCATCGCTCATCTATGGCGCACGCGAACAGCTCTACAATTGGGGTTCCTTGCGCATAGATGTTGCCACGTTCCCGCCCGAAGCGGGCTTCCAACAGCCGCGTGTGCTATAGTCCGTCAGGCGATATGGCCACCCCGGTGAGGAGCGGAGCGAGGCGGATGAAACTGGTAGTCGCTATCGTCCAAGACTACGACGCAAGTCAGTTGCTGGACGCGATCACGCAGGCAGGTTTTCGCGCGACGCGCATCGGCAGCACGGGTGGCTTCCTCCGCGTGGGCAACACGACCCTCCTGATCGGCGTCGAAGACTACCAGGTCGGCCGTGTGCTGCGGCTCATCGAGACGAACTGCCGCGAGCGGACCGAGGTGGTACAGCCGGAGATCATCGGGGATATCCACGAGTGGTACCCGCCGGAACTGGTCGAAGTGACCGTCGGCGGTGCAACCGTCTTCGTGCTTGATGTCGAGCGATTCGAGCGATTGTGATGGTTGCGACCGGGAAGCTGCTCTCGGCGTCACGATCGCGACGCGGGCTGCGTCGTTGGGTGGCCGGTTGGATGGCCGCCGCCGCGATCAGCTTCGAACTCGTCAACGGCCCTCGCGGCGGTCGGGCGCAACTCACGCCCGTGCCGTACGTCCGCACGCTCCATGCTTCCGCCGACACGGGGCCGTGGGATCCGGGCGAGCTCGTCACCGGTCCCCGCCCTGGTGTGGTCGTGCGGGACCGCCTACCGGACGACGGCATCCCATGTGGACACAACCAAGCGGTCGTCTCCGCGAACTAGTCTCCGACGCTGGCACAACCCAGTGAACCGGCGGCGGGCGCCCGCTACCCGCCGCCGGTAGCGTGTGACGGAGGGAAAGGCTGCTAGCGTGCTGCCGCGAGGTGCCCGCTGACGGGCACGTCCTCAGGGAGCATCGGGCCGAGCAGGCGCTCTACCGCCATGATGTGGCTGCACGTGCCGAGGCCGAGCGCCTCAAAGGAGTGGCACGTACAGGTCCACCGGGCGTCCTCAAGCCGGACGTCGTACACGTCGTGGTCACCACGGAAGACGATGTGGAGCGATCGGATAGCAGCCCGGTCGGGCTCTTCCGCATAGCGGCGCGCCTTCTCGATCTTCCCGATGATGCTCGAGTTCACGAGCTCACTCCTTTCCGCGGCCGGCGGGGTCTCACCCCGGCCTTGCCGCGCGTCACCCGATCGTCCGCGCTTCCAACCCTCGCCAATAACAAACGAGCACCGCGGCGCGCTGCCGGGTGCTCTCCCTTGAGTCTATTCCGATGTCTGGACGACCCTGCATGGCTCTGTCGTCCCTTCGTCGCCACGAGAGGTTGTTCACCGGAAGTATACCCCTGGGCGTTGGGTAGGTCAAAGGTACTGGCCTAGCCCTTTAGTACAATGCCCGGGAATCATCCGACGCGGCCACGGACCAGCAGCGGAAGGACGGACGGGTGAACGCACTACAACCACTCAGCGTGGCGATCCTGGCTGGTGGGCAGAGCCGCCGCATGGGTCGCGACAAGGCGCTCCTCGATGTCGGTGGGCGCGCGTTGATCGAGCATGTGATCGAGCGTGCGCGGCCCGTGGCCAGTGAGATCATGCTGATCGCCAGCGACCGACCAGCCTACGCCCGGTTCGGCCTGCGTGTGGTGCCGGATCGTTACCCGCAGAGCGGGGCGCTCGGAGGGATCTACACAGCGATAGCCGAGGCCGAATATCATCATTGCCTGGTGCTCGCGTGCGACATGCCGTTCGTGAATACTGATCTGCTACGATACATGGCTTCGGTGCCCCGAGACTACGATGTGCTGGTGCCGTCCCTGGCGCCCGAGCGGAGCACGCAGGGCGAGCGGGAGACCCTCGAAACGCTCCACGCAATCTATGGCAAGACGTGCCTCCCCGCGATCGAGCGACAGCTTCAGGAAGGGATCCTGAAGGTCATCGGCTTCTTCAGCCAGGTGCGCGTCGAGCGGATTCCGGAGGAGGTGGTCCGGCAGTACGACCCGAACCTCTTGTCCTTCTACAATGCCAACACGCCGGAGGAGTACGAGTGGGTGCGTCGTCGATACGCCGGGGACGGCCCTGAGGAAACCGGCGATCCAGTGGAGGGGTCGCCTGAGTGAGCGTGACGGGAGGTGTCGATGCGCGGCGGGGGAGCGCGCAGCGGGATCGTCAGTCTCATCACCGATTTCGGTCTCAGTGATACGTACGTGGGGCAGATCAAGGCCTCGCTCCTCACGGTTGATCGGAGCCTGCAACTGGTGGATCTGACCCACCAGATCCCAGCCCAGGATGTGGCAGAGGCGGCGTTTCAGTTGGCGACTGCGTGGGAGGCGTTTCCTCCGGGGACGGTGCACCTCGTTGTCGTCGATCCGGGGGTGGGAACTCCGCGGCGGCCGATCGCATTCGCATATTGCGGGCACCTGTTTGTGACCCCGGACAACGGCTTGGGCACGTTCGTGTTGCGAGATCAGGAGCCGGAGCAACTGGTGGTGCTGGACCGGCCCGAGTTTCACCGGCCACGGGTGTCGAAGACCTTTCACGGGCGCGACATCTTCGCACCGGTGGCGGCGCATCTGGCCAGCGGACGCGAACTGACCGAGGTCGGGAGCGAAGTGCCACCGTCGTCGCTGGTGCGTCTGCCGCTCCCGGCGGTGGAGCGCGATGAGCGAGTTGTTCGGGGGCCCGTCGTCTCGATCGACCATTTCGGGAACTGCCGGACGCTGATCCACCCGGAGGATGTGCCCTGGCCGCGCGATAAAGTGTGGGTCCGGTGTGGCTCAGCCATGGTGCGGGGCATCGTGGAGACGTACGGCTCGGTGCCCGAGGAGCACACCTTGGCCCTGTTCGGCAGCCACGGGGGGCTGGAAGTCGCGGTCCGGATGGGAAGCGCAGCGCGGGCCTGGGACATCACGCGGGGCATGTTCGTCGAGGTGATGCCGGCGGAGTAGGGCGCCACGGGGACCGTTGGTATACTCAGGTGACTGCGACCTCAGGTCGGATTTCGCCGGAGGCGCGCGCAGGGCGACGCCAGGGAACAGAGGAGCAGGACGAGCGGTGGCGAAGAAGACGAAGACGCGACGAAGCGGACGTCCACGGCTGTCAGAAGCCCAGCTTCAGGCGTACCGGGAGCGGCGCGCCATGCTGGAGGCCGCGCCTGCTGAGACGGCGCAGCCGTCGAGCTCGGAGCCGGTGGGGACCATCCGGACGCATTGGGGGCACCTGCCGGACGAGTACGCCATGATCCGGGCCGATCTCATCCGGCTGCTGGTGATCGCCGCCCTGATGGTCGTTATCCTGGTAGCGCTGACTTTCATCCTGAACTGATCCGATTTCGGCGTGGAGAGACATCGACAGCCCCGGCCAACCGGCCGGGGCTGAACCATGTTCACCGCCGTACGCGCGGTGGGGAGATGCCCGTGCGCGTGCAATCACGAGCGGCGCGAACGACTCGACCGGACGTGGTGCGAGAACGAGGGACGGCCCGCGCTCGGAATTACTCGTCGAGCGGGACGTCGTCTTCCGGTTCCTCGTCGTCGATGAAGTGGTCTTCCTCGTCCACGTCGTCGCCGACGGCCTCGATCTCCTCCGGTTCCTCCTCGTCGAGTTCTTCCTCGTCTTCCTCGTCGGAATCGAGCAGGAGGTCCGGCTCAAGTTCGCGCTCGGTACGCCCGGTGTCGCGCAGATACGGCCGCGGCGGCGGCATCTTGACCTGGCGTGGCAACGAAAGGTGCGCGGGCGCTTCGGGGTTGCGGTAGACCTCACGCAGGATGATGCGCACCGTGTTTTCGTTGATGGCGACGACGTACGCCTGGTAGCGGTTCCCGGCCTCCAGAAGCTCGATCAGCCGCTGCGCGATGCGAGGCTCGAGCTGGCCGAGCCGCTCCCCTTCCTGGGTGTAAATGTGCACCGCGCCGTTTTCCGGCCGGATCTCGACCTCTTCAGCGGGTGACACCAGCTTGAGGACCGAGTGCGGGCCGGGGTGGACCAGATCGGTCACGTAGGTCTTGCCCACCTCTTCAACGAAGACACTCGGGCGGAAGCCGGGTGTGGGCGTGACCTGCGGCGCTGCGTCGCCGATGTCTTCTAGCCGCTCGATGTTGCGTCGCGCGATGACATTGCCCGGGTCGATGTCGAGCGAGGCGCGGTAGGCGTCCATCGCCTCCTGGAACCGCCCGAGCTCCATCAACGCCTTGCCGAGGCGGTTGCGCGCCTCAACGTCGCGCGGTGCCTGGGTGAGGATCGCGCGATTGATTTCGACCGCTTCTTCCCAGCGGCCCTCCATCGCGAGTCGCCGTGCTTCTTCGGCCTGGCGCCGTACGGTGCGATTGCGTCCGTCAGGTTGATAGGTCGCCAATACTTCAGACCACCCTCTCTACTCCGGCGCGAGCGTGATCCCGAACTGCCACCGGTTCGCCGAGCAAGTACCAGGGCGAGGCCTCGGTGATCCGCACGTCCACGAACTTGCCCTTCCAGTCGCCCGGCGCCTCGAAGAACACCAGGTCGTTGCCTCGGGTCCGGCCGCGCCAGCGGCCCTTCGCCAATCCGTCGACCAGGATCTCGAACGTGGCGCCCAGGTAACCTCGATTGCGCTCGCCGAGAATCTCAGCCTGGAGCTTCTCCACCGCCTGGTGGCGCCGGCGCTTTTCATCCCAGGGGATGTCGTCCTCCCACCGGGCCGACAGCGTCCGCGGGCGCGGAGAATACATCGCGACGTGGACCTTGTCCAACCGCAACTCGGCCAGGAGGTCAAGCGTGTGCTGGAACTGCTCCTCGGTCTCCCCAGGGAAGCCGACGATGATGTCGGTCGACACCGTCACGCCAGGGATGGTCTCGCGGATGTACGCAACCCGCTCCCGGTAGAAATCGACGGTGTAGGTGCGACGCATGCGCCGCAGCACCTCGTCGTCCCCGGCCTGCACCGGCAGGTTGATGTGCTCGCACGCTTTCGGCAGCGTCGCAACGGCCTGGACAATCCGGTCCGACATGTACTTGGGGTGCGAAGTCAGGAATCGGATGCGCTCGATTCCCGGGATCTCATTGACGGCGGTCAGCAGGTCCGCGAGGTCCGGGCTCCCGGGGAGGTCGTGGCCGTAGGCATTGACCGTCTGCCCCAGGAGGGTCACCTCCTTGACGCCGCGCTCGGCCAGGCGCTGGACCTCAGCCAGCACCTCGGCCATCGGACGGCTCCGCTCCCGGCCCCGGCGATAGGGAACGATGCAGTACGAGCAGACGAAGTTGCAGCCGTAAATGATGGGCACAAAGGCTGTCACGTCGGAGCCTGCCGCGTCGGGCTGGTAGAAGTGCGGCAGCTCCGCGAGATCGGTATCGACGTGAGCCAGCTCCGGCGCGATCTCGACCAGCCGCTCGAACTGGGACGGGCCGTAGAACAGGTCGACATGCGGGAAGCGTTCGGCCAGCGCCTGCTCCTGGCCGGTCACCATGCACCCGGTCAGCGCGATGCGGACGTCAGGGCGGACGCGCTTGAGGCGGGCCAGCGAGCCGAGCTTCCCCGCGACCTTGTCCTCGGCGGCCTGGCGCACGACGCAGGAGTTGACGATGATGACGTCGGCTTCTTCTTCGAGATGCGTCTGTAAATAGCCGGCCTGGCTGAGCATGGCTGCGGCCTTCGCTGACTCGGCCTCGTTCATCTGGCAACCAATCGTCCAGATGCAGTAGCGCTTCGCCGCTTGGACGCTGGCGGGTTCGGGCGCTCGGGCCAGGCGCGGGTTCAATGGAATCACGGGGCTCCTCCGAACGTGCGGGTCGGTCACCGTGCGAGCGATCTCCGGGCGCGAATTATACTCGGTTCGTGGCGGCGACTGGGAGCCGTTCCCGGCCCCGCGACCAAAGCGGCGATCGGTCGTCGTGAAGGTGGCTGACTTGCGATGCTCGGCCCGGTAGCCGCACCACGCCGCGCGTCGCGGGACCGCCCGTGGGCTCCTCTTGCGTGCCTGCAACATGCGCAAGAACTCACGGAATGCCTCCAGTATGCGCGAATTGCCGCGAGAGACTGTACGGACACGCTGGCGAGACGGGGCGTCTGTGCTACAATGCGCTCGGAACATCTTGAGACCTCGACCCATGGAGTCGTGCGCTCCGGTGTTGTCGCCTTGGGGGGGTGAGGCACACGCCGGGCTGACTCTGCCGTCCCAGTCCTCAGCCGGTGGATCTACACTGACCACGATCGAAGGGGCACCGACGTGACCCAGCGCAAGTGCGGGACCTGCCGTCACTTTGAAGAGGGAGGATTGGCGGGATCCGGGTGGTGCCGACACCCGTTACGGCAGGACCTCCAGCACATGGTCCTCGTTCGCCGCACCGAGTTGGCCTGCCGCAACGGGTGGGATCACGACCTGTGGGAGCCGCGTGAACCGAGCCAGACCGACGGGAAAGGTGAGGCGAGCGCGCCCGCGACATCGGACCCCACTCCGCTGAACGGTGACGACTCGGCGCGGACCGACACGCTCGAGACCATTTCGATCGCTCCGGTGCGGCCGGTCCCCCGTCCGAGCACGTCCGAATCGGAGCGGACCGCAGAGCCAGTGTTGCCGGGCGTGTCCCGGACGACCGAGGCTGCCGCGAGCTCACCCCGGCGCGACGAGGTTGCGCCGGAGCGCGGGCGTCAGACGCCAAACGGTGAGGCGGCGAGCGCCGAACGTCGTGGGACTGCTGCGGAACCGTCTCCGTCGCGGTTTGGGGCAACCGCTGCACGAGAGACCAGCATTCCACGCTCCAACCGCGTGGGCACCACGCCGCGCCGGACGACGCCGTTGCGCATCAGCGGTACGGCGCAGTGGGCGACCCCGATCGAGGCGGATCCCATCCCCGAGAGCCCGCTGGTTCGCCGGCCGGTGACGCCGCGGCCGGGCACAGGGCGTGCGGCGCCTCCCTCCGTGGGGCCAGGACCGACACGCTCGCGGCCACCGGCACCGCGGCGGGCGGAGGATCCCGAACCTGTCACACCGAGCAGATTTGGCGCAACCTGGGTACAATCACGCAGCGGCTCTACGGAGCCGTTCACGGTCATCCCGGAGGTCGAGCCGCCGGTCACGCCCGTCGCCGAATCGCAGGAACCACGCGCGACGGCGGTGCCGGAAGTGGAAGCGCTGCCGCCGGAGGATGAGCAGCCCACTGAGCAGCCGTCGGCATTGACCGGAACCTCGGCGGCGACGCTGCCGCGTTGTTGCCGAACGTGCCGCGACTTCCGCCCGGCAGAGACGGGAGACCGCGGGTGGTGCAATAATCGATACGCGTTCGAGCACCCGCAGATGGTGCAGGCGGACGACCTGGCATGCGAGAGCACGATCGGGACATGGTGGGTGCCTGCTGATGATTGGTGGCTGCAGCGGGCCGACATCGCGCATCATGCGCGGCCGACGCCGATCGTCGATGAATACCTGCACCAATTGCTCCAGCAGCGAGCAGAGGCGCGGCGGCGGGAAGCGCGCTAGCCGGGACGCGCGGGTGCTCCATCGGGGAACTCACCCCGGCGGCGAGGGCAGGGCGCCGTGGTGAGGAAGGGAAGCTGACAGGGAACTCATGTCCGAATTCGGCGAACTGCTGCGGCATGCCCGTTCTTACAAGGGCGTGAGCCTGCGCGAGGCGGAGCGGGCCACCAAGATCAACCGCCATCACCTTGCCGCCCTCGAGCGCGAAGAGTTCGAGGAGCTTCCGCCACTCATCTATGCACGAGGCATCGTCCGCAACTACGCCCAGTACCTCGGCCTCGACCCGGTCGCAGTGCTGGCGCTCTTCGAGGAGGTTCACGGCCAGCGCAGCGGTGGCTTCCGGGTCGTTCCCGCCGTCAAGCCGTTGAACATCCCCTCGCACTGGGCGCCGAACTTCGCCATCATCGCCTTCATGGTCATCATGTCGGCGGTAATCTTCGCTTGGCTCTACAGCGCCTACTTCGCGCCTGAAGACGCGCCGCCGACCGAGCCGGCTGGCATCGTGGGCCTGGCGTCGCCCACGGCATCGCCCGAAGCGACACCCACCGGGACCGAGGGCGGCTCGATCACCATCGCGTCGCCGACCACCGAGCCGACGCCGACGCCGGTTCCGACCGAGCCGGCCGTTGTCGAGACACCGACTGAGGAGCCGACTCCGACACCGGAGCCGACGCCGGTGCCGACCACGCACACCTTCGCCGTGACGGCCACCAGCTCCGTGTGGGTGCAGGTGACGGTCGACGGGCAGGTGGTCTTCTCGGACGTATTGCCGGGCGGCGCGACGCGGGTGTTCGAGGGCGAGCAGATGTACGTGACGGCAGGCAACGCGCCGTTCATCCACGTGGCGGTCGACGGGGTCGACCAGGGCCTGCTCGGCGAAACCTGGGACGCGTCGAGAACGTACCCGTAGCGAGTAGTAGCGAGTAGAAGAATACAAGCGGCACCCGGCCTGCGTGGCCGGGTGCTCTTTTTCAGCGTCGCACCGTCAGCGCGCCGCCGGCTTCCCGGTGCCGCGGGGGACGATGACCTGAATCGCCGCCGGGCAGACGGTCATTTCCAGCGGCGTTGTCCCTGCGTAATCTCCATCAAGCTCGACTGGGGCGGGAGGCGATGCCTCCACGCGGACGCTCCGCCCCCGCAGCCGCCGGGCAAAGCGTGACCGGCCGACGTGCCCCACCAGAAACCAAAGGCCGAGGGTCAGTGTAGCCGCGAGGTGCGGCGGATCGAACACGCACACGTCGAGCACGCCGTCGTCCGGCCGGATGTCGTCACCGAACCTGAGCCAGGGATCGAGGACAAAGGCGCCGTTGGCGATCAGCACCATCCGGGCCGCGAACTCCGTCGTCTCACCGTCGACGGTGACGCGGTACTGGATCCGGGGGGCGGTGAGGTGCTTGAGCGCGGGCGGCACGTAGGCCAGCCAGCGCGCCAGCCGCTTGAGGGACCGCTGCGCATCCCGCATGACCAGCGCGTCGTAGCCGCTGCCGGCCATGTGTACGACGACGCGATCCCCCGCGCGAGCGACGTCGAGCGTGCGCCGGTCATGCGGGCGAACGAGGAGGCGTGCTGCCGCCGCCGGTTGCAGCGGGATACCGAGCGAGCGCGCCACGGCGTTGGCGGAGCCGGTCGGGATGATCGCGAGGGGCGTGTTGGTTCCCACGAGGCCGCTCGCCACGTCCCCGACCGTACCGTCTCCACCGACGGCCAGGACTACGTCGGACGACTCGGCCGCCTGCCGCGCGAGGTCGCGTGCCGCGCCCGGGAAACTGGTGCGGAGCACCCGCACGTCGTAGACACGCCCCAACGTGGTCTGGAGCATGGCCTCGAGCTCGTGGGCTTCCCGCCGGCCGGTGCACGGGTTGATGATCGCCGTGGCGCGTGGGCGGGGCGTCAGGCTTCGCTCTGGGGCGTCAGGCTGAACCGCAGGAGGGCGCCGATCTGCCCGAGGTCGCGCATCGGTTCCTGCGTCTCCGGCTGCGTCAGGAAGAGCAGGTTCGCTCCCTGCCGGAACGCGCCCGTCACGATCTCCGGCACCACGTCGTCCAGCGCCTGGAGCGGTCCGCCGCAGAAGATGCACTCTTGACCCGTCCCACCCTCTCTCTGCACCGATCGGCAATTCAAGCACACGGCTCCCGGGGCCTGGTAGCTGTCGTCGACCAGGAGAGTGAGGATCTGGCCCTGTTGCAGCGCCATGAGCGTGGGCTCAAGCCCGGCGACGCCCCGGTCACCGCTCGCGACCTCGTTACGGAGCATCTCGATGGCGCGCAGCTTCTCATCGAGCATCCAGCGCCGGATGATCTCGCAACTCTCCTCGTGCACCTCGTTGATGTTGGCTTCCATCAGGACGCGTACCGTCCCGGCGTGGCGCTCGCGGACGTAGGGGTGAAGTTGTTCGAGGAAGGCGGCGACGACTTCATCCGGGCCACCCAGGATCAGCCAGCGGTACGGCTGCTCCTCGAAGAGGTGGAACAACTCGTCGGCGACCCGCTTGAAGTGGGCGCGCGCGTGCTCGTCGATGTGTCGCTCGTAGCGGGCCTGCGACCAGCCCCCCTGGTCGTGCTGGCCGGGAACATCTTCGTCGACGATCCGCTGGAGCTCTTCGAATGTGCCAAGCCGGCCGTAGAACAACCGCGCACTGTCGCGGGCGATGAGGCAGGTCACGAACGGCTCGAGCTGTTCCAGGATCTTGATGAGCGGGGCGACGTGGGCCTCGAAGCCGATCGAAATTTGGCTTTCCACGTCCCGCGGAAGCTCATGCACCTGCCAGATACCTGCCTGCGAGGAGGCGAAGACCGCCACTCCCCGCCCGAATCGATCCCCTTCGTCGCGGAAGAACTCACGGATCCGCTCGAGGTCCTCCAGAACCGCCTTGCGCTGCGTGGCATCGAAGCGATCGTCCAGGGTGTCGGCTGCCTGGCGAAGCAGATTCTTGAGGCGGATGGTGTAGTCGTCGTCGATCCGCTCCTTGTCGATCCGGAGGATCAGACTGACGATCGGCCACTGGTCGGAGCCGAGCCGGCTCAATGCATCGACGTCTGCACGCGTGATCACGGGGTACCTCCAACCTGACTAGCAGCGCGTCGGGAGTGCGACCTTGTTGGCCGTGTGTGAGTGGTACATCCACCCGTTAGTCGTGCAGCTCCTCCTCTTCGGGGCCGAAGATGCGATCCGTCAGGTAGTTCGCCAGCCAGGTGGCGGCCGCCGCCAGAACCAGGTTCAGAATGCCGCGGACCACGTTCCGGAGCATGATCCCTCCTTTCCCTTTGCCAGCGGGCTGCTGTCGCAACGCCGTGGCAACCCCGGGGACCGGGTGATCGGGGTCTACGCACAACGCTTGCCGAGCGCGACGGCGGTGCCGCGCCGGCGCGCGATCAGTCTAACATGCGCTTTCGGCGTTCCACCCGCGCAAGATGGCCATTCGGGTTGGGCTCCGGGCTCCCCTCGGCCTCCCAGCCTGCCATCGTACCGACCGCGAGCGCCGTGAGCAGGATGAGCACCGCGACGGTGACTAGGTCGGCGAGCGTCAGGGCGTGGAGAAGATGTACCCCGCCGCCCGGCACCTGGGCCGCGGGCCAGACGAGGAGATCGGTGGCCCGAGTGAACCAGCGTGTGAACTCGGAGCGCTCCGGCCCCGGACCCGCGAGGATGACGATCCGGGCGAGCAGGAGCGCAGCCAGGGTGGCGCCGAGTTCGACGACGGCCGCTCGCCCGATTCGGCTAAGCGGACGCGGACCCTTCGGGCGGCGCTGGCGTGGGGGCTGCATCAGCCGCGCTCCGCCGCTGGGCGCGAGCGGAGCAGGCTCGCGACCCGGTCGATGATCACGGCCGCGAGTTCGGCCTTCGAGGTCGGCCCTACCTCCTCTGCGTCCTGGCCCGGCTGCAGGAGATAGGCCCACCCCTCGTCGCTACCCATGCTCGTTCGAGCGTCGTTGGCGACGATCAGGTCGAGGTGTTTGGAGCGGAGCTTGTCGCGCGCGTAGTCGAGCAGGCTGGTGGTTTCGGCGGCAAAACCCACCTTGAGCAGACCGGGGCGGTCGATGGACGCGAGGATGTCGGTCGTCCGGGTCAGGTTGAGGGTCAGGTCGTCGCTCGACTTCTTGATCTTGTGCTCAGCGACGCTGCTCGGGCGGTAGTCAGCGACGGCCGCCGTCATGATCAAGACATCGGCGTCCTGCACGGCCGCCTGGACGGCGTCGGCCATCTCGGCGGCGGTCTCGACGCGGATCACGGATGCCTCGCCGTGGGGCGTCAAGGCGGTCGGTCCGGTGATGAGCGTGACCGATGCGCCAGCGTCGATGGCCGCCGCCACCAGGGCATAGCCCATCTTGCCGCTGGAGCGGTTGCTCAGGAAGCGCAGCGGGTCAAGCGGCTCGCGTGTCGGACCAGCGGTGACCACGACCCGTACGCCGGCGAGCGGCCCATTCGCGCCCAGCGTGGCGCGGATGGCGTCCATCAGCCGCGCGGTCGTCACAAGGCGGCCAGGCCCGACCAGTCCCGAGGCGAGCGGGCCGTCGTCCGGTCCGACGATGCGGACACCGCGGTCGGCCAGCGTCTGCAGGTTTGCCTGGGTCGCGGGGTGCTGATACATATGGTAGTCCATGGCCGGGGCGACGATGATGGGTGCGGGGGTGGCCAGGGCGGTCACGCTGAGCATGTCGTCGGCCAGACCGTGGGCAAGCTTGGCGATCACGTGAGCCGTGGCCGGCGCAATGACCATCACGTCGGCGCGCTCGCCAAGCGAGACGTGGCCCGATTCGGCCTCGGTCCACTGCTCGAACACTTCGGTCCGCACGGGCCGCCGGGTGAGCGTCTCGAACGTAAGCGGCCCGACGAACTCGCGCGCCGCGCGGGTCATCACCACGTCCACCTGCGCACCGGCCAGGGTCAACTCGCGGGCCAGCTCGACTGACTTGTAGGCGGCGATCCCGCCTGAGACGCCGAGCACGATCCGCTTGTCCTTCAGGATGGTCGTCATCCCCGGTGGTCCTTTCGTGCGGGCGCTGCGAGCGGCCGTGCCCGTCCCTCCCGAGCCAGCCGGTCGAAGCGCGCCTTCAGCACGGCTTCGATTTCTGCGAACCCCTCGTTGAGTCGTGGGAACACGAGCCAGGCGACGCCGAGCGCGAACAGACCACCGGTCAGCACCCGCAGCGTGGGCGTGCTCTGTCGCAGGCCGACGAGCTGGGTCAGCCCGTCCACCGCCATCGGGGCGGCGAGGACCGCCCCGAGCCAGAGCGAGGCGGGCCGGATGCGGTGCCGGACGAGCGCGTACAGCACGCCGAAGAGCAGCAGCCCGCCGTAGATCGCCGTATCGCGCTGGCAGTACGCCACCTGGTGGCCGAGGATAAAGAAGCTGTGCTCCGGCTTCTGATGGCAGGTCAGGCTGAAGAATCGGTAGATCCAGCTCGCGGCCGTCGTGTGCCCGGTGGCGGCAAGGTACGGCGCCATCAGGGGCGGGACCACGAAGAGCGCGGCAATCCCGTTGAGGAGCCAGACCCAATGCCGTGCCAGGTGATAGATGGCGCGGTCCACGGCGATGATCAGGCGCTCCTGCCCGGGAGAGAGCGTGTGGCTGGCCTGTGGCATGGTGGTGACCCTCACCGTCCTCGCCGCTCGGCGCGCGATCGCCGCGCCCGGATTCTAACTGAGGCCTTTGGGACGCGGCCAGGGGAACTCCGTCCCTCTCGTACACGCCTGGCGCCGGCGGTTGGCCGGGGTAGGGTGGATGGGGTATACTAGGCGATACACATCAACGCGCCCCGTGCGGTCGTGGCTGCCGCGTAGGGGCGATCCGACGCGGGGTGACAGCTCGCGCGGGAGGACAGCTAGCGGCCTTGACAGCCATCCTGCAGCAGCGTATAATTGGCGTTTGCGGATGGGTGGTCGCTCGCGCATGCGGATGAGTCAGATAACACAGGGTCTGAGACCGAACAATCCGATGCTTCGGGAGGGTGGATGCCGCCTTCCCGGCTTTTCGTCTTCCCGACACACCCACGAGTCGAGCGGTCAACCCGGTCGGTGTGATCTGCCGCGGTAACGGCGACCCGGCAGCACCGAGTCTACGCGACCCCGTTTTTCTCAATCTCACAAAAGGAGCGGTGAATGGCCGTAACTCTCCGGTCCCAAGGCGCCCCGGACGCTGGCACGAGGCAGGTGCTTTCCAACCTCGGCATTAACCGGGTTTCCTTCGCCAGCATCCCGACGGTTCTGGAGATGCCCAATCTGGTGCAGCTCCAGATCGAGTCATTTGAGTGGTTCAAGACGGAGGGGATGCGCGAGCTCCTCGAAGAGATCTCGCCCATCATCGACTACAACGGCAAGATGGAGCTCCGGTTCCTGGAGCATCGCTTTGACGAGCCGCGCTACGATGAGGAGACCTGCCGCGAGCGCGACATGACCTACGCCGCGCCGCTCCGGATTCGGGTCCAGCTCATCATCCGCGAAACCGGAGAGATTAAGGAAAGCGACGTCTTCCTCGGCGACTTCCCGATCATGACCCCGCACGGCACCTTCCTCATTAACGGGGCCGAGCGGGTGGTCGTGTCGCAGTTGGTGCGCTCTCCCGGTGTCTACTTCGACCTGACCACCGACCCGACGACCGGGCGCCAGCTTGCCGTGGCGAAGCTGATCCCCAGCCGCGGCGCCTGGCTGGAGTTCGAGACGTCGAACAAGAACGTGCTGTCGGTCAAGGTCGACCGAAAGCGGAAGCTGCCGGTGACCGTGCTGCTGCGCGCCATCGGCATCGTCGACGACGATGAGATCCGGGAGCTCTTCGCGGACGTCGACGACCCGGAGCACCGCTTCATCGAGAGCACGCTGGAGCGCGACACCACGAAGACGCGGGAGGAGGCCCAGGTCGAGCTTTACCGGCGCCTGCGGCCGGGCGACCCGCCGACGCGGGAGAACGCCGCGTCGCTCTTGGACGGGCTCTTCTTCAACCCGCGCCGGTACGACCTGGCGAAGGTCGGGCGCTACAAGCTGAACAAGCGGCTGGGTCTCGACATTGGGCTCGACACCCGCGTGCTGACGCGCGAGGACCTGGTGGAGGTCGTGCGGACGCTGATCCGGGTCAATACCGGGCAGGATTCGCCGGACGACATCGACCACCTGGGCAACCGGCGCGTGCGCGCGGTGGGTGAGTTGATTCAGATGCACGTCCGTACCGGGCTCCAGCGGTTGGAGCGGGGCATCCGGGAGCGGATGACCATTCAGGATATTGAGACGGTCACCCCGAACGGGCTGATCAGCACGACGCGGCCCGTGATGGCGGCGGTTCGCGAGTTCTTCGGCGGCAGCCAGCTCTCCCAGTTCATGGACCAGACCAACCCGCTGGCAGAGCTGACCAACAAGCGTCGCCTGTCGGCGCTCGGGCCGGGCGGTTTGAGCCGGGACCGGGCCGGCTTCGACGTCCGCGACGTGCACTACTCGCACTACGGCCGCATCTGCCCGATCGAGACGCCGGAAGGTCCGAACATCGGTCTGATCGGCTCGCTGGCGACCTACGGCCGCATCAACGCCTACGGCTTCATCGAGACGCCGTATCGCCGGGTCTATCGCCAGCTCAACCCGCAGGAAGATCGGGAGCTGATCATCGGGCGGACCGTGGCGGTCGACGTGAAGCACCCGGAGACGGGCGACGTCCTGGCCGCGGCGGGCACGCAGATCGACGAGGCGCTGCGCGATCGGCTGGCCGAGGCCGGCATCACGATGGTGCGCATTGTCCCGTTCGTCAGCGACCAGATCGAGTACCTGTCCGCCGACCGGGAGGATCAGTTCGTCATCGCCCAGGCGAACGCGCCGCTGAACGAGCGCTCCGAGTTCATCGAGGACCGCGTTTCGGCGCGCTACGGCGACGGGTTCGTGTCCGAGCCGCCGGAGCGGATCGACTACATGGACGTGTCGCCGAAGCAGTTGGTGTCGGTGGCGGCGGCGCTCATCCCGTTCCTTGAGCATGACGACGCGAACCGGGCGCTGATGGGTGCCAACATGCAGCGCCAGGCCGTGCCGCTGCTGCGGCCGCAGGCGCCGATCGTCGGCACCGGTGTGGAGTACCAGGCAGCGCGCGACTCGGGCCAGGTCGTCGTGGCCGAGAAGGCGGGTGTGGTGACCTCGGTCACGGGCCGCGCCATCACGGTGCGCGAGGACGACGGCACCGAGCGGGTCTACAAGCTGCGGAAGTTCATTCGCTCGAACCAGGACACGTGCATCAACCAGCGGCCGAGCGTCAACAAGGGTGATCGCGTCGAGCCGGGCCAGATCATCGCCGACTCGTCGAGCACCGACAACGGCGAACTGGCACTGGGTCAGAACGTCCTGGCCGCGTTCATGTCGTGGGAGGGTGGCAACTTCGAGGACGCCATCCTGATCTCCGAGCGGCTGGTCCGCGACGACGTCTACACCTCGATCCACATCGAGAAGTACGAGACGGAGGCGCGGGATACCAAGCTCGGCCCGGAAGAGATCACGCGGGATATCCCGAACGTCGGTGAGGACAGCCTGGCGAACCTCGACGAGAACGGGATCATCCGGATCGGCGCCGAGGTGCGGCCGAACGACATCCTGGTCGGTAAGGTGACGCCGCGGGGTGAGACCGAACTCTCCGCGGAGGAGCGGCTGCTGCGCGCGATCTTCGGTGAGAAGGCCCGCGAGGTGAAGGACACGAGCCTGCGGGTGCCGCACGGCGTGCACGGCAAGGTGATCGACGTCAAGCGCTTCAAGCGTGAGGACGGCAGCGATCACGAATTGCCGGCCGGCGTCAACGAGATGGTCCGCGTCATGATCGCCCAGAAGCGGAAGATCTCCGAGGGCGACAAGATGGCCGGGCGGCACGGCAACAAGGGCGTGATCTCGCGCATCCTGCCGATCGAGGACATGCCCTACCTGCCTGACGGCACGCCGGTGGACATCGTGCTGAACCCGATCGGCGTTCCGTCGCGTATGAACATCGGTCAGGTGCTGGAGACGCATCTGGGCTGGGCAGCGGCCGCGCTCGGGCTCAAGATCGCCTCGCCGGTGTTCGACGGGGCGAAGGAGTACCAGATCCGGGAGATGCTGGAGCGGGCCGGCTTGCCGAGCGACGGCAAGGTCGACCTGTACGACGGGCGCACCGGCGAGAAGTTCGACCGGCCGGTGACGGTGGGCGTGATGTACATGATGAAGCTGGCCCACCTGGTGGAGGACAAGATCCACGCCCGGTCCACGGGCCCCTACTCGCTGGTCACGCAGCAGCCGCTGGGCGGTAAGGCACAGTTCGGCGGGCAGCGCTTCGGCGAGATGGAGGTCTGGGCGCTGGAGGCGTACGGCGCGGCCTACACGCTCCAGGAGATGCTCACGGTCAAGTCGGACGACGTCGCGGGCCGTGTCAAGACGTACGAGGCGATCGTGAAGGGCGAGCCGATCGTGGAGGCCGGTGTGCCCGAGTCGTTCAAGGTTCTCGTCAAGGAGCTGCGAAGCCTGGGCCTCTCGGTCGAGGTCATCAACGAGGACGAGGAAACGATCGACTTTGCCGAGGATACCTCGCGCGACTTGCTGACGAATCTCGATCGGATCAATCTGAGCGGGTTCGAGCGGTCCGAGGATTAGTGGGACTGGTGAGCGACGAATCATGCAGACGATGAGCATTGGCAGGCGGTCGCGAGACTCGCATCAGGGGCTTGACGTCAACGACTTCGACGCGATTCGCATTAGCCTGGCTTCGCCGGAGGCGATCCGGAGTTGGTCGCACGGCGAGGTCACCAAGCCCGAGACCATCAACTACCGGACGCTGCGGCCGGAGCACGGCGGGTTGTTCTGCGAGCGGATCTTCGGACCGACCCGCGACTTCGAGTGCTACTGCGGCAAGTACAAGCGGGTGCGCCACGCCGGCACGATCTGCGACAAGTGCGGCGTCGAGGTGACCCGCTCCAAGGTCCGGCGCGAACGCATGGGCCACATCGAGCTGGCCGCGCCGGTGGCGCACATCTGGTACGTGAAGGGCACGCCGAGCCGCCTCGGCCTGCTCCTCGACATCTCGCCGCGCAACCTGGAGCGCGTGCTCTACTTCGCCTCCTATCTCGTGACCGAGGTCGACGAGGAGAAGCGCGAGGCGCTGATCCGCGAGATCTATGAGGAGCTGGAAGCCGAGCTGGCGGAGCTCGACCGCGAGCTCGAGGCTCGGACTGCCGACATTACGTCGGCGATCGAGGCGGAGCTGTCGCACCTGCGGGCCGGGGCGGAGTCCCTGGGTCAGTCGGTCGAGCAGCGCCTGGCCGAGCAGAAGGAAGAGCTGGACCGGGAGGCGACGGCGGTTCGCGAGCGGCTGGAGGGCCTGCTCGGCGAGGCCGCGCCGGAGGAGATCGTCTTCCGCGGGCGCACGATCGTGCGCGAAGGGGAGGCGGTCAACGAGGATCGGCTCCGGGCCCTCTCCGAGGCCGTCAACGAAGAGCGTGAGGAGCTGGAGCGCCAGGCCGAGCACGATGTGACTAGTGGTCAGGCGCTCGCGGAGGCGGAGCAGGATCAGCTTCAGTACGACGCCGACGAGCAGACGCGCCAGATCGTCCAGGAGTACGAGCAGCAGAAGCAGGCGCTGCGGGCTGAGGCTGAGTCGATGGTCCGCGCGATCAGCGAGCTCAAGCCGCTGCAGGTGCTGACCGAGACGCAGTACCGCGAGGCCATGGAGCTGGCGCCCGGCGTGTTCAAGGCCGGGATGGGCGCCGAGGCCGTCTACGAGGTCGTGTCCAAGATGGACCTGGACAAGCTCTCGGCCGAGCTGCGCCAGGAGATCCACTCGGTCAGCGGCCAGCGGCGCAAGAAGGCTGCGAAGCGACTGCGCGTCGTCGAGGCGCTGCGCAAGAGCGGTAACCGGCCGGAGTGGATGATCTTCACGGTCTTGCCGGTGATCCCGCCGGATCTGCGCCCGATGGTGCAGCTCGACGGTGGGCGCTTCGCGACGTCCGACCTGAATGACCTGTACCGCCGCGTCATCAACCGGAACAACCGGCTGAAGCGACTGCTGGAGCTGGGCGCGCCGGACATCATCGTGCGCAACGAGAAGCGCATGCTCCAGGAGGCGGTGGACGCGCTGATCGACAACGGGCGGCGCGGCCGTGTGGTGTCGGGCAGCGGCAAGCACAAGCTCAAGAGCCTGTCCGACATGCTCAAGGGCAAGCAGGGCCGGTTCCGCCAGAACCTGCTGGGTAAGCGGGTCGACTACTCGGGCCGCTCAGTGATCGTGGTCGGCCCGGATCTCAAGCTGCACCAGTGCGGTCTGCCCAAGCGGATGGCGCTGGAGCTGTTCAAGCCGTTCGTGATGCAGAAGTTGGTGGCCCAGGGCTACGCCCACAACATCAAGGCCGCCAAGCGACTGGTCGAGCGGGTCGACCCGCACGTGTGGGACGTGCTGGAGCAGGTCATCGCCGACTATCTGGTGCTGCTGAATCGGGCGCCGACGCTGCACCGGCTGGGTATCCAGGCGTTCGAGGTCAAGCTGATCGAGGGCTCGGCCATCCAGTTGCACCCGTTGGTCTGCGCGGCGTTCAACGCTGACTTCGACGGTGACCAGATGGCCGTGCACGTGCCGCTGTCGGCGGCGGCGCAGCAGGAGGCGCGGGAGCGTATGCTCTCGACCCGCAACCTGCTCGACCCGTCGGACGGCGACCCGGTGATCACGCCGACCCAGGACATCGTCTTGGGTTGCTACTACATGACGCAGCCCCGGCCGGGCGCGCGCGGCGAAGGAAAGGTCTTCTCCGGGCCGCACGAGGTCGAGCTGGCCTACCGTACCGGCGTGGTCGACTTGCAGGCGCAGATCAAGGTGCGTCTGGATCTGAACGGCTCCGGCCCGCAGTTGGTCGACACCACGGTCGGCCGGGTGCTGCTGAACGAGGTCATCCCGGACGAGCTCGGCTTCTGGAACGAGACGATGGACCGGAAGGCGCTGCGCCGGCTGGTTGCCGCGTGCTACCGCGAGCTCGGGCCGGAGGCCACCGCCGAAATGGCGGACAACATCAAGACGATCGGCTTCAACTACGCGACCAAGGGCGGCCTGACGATCGGGCTGACGGACGTCCACATTCCGGAGAGCAAGGAAGCCATCATCGCCGCGGCCGACGCCAAGGTCGAAGAGGTCGAGCGCCAGTACCGCCGCGGTCTGATCACCGACGCCGAGCGGCACCGCGAGGTGGTCAACATCTGGAACGACGCCCGCGACGAGTTGGCGAAGGCCGTCGAGGCCGGACTTGGTGCCAACAACGCCCTGTACATGATGAGTACATCGGGGGCGAAGGGTAACATCAACCAGATCAGCCAGATGGCCGGTATGCGCGGCCTGATGCTCGACCCGGGTGGGAAGATCATCGACCTCCCGATCCGGTCGAACTTCCGCGAAGGCCTGAGCGTGCTGGAGTACTTCATCTCCACGCACGGTGCGCGGAAGGGTCTGGCCGACACCGCGTTGCGCACGGCTGACTCCGGTTACCTGACGCGGCGCTTGGTCGACGTGGCTCAGGACGTGATCGTCACGGTGGACGACTGCGGCACCGAAGAGGGCATGCGCATCGAGGTCGACTCGATGCCGGACACCGAGTCCTTCATCGGGCGGGTCGTCGGCCGGATGGCGGCGCAGCCGGTGGTCGATCCGAACACCGGCGAGGTCTTGGTCGAGCGCAACGGGGAGATCACCGAGTCGATCGCCCGGGATCTGGTGGCGCGCGGCATCCCGCGTGTGGATGTGCGCACGCCGATGCAGTGCGAGGCGGAGCACGGCGTTTGCCGCTACTGCTACGGGCGGAACCTGGCCAGCGGCCAGCTCGTCGAGCTGGGCGAGGCGGTCGGTATCATCGCCGCCCAGAGCATCGGTGAGCCCGGCACGCAGTTGACGATGCGGACCTTCCACACCGGTGGTGTCGCGGGTGAGGACATCACGACGGGTCTCCCGCGCGTGGAGGAGCTCTTCGAGGCCCGCGAGCCGAAGGGGAAGGCGATCCTGGCGGAGCACGACGGTGTGGTGCACATCGTCGAGGACGAGACGGGCCGCCGCATCCTGCTCAGCCGCGAGGAGATCGTGACCGACGTGCTGGCCCTGCCGGAGGGCTACCAGGTGCTGGTGGCCGACGGCGAGACCGTCGCGGTCGGGCAGGTGCTGGCCTCGCCGCCCGAGGGCGTCGAGGGCGACCCGGTGGTCGCCAGCATGGACGGTGTCGTCTTCCTCGACGGGCAGGAGTTCGTCCTGCGCCACGAGGAGACGCAGACGACCGAGTATCAGGTGCCGGCGTCGGCCCACATCCGGGTCAACGACGGTGACTCGGTGACAACCGGGACGCAGTTGACCGACGGGAGCCTCGACCCGCAGCAGATCCTCCAGACCATGGGGCGCGCCGCCGTGCAGCGCTATCTGGTCGACGAGGTGCAGAAGGTCTACAAGTCGCAGGGCGTGGTGACCAACGACAAGCACATCGAGGTCATCGTGCGCCAGATGCTGCGGAAGGTTGCGGTGGAGGATCCGGGCGACACCGACCTGCTGGTCGGCGAGTTGATCGACCGGTTCACCTTCAACCGGATCAACGAGGAGATCATCGCCGAGGGTGGCGAGCCGGCGACGGCACAGCAGGTGCTGCTCGGCATCACCAAGGCGTCGCTGGCCACCGAGAGCTTCCTGTCGGCGGCCTCCTTCCAGGAGACCACGCGGGTGCTGACCGAGGCCGCGATCCATGGCAAGGTCGACTACCTGCGCGGCCTGAAGGAGAACGTCATCATCGGCAAGCTGATCCCGGCCGGCTCCGGGTTCTGGGCGCGCAAGCGCAAGGCTGAGGGGCTGACGGCGCCCGACGAGGCGACGCTGGCCGCGATGCAGGAGGAGCAACTGCACGAGCCGGCCTCGATCGAAGAGGTCGAGGAGCAGCTTGAGGGTCAGGCGTCCGCCCTGCCGGCATCGACCGGCGTGGCCGTGGCTGACGTGCCCGAGGCGCAGTTGCCGGCCGGTATGGGCGACGAACCCGCCTCGGTGTCGGCGGAGCCGGAGGCTGAGGCGGAGAGCGACGCCGACGAAGGCGAGGGCGGGGAGGAGTAGTCCTCCCCGCTCCCCGCGACCGCGCAACCCGCGCGTGTTTCCTTGACAGGTCGCGGGTTGCTTGCTAGACTGTGTGCTTGTGGCCGTCCACGGACGGCCACTCCAGTGAGGAAGAGACTTCCTCAAGGACAGCCGACGCCGCAGCTGAGGAGCCCACCTCCTCAGAGCACGGCGACCCGATGAGAACGGCTGTCTTGAGAAGGGGTAACGGACGTGCCGACGATCAACCAGTTGGTCCGAAAAGGGCGGAAGCGGGTCATCAAGAAGACCAAGGCGCCGGCGCTGCGCTACACCAACAACGCGCTGGGCCGGTATGCTGGTCGTCTGCGGCGCGGTAAGGGGTCGCCCCAGAAGCGTGGGGTGTGCACCCAGGTCCGCACGATGACGCCGAAGAAGCCCAACTCGGCGCTCCGCAAGATCGCCCGTGTGCGCCTGAGCAACGGTATGGAAGTGACGGCGTACATTCCGGGCGAGGGGCATAACCTCCAGGAGCACTCGACGGTGCTGATCCGGGGTGGTCGCGTCAAGGATCTGCCCGGGGTGCGGTACCACATCATTCGGGGTGCTCTGGATGCCCGCGGTGTGGAAAACCGCAAGCAGGGGCGGTCGAAGTACGGAGCCAAAAGGCAGAAGTCCTAGGCAGCGGCGGGGCTACGCTTCGGCGCGGTAACTCCGACGCTGCCGAGGTCTTCGGTTAGATCGTTCGGTACGAAAGCGGCCTCACGACGTGCAACGCGTGCTGACCGCTTTTTCGTGTGATCAGCAGCCGAAATGCCTCTGGCGCCTTGGGTGGTGCCGGGGTGGTGAGTGCTCCACGGGCCGCCGCGTGGCGAGTCCGGGCGATGGATGAGTGGCGCGCGCGCCACATCGGGTACGCGGGAGGCGACAGACAGATGCCGAGACGGGCCAAGGTCGTTCGACGGGAAATCCCCCCCGACGCGCGGTACGGCAGCGAGCTGGTGCAGCGCTTCATCAACAAGGTGATGCAGCGCGGCAAGAAGGGTTTGGCCGAGCGCATCGTGTACGACGCGCTGGACATCATCCAGCAGCGCACGGGGCGTGATCCCGTCGAGGTGTTCCAGCAGGCGATCCGCAACGCGACCCCCGTGCTCGAGGTCAAGCCGCGGCGCGTGGGTGGCGCGACCTATCAGGTTCCGATCCAGATCGAGCCGGCCCGGCGGTTGTCGCTGGCGATTCGCTGGTTGCTCCAGTCGGCGCGTGCTCGCACGGGGCGCTCAATGGCCGAGAAGTTGGCCGCCGAGTTGATTGACGCGGCGAACAACACCGGTGCCACGATCAAGCGGCGGGATGATACCCACCGCATGGCGGAGGCGAACCGAGCGTTCTCGCACTATCGTTGGTAACAGCCTCGTTTCGGCGCCGGACGCCGGGGCGGACAGAGAGACGACACTATAGATCATGAGTACCACTGTAACGCAGACAGCTCAGCAGCAGCGTGTGGAGCTGGCGAGGACCCGCAACATCGGGATCATCGCGCACATCGACGCGGGTAAGACGACCACGACCGAGCGCATCCTGTTCTACACCGGGCGCGTTCACCGGCCCGGGGAGACCCATGAGGGCTCCGCCACCATGGACTGGATGGAGCAGGAGCGCGAGCGGGGCATTACCATCACCTCGGCGGCAACCACCTGCTTCTGGCGTGATCACCGGATCAATATCATCGACACGCCCGGCCACGTGGACTTCACCGTGGAGGTCGAGCGCTCGCTGCGCGTGCTCGACGGCGGCGTTGTCGTGTTCGACGCGGTTGCGGGTGTCGAGCCGCAGTCGGAGACCGTGTGGCGGCAGGCCGACAAGTACCACGTGCCGCGCATCTGCTTCGTCAACAAGATGGACCGCACGGGCGCGAACTTCGCCCGCACGGTCGAGATGATCAAGGATCGCCTCAAGGCCAAGCCGGCGGTCGTCCAGTTGCCGATCGGCAGTGAGGCGGACTTCGTTGGTCTCATCGACCTGCTCACCCGCCAGGCGTACATCTACCGGGATGACCTGGGCCAGCAGATCGACGTGGTGGACGTCCCTGCCGACATGCAGGAGGCGGTCGAGCAGGCCCGGCAGGAACTCGTCGAGCAGATCGCCGAGACGAACGAAGAGCTCACGCTGCGCTACCTCGAAGGTGAGGAACTCAGCGTCGAGGAGCTGAAGGCGGCGCTGCGCGCGGCGACCATCTCGGGTGAACTGGTCCCGGTGCTGTGCGGCTCCGCGCTCAAGAACAAGGGCGTACAGCGCATGCTCGACGCCATCGTCGACTACCTCCCGTCTCCGGCGGACATCCCGCCGGTCCGGGGCACCAACCCGAAGACGGGCGAGGAGGAAGTGCGCACGGTGGACGAGGGCCAGCCGCTGGCGGCGCTCGCGTTCAAGATCGTGGCGGACCCGCACGTCGGCCGCCTGGCTTATGTCCGCGTCTACTCCGGTCGCCTTCAGTCAGCCACGTACGTCTACAACTCGACGAAGGGGGTCCGCGAGCGCGTCGGCCGCCTCCTTCGGATGCACGCAAACCACCGGGAGGAAGTGTCGGAGGTATCGGCGGGCGACATCTGCGCCATCATCGGCCTGAAGGAGACGTTCACCGGCGATACGCTGTGCGACGCGGATAAGCCCATCCTGCTGGAGGCGATCCAGTTCCCGGAGCCGGTGATCGCGGTGGCGGTCGAGCCGAAGACGCGCGCTGACCAGGACAAGATGGGCATCGCGCTGTCGCGACTGGCCGAAGAGGACCCGACCTTCCAGGTTAGCACCGACCCCGACAGCGGGCAGACAATCATCCGCGGCATGGGCGAGTTGCATCTCGAGGTGATCGTCGACCGAATGCTGCGTGAATTCCGGGTCGGCGCGAACATCGGCAAGCCGCAGGTGGCCTACAAGGAGACCATCGCGAAGCCGGTCCGGGTCGAAGGGCGCTTCGTGCGGCAGACGGGCGGTCGCGGCCAGTACGGGCACGTCTGGCTGGAGCTTGAGCCGCTCCCGCGCGGCGAGGGCTTCGTGTTCGAGGACCGCATCGTCGGCGGCGTGGTACCGAAGGAGTACATCCCGGCGGTCGAAGCCGGTATCCGCGAGGCGATGGAGTCGGGCGGCGAGGCCGGGCACCCGATCGTCGACCTGAAGGCGGTGCTCGTTGACGGGTCGTATCACGAGGTTGACTCGTCCGAGATGGCGTTCAAAATCGCCGCGTCGATGGCGCTCAAGGAGGGCGTGCGGCGTGCCGGGTCGGTCGTGCTCGAGCCGTACATGAAGGTTGAAGTCACGACCCCCGAGGAGTTCATGGGCGACGTGATGGGTGACCTGAATGCCCGTCGCGGTCGGATCGAGGGCATGGAGATGCGGGCCGGTGCCCAGGTGATTCGCGCCTTCGTTCCTCTCGCGTCCATGTTCGGCTATGCCACGGACCTTCGGTCGATGACCCAGGGCCGGGCGACCTACAGCATGGAGTTCGATCACTATGAGCCGGTGCCGGAGAACCTGGCAGCGGAGATGAAGGCGAAGGCCCAGCGCGACTAGGACGGCAGGGGCGGCCGGGAGGCGGTTGCCCGCAGGGACTGGAGGAGAGTAGCCGTGGCGAAGCAGAAGTTTGAGCGGACGAAGCCGCATGTGAACATTGGGACGATCGGGCACGTCGACCACGGGAAGACGACGACGACGGCGGCGATCACCAAGGTGTTGTCGCTCAAGGGTGGGGCGAGCTTCCGCTCGTTCGACTCGATCGACAATGCGCCGGAGGAGCGGCAGCGGGGCATTACGATCGCCATCTCGCACGTGGAGTATGAGACCGACAAGCGGCACTACGCGCACGTGGACTGCCCGGGGCATGCCGACTACATCAAGAACATGATCACCGGGGCGGCGCAGATGGACGGGGCCATTCTGGTGGTGAGTGCCCCGGACGGGCCGATGCCCCAGACGCGGGAGCACATTCTGCTGGCGCGGCAGGTGGAAGTGCCGGCCATGGTGGTGTTCCTGAACAAGGTGGACATGATGGACGACCCGGAGCTGCTGGAGCTGGTGGAGCTCGAGGTGCGCGAGCTCTTGAGCCAGTATGGCTTTCCGGGGGATGAGGTGCCGATCGTGCGCGGGTCGGCGCTGAAGGCGTTGGAGTCGAGCTCGCAGGATCCGAATGCGCCGGAGTATGCGCCGATTCTGGAGCTGATGCAGGCGGTGGATGACTACATTCCGACGCCGCAGCGGGCGGTGGATCAGCCGTTCCTGATGCCGATTGAGGATGTGTTTGGCATCAAGGGGCGGGGCACGGTGGTGACCGGGCGCATTGAGCGCGGGCGGATCAAGCCGGGGGACACGGTGGAGATCGTGGGCCTGCGCGAGACGCGCCAGGTGGTGGTCACCGGCGTGGAGATGTTCCAGAAGACGCTGGATGAGGGCGTGGCCGGCGACAATGTGGGCTGCCTCTTGCGCGGGGTCGACCGGGATGAGGTCGAGCGGGGGCAGGTGCTGGCGGCGCCGAAGTCGATCACGCCGCACACGAAGTTTGCGGCCGAGGTGTATGTGCTGAGCAAGGAGGAGGGGGGGCGGCACACGCCGTTCTTCCCGGGGTATCGGCCGCAGTTCTACATTCGGACGACGGATGTGACCGGCGAGATCCAGCTGCCCGAGGGGGTGGAGATGGTGATGCCGGGAGACAACGTGCAGATGCGGGTGGAGCTGATCCAGCCGGTGGCGATCGAGGCGGGGCTGCGCTTTGCCATTCGCGAGGGTGGTCGCACGGTGGGCGCCGGCGTCGTCACCGAGATCATCGAGTAGAGAAGCGAGAGGCGGGGGCCCGTCGGCTAGGCTGGCGGGCCCTCGCATCCAGCACGGGGATGTGGTATCATGGCCAAGAAGGCGAAGGCCGACCGGCACGTGATCACGCTCGAGTGCACCGAGTGTCGAGAGCGGAACTACACGACGCAGAAGAATCGGCGGAACGATCCCGGGCGGCTTGAGCTAAGAAAGTTCTGCCCACGTTGCCGGTGCGTACGGCTGCACCGCGAGACGCGCTAAGCGCCGCGCGCTCAGGCGCGGCACGCAGCACAGGGTCGTAGCTCAACTGGTAGAGCAGCGGTCTCCAAAACCGCAGGTTGCGGGTTCGAGTCCTGCCGGCCCTGCCGCTTCCCCCATCGGGGAGAAGCCGACGCGCTGCGAATGCCCAGTGGGGGTCGTAGTGGGGCAGAGCCGATGGGCTCCGCCCTTTTGTCTGCCATCAGCGTGCGGGCTTGCCTGGCCCGGGCAGCAGCGCGGCTCTCATGAGGAAGGATACATGGCGACGAGGACACGAACGCGAACGCGAGCCAATGAACCGCAGCCGCGAGCCCGGGTCGCTGCGCTGCAGCGGGTCGCGCGTGACACCGTGGCCGAAATGAAGAAGATCACCTGGCCCGACCGCGAGACGACCCGAAACCTGACCCTGGTCGTCATTGCGATCTCGGTCGTCCTCGGGTTGCTGCTAGGCGGGGTGGACGCGGCCTTCGTTCGACTCTGGAGCATCTTCTAGGAGGTCGCACATGACGGCACGAACGCTTCGCGCGCGCCTGGCGCGGCGGCGCGAAGAGGAAGCCATGGCCGAGGGGGCCGGCGAGCAGCGGGGCCAATGGTACGTGGTCCACACCTACTCGGGATACGAGAACAAGGTCCGCCAGAACCTGCTCCACCGGATCGAGACCATGGACATGGCCGACAAGATCTTCGAGGTCGTCGTGCCGACGCAGGAAGAGGTCGAGATCCGCTCCGGCCAGCGCCATAGCGTGCAGCGCAAGGTCTTCCCCGGCTACGTCCTGGTCCGGATGATTATGGACGACGATTCCTGGTACGTCGTCCGCAACACCCCCGGTGTCACGGGTTTCGTCGGTATGGGCAACAAGCCGACGCCGCTGGGCGAGGACGAGGTCCAGGCCATCATGCGCGGTATGGAGGCGGAGGCGCCTCGGGTCAAGGTGTCGTTGGCGGTGGGCGATGTGGTCCGCATCATCGACGGGCCGTTCAGCGACTTCCGCGGCACTGTGGACGAGATCGACCAGGAGAAGGGCAAGGTCCGGGTGCTCGTGTCGTTCTTCGGGCGCGAGACCCCGGTGACGCTGGATTTCCTTCAGGTCGAGCGCGAAGCGTAGGGTTAGCGGATAGACCCGCCGGCCGGTGCCGGCGGGTTGTGCATGTGGGAGGGGTTCATCCCCGTTTGAACCACCAGGGAGGATTGACGTACCGTGGCTAAGAAGGTCCGCGCGTACATCAAGTTGCAGATTCCGGCCGGCAAGGCGACTCCGGCGCCGCCGATCGGCCCGGCCCTCGGCCAGCACGGCGTGGCGATCATGAACTTCTGCAAGGAGTACAACGAGCGCACCGCCCATCTGGCCGGCCAGATCATCCCCGTGGTGATCACGGTCTACGAGGACCGCTCGTTCACCTTCGTCACCAAGACGCCCCCGGCCGCCGATCTCCTGCGCCGGGCTGCGGGGATCGAGAAGGGTTCCGGTGACGTGATCCGCAACAAGGTGGGCCGGGTCACGCGGGACCAGATCCGCGAGATCGCCGAGATCAAGATGCCCGACCTGAACGCGGTGGACCTCGAAGGCGCGATGAAGCAGATCGAGGGCTCCGCGCGGAGCATGGGGATCGAGGTCGTCGACTAGCCGGGTCGTTCCGGCTGGTGATGTCGCACGTGTGGGAGGGGCCGGCGCCCCGCCAGGACCACGAGGAGCACAAGAATGCCCAAGCGAGGGAAGAAGTATCTCGAGGCAGCCAAGCTGATCGAGCGCGGCCGTCTCTATACGCCTGCGGAAGCCGTCGCGCTCGTCAAGAAGACGGCTTTCGCCGACTTCAACGAGACCATCGAAGCCCACTTCCGGCTCGGCATCGATCCGCGCCAGGCGGATCAGAACGTACGCAGCACCGTCGTCCTGCCCCACGGCACGGGCAAGGAGCCGCGCGTGCTGGTCTTCGCCGCCGGTGAGGCGGTGCGTATCGCGCAGGAGGCCGGCGCCGACTACGTGGGGAGCGACGATCTGGTCAAGAAGATCCAGGACGGCTGGCTCGAATTCGACGCCACGATCGCCATGGCGGACCAGATGGGCAAGGTCGGTGGCCTGGGTCGCATCCTTGGCCGGCGCGGCCTGATGCCCAACCCGCGCTCCGGTACGGTCGTCCGCGCGGCGGAAGACCTGCCGGCGGTCATCCAGGAGCTGAAGCGCGGCCGGGTCGAGTTCCGCAACGACCGGACGGGGCTGATCCACGCCGTGATCGGCAAGGAGAGCTTCGAGGACCAGCAGTTGGTCGAGAACCTCTACGCCCTGGTGGACGCCGTGATGCGGGCGAAGCCGGCGGCCGCCAAGGGGACGTATTGCCGCTCGATCACGCTGACGAGTACAATGGGCCCCGGCGTCCCGGTCGACGTTGCGAAGGCAACGGAGGAGGCGTCGAACTTCGTCGCCTAGCCGCTGCCCGGCCGGGCCGTCGGATACCGATCGAATAGACGACGTGCGCCGTAGACCGCTGGGGTGCGCGAGCACTTAATCATCCAGCCGAGGCGCGCGGGAAGTGACCACCGACGCGGGCTGTCCCGCGCTATGATTGGTGATTCCGCCCCGCGCCTCATGGCGCGGGGTTCTTGTTTGGTCGGAACACTGCATACGACACACGCAACCCGGGACAGAGAGGAGGTGAAGACGGTGCCCACCCCCAAGAAGGTGCAAGAGGTCGAAGAGATCAGCCAGATGCTCTCCGGCGCGACGCTCTCGATCCTGACCGACTATCGCGGCCTGAACGTGGCGGACCTGCAGGGCCTGCGGGCGCAACTGCGGCCGCACCAGTCGAACATCCGCGTCGTCAAGAACACGCTGACCGCGATCGCCGCGGAGCGCGTCGGGCTGCAGGAGCTGCACCCGCTCCTGGAAGGGCCGACGGCCCTGGTGGTCGCGATGGACGACCCCGTGCAGCCGGCGAAGATCATCAACGACTTCGTGCGGACGTCCCGCATCCTCCAGATCAAGGGCGCGGTGCTGGAGGGGCAGGTCATTCCGGCGTCCGAAGTTGAGCGCCTGGCGACACTCCCGCCGCGGGAGGTGCTGCTGGGCAAGGTCGTCGGCGGTCTTCAGTCGCCGCTGTACGGCCTGGTCGGTGTGCTGGCCGGCACGATCCGCTCGCTCCAGTACGTGCTCCAGGCGCGTGCCGAGCAGTTGGGTGGCGGCGAGGCGTCGGCGGCGTAGTAACGGCAGAGCGTACGAGCAGACGACGGTAGAGACACGATAGGAGGACCAGACATGGCTGTGGGCCAGGAGAAGATGGAAGAACTGATCAGCACCATCGAGCAGATGACGGTGCTGGAGCTGTCGCAGCTCGTCAAGGCGCTCGAGGAGCGCTTCGGCGTGACGGCTGCCGCGCCGGTCGCGGTGGCGGCGGCGCCGGGCGCTGCGGGTGCGGCGGCCGCGGCCGAGGAGGCTGAGGAGAAGACGCAGTTCGACGTGGTGCTGGCCGACGTCGGCCCGAATAAGATCCAGGTTATCAAGGCCGTCCGCGAGCTGACCAACCTGGGCCTCAAGGAGGCCAAGGATCTGGTCGAGTCCGCTCCGAAGGCCGTCAAGGAGGGCGTGTCCAAGGAGGAGGCCGAGGCGGCCAAGGCCAAGCTCGAGGAGGCCGGCGCCAAGGTGGAGGTCAAGTAACGACCTTCGCCGACCATCGTGGCGGAATCGACAGCGGCCCACCCGTGGATACCTCCGCGGGGTGGGCCGCTCCCTTTGTGAGGCGGGGCACATCTGTGCTATACTGCGCGTAGTTTCGGGGCGTGGCGCAGCCTGGTAGCGCACCGGTATGGGGTACCGGTGGTCGGAGGTTCGAATCCTCTCGCCCCGACCAACATCATGCATATCCGGGTGACTGCGTCGCCTCCGCACCCCGGCGCGGGTTTCCCTCGTCAGACGAGCGGAGAGTGGGGATATGGAGAGTGCGTCGCGCCGAGCGCGAATCATCATCGCCGACGATGAATCCATCATCCGGATGGATCTGCGCGAGATGCTGACGCACCTCGGCTACGATGTCGTCGGCGAGGCTGCCGACGGACGCACGGCCATCGAGCTCGCTCAGAAGCTCCACCCGGATCTCGTCGTCCTCGACATCAAGATGCCCGACATGGACGGCATCGAAGCCGCCGAGCGGCTCACCCAGAGCCGGATCGCGCCGGTCGTGCTCCTCACTGCCTACAGCGAGCAGAACCTCATCGAGCGCGCGAAGCGAGCGGGCGTCTCCGGATATCTGGTGAAGCCCTTCCGCGAGAGCGAGTTGATGCCGGTCATCGAGCTGGCCCTGGCACGGTTCCATGACCTCAAGGGGCTGGAGAACGAGGTGGAGCAGCTCAAGGACGCGCTGGAGACGCGCAAGCTGATCGAGCGCGCCAAGGGCATCCTGATGGAGGTCCACGGCCTCAAGGAGGCGGAAGCCTTCAACCGCATGCGGCGCACGAGCATGGACAACCGCAAGTCGATGCGGGAGGTCGCCGAGGCCATCCTCCTCACGCACCAGGTCGAGACCCGGTCCTCCTAAGCCACGTCGAGTCCAACCACAACGCAGCATCCGCGCATTCTGGGTGAGAGCCGGTATTCTGCCGGCTATCGCCGCGTGCCCACACCCGGACCGTGGTCGTTGGGCATAGCGTCGCTCCGGGTGAGCAGCTCTCACCCCAACCCCGATCCCGGTTGCTGTCATCCCGAGCGGAGCCGGAGCTGCGGCCAGTCGGCCCTGACGCAGCGGAGGAAGGCCCCGGTACGTGGCCGGTCCGACGCGAGATCCTTCGCTCCGCCGCCCGACGCCCCACGCCGGCCGGCTCCGCTCAGGATGACAACAGCGCGGGAGCGGGTGATGGGGAGACAGGATTCATTCGGCAACGTTCATGTTGGGAGAGGGGAGCAATGCACGGGGACGGTCGGGGATCGGTTCGGCAACCGCGTCCCTTGCGGGGGGCGAAGTCGTCGCCTTGACGCGCAGGCTGGTGCCGGTGAGGGATCAGGACCCTGAGCCGGTGGCGCGCTCGAGTTGGACGGTGATTTGTGAGGGCTGCACGCTGCGGACGCGCACGCCGGACGGCACGTCGACCGAGACTCGTACCTGGTGGAGTCCCGGCTCCTCAATGTCGCTGAGGTCGACGGTGGCCCGGACGGCCCCCTCTTCCAGTGCGTTGATCCGGCTGCGGGGGCCTTGCAGGCGGATCTCGACCGTGCCGAGTGTGCCGATGACCGCGAAGCCGTCGGGCACGTCGGTGGCGACCACCGGCACCGCAGGCAGAACCTTGCTGATCTCCGGGTCCTGCTCGTTGGTCACCCAGGCCCACAGCGCGAAGGCCAGGATCAGCGCCAGGATAAACCGGAAGAGATTCCCGGTGTCGAGGAACTGGCGGAGGCTAGTCGGCACGCGTTACAGTCCTCGCTCCATCTTCGGGTGCTCGCTCACGGCCATCGCCAAGCCCGTCGTTCGACGGTGGCGGTCCATTCAAACGCACGCGCCGGCGGATCGTGCGCTCGGGGCGGTCGAGCCGCAGGAGCGTGCGCAGCACTTTGCGCAGCCGCTCCGGATCAAGGTTGCGGTAGAGCCGCCCGTTGTGCGCGACCGCGATCTGCCCCGTCTCTTCCGAGACGACGACGGCAATGGCGTCGGACTCCTCGGTGATCCCCATGGCGGCGCGGTGGCGCGTCCCGAGTTGACCGCCGGTGGCAACGTTGTCGCTGAGCGGCAGCACGCAACTCGCCGCGAGGATGCGGTCGTTGCGCACGATCACCGCGCCGTCGTGCAGGGGCGAGTTGGGATAGAAGATGTTGATCAGGAGCTGCCGGGTCAACGTAGCGTCGAGTGGCACGCCACGGTCGACATAATCCTGTAGCCCCGTCTCCCGTTCGATCACGATGAGGGCACCGTAGCGGTGCCGCGATAGCTGGACGGCGGCACGGGAGATCTCCTCGACGGTGCGTTCCAGGTCGGTCTCAGCGGCGGCGGTGAAGGGTGGCCGCAGCCAGGAGCCGGTGTGCCCGAGTTGCTCCAGCGCCCGGCGTAGCTCCGGCTGGAAGACGACCGGCACGGAGATGATGAGCGCCGGGAGCGCCTTGTCGAGCAGCCATTTCAGAGCTGTCAGATTGAAGATATTGGCGACACCGACGACGACGACGATGAGGATCAGCAGCCCGCGGATCAACTGCGTGGCACGCGTGCCCTGCGCGACCCAGAGCACGCCGAAGAAGATCAGGGCCACGGCGAAGATGTCGATGACGGCCCGGAAATCGAGACGAGTAAAGATCCACGGGAGTTCGGGCATGTGCGGCACCCTGACGACGGAATTGCCCAGCTAGCTGATTGGATTGTACCACGGCGCCGCGGCGGACCCTGACGGGGCGCGGGCTGACGCGGCGCCCACGATCATGGTTGTCCCTTGGCGAGGGCGGCCAGCGCCGCCTGCTTCGCCTTGATCGCCGGGTCGTCAGGCACGAGCTGCGCGAGACGCCCGTAGACCCGCTCGGCCTGTCCGTACTCGCCCACGGCCGCGAGGATCTCGCCGAGCCGGTGGTACGGCGTCGGGTCTGCCGGGTCGAGCGCGATGATCTGGTGGAGTGCCGCGATGGCCTCGTCGTAGTCCTCCTGGGTACTCGCGATCTTGACCACATCCTGGAGCTGGGCCTTGGCCTCCGCGATGCGGCCGTGCTGGACGAAGGTGGCTGCGGCGGCGTGCCGCAACCCGATGTCCTCAGGCGCCAGGCGGATCATGTAGTCGTAGATCGGCTCGACTTTCTCCCAGTCGCCGGTCAGCGTGGCGATCTCTGCAGCGCGGCGCAGGTGCGCGATCGCCTCGGCCGCACGGCCGTACCGCTCCAGCAACTGCGCGAGGGTGAAGAGTTCGCGGAGGGCCTCGGCCAGCCGGCCGCGCTTGAGATGGACCTCGACCAGGCGCTCGCGCAGCGGGAGATGGTTCGGGGCGATGCGCACCATCGTCTCAAGGGTCTTCTCCGCCTCGGCGTGCCGCCCGGCGGCTTCCTCCTGCTCGCGCAACGCGTCGAGCTGGGCGAGGGCTTCGGCCGTCTCACCGGCGCGCCCGACCAGTTCGGCGTGGGCGCGGGCGTAGCGGTGATTGTCTGGGTACTGCTTGAGCAGTCGTTCGTAGACGGCGAGGGCCTCGTGGAACTCACCGCGCTCGACGAGCAGCTTGGCAAGGCTCTCACCCAAGGATGCCGCCGTGACGGGGGGATCGAAGGGGGAATGCTCCGCCACGAATGCGGCGACGTCGGGGTGAGCGGCGAGGTCGAAGGCGGCCCGGAGTGGCGGGAGCACGGACGCCGCGTCGGCGTCCGGACCCTGGGAGCGGAGCGTGCACACCGCGGCAACGAATGCGCTGACGCGGTCGGCCGGCCGGAACCCCGTGAGCCGGGCGGTCACCTCGCGTGCGTCGCCCACGGCCAACGCCAGCAACGCGCGTAGCACGGGCATGGTTGTGCCCGCCGGCAACACCGCCGCCACGTCGCTGAGCAGTCGCTGGGCCTCGATACGGTCCACGCGCCCGGATGCGGCGTCCCGCGCCAGCCGCGCGATGAGGGACCACTGCGCCTCCGCGCCGGTGGCGGCGGCGACGGCGAGGGCCGCCACGATGGAGGCCGCGTCGAAACCCACGTCCTGAGTCAGATCGGCCGCCTCGGCCACCTGGCCGGCGCGCAGCAACTCACGGACGTAGATGAGGCGGGCGAGCGGGCTGCCCTGCGCCTGGGTGTACCACTCCCGCGCTAGCTCCAATGCCGCCGGTTGATTGCCTGCCTCCAAGAGGGCGGCGGCCGCGGCAGGGACGTAAGTGTCGCTGAGCGAGGCGTCCCCGGCGGCCAGCGAGGCGCGTGCCAGGCCCAGCACGTTGTCCAGCGTGGGGGCGGCGTGCGCGACGACGCGCGCCAGAGCCAGGTCATGCTCGGTTTCGCCGCGCAGCGCCGCGAGTCGCCCGATCGTGTCGGCCAGCGTCAGCGCCTTCGCCGGGCGCTGCGTGGCGACGAGGAGTTCGGCGTGGCGCACGAAGAGGGAGAGATCCTCCGGGGCCAGTGTCTCGGCATAGACGGTCAGATCGAGCGCGCTCTCAAGGCGCCCACGCGCCACGTCCGCATCTGCCTCGGCCATCACACGCGCTACAGTCGGTGGCAGGCGGTTCGTGTGTGAGAAGGGACCGATCGCCAGCGGCCCGAGCAGCGCTCTTCGACGTGGCTGCTGCGGGGCGTGTGACCGCGCGGCCGTTCGCTCATCCACCGTGCCGCGGGTGGCTCGCAGGCTTGCCTGGGCGCGGTCGCCCCAGGTGGGGTCGGATGTCGCGGCTTCCAGCAGCGTCCGTCCGGTCGGGTCTCCCCGGCGGAGCAGGATCTCACCGAGCAGCACGCGCGCGTCGGCACCCGGGTAGCCGGCCTCGAGCGCGGCCCGGAGCAGGGAGATGGCGTCGTCTTCCTGGCCGTCGGCGATGAGCGCTGCGGCGTGCTCGACGTTTTCGCGCAGTCGCTCGGAGTCGCCCGACACGGACCTCGTCGGGGCGGGCTCGTCGAAGTGCTCCACGGTTCCCGGGGTCCTTTCTCACAACGGTATCGGGCGCCGAGGAAACCCGGCACATTGGCAGTATACGAGCGCAGGCCGCGCCGCTGGATAGTACAAAGGTGCGGATGTGGTCTGGGACCGTGTACCCGGTGCGCTCCTACCGGCCGGGGAAACGCCGGAGGGTGCTGGCGCGGCGCACGCGGTAGTCGCCCGCCGGGATGAGCACGGCGTGGCAGATCCGCGGGTCACTCAGGCGGGAGGCAACCCGTGGATCGAGCTCATCGAAGTTGCGGTTGGAGGTGATGATGGTCGGGCGCCGCTCGTTATAGCGGAAGTTGATGATCTGGAACAGCTTCTCGCGGGCCCACGGAGTCGTGTGCTCGGTCCCCAGGTCGTCGAGGACCAGGAGGTCGATGGTGCGGATGGCGTTGAAGCGCGCGTCGTAGGTTGCGCCCTGGTCGGGGGCGAAGGTGGCGCGCAGGTGGTCGAGCAGGTCCGGCACGACCAGGAAGAGAGCGCGCATCCGCTGGTGGGCGATGACGTAGTGCGCCACGGCAGCCGCCAGATGGGTCTTCCCGCAGCCGTAGCCGCCGAGGAGGAAGAGCCAGCCATCCGGGTTTTCGGCGTAGGCCAGCGCCGCCTCGTACGCCTCGCGCACGCCCGGCACGTCCGGATCGAACGTCTCGAAGGTCTGCCCTTCAAACGCGCCCAGGCTGCTCATCTCCGCGATCTCACGGTGCCGCCGCTCCTCACGCTCGGCGATCTTGCACTCGCAGGGGATGAGCCGCCCGAAGTTGGGACTGCCGACCGGTGCGTCGACGCGCAGGAACCCGGCCCCCTTGCAGATGGGGCAGCTATCGTGGTCGTCGGAAGATGGGGGCATGTTTGCCGCGGAGGTGCCTCTCCGGGTCGAAAGCTGGTGCAGGACGTCCAGATCGCCGATCCGCTTCATCGCCACGCCCCTCGGTGGCCCAGCGCTCCAGGATCCGCTGGATGTATCGCCATTGCCGTCGGTTGTAGCTTACCGCTTCCTGGATGGCGTCTTCAATCCACTGCTCCGGGTACAGCTCCAGGGCTTCGATCAACTGGTCCGCGATGATGGGAGTCACCAGCCCGACGTTTTGCTCGTAGAGCCGGAACACGTTGGGCCGCTCCCGCTCGACCCGCACCGCCGGCTCGCGCGCGCCGACAACGGAGGGCAGTGGCGCGAGACCCTGTTCGAGCAGGCCCAGCCGCAGGCGGTTCTCCGGCGTGGCCGGCATCAGCCACGCCTCCCCGCCGTCGTCGCCAACGACCCGGAAACGCAGCAGCGCGCCACGCGCGACCGCCAGCTCGATGCCGCGGCGGATGTCGTCGAGCGGCAGGAGTGCGGCGCCGGTCAGGCGCAACCCCTCCAGCAGGTGCTGGTCGGTGTAGAGCGCACTCTCGGGCACGACCCCGTCGCGCCAGTCGGGTGAGGCGAGGAGCCGATAGAGGGTCAGCATTACCTTGATCTCGGCGATGTCGCGCATCGCCGGGAGCAGCTCCTCAAAGAACTGGCGAGGGACGGGTATCCTGGCGTCCGGGTCGTTCCCGGCCTCGTGGTGCATCTGAGCCTTCCCAGCCCGTCGTGCTACGACGACGGCTCACGGTAGAGTTCGAGGTCGGCGAACCGCGCGGTGCGGTCGAAGAAGCGGAGCGAGATCGTGTCGGTCGGCCCGTTGCGGTGCTTGGCGACGATGATTTCCGCGATGCCCTTCTTCTCGGTGTCCGGGTCGTACACGTCCTCGCGGTAGATGAACATGACAATGTCGGCATCCTGCTCGATCGACCCGCTCTCGCGCAGGTCGGAGAGCATCGGCCGATGGTCGGTGCGGGACTCGACGGCACGCGAGAGCTGGGAGAGGGCCAGCACCGGGACGTTCAACTCGCGAGCCAGCCCCTTGAGGCTGCGGGAGATGTCGGAGATCTCCTGGACGCGGTTCTCCGCCCGGCGGCCCTGGGCGAGCTGGAGGTAGTCGACGATGATGAGGTCGACGCCGTGCTCGGCCATGAGGCGGCGCGCCTTGCTGCGCAGCTCCATGATGTTGATGCTCGGCGTGTCGTCGATGAAGATCTTGGCCTCCGCCAGCCGGCCGAACGCACGGGAGATCTGGTCCCACTCGTCGTCGTTGATCAACCCCAGGCGCAGCCGGTGCGAGTCGACGCCGGTCTCCATCGCCAGGAGGCGCTGGACGAGCTGCTCGGCCGACATCTCGAGGCTGAAGATGGCGACCGTCTTGCCATACTGCACGGCTGCGTTGTGCGCGATGCCGAGCTGGAATGAGGTCTTGCCTACCGACGGGCGCGCGGCGAGGATGATGAGATCCGACCGCTGCAACCCGCCGGTCAGCTTGTCCAGGTCGGCGAAGCCGGTCGGCACGCCGACGACGGTCCCGCGCTGGTGCTGGATGGCGTCGAGCTTGTCGAAGTAGTGCTCGAGGATTTCGGCGATCGGAGTGAAGTCGCGCGTGCTCCGTCGCTGCGAGACGTCAAAGATGGCCTGCTCGGCCCGCTCCAGCGCCTCGTCGATGTCGAGCGACTCGTCGTAGCCGATGCGGACGATCTCGCTGCCGGCCTCGATGAGCCGGCGCAGCGTCGCGGTGCGCTCGACGATGCGGCCGTAGTACTCGACGTGCACGGCCGTCGGCACCGCGTTCATGAGTTCGGTGATGTAGGCGACGCCACCGACCTCCTCAAGCCGCTCGCGCCGCTCCAGCTCGTCGACAACAGTGACGAAGTCAGGCGGCTCGCGGCGGTTGTAGAGGTCGACGATCGCCTGGAAGATCGTCGCGTGGGCGCTACGGAAGAAATCGTCGGGTTTGAGGAACGAGGCGACCCTGATCACCGCATCGCGGTCGATCAGGAGGCTGCCCAGGACCGATTGCTCGGCCTCCAGGTTGTGGGGCGGAAGTCGCTCGACCGCCTGCGTGGCCACCGCCTCGCTCCTCGCTCAACCCTAGGACTCGGTCGACTCCTCGCCAGCCGTCTCGTCCTGGGCGCTCGCCGCGCCATTCTCGCCGGCAGCGCTCGCTTCGGCGTCGCCGGCGGCAACCGGTTCGCCGCCCTCGGGGACCACGACGACCGTCACCGTGGGCCGCAGCCGGCCGACGAGGTGGACCGTCACCTGGTGCTCCCCAACCGTGCGGATCGGCTCCTCGAGGAGAACCTTGCGCCGGTCGATCTCCTCACCGAACTTGGCGGTGAGCACCTCGGCAATGTCCTGTGCGGTGATGGAGCCGTAGAGTCGCCCCTGTTCCCCGACGCGGGCGAGCATCTGAATGCGCGTGCCCTCGATGCGGTCGGCTAGCGCCTGCTTGGCGCGCTCCTCACGCTCGAGGCGCCGCGCCGCGGCGGCCAGGCGCTGCTCGGCTTCCTTGACGCGGCCCGGGGTCGCCATCTCGGCCAGACCCTGCGGAATCAGATAGTTGCGGGCATACCCCTCGGAGACGTCCGCAATCGCCCCCGCACTCCCCAACTTGGGGACATCCTGCAGGAGGATGACCTTCATGCTGTGATGCCTCTCTGTCGCCGTCGCGGTGCGGCGCGCGGCGCGACCCGCACGGCACTCTGTCAACGAAGACGCGCCGGTCACAAACGGGAAAACCGGCGCCAAAAACAGGTGTTCGCCTGTACGAACACCACTCCCTCCATCATTATGATACCGAGCGTACGGGCGGATTGCAATGCGGGTGCGGAATTCCTCGCCGGCGTGGCGGTCGCTTGCGCAGGGAGGGCACCGGTGGCCCACCGTGCTCGTGCCGACGCGGTGGCGATCAGTCGCTGTCGGCGGCCAGTCGGCGGCGCAGCAGCTCGTAGAGGGCGATCGAGCCGGCCACGGCGGCGTTGAGGGATTCGACCCTTCCCTGCATCGGAAGCGCGACCTGGACGTCGGCCCGGCGGAGGAGCGTCGGAGCGATGCCCTTTCCCTCGGAGCCGACGACGAGCACGGTTGGCTCCGGCAGGTCGGCCGTAAAGAGCGTATGGGCCTCGGGGCCGGCCTCCAGGGCGACCACCCAATAGCCGGCTTCCTGGCACTCCTCCAGTGCCCGCCCAAGGTTGGCAACCAGCGCCACGCACAGGTGCTCAACGGCTCCCGCCGAGGCGTTGACCACCGCCGGCGTCACCCCCGCCGCGCGCCGGTCGGGCAGGAGCAACCCACCGACGCCCACCGCCTCGGCGGTGCGCATCAGGGTGGCGAGGTTCTGCGGATCCTGGATGTGGTCGAGCGCGAGGATCGGGCGCCCCTCCGCCTGCCGGAGCAGGTCGTCGAACTCGACATACGGGTAGGGACCCGCTTCCAAGGCGACGCCCTGGTGGTTGACATCTGGCAGCATCTCGGCAAGGTCGCGCTGGGAGAGGAGCTTGACCGGAATCCGGCGCTGTTCGGCCGCCTGGATCATGGCGGCGACCCGCGGCTGCCGGGCCGAGCTCTCGGCGACGAACAGGCGGCGGAGGGAGCGGCGACCGCGCAGGGCCTCCATCACGGCGTTGCGGCCGTAAAGCAGTTCGGTCCCACGCGGTCGCTCGCGCATCGTCACTCCCGTCGCCAGGTGCTGCCCTGGGCCGTGTCCTCGACGCGGATGCCCAGCTCACCCAGCCGGATTCGAATCCGGTCGGCCAGATCCCACAAGCGCTGCTTGCGCAGCTCGGCGCGGACCTCCAGCAGCAGGTCGACGAACGGCTCGATCGTCTCATCGCGCTGCGGGGCCGTCTCCAGCGTCAGCCCGAGAACCCCGGCGAGCTCCTTGAGGACGCTCTGGGCGTATGCCACGGCGTCGGCGGGCGCGCCGGCGTCGCGCTCGCGGTTAATGGCGCGCGACAGTTCGAACAGGTGGGATAGCGCGACCGGCGTGTTGAGGTCGTCGTCCATCGCGGCCCGGAACTCCGTGCGGGTCTCGTCCGACAAGCGGGCGAGCGGGTGATCCGGTGCGGTTTCAGGCGCGGTGGCCGGGTCGAAGTCGCGCACGGCACTCTGCAGGCGCGCGAGTCCCCGCCGGGCCGATTCCATTGCCTCATCGCTGAAGGTGAGCGGGCTGCGGTAGTGCGAGCTGAGGACCAGGAAGCGGAAGGCCTCGCCGTCCCCTTTTTCCAGCAGCTCGCGGATAGTGATGAGGTTCCCCAGCGACTTGCTCATCTTCTCGCCGCCGAGCTGGAGCAAGCCGTTGTGGACCCAGAAGCGCGCCAGCGGCTCACGGTCGGTGAAGCCCTCGGACTGGGCGATCTCATTTTCGTGGTGGGGGAATATGAGATCGGCACCGCCGCCGTGGATGTCGATCTGGTCGCCCAGGTGCCGGTAGATCATCGCGCTGCACTCGATGTGCCAGCCGGGACGACCGGGACCCCAGGGACTGTCCCATGCAGGCTCGCCGGGCTTGGCCCCCTTCCAGAGGGCGAAGTCCATGGGGTTTTCTTTGCGGGGGTCCACGTCGATCCGCGCGCCGGCCATCATCTCGTCGAGCGAGCGGTGCGACAACTTGCCGTAACCCGGGAAGGAGTCGACGCGGAAGAAGACGTCACCCCCCTTGACCGCGTAGGCGTGCCCCGCATCGATCAGCCCCTCGATCATCTCGATGATCGTGTCGATTTCCTGGGTGGCGCGGGGGTAAATCGTGGCGGGCTTGATGTTCAACCGGGCGGTATCGCGCAGCCAGTCCTCGATCAGCCGCTCGGCCAGCTCGCGGGGTTCGATCCCGAGCGTGGCCGCGCGCTGGATGATCTTGTCGTCGACATCGGTGAAGTTCTGGGCATGGATGACCCGGTAGCCCAAGTACTCCAGGTAGCGCCGGAGCACGTCGAAGACGATGGCGGACATCGCGTGGCCGATGTGCGCATCGTCGTAGACGGTGGGGCCGCAGACGTACATGCGGACCACGCCCGGCTCGATCGGTTCGAACGGGCGCTTCTCCCCGGTGCGAGTGTCGGTCAGTCTCAGCGTCATGCTCGTCTCCTGTTGCGGTGCCGCGGCCGAACGGACGGGCCGCCGGAATCACAGCCGTATCCTCCTGCAGTCCGGTGTCGCTGCCGGCTGCAGCCGGGCGCGGGTGGGTGCTGAGATGTTGAGCGGTTTGGCCCGTGACGGGTCAGCGACGTTGGATAGCAGAAGGCAAAAGGTATGCCGCGACGGGAGTATCGGCGGAGCCGATACTCCCTAACGACAGGAGCAAAAGCATAGAACGCTGTAATGCGGATATGAGGAGTTTGTGTGGCCGTTGCTCATAGCGGTCGCGCCGGGGCTGTTAGTTAGCCGCTGCGCTTGTCTCCTTCGCACTCGACGTGCTCGCACTGTCACTGGAATCGCTCGAGCCGTTCGACTTCCGGCTATCGGTAATGTACCAGCCTGAGCCCTTGAAGATGATCCCGGCGGGATGAAGGACGCGACGAACCTGGGCTCCACATTTCGGGCACTCGCTGACCGGCTCGTCGCTGAACCGCTGCTTGCGCTCGAAGGTGTGGCCACACGTCCCACATGCGTATTCATAGATCGGCATCCCGCTCGGACCTCCTCTGACCTACTACGAGCAAACTATCTGTAATTCTATCCATAATCCGATGCTAGAGCAAGATGGTGTCACTAAGTTTGAGTTAGAGCGGCTCTAACTCGTCCCAGTTGGCCCCGGCGGCAACCTCAACCACCAGCGGTACGTTGAGCGTGACGACCTTTTCCATCAGTTCGACCGCCAGATCGGCCATGGTCCGCAGCTCGGAGCGCGGCACTTCGAAGAGCAGCTCGTCGTGCACCTGCAAGAGCATGCGGCTGCGCAGGCCGCGGCGACGGATCTCATCGTGGACGCGGATCATGGCCATCTTCATGATGTCGGCCGCGGAGCCCTGCAGCGGCATGTTGACCGCCATACGCTCGGCAGCCAGCCGGCGGTTGACGTTGGAGGAGTCGATGTCGGGGGTGTAGCGCCGCCGGCCGAACATGCTGGTGACGTAGCCCTGCTGCAGGGCCTGCCGCTTCGTGCGCTCCAGGAAGGCGCGCACGCCGGGCAGGCGCGCCATGTAGCGGTCGATGAAGCGCTGCGCGTCTTGGCGGCTCATCCCGGTGTCGCGCGCCAGCCCGTAGGCCTGCATGCCGTACATGATGCCGAAGTTCACCGTCTTGGCCACCCGGCGCATGTCGGGCGTGACCTGCTCCAGCGGGACGCCGAAGACATCCGCCGCGGTTGCGGCGTGGATGTCCTGTCCCTCGCGGAAGGCGTGGACGAGCCGTTCGTCGCCGCTCAGGTGCGCCATGAGCCGCAGCTCGATCTGGCTGTAGTCGGCCGACAGGAGCACGGCTTCCTCATCGAATGGGCGATACCCCGGCCGGTTGTCGGCGATGAACGCACGGCGGACCGACCGGCCGAGCTCGGTGCGGACCGGGATGTTCTGGAGGTTCGGGTCGGTCGAACTGAGCCGCCCGGTGGCCGCGATGGTCTGGTTGAAGGAGGTGTGGATGCGGCCGGTCTCCGGGTTGACCTGCTCGGGCAGGGCGTCCACGTAGGTGGACTTCAGCTTGAGCAGTTGGCGGTACTCCAGGATGCAGTCGACGATGGGGTGCGCGTGGCGCAGGTTCTCCAGCACCTCCTGGCTGACGGAGTAGCCGGTCTTGGTGCGCCGGCCGGTCGGCAGGCCCAGCTCGTCGAAGAGCACGGTCCCGAGCTGTCGGGTGGAGTTGATGTTGAACTCGTGCTTGGCCAGACCGTAGATCTCTCGTTCCAATTCGGCAAGCTGCACTGAGAGCTGCCGGGAGAGATCGCGCAGCAGGTCGACGTCGACGGCGATGCCGACTTTCTCCATGTCGATCAAGACGTCGATCAGCGGCATCTCGATCTCGCGGAACAGGCGCTCCTGCTGCTGTGCCTCCAGGTCGGGCTGGAGGACTTCGACCAGCTTGTAGGTCGCCTCGACGTCGGCGCACGCGTAATCGCCCGCTGCCTGCACGTCGGTGAGGTCCATCGTGAGCTGGTTCCGGCCGCGGCCGATCAGCGTCGTGATCTCGGTCATCTCCATACCGAGCCGGTTGAAGGCCAGCGACTTGAGGTCGAGGGCGTTCTCGCCCAAGAGGTAGGCCGCGATCATGGTGTCGAAGGCGATGTGTGGCCGCGGGTAACCGGCCCGCTCCAGCACGAGCGCGTCGTACTTGCCGTGGTGGGCGTAAATGACGGTGTTGGGGTCGGCCAGGAGCGGTGAGAGCGCCTCTCGCACCTCATCCGCGTCGAGCTGCTCGTCGTCGTTCGCGTGGTTGACCGGCACGTAGAAGCTGCGCTGCCCGCTGGTGGCCAGGGCGATGCCGACCAGCCGTGCGCTCATCGGGTCGGTCGAGGTCGTCTCGACGTCGAGCGCGATAGCCGGGGCGCTGCGCAGCTCCTTCAGCAGGTCGCCGAGCTGGTTGTCGTAGCGCACGATCGTTCGCTCGGCGGGTGGCGCCGGCGGGGCCGTCGTCACCTGTGGCCGGGTCGGCTCCGGCAGCCGGTTGACCAGCGTGCGGAACTCGAGCTCACGGAAGACCTCCAGCACCCGGTCGCGGTCGTAGTCACCGAGGACGCAGGTGTCGAGGTCGAGCTCAAGGTCGATATCGCGGACCACAGTGGCGAGTTCACGCCCGTGGAGGGCCTGCTCGAAGTGCTCAGCCAGGGACGTGCGGGCGCGGGGCGGCTTGATCTCGTCAATGTGCTCGCGCATTTCCTCCAGGCTGCCGTATGCCTGGACCAGGGCGGTCGCGGTCTTGGCGCCGATCCCGGGGACGCCGGGGATGTTGTCCGACGTGTCGCCGACGAGCGCCTTGTATTCGGGGATGCGCTCCGGCGGGAAACCATAGCGCTCGATCACGGCCTCGCGGTCGAAGACGCGGTAGTCCCCGAAGCGCAGTCGGCCCGGAAGGATGATGCGGACGCCGCCGTCGGCCAACTGGAGGAGGTCGCTGTCGCCGGTCACCACCAGCACCGTCATGCCGCGCTCGGCGGCAAGGCGCGCCAGGGTGGCGATGACGTCGTCCGCCTCGTAGCCCTCGCGGGTGAAGACGGGGATATTGAGTGCGGCGAGGACCTCGTGGATCCGCTCCATCTGCCGCCGCAGGTCGTCGGGCATCGGCGCGCGGTGTGCCTTGTACTCCTCATAGCGATCGTGGCGGAAGGTGCGCCCGACATCGAAGCTCACCACGACGTAGTCGGGGTGATAGGAGCGCAGGGCATCCAGCAGCATCGAGGTGAAGCCGAAGACCGCGTTGGTCGGCTCACCGGATGCAGTCGCCAGTGTGTCGGGCAGGGCATGGAAGGCCCGGTAGGCCAGGCCGTGGCCGTCCACGAGCATGATCGTTCGCCCTGCAGGATCGTCCGCAGACTTCATTCACCCCGCTCCTCTCCGCAAGCAACAAGTATACGGGAATGTCTGCCCGCGCGGGCACGAGAACCGGTGGCAGGCATCGAGCGTAAGAGTGGGGAAGCGGGATCCACGATGCCGGGTGTCTGACACCTCGGTCATCTCCCGCAAAGCGGGGTACGTTCTCGGTTCGCTTCGGGGCTGATTGATATAATGCAGGGCGTCGTGCTGGGATGGTCTTGGAATTGCTCCGCCCGATTTTGTGAGCCTGTAGTGATCTTGAATCGCCTCCCGCTCGACGGATCGATGGTTCACAGTTTCAGGCGAGATGGCACGCCGGCGCGACCGTGATGTTTCCACGTGGCCGCTCGCGTTCGGCACTCTCCGGCCAAGGGAGGTAGAGGGCATCATGGAGCCGGTGCAGGCACTTTCCGAGCGGATTATCACCAACGTGGAACGCGTGATCGTCGGCAAGCGACGCGAGGTGCAACTCGTGCTCGTGGCGCTGCTGTGCCGCGGGCACGTGTTGATCGAGGACGTGCCGGGTGTCGGCAAGACCGTGCTCGCAAAGGCCATCGCTCGGAGCATCGGCTCAAGCTTCAAGCGCATCCAGTTCACCCCGGACCTGCTGCCCAGCGACGTCACCGGGGTGAGCATCTTCAACCAGCGGACCGGGCAGTTCGAATTTCGCCCCGGCCCGGTGGTGGCGCAGATCGTCCTGGCGGATGAGATCAACCGCGCGACCCCCAAGACGCAGTCGGCACTCCTGGAGGCGATGGAGGAGTCCCAGATCACGGTCGACGGGCTGACCCACCGGCTGCCCGACCCCTTCATCGTCCTGGCGACCGAGAACCCGATCGAGTACGAGGGGACGTTTCCGCTGCCTGAGGCGCAGCTCGACCGGTTCCTGATCCGTATCTCCCTTGGTTACCCGGGGCACCGCGGCGAGGTCGAGATCCTCAACCGGCAGCACTACACGCACCCGCTTAACCTGCTCGAGCAGGTGGTGGGGATCGACGAGTTGCTGGCCGGACAGGAGATGGTGAAGCGGGTCTTCGTGGATGACTCGCTCAAGGAGTACATCGTGACGATCGTCGAGGCCACCCGGGAGCACGACGACGTCTACCTCGGCGCAGGTCCACGCGGCTCGTTGGCGCTCTACAACACGGCGCGGGCCTGGGCGGCCATGGCTGGTCGGGACTACGTGATTCCGGATGACATTAAGGATCTAGCCGAGCCGACGCTCGCGCACCGCCTGATCGTCAGCCCGTCGGCGCGGATGAAGAACGTGGACGGGCGCATGGTCGTGCGCGAGATCTTGATGAGCCTGCCGGTACCGGGAGCACGACCTACCTCGCCCAGCCCGGAGCGGACGATTGGCTGGCGTAGCGGACGCAGCGCGCGGGGTACGGGGACGAACTCGTGAACGCCCTGAAGCTGGCCGCTCTCATCGTCATTGTCCTGGTGCTCGCGGAGCTGAGCCGCTGGGACGTTCTGGAAAAGGTCTTCTTCGTCCTGGCGGGCTTGTTCGTGGTGGCGTTCATCTGGAGTCGTTTGAGCCTGCGTGGCCTGGTCGTCACCCGCGAGACTCAAGCTGACCGCGCGCAGGTGGGTCAGACGCTGGTCGAGCGCCTGCGCATTCAGAACCTCAGCCGCCTGGCGAAGCTCTGGGTCGAGCTGATCGACCACTCCGACGTACCCGGCCATCGGATGAGCCGGGTGGTGCACCTGCGTCCACGCGACTCGAACCGCTGGCGGGTCGAGACCTGGTGCTCCCGGCGCGGTCGCTTTCGGGTTGGTCCGCTCACGTTGCAGTCGGGCGACCCGTTCGGCCTCTTCCCGGTAAGCCGCCTGGTGCCCTACGTCCACGAGTTGCTGGTCTATCCGGCGACCGTCGATCTCTCTGGCTTCCGGCTCCCGGTGGGGGAGTTGCCGGGGGGTAACTCGCTCCAGCGCCGGACGCAGTTCGTCACGCCCAACGCGGCCGGGGTGCGGGAGTACCTGCCCGGCGACGCCTTCAACCGCATCGCCTGGACGGCCACGGCACGCACGGGCCAGTTGATGGTCAAGGAGTTCGAGCTCGACCCGACGGCGGACGTCTGGATCGTGCTCGATCTGGAAGCGCGTCACCATGTGCGGGCCGGCCATCACATGCCGCCGCTCGACCCGCGGGCTGCCGGCCGCGGAGCGGAGGAGATCCCGCTCGCCTTCTGGCTCGACTCGACAGAAGAGTACGCCGTCACCACCGCCGCGTCGCTGGCGCGCCACTTCCTCGACCAGAACCGCAACGTCGGCCTGATCACCAACAACAGCCAGTCGACGACCGTCCCGACCGATCGGGGTGGGCGGCAGATGGTCAAGATCCTGGAGTTCCTGGCGGTGGTGCGGGCCGATGGGACCCAGCCGCTGGCGGAGACGCTGCTCGCCGAGGGTGGGAACTTCGACCGCAACGCGACCGTCATTGTTGTGACACCGTCTACTGACGAGCGGTGGGCACAGGTGCTCATGAACCTGAATGCCCGCGGTGTCGGCGTGGTCGTCGTGATGATCGAGAGCAGCACGTTCAATGGGGGGGAGAGCAGCCTGATGGTCGTGAGCGACCTGACGGCGATCGGCATCCCCACCTACCTCCTGAAATACGGCGACGACATCGGGCGAGCCCTGGCAACGCAGGCGGCCACGATGGGGGCAGGCAGGAAAACGCCGTAGGCGGGTGAAGCGCCCCACGGCTGCCGGGATGGGAGCGACATGCATCGGTTCGCGATTCGCGAAGGCTGGACCACCTTCTTTCTGATCGTCCTGGTGGTCTTCACCGCGACCTGGTCGGTGCAATTGGCCGACTGGGCGGACGGACTGCACATCCTCTCGACCATCACCCTCGTCGGGCTGTTGGTCGGGCTGGTGCTCTCCAACATTCGCCGCCTGCCCTCCCTGGCTGCACATATCGTCGCGCTGCTGCTGGGTTCCGTTGTCGTGCTCTACCAGATGACCGGCTTCCTGAGCGACACGCTCGGCGGCCGCCGCGAGAAGCTGGCGTATCTCTGGGAGCGTTGGGAGCTGTGGTCCAGCGCGGTGTGGCACGGTGAGCGCGCGGACGATCTCTATTTGTTCGTCCTGCTCATGGCCTCGTTGCTGTGGGTGCTCAGCTACATCTCGGTCTGGTTCGTTTTCCGTTCCCGCTGGGTCTGGCTGACGCTGTTGCTCCCCGGTGTGATCCTGCTACTGAACATGGGCTATTCGCAGCGCATCTCCCACAGCCTGGTGGTCCTCTATCTCTTCGCCGCCATCCTGTTGCTGATGCGCTTCACCGTCAGCCAACGCGAGCTAACCTGGCGCAGCCTATCGGTCCCGTACCCCGAAACGCTCGCCTGGCGCGGGTTATGGGTGGGAAGCTACCTGGCGCTGCTGGTGATCGCCGGCGGGTGGCTGGTTCCGCTATCGATGCAGAGTGAGCAAATTCAGGCCGGCTGGCAGCGGATCAACGGACCCTGGCGGCAGGTGGAGAACACGTTTAACTCCTGGTTCTCCTCGCTGCGCGGTCCTGGCGGAGTCGGCATCGGCGGCTTCGCGAGCTTCGGCGACCGCTTCGAGTTAGGCGGGCCGCTCCGGCTGAGCGATGAGCCCGTGGTGCTGGTCAAGGGAGACGGCGCCCCCTACCTGGTCGCGCACCGCTACAGCACCTTCGATGGACGGGCGTGGGAGTCGGACCTCGACTCCCGGGCGGCCTCGTACGCGCCGTTGCTTGAGTTCGATGCGGGACAACCTTTCCCACGCTCGGCCAATTCGGGCGACGCACGCAGCGAGGCGAAGTACTCCATCGAGGTGTACCAGCCGCGAGGCGCGGTGGTCTACTCAACCGAGGTCGCCGCCCAGGCCAGCGTCCCAACCCGCCTGCAGGTTGGGTGGCACAACTACCGTCGGGAGGTCCTGGACGTCCAGTCGGCCACCGAGGAGACAACCCCGCACGTGCTCTGGCCGCTGGTGGAACTGCTGAAGGAAGCTGACTATACCCCGCCCGAGCCGACGCCGACACCGGTTCCGGAGGGCGAGACGGTGGAAGGGGAGGAAGCCCTGACGGCGACTCCGGACGCGTCGGCGGCTCCATCGACCCCGGCGCGGTTCGGCATCCCCGAGCAGCAACGCGCCATCATGGATCAGGTGGAGCAGCTCGGCCGGATCGGCATCCGCGTGCGGTTCGAGCCGGACCCGGGCGACTACCGCGTCCACGCGCTGAGCTTCAGCGGGCCGCTGCCGGTTTACGACGACGTGGACGCGCTCTACGCGCGGGATGGTCTCCGGGCGGGAGAAACCTACGAGATCGTTTCGCTGGTCAGCGAGGCGACGGCCGATGACCTGCGGGCGGCCGGAACGGACTATCCCGCGGAGATCACCGAGCGCTACCTGCAATTGCCGGATTACTCCGAGCGGACGCGGCAGTTGGCCGAGCAGCTCGCGGAGGGCAAGGACAATCCGTACGACATCGCGACCGCCATCGAGGAGTACTTGCGTCAGAACCTGACCTACAACGAGAACGTGCCGGCCCCGCCGGCCGGTCGCGATCTGGTCGACTACTTCCTCTTCGAGCAGCGCCAGGGCTACTGCACCTACTACGCCTCAGCGATGGTCGAGATGCTCCGCATCCTCGACATCCCGTCGCGGGTCGCGGTCGGGTTCTATCCCGCTGAGTTCGACTCCAATTCGGGCGGGTACCTCTACCGTGACCGCAACGCCCACGCCTGGGTCGAGGTGTACTTCCCGAAGTACGGCTGGATCCCCTTCGAACCGACGGCGGCGCGGCGAGCGATCCAGCGCGGGACGCCGGAAGCAACTCCGGCGTCTACCGCGAACGGCAGTGCCATCTCCGGCGACAACATCCCGCTCGACCGTGAGGCGCAGATCCTCATGGAGTTGAACGAGGGCTTCGGCGCGGCGGGCGGGTCGGTGGCGCCGCTCCCCGACAAGACGACCCGCGCGGAGTGGATTGCACGCGGGCTGGTCCTGGCGGTGGTGCTGGGGATCACGCTCTTTTCCTTCTTGTGGATGCGCGGCACGCGCGGGATGTCCCCAACGACCCGGTTCTTCAGCAAGGTCCAGCGGGCCACGGGCTGGAGCGGCTTGCCGACGCGCACCTCCATGACCCCGTACGAGTACGCCGCGGTCGTTTCCCGCCACCTGCCGGGGGCGCGGCCGCACATCCGCCTGCTGACCGATCTGTATGTGCGGGAGCGGTACGGCCAGCGGCCGCCGACGGAGAACGAGTTGAACCGGGCCCGTGCCGCGTGGCAGCGGCTGCGCGGGCTCCTGCTGCGCTACGGGCTGGTGCGTCGCTGGCGCCGGCGCCACGGCGGGGATGATGACGGTCAGGACTGAGGGTGTCTCGCGGATGCCCCTAGGGCTCGTGCGTGGGGTGGCTCTCCGCGACGCCGCGCTGGGACAGTGTGCGAGCGAAGAGGGCGAGGAGCGTGAGCGCCACGATGCTCGCCACCGCCTGCCCCGCCTGGTCGACTGCATTGCCTGACGTCACGTAGAAAAAGCCGTAGAGCATACTCACGAGCAGCGCACCGATGGCAAGAGCCAGGCGGTGCACGTCGCTCCATGCTTTCCCCGTGATCGCCCAGCGGGCGATCAACCGAGCCGCGATCGCGGCCACGACCAACGCCACGATCATCGGCACCAACACCCAGCCCCCGGCTCGCAGCCGCTGAGGCAGATCCACGAGCGGAAGGAACCAGGCCGCCGCGGCCACGAAGGCGAGCAGGCCGACGCGCACCGGCGACGGGACATCGCGAGCCGGCTGCGGTCGCGCGGTGTCAACGGGAGACCACTGCCAGCGGAGCGCGAGGAGGACCAGCAGGGCGGCCACGAGGCTGGCGATCGCGAGCGCGATCGGGGAGGCTGCGAAGTCGGCGGCGACGACGAACCGGAATATAGCCGCAAGGACGGCGACGCCGCAGACGTACGCGGCGGCGGCGACGATGAGTCCGGTGGTCCCCAACCACGAGCGGCCGCGCCGGGCGGGGAAGAGGAGCTCGGCCAGCAGGATCGGGATGGAGATGCTCCAGATCGCGTGGTAGCCCAGCGTCCACTGCGTCCACACCCAGTTGACCCCGAGCACGCGCCCGCCCAACGCACCGGCGTTGAAGAGGTCGGGGTTGAAGAGCGACTCGAGGGCGAGGCCCTCCTCGACGATGCCGAAGACCACGCCGAGGACGATGATCGATGCCCAGCCGAGCGAGCGGCGCCGGACGACCTCGCGGATGAGCAGCGCCCCGCCACCGTAGACCGCCAAATCGGGCAGGAACGCGCCGGGGTTTGTGATCGGGGTGGCACCGAAGAGGAGCTCGGCGACCACCGGGGCCAGGACCGTCAGGACCAGCGCCGGGCCGAGTCGATGTAGCCTCGATGATGGGTGCGGTCCCACCGCGGGAGACGTCGCACTCGGCGACGACTCGCCGACTGATGCAGGGGTTTCCCGCAAGACCCACCTCTCTCCGGGACAATGAGTGATCGGCGATTAACCAGCGCTCAGCTTACTGCTCGGTCGCCAGCCTGTCAAAGACGGTCGGGGAAGACGGCAGACATCCTTGGGCGACGGCGTTGGACGACGGGTTGAGCGCGGTGCTCGGAACGGGGCTGGCGGCCGGACGAGCGTGACGCCGCTGCTGTCGCAGCCGCCTTCGGCACGCTCGCGCGACAGCGCGAGCATTTGCCGCCGCTGGTGCGGCCATCACCATCGTACCTACCGTGCTGGGATCGCCTCATGCGCGCACGCGGGCGCGCGTGTAACGGGGATGGAACGGGATGTGACGAAAGTTCAGGCCCTGGCGCGCTCTGTGCGATCACGCCAGGGCCTGAAAACCTGCGTACGTACTGACTACCAGCCCATGAAGGCGACAATGAGCAGGGCGACGATGTTGACGATCTTGATCATCGGGTTGATCGCCGGGCCGGCCGTGTCCTTGTAGGGGTCGCCGACGGTATCGCCGGTGACCGCAGCCTGGTGGGCGAAGCTGCCCTTGCCGCCGTGGAGGCCGGACTCGATGGCCTTCTTGGCGTTGTCCCAGGCCGCACCGCCGGTGGTCATCGAGATGGCCACGAACAGGCCGGTGACGATCGAGCCGATCAGCAGGCCGCCCAGCGCCTCCTTGCCGAGGGTGACGCCGATGATGATCGGAACCACGACCGGCAGGAGCGCCGGGAGCATCATCTCGCGCAGCGCCTGGCGGGTCACGATGTCGACGGCGCGGCCGTACTCCGGTCGGGCACGGCCCTCGAGCAGGCCCTGGATCTCACGGAACTGTCGCCGGACTTCCTCGACCACCGCACCACCGGCCTTGCCCACGGCCTCCATCAGGATGGCGCCGAAGTAGTAGGGGAGGGCGCCGCCGATGAAGAGACCGATCAGCACCCTCGGATTGGACAGATCGAAGGCGATCTTCTCGGTGATCTCGAGGAAGTACGAAGCGAACAGCACCAGTGCCGCCAGCCCGGCGGAGCCGATGGCGTAGGCCTTGGTGACGGCCTTGGTGGTGTTGCCGACGGCGTCGAGCGGGTCCGTCACGTCGCGGACGCTGTCGGGCAGTTCGGCCATCTCGGCGATGCCGCCCGCATTGTCGGTGATCGGCCCGAAGGAGTCGATGGCGACGATGATTCCGGCCATCGAGAGCATCGCCATGGCGGCGACCGCGATGCCGTACAGACCGGACGTCAGGTCACCCGGCACCGAGGTGAGCCCGTAGGCGACGTAAATCGCCAACGAGATGAGGACGATCGGGAGCGCGGTGGAGCGCATCGACACGGCGAGGCCCGCGATGATGTTGGTGCCGTGGCCGGTCTCCGACGCCTCGGCGATGTGCTTGACGGGGCCGTAGCGCTCCGAGGTGTAGTACTCAGTGATGATGACGACGCCCATGGTGACGATGATGCCGACGATCGCGCTCAGGAAGAGCTTGGCCGTGGCAGACAGGCTGAAGCTGAGGCCGAAGAGCGAGACCGGCTGATCGCCGATGATCGGGTTGTCGCCCATGAGCCAGAGCGTGAGCGGGAAGAAGGCGACGGCGGCCAGGATCACCGCGGCGATGACGCCCTGGTACAGGGCGCGCATGATGGACCCGTTGTTGCCCAGCCGGACGAAGAAGGTGCCGATAATCGAGGTGAAGATGGAGGCCGCGCCCAGCACGAGCGGGTAGACGACCGCCGCCTCGGTATCGAAGACGAGGTTGCCGAGGAGCATCGCGGCGACGGCAGTGACGGCGTAGGTCTCGAAGAGGTCGGCGGCCATGCCGGCGCAGTCGCCGACGTTGTCGCCCACGTTATCGGCGATCACGCCCGGGTTCCGCGGGTCGTCTTCGGGGATGCCGGCTTCGACCTTACCGACCAGGTCGGTCCCAACGTCGGCAGCCTTTGTGTAAATGCCGCCGCCGATGCGAGCGAAGACGGAGATGAGGCTGCCGCCAAAGCCCAGGCCAACGAGCGGACCGACATCACGCGTGATGGTGTAGAAGACGGAGACCGCGAGGAGGCCGAGCCCGACGACGAAGAGGCCCGTGACCGTGCCGCCGCGGAATGCGACTCGCAGTGCGGGAGCGAGACCCGACTTGGCCGCCTCGGCGGTGCGCACGTTCGACCGGACGGCCACGCTCATGCCGATGAAGCCGGCCGCAGCGGACGACGCCGCGCCGACCACAAAGCCGATCGCGGTCGACCAGTTGATGAGCAGGCCAAGCAGCAGTGTGATGACGACCGCAACGATCGCGACCAGCGTGTACTGGCGCCGCATGTAGGCCTCAGCGCCCTCCTGGATGGCCTGTGCGATGTCGATCATGCGCGACTCACCGCGCGGTTGCCTGAGAACCCACTGCACGAGGAACAGGCCGTAGAGGATGGCGGCCACCCCTGCGACGATCGCGATGGTAAGCGCGACAGTCACGGTATCCACAGACGTCTCACTCCCCCCACTCGCAGGACCATTGACGCTCCCTTGCCACCTGAGGGCAGCCTGCCGTGGCCGGTGTGACTACCCCGACGGGCGCCCGAACGTGCGATGCGCGGGCTCGTTCGGCCCGCGCTGCTGTCCACGCATCATGTCTGCCCGAACCGCGGTTAGCGGCCTGCAGACGCGCGCTCGCATGGAGTGTACCCGACGCGCTTCGCGGCGTCACGGTGGGGTGACTAGTACGCGTAGAGGGCGATCATCGCCAAGACGATTGCGATAGCCACGAACATACCCCACGCGAAGATGCCGGTGAAGAGTCGGGAGTCGAACTTCAGGTGCATGTAGAACGCCACAACCAGCAAGAACTTGGCGATCGACAGCACGATCAGGACCGGAGTGATGATGGTCATCAAGGCCGGGATGTAGTAGACCGACACCTCGGTGATCGTGAGGATCGCCAGGATGGCAGCGACCTTGACGTATGTGATTGCTCCTGGATGCGCGTGCTCGACGGACGTCTCACCACCCGGATGGCTCATGCCTCTCTGTCTCTCCCTTCACGTCCGGTCTGGCGCTTGGACCGACCGGTGTGACTACGCGGCGGGGGCACACCCCCGCCGCGCCGCGAAGCCCTAGTAGGGCAGCAGGTAGACGAAGGTGAAGATCACGATCCAGACGATGTCGACGAAGTGCCAGTAGAGACCCGCGATCTCGACCTTCTCCGCGTTGTCCTGGCGCACCAGCCCCCGGAAGGAGAGGGCGAAGAGCGTCAGGAGCCAGATGATGCCCAGACCCACGTGCGTGCCGTGGATACCGGTCAGGACGAAGAAGGATGACCCGAAGAGGTTGGTGCCGAGCCCGAGACCGTGTTGAGAGAACTCGGTGAACTCGTAGTACTGGCCACCCAGGAAGAGGGTCCCGAGCAACGCGGTGGCGAGAATCCAGACCCGGAAGACCTTGACCTTGCCCCGCTGCAGAGCGGCCAGCGCCAGCACCATCGTGAGACTGCTGAGGAGCAGCACCGCCGCGCTCACCGACGTGAACGGGATGTTGAAGATCTCGTCCGGATACGGCCCGGTGACGCTCCGGCCCCGGTAGACCATGTAGGTCATGATGAGGGAGCCGAAGAACATGCAGTCGGACGCCAGGAAGGTCCACATCAAGAGTTTGTTGTGCGACAGCCCGGTTGATGTCCGGTGCGCGTCCGCGTGGGCCGCGGCTGCGTTCGCGTGACTCACCGTTCTCTCATCCTTCCTCACTCACGCCCACCGGGCTACTCGTTCGGCTCGAGCGACCAGGCGATGATGCTGAACAGCAGGATCGCGAGGCCGGTCCCGACGAGGAACCATTCCTTGAAAACCATGGACCCGCCGGCAAGAGCGAGACCGAAGGCCGCCACAAGGGGCACGATCGACGGGGGCGGCAGATGGATGCCCTCGGCCTCCTCGCCGCTACCGCCCTTGACGGCGGCCGGCACTGCCTGCTTCTTCAGCTTCCGCTCCCACAGCTCGTCGCGGCTGGAGACCACCGGCACCTCAGCGAAGTTGTAGACCGGCGGCGGCGAGGGAATCGACCACTCCAGCGTGCGGCCGTCCCACGGGTCGGCCGGGGCGGGCTCGCCCGAGCGGAGCGAGGTGAACATGTTGTAGGCCATCACCAGGACACCGACGCCGAGCGTGTAGGCGCCGATGGTCTCGACCATGTTCCACAGGCTCCAGCCCATCTGCTCGGAGTAGGTGTAGATGCGGCGCGGCATGCCGTCGATGCCCAGCAGGTGCATCGGGAAGAAGGTCAGATTGAAGCCAATCAGCATGATCCAGAACTGCACCTGGCCGAGCTTGTCATTGAGCATGCGGCCAAACATCTTGGGGAACCAGTAGTAGATAGCCCCGAAGATGGCGAACAGCGCGCCACCGAACAGCACGTAGTGGAAGTGCGCGACGACGAAGTAGGTGTCGGTCTGCCAGTAGTCGATCGGCACCGAGGCGTGCATCACGCCCGAGATGCCGCCGATGGTGAACATGCCAAGGAAGCCGACGGCGAACAGGAGCGGCGTGGTGATGCGGATCGAGCCGCCCCAGAGGGTCCCCAGCCAGTTGAAGATCTTCACCCCGGTGGGGATCGCGATCAGCATGGTCGTCGTGCCGAACACCGCGTTGGGCACCGTGCCGAGGCCGACGGCGAACATGTGGTGCGCCCAAACGCCGAAGCTGAGGATGGCGATCGCGATGCCGGAGTAGACCATGAACGGATAGCCGAAGAGCGGCTTGCGGGTGAAGGTCGGCAAGATCTCCGAGATGTAGCCGAACGCGGGCAGGATCAGAATGTAGACCTCCGGATGGCCGAAGATCCAGAAGAGGTGCTGCCACAGCACCGGGTCACCACCGGCCGACGGCTCGAAGAAGACGGCGCCGAAGAGGCGGTCGAACGCCAGCTCGATCAGGCCGACGCTGAAGGACGGGAGCGCCAGCAGCAGCAACCCGGAGGTGATCAGCGTCATCCACGCGAAGATGGGGACGCGCATCATCGTCATCCCCGGCGCCCGCATGTTGATGATGGTGACCACGAAGTTGAGCGACGAGGCGATCGACGAGATGCCCAGGACCTGGAGCCCCATCGTGTAGTAGTCCAGGTTGTGGCCGGGGGAGAAGGTTGTGTTGGTCAGGTTGGCGTAGGCGAACCACCCGGCGTTGGGCGCCGTCTTCAGGATGATGCTGGCGACAAGGATGAGCGACCCGAAGAGGAACACCCAGTAGCTGAAGGCGTTCAGCCGCGGAAACGCGACGTCGCGCGCGCCGATCAACAGCGGCACGAAGTAGTTGAAGAACGCCGAGTTGAGCGGCATGACCACCAGGAAGATCATGACCGCGCCGTGCATCGTGAACACCTGGTTGTAGGTGTCCGGGCTCAGGAAGTCGTTATTGGGCACGGCGAGCTGCGTGCGGATCAGCAGCGCCAGCAGGCCGCCGACCAGCAAGTAGAAGAGCGACGTGAAGAAGTAGAGCTTCCCAATCCGCTTGTGATCAACGGTGGTGAGCCAACTCCACAGCCGCGAGAGCGCTGTCTCCTGCGGTGCCGAGCGCTCTAGCGTGAACGCTGACTGCGCCATTCCTACATTCCCCCTCGCCGACGCGGCGCGGGCCGCCGCATCGTGATCGTTGCTACCCCGTCGTGCACGTCTCGGTTTTCAACCGCCCAGCTCACTTCAGGCTCTCCAGATAGGCCGCAATGGCGTTCACTTCATCGTCGGTCAGCGCCGTGAAGGCGGGCATCTGGATCGACCGACCGGGCTGACCCGGCTTGACCGACGGTGCGTTGTGAATCCACTGCTTCAGGTTGTCCGTGCTGTAGGGCACCACCAAACCGGCGATCGTCTGGCGGCTGCCGAAGTGCGTCAGGTCCGGTCCAACCTTGCCCTCGGCCTCGGTGCCCTGGATCGTGTGGCAGCCCCGGCAGTTGGTCATGAAGAGTTCCTTGCCCTGGGCCTCGATGCTGCCGGGCTGCGGCTCAACAGCAGGCTGCTGCTGCTGCTGAAGCCAGGCTTCGAACTCTTCCTCGGTCTGGACGATGACCCGGAACTTCATGTTGGCGTGCTGGGCGCCGCAGAACTCCGCGCACTGCCCGGAGTACTCCCCGACGGCGTCCGCGGTGAAGTTGATCGTGTTGGTCCGCCCGGGGACGACGTCCTGCTTCCCGGCGAGGCGGGGCACCCAGAAGCTGTGGATGATGTCCTTGCTCTCGAGCTCGAGGTGCACCGGCCGACCGACCGGAACGTGGAGCTCGTCCGCAGTGACGACACCGCTGTCCGGATACTCGAAGGCCCACCACCACTGCTGACCGATCACGCGCACCGTCAGCGCCTCGTCGCCCGGATTGCGCGCGAGATCCGCGATCGTGGTGATGGTGGGCACTGCGATCGCCGCCAGGATCAGGGCCGGCGCCAGGGTCCACGCGATCTCCAGCTTGGTGTTGCCGTGCATCGCGTGCGGAACTGGATCGCCCGGCCGCCGGCGGAATCGAATGATCGCGACGATGATGATGCCCTGAACGATCACAAAGACGACGACGGACATCCAGAAGATCGGCATGAACAGATCCCAGATCTTCCTGGCATTGTCCGCCGCGGGGTCACTCGCCGCCTGCGGTGTGCCGCCGACGCATCCACCAACAAGGACGAGGGCGACTGCAAGCGACGCGAAAAGCGCCCGCCGGGCCGTTCTCCTGAGACCCGTCATGATCCTCCTGCTCCCCCTCCTGGCACACAGCACCCCCTCACGCTCGGGGCAGCGCCTCCGACCAATTGCTTTCTATGCTACCAGGGTCAGCGCGGAGTGTCACTATTTTGTTATGCCGTTCACAAGCTGTGATACGCGGATGTCACGCCTTTGTCACGCCCGTGCTACTCAGAGTAGCATTGCTGGGCTTCAGGACTCGGAATCGCGCAAGAACCGCAGGCGAAACATGCCGTAACGGCGAGGCGGCCCCGCGGGTGCGCGAAGCCTTTCTCGGATCCGGAATATGGACTAAGATACGCCTGAGAGGTTTCCTGGGACTGGATGGAGGTCGCCGCTGGGGCACCGTGGCACCGTCTGGCATCGCCAATGAGGAAGCATTCCCCGCGTGTGGACCGTGGAAGGAGTGAGTCATGTCGACTGACCCGATGGGCACCATAACCGGGTTGCTGACGGAGACGAGGCGATACCCGCCCCCGGAGGATTTCGCCGCTCAGGCGAACATCAACGACCCCGCGGTCTACGAGCGTGCCCGGAAGGACCCAGAGGGATTCTGGGCCGAGGCGGCGGAGATGCTCGACTGGGACCAGCGCTGGGACAAGGTGTTGGACTGGAACCCGCCTTGGGTCAAGTGGTTCGTCGGCGGAAAGCTCAACGCTTCCTATAACTGTGTCGACCGCCACGTCAAGACCTGGCGCCGGAACAAGGCTGCTCTCGTCTGGGAGGGAGAACCCGGCGACGAGCGCATCCTCACCTACCAGGACCTCTACCGCGAAGTGAACCGCGCGGCGCTGATGCTCAAGAACCTGGGTGTGCAGACCGGGGACCGGGTGGCCATCTACCTGCCGATGATCCCCGAGCTGCCGATCATCATGCTGGCTTGTGCCCGCATCGGCGCGCCGCACTCGGTCGTCTTCGGCGGCTTTAGCCCGAGCGCCCTCGCGGATCGGATTAACGACTGCGAGGCCAAGGTGCTGATCACGGCTGACGGCGGCTACCGGCGCGGCGGGATCGTGCCGCTCAAGGACAACGCCGACAAGGCCTTGGAGCAGACGCCTTCGGTCGAGCGCGTGGTGGTGGTCGAGCGCGTTGGGCGTGACAAGCATCCCGTGGAGATGCGGGAGGGCCGCGACATCTGGTGGCACGACGCCATGGCCCAGGTGGAGGGGAACTATTGCCCGCCCGAGTCGCTCGACTCTGAGCACCCGCTCTTCATCCTGTACACCTCGGGCACGACCGGTAAGCCCAAGGGAGTGCTGCATACCACCGGCGGGTACCTGCTCGGTGTGGCGCTCACCACCAAGTGGGTCTTCGACCTCAAGGATGAGGACGTCTACTTCTGCACGGCGGACATCGGCTGGGTCACCGGGCACAGCTACATCCTGTATGGACCGCTGGCCAACGGTGCCACCAGCCTGATGTACGAGGGGGCGCCCGATTGGCCGGATAAGGATCGCTTCTGGGATATCGTCGAGCGCCGTGGCGTGAATATCTTCTATACCGCGCCGACGGCGATCCGGAGCTTCATGCGCTGGGGTCCCGAGTACCCGGCCAAGCACGACCTGTCGTCGTTGCGGCTGCTGGGCACGGTCGGCGAGCCGATCAACCCGGAGGCCTGGGTCTGGTATCGGGAGCACATCGGCGGCGGACGGTGCCCGGTGGTCGACACGTGGTGGCAGACCGAGACCGGTATGATCCTGATCACCCCGCTCCCGGGCCTCACGACGCTGACGCCGGGCTCGGCAACTCGCGGCTTCCCGGGCATCGAGCCGGACATCGTCGACGAGCAGGGCAACTCGGTGCCGGTCGATCAGGGCGGCTATCTCGTTTTGCGGCGGCCCTGGCCGGCCATGTTCCGGACCCTGTGGGGCGACCCCGACCGCTACGTCCAGTCCTACTTCTCGAAATTCGGACCGACGGTCTACGTGTCGGGGGACGGCGCCAAGCGGGACGCCGACGGCGACTTCTGGATCATGGGACGGCTCGACGACGTGCTCAACGTCGCCGGTCACCGGCTGGGGACGATGGAGCTGGAGAGCGCGCTGGTGAGCCATCCGGCAGTGGCCGAAGCGGCCGTCATCGGCGTCAGCCACGACGTGAAGGGTCAGGCGATCGCCGCGTTCGTCACCCCGCGCGCCGGTGTGGAGCCGACCGATGAGCTGGCGCAGGAGCTGCGGCAGCACGTGGCCGAGACGATCGGGCCGATCGCCCGGCCGGACCGGATCTACTTCACGGCCGAGCTGCCGAAGACGCGCAGCGCCAAGATCATGCGGCGGCTGCTGCGCGACATCGCCGAGGGCCGCGTGATCGGTGACACGACGACGCTGACCGATCCCTCGGTCCTGGAGGAGATCAAGCAGCGCTACGCTGCGAGCGAGGCTGCGGGCGAGTAGCGGTCCCAGCCGCTGCCTCCACGGTGCCTCGGAACGGGGCCGGGCGTGCGCACGCCCGGCCCCGTTGTTTCATCCGGCTCGTCGCGTCGGTCTCGTTCGCCGCCGCGCAGGCTGACATGGAGGTGGCTGGCTTTGGTGCGGGCCCGGGCTGGTGGCGCACGGCGTGCGGTCACCGCGGCGGAGGTGGTCGCCATGAGCCAAGACGGACATCAGCCGGGGGTCGACCGGGCGAGCGTGTTCATGCTGCTGTTGTTGTTGGTCGGTCTGGTGGTGGCAGTGGTCATGATCGTGGCCGTAGCCCTCGGCTGGGTGATGCCTTCGTTCTGGGAAGTGGCGCCGTTCGCCCACGCCTTTGTCACTGCGATCATGATTGCGGTCTGGCTGCTCGCGCTCGGCGTGACCGGGCTGCTGGCATGGACGATCACCCGGCGGCGCGTCTGACGCGCCGTCCCGGCGGCGATGAGCCCGCCAGGTGGTTACCGTGCGTGCTGCACCGAATGGTGTCGAGGTAGGGCGGCCGTCCCGAAGACGGTTCGCGGGTAGCAGAACGCCCCGGTGGATATCACCGGGGCGTCGCTGCATGCGGTGCCGAGGGCCGGGATCGAACCGGCGACACCGGCATTTTCAGTGCCGTGCTCTACCGACTGAGCTACCTCGGCGGGCTGTCGCCGGGTCATCCCGCGCAGTTGTGGGCGATAGAGGGCTCGAACCTCTGACATCCACGGTGTAAACGTGGCGCTCTACCAACTGAGCTAATCGCCCGCACCTCGCGGTGTTGGTGCCGAGGAAGGGATTTGAACCCCCACGCCCTAAACGGGCACTAGCCCCTCAAGCTAGCGCGTCTGCCTATTCCGCCACCTCGGCATGGGCCCCTGCCTTGCGGCAAGCGCATGGAATTATAGTCGTCCGTCGGCTGACGTGTCAAGGATACCGGCCCCTGCGGGAGCGCGATGGAGAGCCGGCGCGGGAGGGCACGGAGCCCCCTCCGGCCGGCTCGGCTAGTCGCTACTCGCACTCGGCGATGCACTCGATCTCGACCAGCGCACCCGCGGGCAACTTGGCGACCTGGAAGGTGCTGCGCGCGGGCGGGTTCTCGCTGAAGTAGGTGGCGTAGACGCTGTTGAAGGCGGCGAAGTCGTCCAGGTTGGCCAGGAAGCAGGTCGTCTTGACGACCCGGTCGAGCGACGAGCCCGCCGCGGCCAGGATGGCCTTCAGGTTCTCCAGCACGCGCCGGGTCTGCTCCTCGATCCCCCCTTCGACCAGCTTGCCCGTCGCCGGGTCGAGCGGAATCTGCCCGGCGGTGAAGACCAGGTTGCCGAGGCGGACCGCCTGCGAGTATGGCCCGATCGCCGCCGGTGCCTGATCGGTCGCGATGATCTGCTTGCTCATGTTCCTCCCATCCCCCCGCTCGTCGGCGGGGAACGCCCGGATCACGAGGGCGCCACAGTCCGAACGCCGCCGGTTGGCGTTCCAACCGGCAGTCCGGCGCCCATCGTAACACGCTCTCGAACACCGGACGCCACGGCACGCAGTTGGCTATACTGATCTCCAGCTCGGGCAAACCGGGAAGCGGGAGCGGGTGGTGGCTCCATCGACCTCCGTCGTCATCGTCAACTACAACGGGTGGCCGCTGCTGCGCGGCTGTCTGGCCTCCCTGCGGGAGCAGGAGCGTCCGGCCGACGAGATCATCGTGGTCGACAACGGCTCTGAAGACGAGACGACGCGACTCCTGCCGGTGGAGTTTCCCGAGGTGCGGCTGGTGGAAGCCGGCCGCAACCTTGGCTTCGCGGCGGGGAACAACCTGGGTATCGCCCATGCCCGCGGCGAAGTGGTGGTGCTCCTCAACAACGACACCGTCGCCGAGCCGGGCTTCATCGCACGCATCATTGAGCCGTTGGAGCGCGACCCCGCCGTGGGCGCGGTGGCCGCGACCATGGTCTTCGCCGGTGCGCCCGACATCGTGGCCTCGGCGGGGATCGAGGTCTACCGGGACGGCCTTGCGCTCGACCGCGGCGTCGGCCTGCCCCGGGCGACACTGGCCGCACCTGCGCCCGTCTTCGGGGCCTCCGCGGGGGCGGTTGCCTACCGGCGGGCGGCCCTGGACGATGTGGGATTCTTCCCCGAGCCATTTTTTATGTATCTGGAGGACGTGGACCTCGCCTGGCGCTTGCGCCTGCGCGGCTGGGAGGTGGTCCACGCGCCGGACGCGGTGGTACGGCACTTCTACTCGGCCTCATCGGTCGAGGGATCTCCCTGGAAGCGGCGGCTGCTGGCGCGGAACCGCCTCTGGGTGATCGCCCGCTGTATGCCGACGCGGCTCCTGATGGAGTGGGGATGGGCCGTCCTCCGCTACGAGGCGATGGCAGGAGGCTACGCGCTGGTGCGGCGTGATTGGGCCGCGCTGGACGGACGGTTCCGCGGGATGATGGGCCTGCCTGCCAGGCTGCGGGAACGCCGCGTGATCCAGGCCGCCGCGACGGTGCCGGTCGAGGAGGTCGGCCGTTGGCTCAAGCCGCCGCTTCCGCCCACGGAATTGCTGCGCGTGCGGCGGCTGACCGCGGAGCTGGCGGTCGACGGCGCACGGGCGTGGTCGGGAGAGCGGGCGGTGCCACGGGCGTAGCCCTGCCATGTAGAATAGCCTGGCGACCGCGACCAATCAGCGTCGCGCGAGTGTTCCCGGCCGGGGACGGAATGGCCGGGGCGGGTTCAATCGTCACGGGATGGGAAGGGCCACCAGCCAGGTGATCACCGACAGTACACAGCAGCACGCCGTGGTGGCGCGTGGACATGTCCCGGCCATCCGCTTCGCAACGCCCGTCCTGACCGGAGTAGCGGTCCTAGCTGCCGTGATCGCGCTGGCGGGAATCGCCGTGCTGGCGTACGGTCGCACGCACGGTCCGACCATCTACCGCGGCGTCAGCGCCGCTGGTGTGCCCCTCAGCGACCTCGACCAGGCCGAAGCGGAGGCGCGGATCGAGGCGGCGGTGAAGGCATCGTTGCCGGCCGCGGTGGAGCTTCAGGCCGGTAATAACCGCTGGCAGGTGCCGCTGGCGGACCTCGGCATCGCCGTGGACCCTGGGGCGACGGCCGAGGCGGCCTGGCGCTGGGGGCGCAGCGGCGACCTCTGGGCCGACAGCCGCGCCTGGTTGCGCGGCTTGTTGGGCGGCTACGAGGTGCCGCTGGCGGTGTCGCTCGACGAGCAGGCCGTGTACGGGAAGCTGGAAGCAATCGCACCGGAGGTGACCCGCCCTGCCCGCGATGCTCGCTACGAAGAGGGAAGCGACGGGCGACTGGTGGTCGTGCCGGAGGAGGACGGCGTCGCGATCGACGTCGTGGCGACCGCCAACCAGATTCGGCGCCGGGTGCAGCAGCTCTCGACCGAGCCGGTTCCAGTCGTCACCATTTCGATTTCGCCGAAGGTGGATGCCGACGCGCTCCAGCGCGGACTGGAGCGAGCCGAGGAGCTGATCGCCGAGCCGGTGCTGTTGACGTACCACGGCCGGAGCTGGGTGCTCGACCCGGGGACCCTGCGTGAGATGCTGACCGTGCACACCGACGGGTCGCGGAAGAACCAAGAACTGACCATCGACCGGGAGCGCCTGCGCGCGAGCGTGGCGAGCCTTGCCGACGGGGTGGGGCAGCCTGGTCGGGACGCGACGCCGGTCTGGGACGGCCAACGCTTCGTGGTTCAGTCCGCCGGGACGGGTGAAGCCCTCGATGTCGACGCCACGGTGGACGCGATTCTCGCCGGGCTGGACGACGGCGAGCGTCGGATTGAGCTCCGGACCCGCCAGGTCGCGGCGCCGATCGGCGACGCCCAGGCGGAGGCCGCCGCTGAGCAAGCGACCGCGCTGGTGACCAACGGACTGACCGTGACCTGGCCGGACGGCAGCAAGCACCTCGAGCCCGGAGAGCTGGCTGAGGCGATTCGTTTCACCGCCGTGCACGGCGAGGAGCCCCGGCTGGTGCCCGAGGTCGACATGGATGCGTTGCGGCAGGTGCTGCAGCGCCACGCGGCAGAGGTCGAGATCCCGATGCGCAACGCGGACCTGCGGTATATCAATGGGCAGGTGGTCGTGCGGTCTCCCGAGCAGGCGGGACGGACACTTGACCTCGACGCCTCCGCGGCCAACATCGCCCGCGCGCTGGAGACCGGCCAATCGCAGGCCGAACTGGTGACGCAACCGGTCGAGCCGCAGGTGACGGCGGCGATGGCCGGCACGGTCCAGATCCGGGAGGTTCTTGCCAGCGCCGCGACCTACTATGCGGGAGCGTTGGAGAACCGCCGCCACAACGTCGAACTGGGGGTGGAGCGGGCCAACGGCGCCCTGATCCCGCCGGGCGGCGTCTACTCGTTTGTCGATACGGTCGGGGCGATCGATCTCAACTCGGGGTACAAGGTCGGCTACGGGATCGTCGGGACGAGCAACGGGAGCGTGTCAACGGTGCCGTCGGTCGGCGGCGGGGTGTGCCAGGTGTCGACCACGGTGTTCCAGGCGGCCTTCTGGGCGGGGCTGCCGATCGTCGAGCGCAACTGGCACCTGTACTGGTTGCCCTTCTACGGCCAGCCGCCCAGCGGCCTGACCGGCCTTGATGCGACCGTCGACACCGACTTCGGGCTTGACCTCAAGTTCAAGAACACGACCGACGACTGGATCGCCATCGTCGCCACCGCGGACGGCGAATGGGTCCGCGTCGAGATCTGGGGCACCGATCCGGGCTGGACGGTCCGGGTCGACGACCCGGTGGTGACCAACGTGGTCAAGGCCGACGAGACGATGCAGTACCGGGAGTCGGACCAGCTTCCGGCCGGGACCAGTCTCCAGGTGGAGCGGGCGCAGGACGGCTTCGACGTCAGCATCCACCGGCAGGTGCTGCGCGGCGACGAAGTGATCGACGATCTGACGCTGCGCAGCCAGTATCTCCCGTCGGCGAACGTGACCCTGGTCGGTACGGGCTAGGCCGCGCGGTGCTCCGGTAGCACCGTGGCACCGCTCGCGCGCTGCGTTGACCCGGTGTGGACGCGAGGGGTACGATTCATGCATGTCTCCTATGCGTCCGAGCCCGCACGACTGACGTGCCACAGGCTGCACTGGGAAGGCGCACCCCATTGGCAAGATCGACATCCCCAGATAAGCGACTCATCTCGATCGGCCTCCTGATCGGAGCCGCGGTCGGCGTGTGGGCGGGCAATCGCATGCGCGAGCAGCAGGCCCGGCAGGCGACGCGCGAGATCACCGCGCCAGGCGAGCCACCGCCGCTCATCAACTGGAGCCAGGTGCGGAGCGTCGCCGTCAGCTTGAACCGCGAGTCGAGCCTGGAGGGGGTGGACCGCGAAGGGCTCAATGGCTACTACCGTGAGCTCGTCGAGCGTGCGGTGCCCCTGGTCGCGGCCTACACCGGCGATGAGTTGCCCGGCACCCTGGACCGGGTGTACGCCTTCGACCGGATCGACTGGATCGACGCCAACATCGACGGCTTCCGCGACATGTTCAAGCCGCTGGAGGCGCTCAACCCGTTGGGCGAGCAGCGCGGCCCGCGCACGATCAGCCTGCTCTGGGGCGGCCTGAACCAGACAGTGTTGAGCGCGGAGATCGGGTTCCTCCTCGGCTACCTCGCGCGGCGCGTCCTGGGACAGTACGACCTGGCGCTCCTCGGGCGGGAGCCGCTGACCGGCGGCAAGCTGTACTTCGTGCAACCGAACATCACCTCGGTCGAGCGCGCGCTGCGTCTTCCCGATGAAGACTTCCGGCTCTGGCTGACGCTGCACGAGGTCACGCATGCCTTCGAATTCGAGTCACACCCCTGGCTGCGGCAGCACATGAACGGCATGATCGAGCGCTACTTCGAATTCCTGGGCCAGGACATCGAGCATCTCAAGCGCGGCATTGACGGCCTGCGCGCCTTCTGGGATCGGGCACGCAGCCGCGAAGGCACCAACGGGAGCTGGATCGAGCTGGTCATGACGCCCGAGCAGCGCGCGCTCTTCAACCAGATGCAGGCGACCATGTCGGTCGTCGAGGGCTACAGCAACCACGTCATGAACGCCGTGGGCAAGGATCTGATCCCGAGCTACGAGGTGATCGCGCGGCGCTTCGAGCGGCGCCAGCACCAGCGGACGCCCGCCGAGCACCTGTTCGCCCGCCTGACCGGTCTGGACATAAAGATGGAGCAGTACCGGCAAGGTGAAGCGTTCGTCAACCACGTCGTTCGGGAGCGCGGGCACGACTTCGCGCGGCGGCTCTGGGAGGGGCCGTGGATGCTGCCGACGATGGACGAGATCCGCAATCCGGACCAGTGGATCGAGCGGGTCTCGACGGCGCAGCACCCGGCGCCGCTCTAGGCGTGCGAACACGGCCGGAGACGGGGGCAGCCATGGAGAAGCCGGACATCACCTCGGCCGAGCGCCTGCTGCGGCAGGATGAATACACCCTTGAGGAGCTCGCCGCGCTGCTGGAGCTGCGGCCCTACGTGCTGGAGAGCGCGATCTATGGCGGTGAGCTCAAGGCTCGCATGGTCGGCACCGACATCGTGAGCATTCGCCGCGCGGACGTCCTCGACTGGTTGCGTGCCCGCGAGGGGTAGGGGCGCAGGCACGCCACAGCACAGCGCCGCGAGGGTCCAATCGGGGGACGGCGATGACACTGGACCTCAGTCGCATCGCGGATCAACTCAACCGCATGGTCGCCACCCAGCGTGGCGACGGGTTGGAGGGCCTGACGGAGCTGCGCGAGGCCTACGCCGCGGTCGACACCGCCGACCTCCGCGGGCGGCTCGCCGAGGCGAAGACGTCCTGGCTGCTGGCCCGGACCGACGGGGACTTTCGCGCGCACATCCCAGCGCCCACAATCGACGGTGATTTCGCCGTGGTGGCGAGCGACGGGTCATTCATCCTCCCCGACCGGCACAGCCCAGCCCGCTTCTATCTGATCAACATCGGCAAGGTGCTCCTCCGCTACGGCGACGAACCGCGCGCCGAGTTCGCCACCGAGCCGCACCTCTACTACCAGGAGGAGGAACTGTACGTGCCGCATACCGTGCGGCGCATCCCGGTGAACGGGACGGTGTTGGGGCTGAAGCGGGCCACCGAAGAGCTGCGGGCGGTGGCCGAGCAGGCGACGGACCTGCCATGCCCGGCGCTCGCGCTCCAGGACGGGACGCTCATCCTCTGGGCGCTGGAGAGCCAGCCCGACTTCGTGGTGGAGTGGGTGCTGGATCCCTTCCTGGAGACGCTGGCGCGCCTGCGCGATGCCGGGGTGCCGGTCGCTGCCTACATCAGCGCCCCCGGCTCGACCGATGTGGTGAACACGCTGCGTGTGTCGATCTGTGACTACCCGGAGCGGGGGCTGCCGGTCAACTGCGACCACTGCCGGTCGCAGATCCCGCACGGCCGGGTGCCGGCCTGCGACCGGTTGCCCGACGTGACCGACCGTTTCCTGTTCGAGCAGGCGGCGGGGCTGGCGCCGGGTGAGCGGACGCAGGTCTTCGCCAGCACCTCCAAGATCCTGGAGCAGTACGGGCCGGACTTCCACATCCACTTCTTCTACCTGCACACCGGCACCGAGATCGCGCGCGTCGAGATCCCGCGCTGGGTGGCCGAGGATGTCGACTTGCTCGACCGGACGCACGCGATCCTCGTCGATCAGTGCCAGCGTGGCCGGGGATACCCTCCGGCGTTGCAGGAGGCTCACGAGCTGGCCGTCATCCGCGCCGAGGAGCGCCGGGCGGTGGAGGTGCTGATCGAGCAGGCACTGGCGGAACATGGGATCGTCGCGCTGAGCACCGGGAAGGACGGGAGTAAGCGTGGTCGGTTCGTCTAACGGATCGGCACCGCAGCGGCTCGGGGAGGTGATCGAGACCAGCACGGTGCGGCTGTGGGTGGAGAGCGACCGGCTGCACGACTTGCCGCCGCTCGGGTCGGTTGTGCGCGTGGCCAATGGCGTGGGCGACACGATCTACGCGGTCGTGTCGTTCGGGCAGACGGCCGGCATCGACGAGACCCGGCGGGCCATTCGTCGCGGCTCGGACCAGATCCGCGACGACGAGGTCTACCGCCGCCACCCCGAGTTGACGCAGATCCTGCGCACGACGTTTGAGGCGCTGCCCGTTGCCTATCGCCGCGGCGGCGCGATCCGGCGGATGCTCCCGCCGCTCCCCCCGCCGCTCCACTACTCGGTTGAAGCGGTCGAGGGCGACGACCTGCGAGACCTGACCGGCGATCCGCGCTACCTGTCGCTGCTGGTAGCGGCCGACGCGGCCGTACCGACCGACCACCTTGTGGCGGCGCACCTACGGCAGGTGTACGAGGCGCGCGGTGACGACCGCCCGTGGCTCGAAATGGCTGCACGCGAGATCGCGCGCCTTCTGAAGAACGATTACGACCGTGTACTCCCCCTCCTGGAGGCGATCGATCCGGACGGGTAGGGACCGGGTCTGGGATTAGTGGACATTGCCGAATTTTTCCGGCATGCTCTCCGCCTCGTTTCGTGCCTTCCTCAGCCGATTCGGGCGAATGTCGAACGGATCCGCGATAGGTAGCGAGAAGGTTCTCACGCCGCGATCTGTGCCCGGGGCTAAAGCCGCCGGGCTCACAACGGAAGCCGGCTGAAGCCGGCTGAGGACGGTCGTCCGACCGAGTGGTGAGGAGGACCAGCCGCTCGGGGCGTGCCCAGGGCCAATAGGGTGTGACCAGGTATGTAAGCGTACGTGCTCTGCACGTGCCCGGGGCTCAAGCCGCCGGGTCCAGGCCGGGTGGCGGGATCCATCCTGCCAAGGCGCCAGCCCTGCGTCGCCCCAGCCGGCTTCAGCCGGCTTTCCTTGTCAGCCCGGGGCTCAAGCCCCGGGCACGCGCCGAGTGGCGGGATCCTTCGCACCACCCATCTCCGGACACGCGTCACCCTCCGGCGCCATACCAACGCTGCGGTCCTTTTCCCGGGCACCTGCCGACGAGGCTACTCCCCGCCCCCACTGGGGGGCGGGGAGTAACGTGCATGGCTGGTACCGGTTCAGGTAGTACGGCGCGTCAGTGGCGGAAGTGGCGGATGCCGGTAAAGACCATGGCGATGCCGGCACGATCGGCAGCGGCGATGACCTCCGCGTCGCGCACCGAGCCACCCGGCTGGGCGATCGCGGTCACCCCGGCTTCGGCGGCGGCCTCCACGCCGTCCGGGAAGGGGAAGAAGGCGTCGCTGGCAAGGACGCTGCCGCGCGCTCTGGCTCCCGCGCGCTCCACCGCGATGCGCACCGCATCCACGCGGTTCGGCTGCCCGCCGCCAATCCCGACGGTCGCGGTGCCGATGGCCAGCACGATGGCGTTGGACTTGACGTGCCGCACCGCGCGCCAGGCAAAGGCGAGGCTCTTCAGCTCGCTCTCGGTCGGGGCGCGCCGGGTGACGGTCTTCCACGATGCCGGGTCGGGCTCGGCCCGGTCGAGCGTCTGCACCAGCATCGCACCGTCGAGCACCCGCACCTCCAGCGGATCCTCCATCCCGGTGTCGGGCACTTCGACGACGCGCAGGTTCTTCTTGCGGCGAAGCTCCTCCAGCGCGTCTGGGCTGAAGGCGGGCGCGAGGACGACCTCGAAGAAATGGTCCGTGATGAGGCTGGCGGTGTGCGCATCGACCGGGCGGTTGAGGGCCACGACGCCGCCGAAGGCGGAGACCGGGTCGCTGGCGTGGGCCGTTAGGAAGGCCTGGGAGAGGTCCTCGTGGGTGGCAAGGCCGCAGGGAAGGTTGTGCTTGATGATGCTGACGGCCGGTCCGGGGAAGTCCGCGGCAGCGGTCCAGGCGGCGACCGCATCGAGGTAATTGTTGTACGACATCTCCTTGCCGCTTAGGACCCGCCAGGCGGCGACTCCGCGCGTTCCGCGCGGGTTCAACAGGCGGTAGATCGCCGCTTCCTGGTGCGGGTTTTCGCCGTAGCGTAGGGTAGCCATTCGCTCCCCGGCCAGCGGTAGATGGTCGGGGAAGCCGCCGGCTGGGCGGAGGTAGGCGGCGATCACACTGTCGTAGGCGGCCACGTGCGCGAACGCCTTGGCGGCCAGGTTCCGGCGCATGTCGAGCGGCACGCCGTCGAGCCCGCCCGCGGCGAGCGCGTCCAGCACCGGCTCGTAGTCGCTTGGGTCGACCAGCACGAGCACTGCCGGGAAGTTCTTGGCCGCGGCGCGGATCATCGTCGGCCCGCCGATGTCGATGTGCTCCAGCGCGTCGTCGAGCGTCACCCCGGGCCGGGATACCACCTCGCCGAACGGATAGAGGTTTGCGACCACTAAGTCGATCGTGCCGATGCCGTAGCTGGCCAGCTCGGCCATCTGGTCTGGGCGGTCGCGTCGCGCCAGGAGCCCGCCGTGGATGGCCGGGTGGAGGGTCTTGACCCGGCCGCCGAGCATTTCCGGGCTCCCCGTCACGTCGCTCACCGCGCGGACCGGGATGCCGGCGTCGGCGATGGCCCGCAGGGTGCCGCCGGTTGAGATCAGCTCGAAGCCGATCTCGTGCAGGCGGCGCGCGATGTCAACGATCCCCGTCTTGTCCCACACGCTCAACAGGGCGCGCATTGGTGGGCAAACTCCTTCCGTCGCCGGTCAGGCGGTCGGCCGCACATCCGGCTCGCCGGTCCGGATCTCGGGCATGAACACGATGTCGCGTTGGAACACATCGCGGAACAGGCCACTGCGGGCGTGCGCTCGCTCCACCTCCATCATCGGGTATTCGCGGGCGCGGACGTAGACCGTGACCATGGTCCGACTGACCACGCACCGGATTGCCTGGACCACCTGGAGATGCGAGGCGTCGAGCGCCTCGGCGATGCGCAGGAGCGCCGCCATCTGGGTCACCATGGGTCGCAGGCTGCGCGGCAGGCTCCGGTAGCCGGTGTGCTCCAGCGACGGGGAGGCGCCCCGATGGTAGCGGGCGATGTTGGCGATCGCCAGTCGCTCTTCGGGGGTGAACTCGCGCGCCACGCTGTCGCGGATCACCTCGTAGCTGAGGCGGTGGTGGTCCGCAAGCCGGATCCGCTGGCCGACGTCGTGCCACAGCGCGGCGGCGGCGAGGAGATCTCTCCCCTCGGCGGGCAGGTTGAGCGGCTCACGGAGTTGGTCGAACAGGCTCAGGGCCAGCACGGCGACGTGCCGGCTGTGCTCCGGGTCGGGCGTCTCCAGCGTGGCGGCCGCTTCAGCCCGCCGCAAGGCGGGATCGTGTTCAGGTGACTGCTGATGTTCTTCAAACGCGCTCATGCGCGGCGCTGTCTCCCCTCGTCCGACACGGGTCGGCACTCGCTGGCACGATCATGCCAGGAATCGTCCCGCGCGACCAGGGCAGAGCAGACTAGAGCCCGCTCCGCCCCCAGGCTGTCGGGGAGGAGCGGGCTCGTCATCGCGGTTGCCTGCGCCTAGCCGATCCCGTACTGATCCCGGACGAAGGGGAGCAGGCCGCGCTTCTCCAGCCGGTCGAGCGGCGCGCGGAAGGTGACCTGCACCACACCCGGGTGCCGGCCGATCTCGATCGCCCCGGTGATGGTCGCGCGGTTCTTGACCTCGGGAACCGTCATCTCAAGGAGGTCGGCCGCGCGCTGCAGGCCGTTGTCGGTCGCGCTGTTCAGGTCCGGCCCGGTGCCGATGACCGAGATCGGTGCCGACTCCTCAATTGCCGGGATGCCCCACGCGCGGGCGACCGCCTCGGCGCGAGCGCGCTCCTCGGCGGTCAGCGGCTTGGCCAGGAAGGGCAGGTCTTCGGCGACCGGCAGCAGGATCGGCCCGTCGATGTTCAGGCCCTTGATGACGTGCACCTGGAGCGTCACGACGCCCGACACGTCGCAGGTGTGCCCGGCGATCTCGCCGTCGCCCTGGAGTGCGTGCATGTCACCCATGTAGACGCCACCGCCCGGTACCTTGACGGGGCAGATCAGGATCGCTCCGGCGCGCACGGCGTCCACGTCGAGGTGGCCGTCGGTGCGGTGCGCGAGCTGGTCGACAGTGATGCCGTACTCATGGGGTGCACCGACGAGGAAGGAGCCGAAGTCGCCCGCGTTGTGGGAGTCGGGCATGTCGATCGCCGGCGTGGTGCCGAGCTGGCCCATGAAGGGGCGCATGCGGGCCACCACCCCAACGAGGTCGTGCGGCGCGAAGGTGAGGATCGGGTTCTGGATCGACTTCTCCGGCAGCGCGGCGTAGCGCTTGGCGTCGCGCGCGATTGACTCGGCCGCCTGCTGGTGCAGGGTGACCCCGACTTGATGATTCTCGTCGAAGGCGATGGTGTAGCCGTTGGTGAAGGTGAAGGGGGTGGCGTCGGCGCCGCAGTTGGCGCACCGGACGGCCGTGGGGCCAATGCCCTCGATGCGGGTCTCGGGGTAGAGCGTGCCGCACTCGGGGCAGCGCCCGGCGACGTACGGGTCGCCGAGGAAGCGCCCAGTCATGACCTGATCGTTGCCGGAGGCCGTCGCGATCGACGTGACCACGATGTCCTTAATCCGGATCGCGATCGCGTCGCCGACCTCGGCGCCCTCGACGGCGACGGGCTGGGTTACCTCGTGGCCGCCGCGGATGGCCGGGGTGATCATCGGCCCCCAGCAGCCGGGTGCGGTGTTGGCGACGATGTGGCCACCGTCCCGAACCGGGCCGAGCATCGGTCCGGTCGGGCTGAGGATGCCGTTGGTGAAGGTATCGACGAAGACGGTCTCGTGTCCTGCCTGGACCTTGATGGCCATGACGCGCCCTCCCTTGCGGAATGCGTCTCGGCTCAGCGACCTGCCGAGCCACCCGACACCGGCTTGAGGAATGCTATCTCATCGTCGGGCGCCAGCGGATGGTCGCCGGCGACGGAGGTGCCCCGGACGACCGGCAGGGACGAGCCGAGCGCTGCCTCCAGCGCAGGGTAGCGCTCGCGGAGGTGGCTCAGCAGATCATGCACGGTGGCACCCGGTTCCAGCGTGACGGTGAGCCGTGGAACCCCGGCGAGTTGGGAGAGACCGGGCCCCAGCCGGACGTATACCTCCATGCGCGCCGCTCCTCCGTGCTGTCGACTCGGCGATGGCGTCGCACGCCCCTCGGTGAACCGTGTGGTTACAGGTCAGTATAACCGGGCCGCGCTGGTGCTGCACCAGTCGGCAAGTCCCGGGCGGTGGCTCGGTGTGCGGTCGCTAGAGCTTGTTGACGACAAGCTTGGAAATGGCGCGCAGGGTCTCGAAGACGCCCTTGCCGGTTACAGCGACCGCCTCGAAGCGGGGAGCCTTGATCGTGTTCAGGTAGCGGTCGAGTACGGGCGTGGGGAGGGCATCGGGCAGGTCGGTCTTGTTGTATTGCATCACCAGCGGGAAATCGAGGAAGCGTTTGCCCTGCGCGGTGATGTTCTGAGCCAGCTCCCGCAGGCTTTGCAGGTTGTCGGCCAGGCGGTCTCGCTGGGCGTCGGCGACGAAGACGACGCCGTCGGTCCCGTTGAGCACCGCCACGCGGGTGCGCTCGTAGAGCACCTGCCCCGGCACGGTATAGAGGTGGAAGCGGATGGTGAATCCGTGCACCTTGCCCAGATCGAGCGGGAGGAAGTCGAAGAACAGGGTCCGCTCCGTCTCCGTCTCGATGGAGAGGAGTTCCCCCTTGGTGTGGCTGGGGATCCGCGAGTGGATGTACTGCAGGTTAGTCGTCTTGCCCGAGAGGCCCGGGCCGTAGTAGACGATCTTGCCGTGGATTTCGCGGGCCGCGACGTTGATCAGCGCCATCTCGGTGTCCGCTTCCTCGCCGTTACTTGCTCGAAGGGTCTTTCGTCCCGCTCGAGTCATCCTTGAACAGCAGGTCGATGGTATCGGTGGTCGCCTTGCGCACTTGCGCGAGGCGCGGTGTCTGTTGGGCCTGCATGCTGCGCTCCCGCACGAGATCCAGGATGCCGGAGAGCACGGTCGTGGCCCGCTTGGCGAGCACCTTGACCAGCCCGAGGTGGGCCTGGTGATCGAAGATGACGACGAGCAGCCAGTCGTCCTGAACCGTCTCGGTGAAGATCTTCTCCCGGAGCCCCTCCTGGAGCAGGGTCCGGAAGCCGTCTTCATTGAGCAGCCGGGCCATCTCCCGGGTGGACGCGTAGGTCGCGGCAAGCAGCGCGCCCAGATGCTGCATCTCCGGCCTGATGCTGTCGCTCTCCCAGGCGAGGATCTGCCCGGCGCGGTCCAGCACCATGCTGTAGCTGGCTCCGGAGTCCGCGATGAGCCGCTGCAGGCACGCTGTGATCTGCGCCGTGTCCTCTTCGGTAACGACCAGGTTGCTCAGTGCCCGGTCAAACGGAATCATCAAGGCCTCCCGCTCGCGTCGGGTGCCGGGGCGCGTCAAGCGCCGCCGGCATCGGCCAGTCCCACGTAGCGCGCTCTGGCCGGTTGCCCCTGTGGGGCCGCCCGGACCTCCCCGATGATGTGTGCGCCTTCGAGCTGGGCGGCGAGCTGCTGTGCGTCCGCGGGCGCAGCGATTAACACGAATCCCACGCCCATGTTGAACACACGGTACATCTCGGCGGAGTCGATGCCGCCCGCCTGTTGCAGGCCGCGGAACAGTGCCGGCGGCTCCCAGGTGCGGACGTCGATCACGGCCTCCAGCCCCTCCGGGATCACCCGCCCGATGTTCCCCGCGAGCCCTCCGCCGGTGATGTGGGCCATGCCGCGGAGCACCCCCGTTTCGAGCAGCGGCTCGACGACCGGCAGGTACGATCGGTGCGGCTCCAGCAGGAGCGCCCCAAGCGGCCGGTCGGCCCACGCGGGCGTGCTTGCCAGTCGCTCGCGGGCGGCCGGGTCTTTGGGATCGAGCGCGAACGCCGCTCGTGCCAGGCTGTACCCGTTGGTGTGCAGGCCGGAACTGGGCAGGCCGACGAGCAGGTCGCCGGCACGGATCGTGGCCCCGTCGACGATGCGGTCGCGGTGCACGGTTCCCACGATAAAGCCGGCCAGGTCGTAGGTTCCGGGCTGGTAGATGCCCGGGAGCTGGGCCGTCTCACCGCCAATCAGGGCACAACCGGCGTCCCGGCAAGCCTCGGTCATCCCGCGCACCAGCGCCTCGATCAGGCCCTCGGGGAACCGCTCTGCGGCGATGTAGTCGAGGAAGAAGAGCGGCCGGGCGCCGCAGGCCAGGATGTCGTTGACGCAGTGGTTGACCAGGTCGACGCCGATCGACTCGTGCTGGCCGGCGATCTCGGCGACGAGGATCTTGGTGCCGACGCTGTCGGCGCTCGACACCAGGACGAAGGGGTTGTCCGGCCCTGGCGCCTGAAAGAAGGCGCCGAAGTGACCGACGCCTCGCAACACCTGCGGTCCGTGCGTGGCGGAGACCAGTCTGGCGATCTGCCCCTTCGCGGCGTCGGCGGCGTCGATATCGACACCCGCGTCCCGATAGCTGGCCTTGCCACCGTGGGCTGGCTTTTCCGTGCTCACCGAGGCTCCCGTGGTGCGCCCGCCCCCGCTCAGATCGCGGCGACGGCGCTGGAAATCTGATCGACGAAGCGCCGGATGATGAGGCGCATTCGGCCGAGGTTGAAGTCACCGCGGGCCACGGTCACCAGGAGCAGGTCGTCATCGAGCGGCGTGAGGATGACGACGCTCTCGCCGTACTCCAGGATTGCCTGCCGCGCCGATCCTTCCTCCAGTTCCTGCCCCAGGGCGTCCATCATCAGCAGGCCGCTCACGGCCATCGCCGAGAGCGACTCCACATCGACCCCGGGATCGGCAGCGGCCTCGACCACGAGGCCGTCCGCGCCGACAACTGACACCATCAGCAGCCCGCTGGCATCTCGTAGAGCTTGCAGTGCTTGCCCAAGCGACCCCGTCATTTCGGCTCCTTGTCGCTGACGACCTCGTAACTTGCGCCTCGATTATAGCGACGGGGTAGGGCTTCCTCTAGGTACCGACTTGTCCTGAAGGAATGATTCGAACCTAAGTACTAGCGACGCCCACCGGTATCGAGGCGACGCGGGTCATTTCCGCGCCGCCCCGGTACCTCCTCGGCCAGCGGTGAGTATGGCACAGCAGGAGTCAGCGCGTCCCGGCCGTCTCCCGGTATGGCTCGAACCGTGGCAGCAGGTCGACGGGTAGGTGCCCGGCGAGCAATGTGCCGTGCTCGCCGAAGCGCTCGCTGTCGACCTTCCCGGCCCGGTGGAAGAGGTCCACCAGCCCGGCCTCGCTGTAGGGCACGACCACGCGGACCGGCACCAGCCGCTGCTGCTGGGTGAGGATGTCCTCGACCCGCTGGAGCAGCAGGTCCACCCCAGCCCCCGTCGCCGCTGAGATCGGCACGTAGGTCGGCGGGAGGTTGAGGTCCGCCGCGATCCGATCGGGGGTGAGGCCGTCACCCAGCCGGTCGATCTTGTTGAGCGCGGTCACTATCGGTCGGCAGTCCGCGCCCAGGTCCTCCAGCACCGTCCGGACGGTTTCCGCCTGCTCTGCCGCCTTCGGGTGCGTCACGTCCATCACGTGGACGATGACGCTCGCCTCCAGGATCTCCTCGAGCGTGGCCCGGAACGCAGCGACCAGGAAGGTGGGCAGGTTATGGATGAAGCCCACCGTATCGGTCATCAGCACCGTCCGCCCGCTTGGGAGCGTCACCCGTCGCGTGGTCGGGTCGAGCGTGGCGAAGAGCTTATCCTCGGCCAAGACACCCGCGTCGGTCAGCCGGTTGAGCAGCGTGGACTTCCCGGCATTGGTGTAGCCCACGAGGGCGATGACGGGGATGTTCTGACGCCGGCGCCGATTCCGGTAGAGCTCGCGGTGGCGATGGACCTCCTGCAACTGGTCCTTGATCAGCGCGATCCGGCGGCGTGCCTGCCGGCGGTCCACCTCCAACTGCGTCTCACCGGGACCACGCAGACCGACGCCACCGACCGCCTGCCGCGACAGGTGCGTCCACATGCGGGTCAGTCGGGGCAGTCGATACTCGAGCTGGGCCAGTTCGACCTGCAAGCGCCCCTCGTGTGTCTGCGCCCGGCGGGCGAAGATGTCGAGGATGAGCGCGGTGCGGTCGATCACCTTGGCGTCGAGTGCATCTTCCAGGTGCCGGAGCTGACCGGGGGAGAGTTCGTCGTTGACGAGCACGACGTCGTAGTGCAGGGTCTCCTTGAGCGCGCGGATCTCCTCCAGCTTCCCGGCGCCGACGTAGTGTGTCATGTTGGGCTTGGGGAGGCGCTGGGTTGCGGAACCCACAACGACGAGGCCGTCGGTCTCGGCCAGGTGGGCCAGTTCGGTCAGCGAAGATTCCAGATCCCACCCATCGTTGCGCCAGTCGACGGCGACCAGCAACGCGCGCTCGGCGGTGGGGTTGGTTTGTAGTCTCCGTCCGATAGTCTCGCCTTCCTTCCGAATCGTCGGGGTTGCGTCTGCATCTAACGGTGGAGCATCAGGTTGCTCAGTGCGACCAAAGTATACCATCGGTGGTCGCACTGGCTGAACCGGATCAGCGGTGGACAAGCCGCTTACGCGCTCGGGCACGGTCGAGGAGACGGGTCACGGCGAGGCGCCGGTCGATCGCGCCCACGACCTCGCCGCCGTGGGTGACGAGCACCACCCCGGCGTCGACCTCGAACAGCCAGTCGAGGACATCGCGGACGCTGGTGTCGTCCTCCAGCCGCGGCAGGCCGGCCAGGGGGATCATTGCCTCGGACACGGTCCGGTGCGGCCACTCCGCGCGCCGGAAGCGGCGGAGCCGGTCGAGCGGCAGGATCCCCACGGTCTGACCGCCTTCTTCGACGAGCGCAGGCCCGCTCGGCTCCTGTGCCAGGAGAACATCGAGCGCGGCATCGATCGACTGCCCTGCGTCGACGCGCGGGTTGATCCCGGCCACGATCTCCCCGGCCGAAATCTCGGCGCCCGCGACGACAAAGAACGTGCGCGCCATCTCCTCGCGGGCGGCCCGGCTCATGGCCCAGCCGACCAGGATCAACCACAAGCCCCAGACCGCGAGGTCACGCCCGCTGCTGAGGAGCGCCAGACCTCCGGCGAAGGCCATAAAGGCGATCAACTGCCCGTAGACGACGGCGGCGCGGGTGCCGATGGTGTAGTCGTCGTGCAGGTACCACACCAGGGCACGGAAGACCTGACCTCCATCGAGGGGATACCCGGGGAGGAGGTTGATCCCGGCCAGCGCGACGTTGACAACGGCCAGGTAGCCGACATCGCGCCGTAGGAGCACGGGCTCCGCCGGGAGCACCCACCAGAGCAGCGCGAGCATCAGGCCCAGCGACAGCGAGGTCAGCGGCCCGGCCAGGGCCACGAGGGTGTTCTGGCGGGGAGTCCCCGGATCGTTGAACCCGGCCCGTGCTCCGCCGAAGGGGTAGAGCGCCAGGCGGCCGGGATCATGGCCCAGCCGGCGTGCCACCGCCGCGTGCCCGAGCTCGTGGAGCAGGAGCGAGCCCAAGGCGCCGGCAACCAGCAGGGTTCCGGCGATGTACCAGTGCGGTACGCCGATGGACGAGTCTTCAGACGGTCTGAGGGCGGTCAGGGTGAAGCCTGCCGCGGCCAGCGTGGCGAACAGCCACCCTAACGGGATGGCGAGCGAGGAGCCGAGGAGGCGGACGGCGAGGGCGAGTCGGGGATGCATTCCCGCTCCCTCCTGGCCAGCGATCGACGGCGCGCGGGACGGCGGTCACCCCGGCTCGGGCGGCGTGGAGTGCCGATCAGAGCCGATGGTAGTCTTCGAGGTTGAGCACGAACACGGTGGCAGCAGAGGTCTGAACCTCGGTGCCCTCACCCTGCTGGGCGCGAGCCCTGGCCTCGTGCCGGATCACGTCGAGCACCTGATCGACCTGATGATCCTGCACGCCGATCATGATGGTGGTGTTGCCACGCCGCAGGAAGCCGCCGGTACTGGCGAGGCGGGTCGCACGGAAGTCGGTTTCCAGGAGGGCGTCGATGACCGCATCGGCGTCCTCGTTTTGAACGACGGCAATGATCAGCTTCATGCGTTCCTCTCCCCGCTCCGACGGCCCGTCGCGCTCCGCGATTATAGGCTCACACGAGAAGGGGCGTCAATGGAGGCGGTCCTGGTGCAGCCCTTGCGGCGGTTGCCAGCGGGTTCCTGTCCGCATGAGCGGCACGTCCGATCTGCACGTCCCCGTGCCTCCGGCGGCTGATCCATTGTTGCAGTGACAGTAGCTATGCAACAATGAGCAGGTAGCGCACCAGAACCCAGCAGGACCTGGGTGCAGCCTTCTAACCGACTCGATGCTGAGCCGCAGTTCAACACGCGGTGCGGCCGCTTGAGCACGGGGGCACGGGCGATGAGCACACTGTCCATATCCGTCGGAGGGATATCTGGGGCCGACGTGACGGTATCCATCTGCTCCCGGATGAGCACGCGGCGGCGCCCGACGTTGAGTGCACCGGAGCCCGCATCCGGTAAGGTGGAGGAAGAGGACGAATGGCAAACATGCGCTACTCCGTCACCCAGGCGGCGGTACGCTCCCTGTTCACCTGGATTGAGTCGGGAGACATCGCGATCCCTGAGATCCAGCGGCCCTTTGTCTGGGACGCAGTTAAGGTGCGAAACCTGCTGGACTCGCTGTTCCAGGGCTATCCCGTAGGCTACCTCATCACCTGGCGCAATCCGGATGTGAAGCTCAAGGACGGAACCGTATCCGCTGGGAGGCGCATCCTCATCGACGGTCAGCAGCGAGTGACGGCGCTCATGGCGGCGCTGCTTGGGCGCGAGGTGATCGACAAGAACTACCAGCGCGTACGCCTTCGCATCGCGTTCCACCCGGGACGCCGGCAGTTTGAGGTTAGTAACCCTGCTATTCAGAAGAATGCTGCCTGGATCCCTGACATCGCCGTCGTGTTTGACCCGCAGACGAGCTTGTTCGACCTCGTCAACACCTATTGTGACCGGAATCCGGGCACCAGCCGTGACGAGGTGTTCCGCAGCATCGAGGCGCTGCTCGGGATCACGGCCAACCAGATCGGCCTGATTGAACTCGATCACGACCTCGACATCGAAACTGTCACCGAGATCTTTATCCGCGTGAACTCAGAAGGCGTCCCGCTTAGCCAGGCCGACTTCGCGATGTCGAAGATCGCTGTCAATGAAACATACGGCGGGAACATGCTGCGCAAGGCGATTGACTACTTCTGCCACCTGGCTGTTGCGCCCGAGTTCTTCGACACGGTTCAGGCCGACCGCGAGTTCGCCCGGAGCGAGTTCTTCCCGCACCTGAGTTGGCTGCGACAGGAGAATGATGATCTGTACGATCCGTCCTATACGGACATGCTTCGGGTCGCATTTACCTCCGAGTTCCGACGCGGCCGCCTGGAAGAGCTCGTGGCGCTGCTCTCCGGGCGAAACTTTGAGACGCGCCAGTACGAGGAGGCCATCGTCGAGGAGTCGTTCGCCAAACTGAAGAAAGGGATCTTGCGCTTCATGAACGAAACGCACTTTAAGCGTTTCCTCATGATCATCCGCTCGGCGGGGTTCGTCGACTCCTCGATGGTTAGTTCGCAGAATACGCTCAATTTTGCCTATATCCTCTACCTCACGCTCCGCGATGCGAGGATCCCAGATGCGGATATTGAGAGGTACGTGCGCCGTTGGTTCATCATGTCTATCCTGACCGGCCGATACTCTGCAGCACCTGAGACCGCCATCGACTACGATATTCGCCAGATCCAAGAGCAGGGTATTGCCACCTACGCGGAGAACGTCATCCACGCGGAGCTGTCCGACACCTTTTGGGAGTCGCTTCTGCCGCAGTTGATGACGACCTCGGTCGCGTCGAGCCCCTACTTCCGTGTGTTCCAGGCGGCGCAAGTCAAGATGAACGATCGGGGATTCCTCTCCCAGGACATCAGCGTCCGCGACCTGATCGAGGTCAAGTCGGACCTGCACCACATCTTCCCGCGCCATTTCCTGAAGAGTCACGGAATGTCCCGTGGGCAGTACAACCAGATCGCCAACTACGCGGTCACCCAAAGCGAGATCAATATCGCCATCGGCAGCAAGGAGCCGCGTGTCTACTTCCGCGAGCTGCGAGAGCAGTGTCAGGGCGGGCCGAGACGCTACGGGAACATCACTGACCCTGACGTGCTCCGCGAAAACCTCCGGATGCACTGCATTCCTGAGGGAGTGGAGGATATGACGGTGGAGGACTACCCCGCATTCCTGTCGGAGCGCCGCAAGCTGATGGCTCGGAAGATTCGGTCGTACTTCGAGAGTCTGTGAATCAGCGCGCGGCCGCCTGCTCCGGTGACTAGGTGGTCGAGGCGGCCCCGACTTCACTTCACCCCCGCTGCGAGTCGAGGTAGCTCTGGAGGATGAGAGCGGCGGCGACGGCGTCGACGTGTTGCTTACGGCGGGCGCGGCGGTGGCCGGCTTCGATGAGGCTCTGATCCGCCATGAAGGTGGTCAGGCGTTCGTCCCAGAAGACGATGGGGAGGTCGATACGGTCCCTCAGTTGCTGGGCGAAGGCACGGGTTGCGGCGGCCTGGGGGCCCTCCCGGCCGGACATGCCGATCGGGAGGCCGATGACGATGCGTTCCGGGTCGTAGCGCTCGATCAACGCGACGAGGCGGTCCATGCCGTCACGTTTCATGTCGACCGACTCGACCGGGCTGGCGACCAACCAAAGCTCGTCACTGACGGCGACGCCGACGCGACGCTCCCCAACGTCGAGCGCGACCAGTCTACGACCCGGTTTCGAGTTGCTCGCCACTGGTGACTTCCACTCGGATGCGCGACGGAATCTGCGGCATACGCCGTGGCAGCCAGTCGGGGCCCTGCTCGATGTGATACTGGGCCACGCCGGGCATGGCGTCCAGGGTCTGCTCGGCTTCCTCGATGCTCTTGCCGGTGACCTGGTCGATCAGCCCCTGCTGCTGCTCAGCAGTGATCACGGTGCGTACCACCGCTTCGGCGTGGACGCGGAAGGCCGTCTGCTCCTCGTTGAGCGGGGTAGGGTCGCTCACCGTCACCGTCGGGCCGAGCAAGATCACCCCGTTGCCCGCCTGGGCTGCGAGGCGGCGGCCGACTTCATCGCGGGCCTGGGCGTCGAGCTGCGCCGGGTTGTAGAGCTTGCCGCGGACCGTCTGGCGGGCGTGGACGGAGACCTTCTCGGCGTCCTGTCCGACCTGGTGGCTGAACTCGAACACCGGATCCTCCACCTGCAAGGAGCCGGGGACGAGTTTGAGCTCGGGGTCGATCTTCGCCCGGAACTCCGCCTCGGCGCGGGCGGCAAGGTCGGCCTCGGCGGCCTCACGGAGCGCGGCGATATCTGCCTCGCTGACGGTGGCGATCCGCTTCATGGTCCCACCCTTGATCGGCTCGCGGTTGGTGAAGTAGAGGCCGTTCTCCAATTGCCCGACGATTGTCCCGGCATCGGCGTTGCCGTCCGGTCCCGGTTCAGCCGCCATGACGGTGACTCCTGCCGTGCCGAGCGCCAGGGACCCGAAGGGGTCGGCGGCCGGGACGGTCACGGCCTCGCGGGTGAGGTAGACCATGCCGTTGGTTCCGGTAAGCCGCGTCTGCGATGGCACGGCGATCGGCCGCGTCGTCGGATTCATGAGCTGGACGGAGCCGGTTGCGGTGCCGTCGGGCTCGAAGCGCTCGCCGGTGGTCGGGATCTCACGATCGAAGACGGTTGTATTCTCGAGCTCGGTTGGTTCGACGGTGATGTCGTAGCTGGCGCCTGGCATGGCGACACCATAGGTGAGGTCGGCCGCGATGGTGTGTTCCTCGGGCACCAGGGTGATGGTGGCCGCCGGGAGAACGTAGTAGAGAATGCCGCCTACCAAGAGCAGCACGACCAGGGGCGCGACGATGGCGAAGATGAGGGCGAAGGGGATCTTACGCCGCCGTGGTGTGGTGTCGTCATCCTGCTCGATGTCGGCCTGCTCGTATGGGGCGGGCCGGACATGGCCGTTCGTACCCGCGGCGATCTGCGCGGTGAGCCAGGACGGCGGTTGCTCGTGATCCGGGTCGAGGACGATGGTGCCGGTCGGTGTCCGCGGAACAGCCCGGGTTGCGGCGTCCGGTTCCTGGCTCAAGGGCGTCGACGGCCGTGGGATGTAGGTTGCCAGGTCGGCGGTGGTGTCGTCGTCGTGCTCGGGCGCCGGGGTGAGCACGGTCCACCCGATCATGCGCGCCAGTTCCTGGCGCAGGGGGTCGCGGGTGCTGAGGGCGAGTGTCACGTGTTCTTGCCGGGCGGCGGCCAGGACGCGTGACAGCTCGGCGGCGGTCGTCAGCACGTTGGAGTCGTCCGCCACGGCCAGTGTGACGCGGCGGTCGGTGTACTCGGGCAGGCGCGCCAGCAGATCGTCGAGGTCCGCGTCGCTGTTGATGTGGACGATCATCGGCTCCGGTGCCCCCATGGAACCCTTCCCTTGCAGTGGGCTCGGTCGAGGGACGCCAGCTCCGGGCTAGCCCGTGAGCTGGCGCTCGACGACGGAGCGGGCGGTCTCCAGTGCGGCATCGAGTCGCGACGGGTCGGTGCCGCCGCCCTGGGCGAGTTCGGGGCGGCCACCGCCGCGGCCGCCGACGACCGGGGTGATCTCGCGGATCAGCTTGCCGGCATCGACGCCCCGCTGCACAAGGTCGCGCGTGACCATGGCGAGGAGCGCCGGCCGGTCGTCGATGACCGCGCCGAGCACGACCACGCCGCTGGCGAGCTTGTCGCGCAGGCGGTCGCCCATCTGGAGCAGTGTGTCACGGTTCGGCGCCTCAACGCGGGCGGCGAGCACGCGCGTGCCGTCGACCGTAACCGCCTTTTCGATCAGGTCGCCGATCTGGACGCTGGCGAGTTCGACACGCAGGCGCTCGATCTCCCGCTCCCGCTCCCGCAGGCGCTCCTGGAGCGCGGCGACCTGCGCGGGGAGCTCTTCGAGCGGGACGTGAAGGTCGCGCACCAGGCGCTGGGATGTCTCTTGGAGACGCAGCGCGTACTCGGCGGCGGCGCGGCCGGTCAGAGCCTCCACCCGGCGGACACCGCTGGCGACGCTCGACTCCTCGGTGATGACGAAGAGGCCGATCTCGCCGGTGTGGGTGACGTGCGTGCCGCCGCAGAGCTCCTTGCTGAAGGACGGAATGGTGATGACCCGCACGGTGTCGCCGTACTTCTCGCCGAACAGCGCGATCGCCCCCTCGGCGATTGCTTCCTGGTAGGGCTTGATCTCTGCCTGCACCGGGGTGTCGGCGAGAATCTGCTGGTTGACGATCTCCTGCACTTCTCGCAGCGCGGCGGCGCCGACCGGCTCCAGGCTGGTGAAGTCGAAGCGCAACCGGTCGGGCGCGACGAGGGAGCCGGCCTGCTGGACGTGCTCCCCGAGCACCCGGCGCAGTGCGGTATGGAGCAGGTGGGTGGCGGTGTGGTTGCGGCGGATATCGGCCCGTCGCTGGGCGTCCACCCGCGCCTCGGCCGTCTGTCCCACCTGGATGTACCCCTCGCGGACGACCCCGCGGTGCACGATGACGCCGGGCGCTGGGCGCTGCGTATCTTCGACATCGAAAACGCCCGTATCGGTCTGGATCGTGCCGGTGTCGCCCACCTGGCCGCCGCCTTCGGCGTAGAACGGGGTCTGGTCAAGCACAACCTCGACCCGGTCTCCGGCCTCGGCGCTTTCCTCCGTGGCCTGGGCCCCAAGGATCGCAACCACGGTCCCCGTCGCCTCGGTTGTCTCGTAGCCGAGGAAGACGGTCGGCTTGCTGGTGAGGTTGGCGTAGAGCGCCGCACGCGCGCGCGCCTCGTCGCTGAAGATTGCGGCGCTGGCGCGGCTCTGCTCCCGCTGCGCGGCCATCGCCCGGTCGAAGCCCTCGCGGTCGACCGTCAGCCCGGCGTCACGCGCGAGCTCCTCGGTCAACTCGTATGGGAAGCCGTAGGTGTCGTAGAGGCGGAAGGCTTCAGCGCCGGGGACGACCGTCTCGCCACGCGCTTGGAGATCGGCCGCCAGCGTCTCGAAGCGGCCGATGCCGGTCGCGAGCGTGCGGCCGAAGTGCTCCTCCTCGTGCCGGATCACCTGGCGAATGCGGTCCCGCTGGTCTCGCAGGTTGGGGTAGTGCTCGGCGAACATGTCGATGACGACGTCCGCGACCTCGGTGAGGAAGGGCCGGTCGATGCCGATCAAGCGGCCATGGCGGACGGCACGCCGCAGGACGCGGCGCAGGACGTAGCTGCGGCCCTCGTTGCCCGGGAAGACCCCGTCGCCGATCAGGAAGGTCACGGCGCGGCTGTGGTCGGCGATGACGCGCAGCGAGCGGTCGACCTTCGGGTCCTGGCGGTACTGGACCCCGGCCAGCTCGGCTGCCTTGAGGAGCACCGGCATGTAGAGGTCGGTCTCGAAGACGGAGCCGACACCCTGCAGGACCATGGAAATGCGCTCGAGGCCCATCCCGGTGTCGATGTTCTTGCGCGGCAGCGGGCGCTGGGAGCCGTCCTCTTCCTTGTAGAACTCCATAAAGACGAGGTTCCAGATTTCAAGGAAGCGGTTGCAGTGATCGCAGCCCGGCCCGCAGTCGGGCCGGCCGCAGCCCAGCTCCTCGCCGCGGTCGTAGAAGATCTCGGAATCGGGGCCGTTCGGGCCGGTGGCGCCGACCGGACCCCACCAGTTGTGTTCGTCGCCCAGCCGGGCGATGAGGTGCTCGGGAATGCCGATCTCATCCCGCCAGTAGGCGAAGGCGAACTCGTCGTTGCGGTGCACCGAGGGGCGCAGCCGCTCGCGCGGGATGCCGAACCGCTCGGTCAGAAGCTCCAAGGCCCAGGAGATCGCCTCGGCCTTGAAGTAGTCGCCGACCGAGAAGTTGCCGAGCATCTCGAAGAAGGTCAGGTGTTCTTCGTCGCCGACCTCGTCGATGTCGACGGTGCGGAAGCACTTCTGGATGGAGGTCATGCGGATGCTGGGTGGACGCTCCAGTCCGAGGAAGTAGGGAGTCATCTGCTGCATGCCGGCGGTGGTTAGCAGGACGGTTGGGTCGTTGTGCGGCACCAGGGATGAACTCGGCACATGGAGGTGCCCACGCTCGGCAAAGAATTCGACGAAGATCCGGCGGATCTCATTACTCTTCATCTGGGTAACGCCCTCACGAGTCGCGGCCAGACAGCAGCCATGGATTGTACCGACGTTGAAGCCGCCGGACCACCTCCAGCCGCGATGTGTACGTACATTTTGGCAGGGTGGTGCCTTCGTGTCAACGGGTTCGGACGCCCGATTAGGAGTCTGCGGCGATCGTTTCGCACGGGCGGGGATGCGTTCCCGGCCTTCCCGCGTCGATCACTGGACGAACCGGCATCTCACACGTGGCGGCGAAACACCGCTGCCGGCGCTGGCGAGGGCGGGCGCGACGACCCTGACGAATCCCACATGAGTACTCGTCCAATCAGCTCCGCATGAAATGCCATGATGGCAACTGGGACTCATTCGGGAAACCGAAGGCGCAAGAACGGCGGTTCGTCTCCGCTCGGGAGACGGGCCGGCCCACGGTTGGCGGCGTGAGGACGATCTGCCATGCGAGCGCAGTACCTCACGTTGATCGGCGCAGTGGTGATCCTGCTCGGGCTGGTCGCCCCGGGTCAGGTCCGTCGCTGGGTCGCGCAGTCGCCGTCGGCCGTTCCGGCAACGGCCGAGCAGGTTGCCGAGTTCGAGGCGCTGCTGCGGCGTGAAGAGCGTGCCGTGTTTGCCATGTGGGTGAGCGGGGACATGTACGCGTTCCCCACGATCTACTACAACGACCCGACCGTGGAGCTCCCCGAGGGGTTCTACGAAGCCGTCCGTCGCGTCGGCGCCGAGACCGTCGAGCAGGCGATGGCGGGTCTGGCCCAGGCGCCGCGCGGAGCCGAGACCGGAATCCTCTCGGCAAAGGTGGCACTCGGCATTGAACGCCAGCGGCAACTCGACGCCTGGAAGCAGGCGCAGGCCAAAGCCGCCGCCGAGGGGCAGCAGCCGACCGCCGCGGACCTGCCGGAGGGGATCGAACCGCCGGCCAATCCCCTGAGTCCGAACGAGTGGGTGGACGTTCCGTTCGACGTCTTCGATGTCTTTATTCAGGGCGATCGGGCGACGGCGAAGCTGGCGTACGGCTCCCGCTCCCAGTCGGAGGTCATCGACGTCTACACGTTCACACGGGTCGGGGGGACGGTGGTAGATCAGCGGGGTGGAGTCGCAGCCGAACCCGAACCTTCAGAACCAGCCCGTCGAGCGCCCATCGTCCGCGCCACAGCGGTGAACTGTTCCGGCAAACGGCATGGGTGGAGGGGGCCGTCGCCTCAAGCTCGGCGAGACGGCTCTCCGTGCGAAAGCAAGAGGGGCAGGGAAGATCCCTGCCCCTTTGGTGGTGTTTCTTGGGGGTGCCTCACGGGGCTTGAACCCGTAACCCCTGGTTCCACAGACCAGTGCTCTGCCAATTGAGCTAGAGGCACCATGGCATTGAATGGCGTGGGCGAGTAAGCCGAGTTCTGTTCTTGACGGTCATCTGTCTCGGCCGATGGCTCTTGGCCACCGACCGGCCACGTCGTCACCTCCGTGGCTGCTCTCGACTTCGGGCCTCGGCGAGCAACCTGATAGCGGCCCAGCCGGAGATTGCTGCGGGGAGGATTGCCCTTTTCACTCCGGACCCCCGATGGGGCCCGGCATTGGTCTCTGTTGCTCTCACCGCGGCGGGAAACCCACCACGGTGCCGATCTGGACTGTCAGCGCCACCGGCGAACGCTGCCCCGGCTTTCGCCGGGCACCCTCGCTCTGTGCAGCTCGGACTTTCCTCTGGCCTGTGCGGCCAGCGACCGTCCTGCCCACGCCATTCAATTGTTAACTACAGAAGCCCGCTCGTGACGGGCTTCCGGCCGGTGGTGCCGAAGGGGAGATTTGAACTCCCACGGGCGTAAGCCCACTACGCCCTGAACGTAGCGCGTCTGCCAGTTCCGCCACTTCGGCAGGATCCCGACTCGTTTCCGGGTCGGAGCGCCGTTTCCCGACGCGGCACGCAGTATAGCATATTCCGACCGGTGCCGCAAGGACACTGGTGCCGACCACCAGGTGCCGGCGCTCCCGGGCGCGGGGAGCGCGGCCCTTGACACAACTTTCACAACCCGCTATGATGCGAAGAGTCAGTAGACCCGTGCAGGGTGAGTGACGGGTGGACCAGGCAGTGACGGCCGAAGCGCAGACAATGTACGAGCAGGTTGCGGCGCCGATGCCGATGCCTGCGGCTGCGCGTGTCTTCACCCTTCGCGAGACCCTCGTTGGCGCCTTCCTTATTATCGTAGGCCTTATTCTTATTATTATCGGCCATATCCATACGGGGGGCGCAGCGAGAGCGTAAACACGGAACACTGAACATCGAGTAACTCGCGAGCCTCCCAAATCGGGAGGCTCGCTCAATTTATGGGGCGGGGTGGTTGACGACTTCCCCGTGCCAGGCCAGCGGAAGAGGGGGCACATGGTCGTCGAGACGAAGCGAGCGGAGACAGCGCGTGAGGCACAGGCCGAACCGGCGAGTCGACGGGCGATCGGAGCGCGGCTGCTCTGTCAGGCGTTGGAGCGCGAGGGCGTCGATCTGATCTTCGGGTACCCGGGTGGCGCGGTCATCCCGCTCTACGACGTGCTGCCGGAGTTCAATATCCACCACGTGCTCGTTCGCCACGAGCAGGGCGCAGCGCACGCGGCCGATGGGTACGCGCGTGCCACCGGCCGGCCGGGTGTCTGCCTGGCGACTTCCGGGCCGGGGGCGACCAACCTGGTGACCGGCATCGCGACGGCGATGCTCGACTCGGTGCCGGTGGTGGCCATCACCGGCCAGGTGCCGCAAGGGGTCATCGGGAGCGACGCCTTCCAGGAGATCGACATCACCGGTATCACCCTGCCGATCACCAAGCACAACTTCATCATCCGTCGGGTGGAGGACATCGGGCCGACGATCCAGAAGGCGTTCTACCTCGCCACGACGGGGCGCCCGGGGCCGGTGCTGGTCGACGTGCCGAAGGACGTGCTGCTGGCCGAGGGGGAGCTGGCACCCGCTGAGCCGGTGCAACTCCTGGGTTACCGGCCGACAATCGTGCCCCACCGTCGTCAGATCCGCCGGGCGGCCGAGGTGCTGCGCGCGGCGGAGCGGCCGCTGATCCTCGCCGGGCACGGCATCCTCATCTCGGGCGCGACCGAGGAGCTGGTCCGCTTCGCCGAGCGGGCGCAGATTCCGGTCGGGTTGACCCTGCTCGGGATCGGTGGGTTCCCCGGCTCCCACCCCCTCTGCCTCGGAATGGTTGGGATGCACGGCTTCGCCCACGCCAACCGGGCGATCCATGAGGCCGACGTGATCGTGGGGATCGGCATGCGCTTCGACGACCGGGTCACCGGCCGGGTCAGCGAGTTCGCACCGAACGCGCAGATCATCCATATCGACATCGACCCGGCTGAGATCGGCAAGAACGTCGAGACGGCCGTCCCGGTGGTGGGAGACGCCCGCGAGGCGCTGCTGGCCTTGCTCGAGGAGATGGAGCCGCAGCGGCACGACGCGTGGCTGGAGACGATCGCGAGCTGGCGCAAGCGGTCCTCGGGGCGTTCGCGGGGCGTGCCGGGCGCCCTGGCGCCGCAGTACGTGGTCGAGCGGCTGCACACGCTCACGGAGGGGAAGGCGATCGTCACCACCGACGTGGGCCAGCATCAGATGTGGACCGCGCAGTACTACACCTGCGATATCCCCAACCAGTGGATCACATCGGGCGGCCTGGGAACGATGGGGTACGGCGTGCCCTCGGCGCTCGGGGTGGCGCTGGGTCGGCCCGACGCGGAGGTCTGGGCCGTGGTCGGCGACGGCGGGGTCCAGATGACGATGTTTGAGTTCGGCACCATCGTCCAGGAGGGGGCGAAAGTCAACATCGCCATCGTCAACAACGGCTACCTGGGCATGGTGCGCCAGTGGCAGGAGTTGTTCCACAACCGGAACTACTCGGAGACGCCGATCAGCAGCCCGGACTACATGCTCATCGCCCAGGCGTACGGCATCCCGGCACGGCGGGTGACGCGGCGGGAGGAGGTCGACGACGCGATCCGCTGGGCGCGCTCGATCGACGGGCCGACGCTGCTGGAGTTCAAGGTCAATCAGGAGGAGAACGTCTACCCGATGATCCCGTCGGGCGGGTCGATCCGCGAGATGATCGAGGAAGCGTAGGGGTGGAAGCCGTGCGACGTCACACACTCGTCGTCCTGGTCGAAGACCGGCCCGGCGTGATGAACCGGGTGATGAGCCTGTTCCGCCAGCGTGGGTTCAACGTGGACAGCATCGCGGTCGGGCACAGCGAGCAGCCTGGCCTGTCGCGGATGACCTTGGTGGTCCAAGGGGACGACCGCACCATCGAGCAGGTGACCAAGCAGCTCTACAAGCTGCTGGAGGTCATCAAGGTCACGGACGTGACCGGGGAAAACCTGATCCAGCGCGAGCTGGCGCTGGTCAAGGTGGCGGCGACCGAGCGGACGCGCGGTGATATCATGCGCCTGGTGTCCGAAGTCTACCGTGCGCGGATCGTCGATGCGGCGCCGGACACGCTGGTGATTGAGGTGACCGGGCCGAGCGAGAAGATCGACTCGCTCATCACCCTGGTGCGGCCCTACGGAATTAAGGAGATCGCCCGGACCGGCTGCGTGGCGCTGGAGCGTGGCAGCGGCGCGGTCGCGGTCCGGGCGGAGGATGCGGTGGCGTAGGAACGCCCCTCACCCCCCAACCCCCTCTCCCCTTGTGGGAGAGGGGGAGATTCGGTAAGGCGCACAACGGCTACCGGCCGAGAGGAGAGTAGAGGCAGTGGCGGTTGTCTACTACGAGCAGGACGCGGATCTCTCCCTGCTGAAGGGGAAGAAGATCGCGGTGATGGGCTATGGCAGCCAGGGGCACGCTCATGCCCAGAACCTGCGCGACAGCGGGTGCGACGTGATCGTCGGGCTGTACGAGGGCAGCAAGAGCTGGGATCGGGTCAAGGCCGACGGCCTGGAGGTCGCGACTGTCCGCGACGCGGCGCGGCAAGCCGATATCATCATGATGTTGATGCCGGACCACACGCAGAAGACCGTCTACGACGAGAGCGTGGCGCCGGAGCTGCGTCCGGGCAAGACGTTGATGTTCGCCCACGGGTTCAACATCCACTTCGGCCGCATCACGCCGCCCGCCGATGTCGATGTCTCGATGATCGCGCCGAAGGGCCCGGGCCACATCCTGCGCGACACCTACCAGGAGGGCATCGGCATCCCGGCGCTCCTTGCCGTGCACCAGGATGCGAGCGGGCAGGCCAAGCAGGTTGCCCTGGCCTACGCCAAGGGGCTGGGCTGCACCCGCGCCGGCGTGCTGGAGACGACCTTTAAGGAGGAGACCGAGACCGACCTCTTCGGGGAGCAGGCGGTCCTCTGCGGCGGCATCTCGGCGCTGGTTCAGGCAGGGTTCGAGACGCTGGTCGAGGCCGGCTATCAGCCGGAGCTGGCGTACTTCGAGGTGCTCCATGAGTTGAAGCTGATCGTCGACCTGATGTACCAGGGCGGCATCAAGTACATGCGCTACTCGGTCAGCGACACCGCCGAGTACGGCGACTACGTCAGCGGCCCCAAGATCATCGACGACCGGGTGCGCGAGTCGATGCACCAGATCCTGCAGGACATCCAGACAGGGCGCTTCGCTGAGCGCTGGATGCGCGAGAACGACACCGGCCGGCAGGAGTTCATGAAGATGCGGGAGGCCGCGCAGAGCCACCAGATCGAGCAGGTCGGCGACCAGTTGCGGGCGATGATGCCGTGGCTCAAGCGGCGGGAGATCCCGACCCAGAGCAGTTCCTAACGGCGACGGGCGGCACCGTGCAGCCGTGCGGGTTCCCGGGAAGCTCCGGGACTCGTACGGTGTTGCATGGTGTGCGCATTGCGCAAGCGCGGCAGCGCAGGCTGTTGGCTTGCCGGTATGGCTCGTGGTATACTGGCCGTTGGATCATGCGTGACGTTCGCGCGGAGAACAGAGGGAGGCGCCGCTCGAATGGCGTTGTACAAGGCGCAGAAGGACGAGATCGTCAAGAACTTCCAGGTGCATGAGACCGACACCGGCTCGCCGGAGGTCCAGATCGCGCTCCTGACCGAGCGGATCAATGGGCTGGTCGAGCACCTGCGGGCGCATCCGCACGACAATCATTCGCGGCGGGGCCTGCTGAAGCTGGTCGGTCGGCGGCGCCGGCTGCTGGCATACCTGAGCGAGAAGGACGTTGAGCGTTATCGCGCGACGATCGAGCGGCTTGGATTGCGCCGTTAGGTTCGTGGTTGCTCCCTCGTACCTGACTACCGGCGAACAGACACGATCGGCGGATCGCCGCCGGTTCCCCGTTAGCTTGTGGACGAGCCCAGGGGTCATGTCCCTGGGCTTCGCTATTTCCCCAACGCCCTGGTGCGGGGTGCAGGCGACGGGGCGAGGGGAGGTGTAGGTACTGATCTCGCGGTGTCTCGCCAGTGGGCGCGTGCGAGGCGTTAGGTATTGGAGCCCGGCGAGGAATCGAGGCTGGTTCGTCGCCGAACGCCAGTCCCTAACACCTCCCACGTCCGCGACGAGACACCGATGGTTCCGTTTCAACCGCGACCAGAGCGGTCGCGAGGATGTGGGAGTTACACACCATGCCACCACTCATACATGAGCGCACGATCGAGGTCGCAGGCCGGCGCCTGACGATCGAAACCGGCCGTCTGGCGGGCCTGGCGCACGGCGCCGTGACGGTTCGCTACGGCGACACATTGGTCCTGACCACCGTGGTCGGGGAGCGGGAGCCGCGGGAGGGCCTCGACTTCTTCCCGCTGACTGTCGACTACGAAGAGAAGATGTATGCCGCGGGGAAGATCCCTGGCGGCTTCATCAAGCGTGAGGGGCGGCCGACGGAGGCCGCGATCCTGGCGGCTCGCCTGACCGACCGCCCGATCCGGCCGCTCTTCCCCAAGGGCTACAAGGCCGAGGTGCAGGTGATCACCACCGTCCTCTCGGCCGACCAGGAGAACGACCCGGACATCCTGTCGATCATCGGCGCGTCGGCCGCGCTGATGCTCTCACCGATCCCGTGGGCCGGCCCGGTGGGTGCCGTCCGCATCGGCGACATCGACGGCGAGCTGGTCGTCAACCCGACCGAGCATCAGTTGATCGACAGCAAGCTCGACATGGTCGTGGCGGGGACCGCCGACGCCGTGATGATGGTCGAGGGCGAGGCCGACGGGATCTCCGAGGAACGATTCCTCGACGCCGTGCTGCTGGCTCACGACGAGATCAAGCGCATCGTTGCCATGCAGCACGAGCTGCGCGAGGTGGCCGGCAAGGAGAAGTGGGAGTTTACCCCGCCGGAGGAGAACACCGAGCTCAAGCAGCAGATCGAGGAGTACATCGGCGACCGGCTGGTCTCGGCGGTGTTCAACCCCGACAAGGAGCAGCGCGTCGCGGCCACGGACGAGCTCAGGCAGGACGTGATCGCGCACTTCACCGAGGCCCCCGAGGGCGAGGAGCCCGTGGCGAGCGCCCGCGAGGTGTCGGACATCTTCGACGGGCTGGTCAAGGGCCTGGTGCGGCGGACGATCCTCGAGCGCGGCGAGCGCCCCGACGGTCGCCGGCCCGACGAAATCCGGGAGATCTGGATCGAGACGGGTGTGCTGCCGCGCGCCCACGGTTCGGCGATCTTCACCCGCGGCCAAACCCAGGCGCTGACCGTCGTCACGCTGGGTACGACCTCCGAGGAGCAGCTCCTCGACGGCCTCGGGATCGAGGAGTCGAAGCGCTACCTGCACCACTACAACTTCCCGCCGTTCAGCGTCGGCGAGGTGCGGCGGCTGCGCGGGCCGAGCCGCCGGGACGTCGGGCACGGTGCGCTGGCGGAGCGCTCGCTCCTGGCGGTGCTGCCCGATGAGGACGAATTCCCGTACACGATGCGCGTCGTGTCGGAGATCATGAGCTCGAACGGCTCGACCTCGATGGCCAGCGTCTGCGGAAGCTCGCTGGCGCTGATGGATGCCGGGGTGCCGATCAAGGCGCCAGTCGCCGGTGTGGCGATGGGCCTGATCACCGACCCGGAGACGGGCCGCTACCAGATCCTGACCGACATCCAGGGCATCGAGGACGCGCTCGGCGACATGGACTTCAAGGTCGCCGGTACGGCGGAAGGCATCACCGGTATCCAGATGGATATCAAGGTGATGGGCATCACGCCGGAGATCATGCGCGAGGCGCTGGAGCAGGCACGTCGCGGCCGGCTCTTCATCCTCGACAAGATGAACGCGGTGATCGCGCAGCCGCGGCCGGAGATGTCCCCGTACGCGCCGCGGATCTACCGCATCCAGATCCGGCCGGACCAGATCGGCGAGGTCATCGGCCCGGGCGGCAAGGTGATCCGCGGGATCCAGGAGGCGACCGGCGCCAAGATCGACATCGAGGACGACGGCACCGTCTTCATCAGCGCGGTCAACGAGGAGAGCGCCCGCAAGGCGGTCGACACGATCGAGCGCATGACGAAGGTGCCCGAGGTCGGCGACATCTTCTTCGGCCGGGTGAAGACGATCATCCCGTCCGGCTGCTTCGTCGAGATCCTGCCGGGGAAGGATGGCTTCCTCCACATCTCCGAGCTTGAGCCCTATCGCGTCAACTCGGTCGAGGATGTGGTCCAGGTCGGCCAGGAGCTGAACGTCGTCGTCACCGGGATTCGGCCCGACGGCAAGATCAACCTGTCGCGCAAGGCGCTGCTGACCAGTGAGGGTCCGGACCAGCGCGAGCCGGCTGCGGCCGGTGGCGGGCGCGGCGGTCGCCGTCCGGACGACCGCGGTGGGCGCGGCCCGCGCGGTGGTGACCGGGACCGGCGTGGCGGCGGTGACCGCGACCAGCGCAACCGGCAGCCGGAGGCGCGCGATCAGCGCCCGCGACCCCGCCCGGACGAGGGCGGGCAGCCGCTGATGCGTCGCCCGCGTGACAGCCGTACCCTGCCCGGGCGCGGCCCGAACCGGTAGCACCGGCGACGCAACATAACTCGACCACGCACGAGCGGGCGGCAACGCCCGCTCGTTGTGTTGGCGCCTGGTATGAGGACGGTAACATGCGGCGCGGAGATACGCGGCGCTACCGCTCCAGGCGGATGATGCCGCGCTCGAGGGCGACGGTGACGGCGGCGGTGCGGTCGTCGACGTCCAGCTTGTTGAAGATGTGGATCAGGTGTGACTTGACGGTCGCCTGGCTGATGGAGAGGTGTGCGGCGATCTCCTTATTCGAGGCACCCTGGGCGACAAGTCGCAGGACGTCGATCTCACGCGGGGTGAGCGGCTCCTGCCGGGGCCGGTTCAGGCGTGCCATGAGACGGGCCGCGACGGATGGGGCGAGGAGCGACTGGCCCGCAGCCGCGGCTCGGATGGCGCGGAAGAGATCTTCGCGCGTGGTGTCCTTTAACAGGTAGCCAGTTGCGCCGGCTTCGACCGCGTGGAGGATGTCTTCGTCGCTGTCGTACGTGGTCAAGACCAGGACGTGGACGTCCGGCATCTCCGCGCGGATCAGTGCCACGGCATCCGCACCGTCCAGCTCCGGCATACGCAGATCCATCAGCACGACGTCGGGCCGCAAGCGGCGCGCGAGCTCGACGGCCTCGGCGCCGGTGGAGGCTTCGGCGAGGACGGTGAACTCCTCGTGCTCCGCCAGCATCCCGATTATCCCGGTGCGGACGACCGGGTGGTCGTCCGCGATGATCAAGCGGATCGGCTGCATCGCTCCGCGCTCCACCTCACGCACGGCTCGGCACCAACGCGTCCGCCCGCTCGGTGACGGGCTCCGTGCACGTGGTTACGGGAAGCGCGACCGTAATGCTGGTGCCTTCGCCCGGCGCGCTCTCGATCATCAAAGATCCGCCCAGCATACGTAGGCGCTCCCGCATTCCGGTCAAGCCGAAGCCGCCGTCGACGGAGCCCGAGGCGTCGGACACCGTGAGGCGGTCGAAGCCCACGCCGTCATCTTGCACGTCGAGCAGAATCTCGTCGCCGAGGTAGGAGAGCGTGATGTCTACGCGGCTGGCCCGCGCATGCTTGCGCACGTTGGCCAGCGCCTCCTGGGTAATGCGGAACAGGGTTACCTCGACATCGGTCGGAAGCGGGACCGGGGTGCCGTCCACCGTAATGTGTGCGGCGATGCCGGTGTCCTCGGACCAGCGCCGGGCGACGCGGGCGAGCGCGTCGGCCAGCGAGCCGCCTTGCTCCAGTTGTACCGGTCGCAGCGCCCAGACCAGGCGCCGGGCGTCGTTCAGGCTCTCGCGGGCCGTCGCGCGTGCCTGCTCGATGTGGCGGCGGAGGGCGGCTGCCTCGGCGGGGATATGCGGCTCGGCGGCCTCCAGGTGCATCACGATGCTCGTGAACCCCTGCGCCAGCGTGTCGTGAATCTCACGGGCCAGGCGCTGCCGCTCCTCAACGATCCCCGCCTGGCGTTCCTGCTCGGCCAGCGCGGCGCGTGTGGCCATCAACTCGTCGATCAGGCGCTTCCGCTCCTGGCTCTGGCGGGTGATGGCGGCAAAGAAAAAGATTGAGATGATCGTAAAGATGACGGAGAAGATGGCGCCCAGCAGCGCGCCCTCGTTCTCCCACAAGAACTGGCCGTCTTGCGCGGCGTCGCGGGTGAACAGGATCAGCGTGATGGTGATCACGCCGGCAGTGGCCCAGGTCGGGGGGATGAAGGCGAAGAGCTGGACGAAGATGGCGAACGACATCACCAGGAACGAGGCGTCGAGCCAGGCGAGCGTGCCGAGCAGCACCGCCTCGCCGAAGAAGAAAAAGGCGATGCGCCCCCGGCTCATCTCACCGCACGGCTGGAGCACGATCATCGCGGTGTACCAGGCCGCAAGTGCACCGGTAAGGGTGACGAGGAGGGCGCTGCGGCCGAGGCCGGGTCCGTCGAGCAGGGCGAGGATCAGTCCGAGGCCGAGCGACCCGTAGAAGACGCCGTGCCAGACCCGCTCCCAGCGCTCCAGCACGTCTTGCGATTGGGGCCGCGATCGCCGCCGGTTCCACCGGACCAGGGCTTGTCTGGCCTGGGCAAGTCCTAGATGCATGGAACCGCCTCCCTCCGGCGTGGGCCGTGGATTCGTGGCACATAGCGGTGACCGGTTTCCCGGCGCGCTCTCCATAGCATACCTGACGTAACTGCAGGCGCATCGACCGGGTGGACGGGCGGATATCCACCGAGAGGTGGATGCGGGTCAGGGAGCACGCAGCCGTTCAGCTCGCCGTCTGCGCGGCATCCGCGGTCGGACTGGACGACTCCAGGCGCGCCAGGTGACGCTCGATGACGAGCAACGCGCCCGTGCCGACCAGCACGCCGAGCCAGAGCGTCGCAAACCGGACGAGCAATGTCGCAGCCGCGGCGAGGTCCGAGGTCATGCGCGGGTCTCGGATGATCAGCAGGAGCAGGCCCGCCACACCCGCCTCGGCCGCGCCGAGTCCGCCGGGGAGCATGGACACCGCGCCCAGGAGCGACGCGGTGGCCATGATGAAGGTGCTGATGATGAGCAGCTTCAGCGTCGGGTCGAAGCCCAGCCCGACCAAAATTAAGAAGAAAGCCGCGCACTCGCCGAACCAGGAGACCATTCCGATTCCCACCGCGATGCTCAGCTTGCCGGGGCGGAAGAGGAGATAGGTGTTCTCGTAAAGCACGTGGAGCGCTTTCATGCGGCGGTAGATGAGCGGCACGTGCTCCAGCCGGGTGAAGATACGGAACATGAGCGACCGGCTCTGAAGTATCAGGATGCCCGCCAGGGCGAGCACCGCCAGGACCGCCAGGATTTGCCAACCGTTCCGGACCGACACGAGTCCCAGGGAGGCGAGTCCCAGCATCGCGATGCCGTCGGTGACCCGTTCGGCCACCACGATGGGGGCCGACACCGCGATCGGCGTGGCTGTGGCGCGTCGCAGCAGGTACGACTTTAGGAATTCCCCGAGCTTCCCCGGTGTAATCGCCATGGAGAGTCCGGCGAGGAAGATGCCCAGGCTCGTGCGCAGTTGCAGGCGGCCGATCTCAAGCCACTGGAGGTAGAGGTGCCACTTGGCGAAGCGCAGGGCGTAGTTCATGAGCGTGAGCAGGATGATCGGTGGCACGACCCACCAGTCAAACGTTCGCATCGTCCGCATCAGCGCCGGGCCGTCACCCAGGAGCGTGACGGCGGCGACGACGAGGATTCCGAAGACGAGCCCGTAGACGAAGCGGCGCTTCAGTCGGTCGAGCGGTGATCGTTCCTCGCCAGTGCGGGACCTCGCCAGGTGCGGCGTGCGCGCCATGTGCCGTGTACTCTCCCTCGCTGCCGGCCGCCGATGGATGCGACTCCCCGGCGGCTGCCTTCCGCAGGTTGCCGGCCACGTCGGACGCGGAGGGCCGGACTGATGGTACTGCACAAGGACCGCCTGCGGCGAGGAGGGGCGGGCGCGCGACGGACGCGGTGGGCGCCGTCGCCGCACGATATTGGGATTTCGGTTTGGCGCGGGGGTGCATACCCGCCCGTTTCGAGAATTGGGCGAGCATGCACCCGCTCTGACCGCGCTTCGCCACTTAGTCGAGGTAACCTTCAACGCGCAGTAGTTCCGCGTTGAGGATCGACGCCCCGGCGGCGCCGCGGATGGTGTTGTGCCCGAGCACGACGAAGCGGATGTCGAACACGTTGCACGGGCGGACACGGCCGACGACCGATGCCATCCCGCGCTCGACGTTGCGGTCCAGGATCGGCTGCGGCCGGTCGTTCTCGGTTCGGACGACGATCGGCCGCTCGGGCGCCGAGGGCAGGCCAAGCTCCTGCGGCCGGCCGCGATAGCTGGACAGGACCTCGATCACCTCCTCGACCGATGCCTTCCGCCCGAGCTTGAGCGACACCGCTTCGGTGTGGCCGTCGCGCACTGGGACGCGCGTGCAAGTCGCGCTAATCGCGAGGTCCGCGTAGCGGAAGCCGTCCGGCCCGTATCTGCCAAGGAGCTTCTTGGTCTCGGTCTCGATCTTCTCTTCCTCGCCGCCGATGAAGGGGACCACGTTGTCGATCAGGTCCATCGACGGGACGCCGGGGTAACCCGCGCCCGAGGCGGCCTGCAGGGTGGTGACCATTGCCTGCTCGATACCGAAGGCGTCCCACAGCGGCTTGAGCGCCAGGACCAGATGGATCGTCGAGCAGTTGGGGTTGGTGACGATGAAACCGTCCTTCCAGCCGCGCCGCTCGCGCTGTGCCTGGATTGCCGCGACGTGATCCGCATTGACCTCAGGGATCATCAGCGGGACATCCGGATCCATGCGATGGTCGCGCGCGTTGGTGAAGACGCGCTTCCCCTCGGCGGCGAGGCTCGCCTCGACCTCGCCGGCGATGCCTCCCGGCAGCGCCGAGAAGACGACCGAGCTGCGCACCGGCTCCTCGTAGTGCTGCACCCGCATCTCGGCCGCCTCCCGTGGCGGTGCGTCGCTCAGGCGCCAGTCGCAGACGTCCCCGTAGCGCTGCCCAGCCGAGCGCTCGCTGCCGACCAACTCGGCCACCCGGAACCAGGGGTGACCATCGAGCAGTTGCACGAAGCGCTGGCCGACGCTCCCCGTCGCACCAAGTACGGCGACATCGATCCGCTCACCCATACCCTCACGACCCTTTCCGCGGCGTAACCCGCCGGCTCGGCGCCGCCCGCGGCGGCGGTACGGCGCAAACAAAAACGGCAGAGGTGCTTACCTCTGCCGGTCCCTCACAGGCGTTGTGTTGGCGCGATCAGGTCACCGCACCCGCCTGTGCACCGGCGGGCGTAATAGTCATGCCGTCAATAATGGTGATGATCGCGCGCAGCGAAACCATCGGTTCCGTGCTCTCCTGGAACGGCCTTGCCGTCCTCAAGCCTGACGCGTACCCTCTGGGGGACGCTGCGCAGACGATAGCAGGGATCGGTTGCGCCGTCAAGGCGCGGGCAGGGCAGCGATCGGAACAGCGATGGAGGCGAGGATGAACGACAGACAGTTCGGCGTGGCGATCCTGGGACTGGGCACGATCGGTTCGGCGGTGGCCCGGGCGATCAGGGAGCAGGGAGATCTGATCGCGGAGCGCTACGGGCTGCGCCTGGTGGTGCAGGCGGTGCTGGAGCGCTCGCGCGACCGTGCGGCGCGGGCAGACCTGCCGCCGGACACGATCGCCACCGACCTGGCTACCATCCTCAGCGACGACGGCGTGGATGTGGTGGTCGAGGTCCTGGGAGGAGAACAGCCCGCCGCCGACTTCATGCTGCGTTGCCTGCGCGCGGGGAAGCACGTGGTGACGGCCAACAAGGAGGCCCTGGCGAAGCATTTCGGTGAACTCACCGCGGCGGCCAAGGAGGCGGAGCGTGCGCTCCTCTTCGAGGCGAGCGTCGGAGGCGGCATCCCGCTGCTGGTGTCGTACCGGCAGATTCTGGCCGCGAACCGGATCACGCGCGTGCGCGGCATCGTGAACGGCACGACCAACTTCATCCTGAGCCAGATGGCGGAGCACGGGACTGCCTATGACGCCGCGCTGGCCGAGGCTCAGCGGCTGGGCTATGCCGAGCCGGACCCGACCGCGGATGTCGAGGGATACGACGCGGCGTACAAGCTCGCGATCCTGGCGTCGCTCATGCTCGGGCGGCATGTCAGCCCGGACGAGGTGGACCGCACCGGCATCACCGGCGTCACGGCCGAAGAGGTCGCGGCGGCGCGCGAGCGCGGGGGAGCCATCAAGTTGATCGCGAGCGCGGAGCGGGACGGTGACGACGTCCGCCTCCAGGTCGCACCCACGTTCGTGCCGGGGGACAACCTTCTGGCCCACGTCTCCGCCAACTTCAACGCCATCGAGCTGACGGGAGATCGCGTCGGCCCTGTGGTCCTGAGCGGGCAGGGTGCCGGACCACTGCCGACGGCCAGCGCGATCCTCTCCGACGTGGTTGAGGCGGCGCGCGTCGGCGCCGCCGCGAACGTGGTCTTGGGCTCCTAGGGCGGTGCCTTCGACGGCGCGCGGCGGCGTTTGATGAATTAGCCCGCTGCACCCGTTGCCCGGTCGCTGTCACCGTGAGAGGAGCCGGCCTGCGCGGAGCGCCGGGCTGCGCAGTGAAGGATGACAGCAATTGAGCGTCGTTGGGGGCACAGGCGGACCACGCTACGGGTCACCGGCAATCTACGACTGGCGAGAGGGGCGGACCCGAAGGCGGCGGCAACGATCCGCGCTCGCGTGCCTTGCCGGTCCGCCCCGACGGTTTCCCAGTTAGCGGCGCGACGCCGCCGCGTGTGCTCGTGGTGCGCGGGTTCCGCTTACATCCCGCGCCCTTCGACGGCCGTAACCTTCCCGATTTCAACATCGAAGATGTGGCGGTGCTGGCGCCGCAGGTCGGTGCCCAGCACGTGGAGCGAGTAGCTCGGTTCCGGGCCGACCGTTTCGATGCGGTGGATGTCGTCCGGGGGGAGTAGGGGATAGACCGCGCCGCGCTCGAGTACGTTTTCGTCGATCAACTCCAGCGTCGCGTGCTCCGGATCGCTCCCGTCGTCGACGCGCCGGTAGCGGGTCGTCCGCTGCGCGCCGCCGCAGACCCCGATCACCCCCCAGGTGACGTGGTCATGGACCGGCGTCGGCATCCCGGGGGCGAACTCCACCACGTAGATCTGGAGCGTGCCGTCGGGATCCTGGTAGTGGATGTAGCGCGGGCGGTCGCCGGGCGTCTCGGTGCGTCGGGCCGGGTCCATGAGCGCGTCGTTCCACACCACCCGCTCGACCAGCGGGATCAATTGCTCGACGATCGCCTGCCGGTCGTCGGCCGCGCTGCTCATGATGGCCCGCGCGTCTTCGACGAACTGATCGACCGAGTAAGCCTTCGTCGCCTCCATGAGAGCTCCTCCTTCCGGTGTGGCGGCGTCTCGGACTGTGCGCCTGCCTCACGCGCGACCGCTCGTAGCGGCGTCGTCCTGCTGCCGACAGGAATGGCAACACGTCCACGGCGCCGTACCGATGTGTCGGCGCCGACGGCGGGTGCGTCCGGATCGGACGTTCCGTTCCTGTGCCCCGGTGCAGCACCAGCCCGCACACGGGGATGAGAACGAACCTTCCCGTGGCGCCGACGTGATCAAGTCGCCGACCTGCTGGCCGTCGAACCTAGACTATCCCCAGATCGGACTGGCGTCGAGTGGGGGTGCGTCTACCCGGCTGGGGACAGCACTCACACCCCGCAGTGGATCCCGCCTCCCGGCGCGTGCCCGGCGGCTAACGGAGTTTGACGAATTATGTGGGTTTCCGCCGGTCGGCACGCGCCAGGCGGCTGTAGCCCCGGGCACGTGCCGCCAGTGTGGATCCTCACGTCACCCCTGGTGGACTGGCCAGCCGATGCCGTCAGGACCCGAAGTCGAGCGTCGCCATGTAGGTGCCGCTCCCGCCCTGGCCCGCGAACGAGCCGTGGCCGGTGAGGCCCTCTAGATCACCGGTGCCGCTGCCCTCAACGACGGTGAAGGCGCCGTGTCCTGTGCCCGTCGTTGTGTCGAGGACGACCGCGTCATGGAACTGCACCGTCCCGGTCTGTCCGTCGATGACCCCATTGAACGTCTCCAGCGCGAGGCACACGGCGTGGCCCGAAGGGTGCATCGCACAGGTGCCAACGATGACCGAGGTGCCCGTGGCGGTGCCGGTCAGTTCGTCCTGCTCCATGAAGTCGAAGAGTGTGAAGTGGCCGACGGTCCGTTCGTTGCCCGTCTGGAAGCTGACCTGGGTGAATTGGCCCACGGCCTGAGTGGGTTGTGCGCTCGCGACATTAGGGTAGGCGGCCGCCAGCATCATCACGAGGGCCAACGATACGGCGACCAGCCACCGTGCAGGGCTCGCAGCCAGCGCCCGTCGCATTGCCGTCCCCATGGTGCGTCCTCCTTTCGTGCCGCCGGTCTCAAGACCACGCAGTCGTTCGGTACGTGACGCGTCCTCGGTCCGGCACCGCGGCGGTCGACGGTCACAGCCGGGAGCCGCCTCCGCGGCGATGTACAATGTGCCCAGACTACCTTGGTCTATGACTTATGTCAACCGTTGCGTTGCGTTCCATCGGGGAGGCCGGTAGGGGAGGGGACAACCGGCACCGGCGGATACGCTGCTTTGGAATGACGACGCCCCCGGCGGGGGGCGAGGCGGTGCACCTCGCCCAGGTCACGGGGGCGTCGGATGGCTCTGTAACTGAACAGCGCGCCAGCGCCGCGTGCCTATGCGGTCGCGTGCACGGATCGGCCCACGGCGATGTTGAGCGCCCGGTCGAGGTCGTCGATGATGTCCTCAACGTCCTCGATGCCGATCGAGAGACGCAGCAGATCGGGCGTGACCCCGGCGGCAAGCTGCTCCTCCTCGCTGAGCTGCTCGTGGGTCGTCGTGGCCGGGTGGATGATGAGCGACTTGGCGTCGCCCACGTTGGCGAGCAGCGAGAAGAGCTGGACGTTGTCGATCACGGCGCGGCCGGCTTCGATGCCGCCCTTGACGCCGAAGTTCAACACCCCGCCGAAGCCGTGCTCGAGCTGCTCACGTGCGACGTCGTGATAGGGGTGGCTCTCCAGGCCGGGATAGTTGACCCACTCGACGCGGGGGTCGTCTTCCAGCCAGCGGGCGACGGCCAGCGCGTTCTCGCAGTGGCGCTCCATGCGCAGCGAGAGCGTCTCCAGACCCTGGAGGAAAAGGAAGGCGTTGAACGGCGAGAGGGCCGGGCCGAGGTCGCGCAGGGGCTCGACGCGGGCACGCACGATGTAGGCGAGGTTGCCGAAGCGCTCGACGTACTCCTCCATCTTGGGGAACTTGCCGTTGGTCCAGTCGAAGCGCCCGCCGTCGACGATGATGCCGCCGATGCTGGTGCCGTGGCCGCCAATCCACTTCGTCGCCGAGTGGACCACGATGTCGGCCCCGTGCTCGATCGGCCGGCAGAGGTACGGCGTGGCGAAGGTGTTGTCCACGATGAGCGGCACGCCCACTTCGTGGGCAATCGCCGCGACGTCGCGGATGCGCACCACGTCGAGCCGCGGGTTGCCGATCGTCTCCATGTAGAGCGCGCGGGTCTTGTCGGTGATCGCCTCGCGGAAGTTGTCGAGGTTCGACGGGTCGACGAAGCGCGTCGTGATGCCGTGCTTCGGCAGGGTCACGCTGAACAGGTTGTAGGTGCCGCCGTAGAGGCTGGCGGCCGAGACGATTTCGTCTCCCGCTTCAAGGAAGGTGAAAATGGCGAGCGACTCCGCCGCCTGGCCGGAGGCGGTCGCCAGCCCGGCGACGCCCCCTTCGAGCGAGGCGACGCGCTGCTCGAAGACGTCGTTGGTGGGGTTCATGATGCGGGTGTAGATGTTGCCGAACTGCTCCAGCGCGAACAGTTGGGCGGCGTGCTCCGCGTTGTGGAAGACGAACGACGTCGTCTGGTAGATCGGCACCGCGCGGGCCGTCGTGGTCGGGTCCGGCTGCTGGCCTGCGTGGACCTGCCGGGTGTTGAATCCCCAACGCCGCTCGGTTCCGTTGCTCTCCGTCACCTGAAATAACTCCTCTCGATCACTCTGATCACTCGTGTTGCCTTGCGGCCGGAGGGGTCCGGCCGCGGTCGTCGGGCGTGACAGCGTCGCCACGCCACGGCGGAGGCCGTGCCTCGTCGCCTTGCACGGCTACGGCTCCTCGATGAAGGACTTGATGACCGGCGCGAACAGGTGAAAGTCCTTGAGGAAGGCATCGTGCCCGTTGGGCGAGTCGAGCTCGTAGTAGCGCGCGTCGCGTCCCAGGCGCTGCAGGTGCTCGACGATCTCCCGACCGTAGCTGGGCAGGAACAGGATGTCGGAGCGAATGCTGATCGACAGCGTCCGCGCCCGGATGCGGGCCAGCCCTTCCTCGTACCCGCCGCGATCGCGACCCAAGTCGTGCGAGTCCATCGCACGGGTCAGGTAGAGATAGGAATTGGCGTCGAAGCGGCGTACGAGCTTGTCCCCCTGGTAGTGCAGGTAGCCCTCGATGTCGTAGCGGGTCAGGAACTCCGGCCAGGTGGTGTAGCGGGCCTCCGGCCGGCGTCCGAAGCGGGCCTGCATCAACTCGTCGCTCTGGTAGGTGATGATGCCGACCATGCGGGCCAGGGCCAGGCCGCGGTCAGGCCCCATGCCAGGCTCGTACTCGCCGTTGCGCCAGGCCGGATCGAGCATGATCGCGCGCCGCTGCACCTCGTTGTAGGCGATCCCCTGCGGGCTGAAGCGGCCGGACGTGGCGATGGGTACGATGCGGTCGACGTTCTCCGGGAACATGGCCGCCCATTCCAGCGCCTGCATCCCGCCGAGCGAGCCGCCGATCACCGCATGCAGCCGCCGGACGCCGAGCCGCTCCAGCAGCCGGGCCTGCGCCGCGACCATGTCGCGGACGGTGATCGGGGGGAAGCGCAGGTTGTAGCGCGTACCGGTGCGCGGGTCGATCGAGCACGGTCCGGTCGATCCGTAGCAGCTTCCGAGCAGGTTGGAGCAGACGACGAAGAAGCGGTCGGTGTCGATCGGGCGCCCGGGGCCGACCAGCGGCTCCCACCAGCCCGGCTTGTCGTCCGGGCCGTGCGAGGCGACGTGGCTGTCGCCGGTCAGGGCGTGGGTGACGAGGACGGCGTTGTCGCCGTTTGCGTTCAGCTCGCCCCAGGTCTCGTAGGCCAGCTCGACATATGGGATCGTGTCGCCCTGCTCCGTGATGAACGGCGCATCAGGCGTGGCGATCGTGAGCGAGCGGCGAGTCGATACGGTCGATGCATCGGTCGTGATGGTCACGTTCCCCTCCCGCGGCGGTCAAGGTTGCTTAGCCCTGGTGCCTGCCATCGGCCGGGGCGGGGAATGAAAAGCGCCCGTCCCCGGCCTCGGGGACGGGCGCTTGAGCCCGTGGTACCACCCCGCTTCGCCCGCGCCTCGCGACGCGGACCTCAGTGGGTGCAGATGCACCCCGACCTGGATAACGGAGGTCAACCCGACGGTACCTACTGAGGGCGGTTGCCCCGTTCAGCCCGCGGCTCGGAGGTCATCTTCACCCGGCACCCGTGCGCCGCCTTCCACCGTCGCGGCTCGCTGGAGCCGTGGTCTCCGGGCTACTCTCCTCGTCATCGCCGTTGCTGGCTGCCTGCTTGGTTGTGGGAGGGATCAAAAAACCCTCCACACCAGGTGGAGGGTGGCCTTCTTGATGTCGCTCATCGTGCGGACGCTGTCCGCCGGCATTGGCACCTGGCGCGATACGCGCTGGTTGCCGGGCTTCGCAGGGCCGTTCCCTCCACCACTCTGGATGAGCGCAGGCCATATTCACTTGTGGCGGTGATCGTACCGGAATCCCAGGGTCGCTGTCAAGTCCTCTTCCCTGAGATCCTCCGTTCACTCACAACTCGGCGTGGTCAAGGCACGACCGGGTGCACGTCCACCGGTTTGCCATCCTGTCGTGGAACGCGTCGAGTGCAGGGTTCGGTGGTGCCCAGGATCGGGCTCAAGAGATCGTCGCCGCTACCGTAATGGTCAGTGTATTGCGCTGGTATTGCTCGGCAGGGTGTTGATCGGCTGAGCCGGACGAGGGGCCTGGGCATGGACACCACCGCCTCCAGCGCGTCGCTGCGCTTGTCGGCCGCGCTGCTGCTCGTGGGACAGATCCTGTATATCGTCGTCACGCAGTTCCACGCCGGTGGGGAGGCCAACGACCATCCCACCATCTTCGCCGTGTACGCCGGCAGTGGGACCTGGACGGCGGTGCACATCGGCCAGTTCGTGGCGATGGCGATCTTGCTGGCGGGGCTGCTCGCGCTCTGCTTCGGTGTGGACCTGCGGGTGGGCACGGCGAGATGGACGGGACGATTCGGCGCCGTGTCGGCGGTGGTCGCGCTGGCGCTGTACGGCGCCCTCCAGGCGGTCGACGGAGTGGCGAACAAGCAGGCGGACGCTGCGTGGGTACGTGCGCCCGACGCTGACAAGGCGGCCCGCTTCGCGAGTGCCGAGGCCGTCCGCTGGATCGAGTGGGGCATGCGGAGCTACCACGACTATACGCTTGGCCTGGCGTTGCTCCTGTTCGCCGTCGCGGTCGCGTGGACGGCGTGGATCCCGTTGCCCATCGGGGTTCTGATGGGTCTGTCCGGCGTCGTCTATCTGGTCCAGGGCTGGGTGGTTGGTGCCGAGGGCTTTTCCCAAGCGCTGTCGTTCGAGATCGTGCTGGCCTGGGTGCTGAGCTTGGTGTGGATGATCTGGCTCTTCATCGTCGCCTGGCGGACACCGGAGTCGGAGCTTCGGCGGCTGGAGGCGAAAGGGCGGGGTCGTCCTGGCACGATCCACTCTTCGTCCGGGTGATGGTGGGGCACCGGCTACCGCGCAAGGGAATTCCTGGACTGGCGACGCTGTCGTGTCCCGGGCGCCAATGGTACACCGCGTGCAACCGTCGCTTGGCGAGGATCAACGCCTGCCGCGTCCGGAACGTCCGAAACAGGTGTGAACCATGCAGCCAGCCGACCGGCAATCGACGATCGCGATCCTCCAGGGGCTCTACTACCTGCCCACCGGAATCTGGCCGCTTGTCAGCCTGCGCACCTTCATGGCCGTTACCGGCCCCTAGGTCGACGGCTGGCTGGTCAAGACCGTGGGCGCGCTGATCACGGTGGTCGGCGGGGTCTTGATGCTGGCGGGGCTGCGGGGTCGCGTGACGCCCGAGCTTCGCCTGCTGGCGGTCGGCAGCGCGGCCGGACTGGCCGCCGTCGATGTCGTCGACGTCGCTCGTCGGCGGATCTCTCCGATCTACCTGTTGGATGCCCTCGGCGAAGGGATCCTGATCGGCGCCTGGATCGCCGCGATGCGCACCGAGCGGCGCGTGCGAGGGCATCGAGTGGGGAGGCAACGTGCGCGCATCCGCAGGCGGAAACAGCGCGCGGTGCGGGCATAGGGGCAGCCGCGTGCGAATCGCGTGGTGATTCGGCCGAATGGTTGCCGCAGGGGTTCTTGACAAGCCGATCACCGATTCGCTACCGTGTTTCCAGCGCAGAAACAATTAGGTTGATCGACGCTGTTGGGTTCCAGCGCCAGATCGTGGCTCAAGCATACGGGCGTGAGGAGGAGCGAGGTCATGGCACATCGCGATGCTCGGCTCGTGGCACTCATCGAAGAGGCGCGGACACGGCGCTACAGCCGCCGGGACATCATCCGGCGGGGTCTGGCGTTGGGGCTCTCGATGCCCGCGATCGGGTGGGTTCTCGCGGCCTGCGGGGGCGGGGAAGCGGCATCGACCAGCCCACCCGGCGGCGCCGCGCCCGGTGGTACGCCCGCGGCCAGCCCCGGAGCGGGCTCACCGGCCGCAGGCGGTCCGGCCATCAAGGTCGGCGTGGTCACCTCGCTCTCCGGCGACGATGTCTTCGGCGGGAACCTTACCAAGCGCGGCTACGACTTCTGGGCCGAGACGATCAACGCGCAGGGTGGCGTCGAGATCGGGGGCCAGCGGTATCCGGTCCAGATGTCCTACGCCGACGACCAGAGCCAGCCGGCCACCGGAGCCGACGGCGCGGAGCGGCTCATCACCCAGGACCAGGTCGACGTCATCTTCGGCCCGTACACCAGCGGCGTGACGCTCGCGGTCTCGCCCATCTGCGACAAGTACAAGGTGCCGATGATCGCCGGCTCGGCGGAGTCGCCCAACGTCTGGAAGCCGCAGCCGCAGTACACGTTCGGCATCATCCCCTCGGTCGACCTCACCGCCGGCAAGGCGCTCCAGGTGATCGTGGATCAGGCCGACCCGAAGCCCGCGAGCGCGGCGATCCTCGGGGCCGATGAGCCATTCTCCAAGGAAGCCGCCGAGGGCTTCCTGGCAGGGGCGCGCGACGCCGGGCTCACCATCACGCGGCAGGAGTTCTTCCCGCCGAATGCCGACCTGACGCCCCTCGTCAGCGGCGTGGCGGCGACCAACCCCGACATCGTCGCGGTCGGCGGGCATGAGGAGATCCTGATCAACTTCATCCGGGCAGCGAAGTCGCTCAACTTTGCCCCGAAGGCGATCATCATGCACTACGGGGTGACCGTACCTGACTTCGCCTCGAACCTGGGCGCGGACGCTGACGGCGTCTTTGGCCTCGTGGTCTGGACGCCCGACGTGTCCTACGAGGACGACGTGTTTGGGACGGCGCAGGAGTACTTCCAGGCCGCCCAGGAGCGCTGGGGCACCGCGCCCGACTGCACCGAGGCGGCGTGCTCCGCCAGTGGGCTGGTGCTCGCGGACGCCCTGGCGCGGCTCGGGACGCCGCCGCCCTACTCCGATGACGACCGGGCACGGCTGCGTGACCTGCTGGAGGAAACCGACATCACGACGTTCTATGGGCCGATCCGCTTCGAGACCGAAGGAGACCATTTCCACGACAACACCGCCCCGCCCCCGGTGCTCGTGCAGATCCAGGAAGGCGAGGTCGTCGCGGTGGGGCCGTCCGACGCTGCCAAGGCGGACATGATCTACCCGCTGCCTGCCTGGAACGGGCGATGAGGCACACGTGATCGCGCGGGGCGCCTCGACGAGTCGGCGCCCCGCGCCTGGATGAGCGTTCCGATGACGCTGCTGCTGCAGACGATTGCCAACGGCGTGCTGATCGGCGGCCTCTACGTCGGGATCGCGATCGGCTTCGCCCTGGCGTTCGGTGTCCTCGACGTGGTCGATTTCGCGGTCGGCGAGTGGGTGATGCTCGGTGGCTTTCTCGGGTTCTACCTCCAGCAGTGGCTGGGGATTGACCCCTTCCTGCTCCTGCCCCTCGCGTTTCTCGTGTTCGGCACTGTGGGCTACCTGCTGGCGCCGCTGATCTACCGGGTGCGGAGTGGCAGCTACGCCCGGCCGGCGCTGATGGCGCTGGCCTTCACCTTCGGCATCTCGCTCATCATGCGCGGATCGACCCTGACGGTGCTGGGGTTCAACACGCGCACGGTCACCACCCAGGTGGGGCAGCAGACCTTCATGCTCGGACAGATCGCGCTGCCGGGGCTGCGGGTCGTCGCCTTCGCCTTCGCCCTCCTCGTCATCGCCGCCTTCCTGATCTTCCTCTACCGCACCCGGCCGGGACTGGCCATCCGGGCGGTGGCGCAGAACCGGCAGACTGCTGGTCTGATGGGGATCGACGTCAAGCGCATCAGCGCCGTCGTCTACGCCCTCTACGCCGCGCTGACCGGGATGGTCGGCGTGCTGATGGCGGCGATCTACTCGGTCAACGCCGAGGTGGGCGTCCGCTACACGCTCTTCGCGTTCTTCGTCGTGGTGCTGGCCGGGCTTGGCTCGATCGGCGGCGTGCTGGCGGCGGGCCTGTTCCTGGGCATTCTGGAGGCGCTGTCGGCGGTCTATGTCGGGGGCAGCTACACCTACCTGATCGTCTTCGGTGTCCTCTATCTCGTCCTCGTCGTCTCACCGCGCGGCCTGCTGCGCCGGGGAGCGCATGTGTGATGAGTGCCGCTATACCGCGCATCACCCTGGCCGTGCTCGGCCTCGCCGTGCTTGCGAGCCTGCCGTACTTGCTCGACCCCTACTGGGTGCGGATCGCGACCGGGATCCTGATGTGGGCGGGGCTGGCATGCGCCTGGAACATCATCGGCGGCTACGGGGGCTACATCAGCTTCGGCCACTCCGCGTTCTTCGGCATCGGTGCCTATGCGGCCGGCATCCTGATGGGTGCCCGCTACGGACTGCCCTTCGGCGTGGCGTTGCTGGTCGGGATGGTGGCCGCGTCGATCGTGGCGGCGCTCATCGGCTGGCCGACCCTGCGGCTACGCGGCGCCTACTTCGCCATCGCCACCTGGGCCTTCGCCGAGATGCTGCTCCAACTGGCGACCATTCTCGAGATCACCGGCGGGACCGCCGGGCTGACGCTCCCGCCGCTCCTCGACGAGCGGTTCTTCTTCTACGCCATGCTCGTCGCGGCGGTCGTCACCTACGGGGCCAGCTACGTCCTGCTGGAGCGCTCCCGCTTCGGCTACCGGCTCAAAGCGGTCCGCGACAGCGAGGTGGCGGCCGAGAGCCTGGGGATCAACACGACGCTCGTCAAGATCCAGGCGTTCGTCCTCAGCGCGGCGATCCCGGCGGTCTTCGGCGGCATCTACGCCTACTGGATTACCTTCATCAACCCCACCAGCGTCCTCGGGGCGGACATCACCGACCAGATGGTGGTCATGGTCCTCCTCGGTGGCCTGGGGCACTTTTGGGGTCCGGCCATCGGCGCGGTCAGCATGTACCTGGTCAACCGCCTCATCTGGACGCAGTGGGCCAACACCACGGCCTACATCGCCATCCTCGGTGCGGTGATCGCGGTGGTCGTCCTCTTCCTGCCCGATGGACTGGTGAGCCTTTGGCCGGGGACCCGGCGCCTGCGGCTCGTGCGCGCGCTGGCGCGCCAGGTGGGGCGACAGGCGCCCCGGACCGGCGCGGCGGAGGAAAAGCCATGAGTGTGCTGGAGCTCGACCAGGTGTCGCGCGCCTTCGGCGGGATCCAGGCGGTCGACGGCGTCAGCCTCACGGTCGCCCCGGGCGAGATCGTCGGCATCATCGGCCCAAACGGGAGCGGCAAGAGCACGCTCTTCAACCTCATCACCGGGGTGTACCGGCCCGATACCGGACGCGTGCTGTTCCAGTCGCTCGACATCACCGGCTGGCGGCCCTACCGCATCGCCCGGCTGGGCGTGGGGCGCACCTTCCAGATCCCCACTCTGTTCCAGCATCTCACCGCCTACGAGAACCTGCTGGCCGCCGCGGTGGAGGGGGACTGGCGGCATGCACCACGCCGTGCGGAGGAGGTGCTCCGCTTGCTGACCCTGGACCACGTGCGGGACGAGCGGGCCGACAACCTCTCCGGCGGCCAGCAGAAGCTGCTGGAGCTGGGGCGGGTGCTGATGCGAAGCCCAAGCCTGATTCTCCTCGACGAGGTGACGGCCGGCGTCCACCCGCGGTTGCGGGAGGTCATCCTCGACGCGGTCCGTGAACTGCGCGACGCGGGGACCACCTTCCTCGTCATCGAGCACGACATGGAGCTGGTCCGCACGATCTGCGACCGCATCGTCGTTATGGACTTCGGCCAGGTCGTCGCGACCGGCACCTTCGACGAGATCGCCGCGGACCCGCACGTCATGGAGGCCTACCTGGGGAGGGGAGTCTGACGGCGATGCTGCGCGTCGAGGGGGCGGTCACCGGTTACGGTCGGCTCACGGTGTTGCATGGGGTATCCATCGAGGCGGCGCCCGGGCAGATTACCGCCGTCTTCGGCCCGAACGGCAGCGGGAAGAGCACGCTGGTCAAGGCGGTCGTCGGGATTCTGCCCCTCTGGGAAGGGAGCGTCCGGCTCGATGACCAGGACCTGACCGCGCTTCCGGCGCATCAGGTGGTCCGCCGGGGTGTGACGCTGATGCCGCAGGGCGGCGGCGTCTTCCCGCAACTGACGGTGCTGGAGAACCTGCGGCTGGGCGGGTACATGGTCGCCTCAACCCGCGAGGTGGAGGAGCGGATTACCCAACTGCTCGACGAGTACCCCGCGCTGGCCCGTCGTCGGAAGGTCGCCGCCGGGAACCTCAGCGGCGGGGAGCAGATGCAACTCGCCATCGCCCGCGCCCTGGTGAGTCGCCCGCGCTTCCTCCTCCTGGACGAGCCGTCGGCCGGGCTGTCACCTCGGCTCGTGGCCGAGACGCTGGAGCGCGTGGCTGCCCTGCGCGAGCGGGGCGTGGGCATCCTCATGGTGGAGCAGAACATCCGCGAGGCGCTGCGCATCGCCGACGTGTGCTACATCCTGGTCGGCGGCGCCAACCGCTGGCAGGGCTCCCCGGCAGAGCTGCGCGACGATCGGCGGATCATGGAGCTGTACCTCGGCGCGGCGTAGATCCCGGCCGGTGCGTGTTGCGTACTGCGTGTTCCGTGTTGCGTGTTCCGTGACAACGTGGACGGGAGCGGGGCGGTGGTTGGTGGCTTGCCCGTCACCGTCCCAGTGGGCGCCGGCGTCCTTGTCGGTCTTCGTCGTCGCGCATGACGCGAGCACGGAGGACCGGCAAGGACGCCGGCGCGTTTGGGTCTATTGCTCGGCGCGGAGGAGGTCGAGCGTCTCGACGGCGTGGCGGAGGTGCGGGATGACGATGCTGCCGCCGACGATCAGCGCCACATTGAGCGCGTCGTAGATCTCCTCGTCCGACCAGCCGGCCTTGACGCACTGGTCGAGGTGATAGTCGATGCAGTCGTTGCAGCGCAGCACGGTCGAGGCCACCAGCCCGAGGAGTTCCTTCGTGCGCCCGTCGAGTGCGCCGTCGCGGTAGGCGCCCGAGTCCAGGCTGAAGAACCGCTTGATCCCCAGGTGGTCGATCTCCGCGATGCGCGCGTTCATCCGCTCCCGGTAGGCCCGGAACTCGTCCAGCCGCGTGGTCATGATGCGCTCCTGTCCCCTCATGGCCTCCCGCCGGTGGCGTTCCGGCGGCTCATCGCGCCCCGGCGGCCTCCAGGCGCCGGTCGATCTCGGCAAGGTCGTCGGCGGTCAGCTTCCATTCCCCGGCCGCCACGTTGGCCTTGACCTGCTCCGGGTTGGTGGCGCCCGGGATGATCGAGCAGACGACCGGCTGGGCCAGCAGCCAGGCCATCGCCAGCTCACCGACGGTGTGCCCGCGCTCCTGCGCGAAGCCCTCCAGCGCCTCTAGCGCGTTGAAGTTCCGCTCGGTCAGCCGCTGCTGCTGCCACGTCTCGCTCGCCGCGCCGCGCGTCCCGGCCGGCACCGGCTCGCCCCGCCGGTACTTGCCGGTCAGGAACCCACCTGCCAGCGGCGCGTAGGGCACCACGCTCATCCCGTAGTGGGTGCAGGCCGGAATGACCTCCGCCTCGATGCCGCGGTCGAGAATGTTGTAGAGCGACTGACTGACGACCGGCTTGACATAGCCACGCCGCTCGCAGATCCCGACCATGTCGGCGATCTGCCAGCCCGCGTAGTTCGAGCAGGCGGCGTAGCGGATCTTGCCTGCGCGGGCGAGGTCGTCGAGGGTCCGCAGGCTCTCCTCGATCGGCGTTGAGGGGTCGGGGAGGTGGAGGTAGTAGACATCCACGTAGTCGGTCCCCAGGCGGCGCAGGCTCGCCTCCAGGCTCGCTACGATGCGGCGCCGGGAGAGCCCCTTGTCGTTCGGCCCCTCACCGAGCGGGAACCCGGTCTTGGTCGCCAGGATCACCTTGTCCCGCCGGTCGGCGATGGCTCGGCCGATGTACTCCTCCGAGACGCCGTTTGAGTACAGATCGGCCGTGTCGATGAAGTTGACGCCCAGATCGAGCGCCTGGTGGACAACGCGGGCCGTCTGATCGGCGTCGCAGAAGCGTCCGAACGTATTGCCGCCGAGCCCAATGGCCGAGACGAACAGGCCGCTCGAACCCAGGCGCCGGTACTCCATAGTCCTGTACCTCCGTCTCATGCGGATGCCGGTTGAAACGCGCGCCGGGGCCTGTAGTCGTGCCCCGCGCTGTGCCGCGTCCACTGTAGCCGGGTGCGGGGCAGCGCTCAAGTGGGACGAGGGATCTGGCCCGTCGATCCGGGTGTCCAGTCGGGCGTCCGGAGGCCATCCGCGCCGGAATGGGCCATCCCGACCCCGCGCCCGATGCTGCGTGCCACGCGCCCGGCGCCTACTGCTCGGCCCGACAGCTCTTCGCTCATAAGCAACAGGCGTGTCACGGGTATTCGGTGTGGTGACAGAAACTATACGCTACAACCTATCAGTGCAATGATGCCGAACATCGCCATCCTCGATAATCGACATAACCATATGATTTCTGCACAGTAGTACTTGACGACGAGTAGAACATTGCATTACCATCGGACTGCCATTGTGCTTGGCTCCATGGGCCCATCACACCGCCGTGCGGCTGGCCTTGCCGCGGCGGGCGTGGGCGGGCGCGACTGGGGCTGGTGAAGCGAGATCCGGAGGCGCGGGGACGACGCCTCAGGCCAGGGAGGAGATCCAAGTTGCGGCGATTGGTGACCCTCGTACTCGGCGTGGCCCTGGTGTTTGGTGTGGCACTGTCCGGCATTGCCGGATTGCCCGGCGCACAGGCGGCTACACAGCCGAGTCAGTGGTTGTTCTTCCCGTTCGTTCCGAACGGCTCGCAGATCGGCGACACGGGTCCGTGGTACGGGTCCGTGACCGTCCAGAACCTCGAGGCAGAGCCGGTTACGTTGCGCTTTACCACCACCGCGGCACCCGGTAGTGGTGGGTTCACCGCGACGCTCCAGGGCCTGGGCTCGCAGACCTTCACGGCCGCGGAGCTGGGGGTGCCCGCCGGGGGTGGTGGCATCGCGGTGAACGCGACCTGGCAGTCGTCCTCCGGCAAGGTCGCTCCGCCGCGGATCACCGGTGTGGTCAAGCAGGCCGCCCCGGCCAGCAGCGCCTTCCGCGGCGCGACCGACGGCACCATGGCGATGGTGGACGGCTACGCCGGCATCCCGCAGGCCGACGTCGCCTGGGGCTCCAGCAGCAAGATCTGCTCCGGCTCCGCGACTGACTGCAACGACCTCGATGCCTTCCTCGAGGGCCTGCCGGCTGACGTCGCCGGCGAGCTTGAGTTCGACGGCCGCAGCTTCCTCCCAATCGTTCAGTCCGGCTGGTTCGGCTGGGAGACCGTCATCCACATCACCAACATCGACGCCTCCGGCTCCGGATCGTCGACCGCCCAGCTCACCTTCTTTGGCAGCAGCGCGGCCAGCGGCACCACCATCGGCCCGATCACGGTCAACGTGCCGCGCGGCACCACGACGACGATCGACGTCGGCAGCACCCTGGCCAACAACGGCTACACCGGCGCGTTCGTCGGCTCGGTCATGATCTCCTCCTCGCACGCCATGGTCGCCAGCGCCACCCGCGTCAAGGCCGAGACCCAGATGGCGCTGACGAACACCGCCACCCCGCTGCCGTACGTGGAGGTCGACATGGATGGTGACGACCTCGCGGACGGCGGCGCGGCCGACTACGAGCCGGTCGGTGGCGGCACCTACACGCTGTTCGCTCCGCTGGTGTTCCACAACTACAACGGCTGGAACACCGGCATCAACATCGCCAACCTGTCCGATTCGTCCAACACCGTTACCGTCGAGGTCTACGGCCGGGACGGCAGCCACCTCGGCACGTATTCCCGCGCCATCGCGGCGCGCGGCATGGAGTACATCTACATCCCCGAGGTGAGCAACCTCGCCGCGAACGACTTCGGCACCGCCGTCCTCTCCGCGGCCCAGCCGTTCCACGCGGTGGTCGACGAGGTCAAGTACGAGACCGGCGAGGCGATGGCCTTCCTGGCCATCCCGGCCAACGCCCGCGCGGGCGCGGCGCGCACCGGCGCGCTGGGTATCCCGCTCTTCCAGAAGGGTCTGAACGCCGGCGCCAGCGGTGACACCTCGGGCCTGAACCTGTTCAACCCCAGCGGGCAGACTGCGTACGGCAACGTGGCCTTCTACAACGCGGTGGGGGCGCTGCAGGCGACGGTGCCCTTCACCCTGCCGGCCCACGGCACCGCGCTGATCTACGCGCCCGAGATCGGCAGCCTGTCCGACGGCCAGGCGACCTCGGCCGTCGTCCAGACCTCCGCCGGGGCGGGCGTGGTGACCGCCGTGTCCAACGTGGTCAACTACGATGTGACTCAGGACGGCGGCGCGGTCTTCAACGTCGTCAACCCGCTCGGCCAGTTCCGCCTCGTCTGCACCGAGGACGGCTGCGGCTACCTGCTGCTCGCCTCGGACGGCAGCCTGCAGGTGATGGCGCCGTGGAAGGGCGGCGAGCCGACCTCGGCGCCCGCCGCGATCAAGGTCGAGGCCAGCGCCACCAAGCTCTCGGTGGACGATGAGGTGACCGTCACCGCGACGGTGACCGACCACCTGGGCCGGCCGGTGGCCAACACCAACGTGAACTTCGTCGTCGAGACCACCGGTCTCGCCAACCCGGGGATCGGTTCAGCGACGACCGACGGCCAGGGCAAGGCCACCTTCAAGTTCAAGCAGCAGAAGGTCGGCAAGGACAAGGTCACGGCCACCGCCACGGCCGGCCCGGTGTCCGGCGAGATCGAGATCGAATGGACCGCCGGCGCGCCGAAGACCGTGGACCTGACGGTCGACAAGAACGATCCGCAGATCGAGCAGACGGTGACCTTCACCGCGACGGTCAAGGACCAGTACGGCAACCTCGTGCCGGGCGTGGAGGTCGCCTTCACTACTGACGCGACCAGCGTCCACCCGAGCGAGAACCGGAAGGCGAACACCGGCACGTCCGGCGATGACCTCGGGAAGGCGACGCTGGCGTACACCGGCAATACCAAGGCGGGCACCGACCGCTGGAAGGCGACCGCCGGTACGGCGACGTCCTCCGAGCTGACGGTTACGTGGAAGCCGGGTGCGCCCGACAGCCTGACGCTCGAGGTCGACAAGAAGACCCCGACCGTCGGCGACACCGTGACCTTCACCGCGACGGTCAAGGATAAGCACGGGAACCCGATCCCGAACCTGACGGTCAGCTTCGCGACCACCGGCGCCGACGACGTGCATGACGACGCGGGGGGCCAGGCGCCGACCAACGCCAGCGGCGTCGCGACCTACCAGTTCACCGACGACACGCCGCTGGGCACCGGCACCGACCACTGGACGGCGTCGATCGCGGACGGACCCAGCGCCGGCGTCGACGTCGTGTGGCGCGCCGGGAACCCGCGCCGCATCGGCCTGACGGTCCAGGACGACAAGACCAGCCCGAAGGCGGGCGAGTCGGTCACCCTGACCGCGACCGTCTACGACGCGTACGACAACGTCGTCGACTGGTTCGGTGACAACGGCGAGATCATCACTTTCCGCACGGCCAGCGGCGCGCACCATCCAAAGAACGACTTCAGCACGGCCACCGACGGTGTCGCGACGCTCCAGATCAGCGAGACGACCACCGGCGAGGACACCTGGGAGGCGGTTCGCGACGCGATCACGTCCAACCCGGTCCCGATCGACTGGCAGCCGGGCGACTTCACCAAGATCGCGCTGACGGTCAACCGGACGAGCCAGACCGTAGGCAGCAACGTTCAGTTCACGGCAACGCTGCAGGATGACTACGGCAACACAGTCGACATCGATGACGAGGTGACGTTCGTCGTCACGAAAGGATCGAACGTCGGCCTCTCCCGAAGGGCGGACGCCGTGAACGGCGTCGCAGTGCGCGCCTACGGCACCAATCAGACGGAGGCCGGCGATCAGACCTGGAAGGCGACCTACGGCGACGTCGACTCCAACGAGGTGACGGTGACCTGGCTTGCGGGCCCGGCCGCCAAGGTAGCCCTGGAGGTCGACGACACCAACCCGTCGGTGAACGGGCAGATTAAGCTCACCGCCCGCGTTCTGGACGACCACGGCAACCTGGCCACCAACGCGTCCGGCACGGTGACCTTCGAGACCATCAACGTTGCGCAAGATCAGTCGAGTGTCCACCCGGGCGTCAGCAGCGAGGTGGCCCTGTCCAACGGCGTGGCGACCTGGTACTTCACCGGCGGCACCAAGACCGGCGTCGATCACTGGCAGGCGACGTTCGACGGGCTTCCGGGCAAGGCGTCCGACCCTGTCGTGGTTACCTGGAAGCCGGGGCCGGTCTTCGGCGTGACGCTGACACCGGCGACTACAACGGCGACGGCGGGCGATGAAGTCGCACTGACGGCCTCCCTCGTGGATCAGTGGGGCAACGTGGTCCCTGAGGCGCGCTCGATCGAGTTCGAACCGCTTGCCGCCAACGTCAACCCGGACACGAAGCACGCGACGACCACCGACCCGGCGACCGGCGAGGCAACGTTCAAGTACACTGGCGAGAAGGCCGGGTTGGACCGCTGGCGGGCCGTGCTGCCCGTTCAGAACGGTGATCCGATCCTCTCCAACGAGGCATCGATCACCTGGAACGCAGGGGATCCGGCCAAGACCACCCTTTCGCCTGCATCCCAGACGGCGCAGGTGAAGACGAATGTCACCCTGACGGCGATCGTCGTCGACCAGTTCGATAACCCGGTCGAAGGTGTTCAGGTCACCCTGTGGCTCGACGGGAGCCCGTCGAGCCAGGTCGGCACACCCGTTGCGACCGACTCGAATGGGCAGACCCAGTTCACCTACACCTCGGACGCGCTGGGAGACCAGACGCTCAAGGCGAGCTTCGACCTGAACGGGACGACGACTTACTCCGGCCCAGCCACGGTCACATGGGTGGCCGGTCCCATCAACCAGGTGGAGCTGGAGGTGGTGACGACCACGCCCAAGGTGGGCGGCGAGGTCCAGGTACGTGCCCAGGTGAAGGATGGCGCCGGATATCCGGTTGCAGACGCTCATCTGAGTCTGTTCAGCCTGCCGGGCAGCGCCAACTCGGTTGACCTGGCCGGCACCACCGGCACCGATGGCACCTATACCTTCACGTACACGGACTCGGCAGCCCTGGTTGGGCAGACCGACACGCTCATGGCGGCTGTTGGCGTGGAGGGCGGCGCGCCGATCCACTCCACGCCCGTCACCGTCACCTGGCAGGCCGGTGATCCCGCCAAAGTCGAGCTCACGGCGAGCGCGACCAGCGCGACTGCCGACGACACCGTCACGCTCACCGCGGCGGTGCGGGATGCGGACGGCAACTCCGTCGATTGGGCGACTGGCGACGTCACGTTCACGGTGGATACCTTGTTGTCTGACCCGGACCCGGACGCGACGAGCAAGACCGTGACTGTCGCGCTCCAAAATGGCAAGGCGGTGCTGACACTCACGGGGAAACAGAAGGGCACCGAGACGTGGACTGCGAGCTACGGCACGTTCTCGGGCCAGGAGAGCATCACCTGGTCCGCGGGCGCCCCGGCGTCGGTGACGCTGCAGGCTCGTGAGAGCGAGACCTCGAACCAGTTGATCCCCGACCAGTTCGTCATCGGGTGGGATAAGACGGTGGAGTTCCGCGTCGTCGTGCGCGACGCGAAGGGGAACGGCGTCCCGAACCTCGACGTGACGATCCAGACCACCGGCGGCACGGCGCACCACAACACAGCGGCTTGCTCATCCAGCACCTGCAAGGTCGAGGGCACCACTGCTGGCGGTGGAGGCTTCACCGGGACCTTCAAGGGCCAGCAGGCCGGGTACGATGACTGGTCGGTGACCGTCAACGGCCACACCGCCACCATCCGGATCGTCTGGGAGCCGGTGATCACCATCACCAGTGACAGTCCTAAACAGGTTGGCTCGACCATCGCGCTCACCGTGGAGGTCACCGGCTTCCAGTGCACGACGCTGGCTACACCTACTCCCGCGGACCGACTCGTTCTGATCGCGAACCCGTCGCTGAATACCGCTCCGCAACTCCAGAACTATTCGTGCGGAAGTGTCTCGGGTGTGGGAGAGAAAGGAACGTGGAACTGGAATCTGACATCTAACGGTAGCGCAGAGACCGTGCAGATGAAGGTGACGCTCAAGCTGGACGGCGATAATGCGCTGGACACGAGTATCGGCGAGGTCGAAAAGTCCGTAACGGTCGAATGGAAGGACACCCAGTAGCCGCAGGCTCCGCGGCGTAAGCCGCGGGCGAGCGCGGCTGAGGCAGACACGGCGGCGGGCTGCCGGGGATTCCCCGGCGGCCCGCTTCGTTTGTGCGACGGCGGCGTCGCCCGGCGGAATGATCCGGGTTATAGTCAACGTGCTGGGCAGGGTGACAGAAGGCCGGAGCGGGGGAGGCGTGTGGTGCAGTTTGGGCTCTTCGACATCATGCAGGTGCTGCCGGACGTGCCCTCGGGGCAGGCCTACGCGGAGCACCTTCGTGCGGTGGAGGTGGCCGACCAGCTCGGGCTGGACTACTACTTCGTCGCCGAGCGCCACTACATGCCGCACTACCGCACCCCGACCCCGAGCGTCTGGCTCGGCGCCCTCGCCGCGCGCACGACGCGCATCCGGCTCGGGACGCTCGCGTACACCATCCCGCTGCACAACCCGGCGCGGCTGGCCGAGGAAGTCAGCATGCTCGACCACCTAAGCCGTGGGCGGATGGAGGTCGGGGTTGGGCTGGGCCACCGGCCGGAGGAGCTGGTCGCGCTGGGGATCGACCCAAACCGGCGCCAGCTCCTCATGATGGAGGGCATCGTCCTGATGCAGCGAGCGTGGCGTGGAGAGCCGTTCGACCATCCCGGCACGGCGTACCGGTTCCAGGGGCTGTACGTCGACCCGCCGGTACAGCGCCCACATCCACCCCTCTGGTACGCCGGAAACGACCCGATGGCAGCCCAATGGTGCGCCAACAACGGGCTGTCGCTCGCGGTCGGCTTCCAGCCGGCCGACCAGCTCCTCGGCCCCTGCGCCGTCTATCGCGCGACGTTGAAGCAGCAGCAGGAGCCGAAGCCATCCCAGCGGCTGGCGCTGATGCGGCACCTGTACATCGCCGAGAACGACAACGCGGCCGAGGAGGAGATGACACGCGACGTGATGGCGGCCGGAGAGGCGTTCGCGGCCAGCCCTCGGCAGATCGCGCAGGTACAGAAGACGAGAATGACGCGCGGCGAGGCGCGGCAGGCGGTCGCGCGGCTGAAGGAGCGGCAGGTCGTCATCGGCGGCGGGCCGGAGACGTGCGCGCGGGTCATCGCCGAAACCGCGCGGACGCTCATGCTCGACGTCTTCCTGGCCAACCCGTGGCTCACCTCCGTCGAGCCAGAACGGGTCGAGCGCACGATCCGCCTGTTCGCGACCGAGGTCGCGCCGCGGGTGAAGGAGATGGTGTGATTCGTCATGCGTCATGCGTCATACGTCACCCGTACTGCGTAGGGCGTACCGCGGAATGCTTCCCTCTCCCACCAGGGGAGAGGGGTCGGGGGTGAGGGGGACGCATCACGCATGACGTATGATGCATGGTCCCCCACAAACGCTGGCCGGGAGTGTGCGATTCCCTGCGTAGGAACGAGTTTCGTCGCGGGTTCACATCCAGGAGGTAACACATGGACGAAGAGCGACGAGAGCAGCAGGGTGAGGAGCAGATGCCGGTACCTGCGACGCCCGCTACACCTGAGCCGGCGACCCGCGGAGATGAGGGTCGCAGCCTGTCGGAAGCCTGGCGCGAGGTGGGTGAGCAGCTCCGGGAATTGGCCAATCGGCTGGCGATGGCGTTCCGCGCCGCGTGGGGCAGCGAGCGTGGCGCGGAAGAAGAGGCAGCGGTCCGCAACCTGCGCGACGACCTGCGCGATGCAGCCGATCGGCTGGACCGCGTGCTGCGGCGCGTGGCGTCGGAGACAGAGGAGCAGCGGACGCGGGCGGCGCAGGTAACGCGGGAAGCGTCGGAGCGGTCGCTCGCCGAGGCGCGTGTGGCGGCGTTGCAGGCGCTGCGCACGCTGAACCGGCAGTTGGACACGCTGGTCCAGCGGTTGGAGCAAGAGACCGGCCGCTCCGGCGCCGAGCGCCCCGAGGGCGGCCCCGAGCCGACCGGGACCACGCAGCAGCCGGGTGCCGCACCGGAGGAGCATCCCGAGCAGCATGGCTAACGCCCCGACTTGACATCGCCCGGTGGCGGGGCACGCATGTGACGTGCGCCGCCACCGCCCGCTTGCGCCGATCGGGCCGTGGGTGCCGGATCCCCCAGCGCGGACGATGGCGCTTATCAATGGCTCTCGAGGTGGCCTTGGAGTTGTGTCCGCGGCACGTGCCCCGCCGGGTGGTGCCGGGGTACCCGCGATGTGGTGTGCCTGCCCGATTGGTTCCAGTGTGCCCGCACCGTGGCAGGTGCCTGCCCGGGTGGTGCAACGGATCCCGCCGCGCGGCGCGTGCCCGGGGCACAAGCCCCGGGCTGACAACGAAAGCCGGCTGAAGCCGGCTTGAGCCGCTTTCCACCGTCGGGATGGCGCGAAGATCCCAACGCCGTCGCGCGTGCCAGCGACGAATCGGTCGCGGCGCCATGGTGGGCGGGACCGGCGCGATCGGCGCGTGCCCGGGGCTAAAGCCGCCGGGCTGATAACTTGGTAAACCCACTGAAGGGGCTGGGGAGGCGTATTGCTCACATCCAGATGGAAAGGTTCCCGCCGCGCGGCCCGTGCCCGGGGCTCATGGAGTTTGACGAATTAGCGCGGTAAACCCGCCGGCCGCACGCGGCTCCCCGCGTGTCATCCTGAGCGGAGCCGGGGGCGGCGGCCAGCCGCTCCCGGCGCAGCGAAGGATCTCTCCGCTGCGTGGCCGGTCCGACGCGGGATCCTTCGCTCCGCCGCCCGGCGCGGGGCGCCGGCCGGCTCCGCTCAGGATGACAAAGACGAGACGACGGTGACCGGTACATGTACCACGGTAATTCGTCAAACTCCATAAGCCCCGGGCTGACAAGGAAAAGCCGGCTGAAGCCGGCTGGGGAACGCTGGGCGTAGCCGGAAGCTGTATTGGATACGCCTGCATGTCGTCATCACAGCCCCTTCAGTGGGCTTACCCCTATTCAGCCCGGCGGCTTTAGCCCCGGGCACGCGCCAGGGCGTGGGACCCTCGCGACACCCATTCAGCGTCCCGACGGCGGTACGAATCCAACCCCGCGCGGTTGCGGCCACGCGATACCACAGCGGCGGCTCAGGCCGCCGCACTCCATGTAGCCGGCTTCCGCCGGCTTTCGTTGTGAGCCCGGGGCTTGAGCCCCGGGCACGCGCCACGCACCGAGACCCTCACACCTCCCGCCCGGGGAACGCGCCGACCCGCGGACACCCACCTAATCCGTCAAACTCCATCAGTCGGCTTCGCCTTGTCATAACGAGGAGTAACCCAGGTACGTGCCGCCGTGAACCCGATGCATGGGCCAGGCGCCATGGTTGAGGAGGGCGGAGGCAGCGTCCACGCCTGGCGGCGGTGCGTGCCTAGCGCCCTACCATGTCCTTGATGGTCACGAAGCGATAGCCGTCGGCGCGGAGGCGGGCGATGATATCGGGCAGCGCGGCGGCGTCCTGGGATTGCGAGCCGACGTGCATCAGGATGATCCCGCCCGGCTCGGTCATCGAGACGCAGCGATCCGCGATCTCCTGCGCCGTCAGTCCTTTCCAGCCCAGACTGTCGACGCTCCAGAGGACGTTGACCGTGTAGCCTGCCTCGGCGATGTCGACCATGACCGAGTCGTCGTAGTCCCCGTACGGTGGGCGGAAGTAGGGCCGCATATCGTAGTCGACGATCTGGCGGATCACGTCTTCGGTGTGCTGAAGGGTGGCGATTCGCTCCTCGCGGCTCAGCGGCGGCTGGTTCGTCGAGAAGCCGGTGAACGAGGGGTGATCGTAGGTGTGATTGATCATCTGATGGCCCTCGGCCACGATGCGGCGGACCGCGTCGGGGTATTGCTCGGCCCAGACGCCGGTCATGCCGAAGGTCGCGTGGATCCCCTCGTGGGCGAGCGTGTCGAGGATCTGGTCGACGTACCCGGCATCAGCCCCGGCGTCGAAGGTGAGTGCGACGATCTTCTCGGACGTATCAGCACGGGTGATGGTCACCGGCTCGGCTGCTTGTGGCGGTGTCGGTGTCGGGGATGGGCTCGGCGGCGGCGTTGGGGTGGGTTCAGGCGTCGCGGTGGGCGACGGCGTCGGCTCGGGCGCGGCGGTGGGCTGCGCCGTGCTGGTCGGCTCGACGGTCGCCGTCGCGGCAGGGGTCGCGGTGGGCGTGGGTTCAGCCCCACCCGGACCGCTGCAGGCGGCGAGGGCGGTGCCCAGGAGTGCCAGGAACAGGGCGAGAGCGATGGTGCGCGTGCGAATCGACATCGTGATCCCTTCCCAGGGCGGCGACGCGGTCGGTCTCGGTGGACCCACACCGGCCGCTACGACTTCGACGCATGGGCTAGCAAGATCGTTGCGCGGGCGTCGTATCAAGGTGCGCGGGCATCGTTACTGACTCCAGCGCCTGCTCTTGTCATCCGAAACCGGTATGATGCCGTCGCCCATTTGCGGAATGGGGTCGGCGGTGTGCATGGAAACGCCCGGCCACGCGGCCGGGCGGTGTGGTGTGCCGGCGAATGCGTCGGATCACCAGATGCCGAGCTCGTCCTTGGCTTCCTCGGACATCATGTCCGGGGTCCAGGGCGGGCTCCAGACGAGGTTGACGTTGACCTCGCCCAGGTTCGGCAGCCCGTCGAGCGCGCGGCTGAGTTCCTGCATGATGATTGGGCCGAGCGGGCAGCCCATCGACGTGAGGGTCATGGTTACCAGCACGTCGGTCTTGTCGTCGCGCTCGGTGAGGTCGATGTCGTAGATCAGGCCGAGATCGACGATGTTGATGCCGATCTCGGGGTCGTACACGGTCTTCAGGTGCTCGCGTACGTCGTCGGCGGTGAAGTGTGGCATGAACTGCTCCTCTGTTCCTCAGGGCGCCCGGTGGCCGCCCGTGGGTGACCTGTGGCTCAGTGCTCCGGCCAGTCGGTGATCCCGTAGGCGGCGGACTTGAGCACCTTGAGGCCCAGCAGCGCGCACTTGACGCGGGCCGGGCTGATCGGCACCCCGAGCTCGTCCAGGATGTCTTGGGCGCTGAGTTCGCGGATCTCGTCGAGGTCCGCGCCCTCCACCATCTCCGTCAACATCGACGCGGATGCCTGGCTGATGGCGCACCCGCGCCCGGTGAACTTGATCTCAGCGATCTTGCCGTCTTCGATGCGCATGTCGATGCGCACGCGGTCGCCGCAGAGAGGGTTGCTGTCCTCGTACGAGATGTCGGCGTTCTCGATGGTGCCGTAGTTCCGCGGGTTGCGGTAGTGGTCGAGAATGTTCTCGCGGTAGAGATCTGCCACGGCTCACGCTCCTGGACCAAAGATGCGCCGTACGGTCTGCAGCGCGTCGGCCAGGCGGTCGACGTCTTCCTCACTATTGTAAACGTAGAAGCTGGCGCGCGCGGTGGCGACCACCCCGAGCCGGTCCATGAGCGGTTGGGCGCAGTGGTGCCCGGCGCGGATGGCGACCCCTTCGCTGTCGAGGATGCTGGCAATGTCGTGGGGGTGGATGTCGTCCAGGGTGAAGCTGACCACCCCGGCGCGATCCTCGCCGGTGGGGCCGTAGAGGGTGACGCCCGGCACCTGCGCCAGTCGCTCCAGGGCGTAGGCGACGATCTCCCGCTCGTGGGCGCGGACCGCGTCCATGCCGAGCGCGGTCAGGTAGTCGATGGCGGCGCCCAGTCCCACCGCGTCGCCGACGCTGGGCGTGCCCGCTTCGAACTTGGCGGGCAGGTCGGCCCAGGTGGAGCCGCAGGTGGTGACCTCGCGGATCATGTCGCCGCCGCCGAGGAAGGGCGGCATGGCCTCCAGGATCTCCCGGCGGCCCCAGAGGACGCCGATGCCCATCGGGCCGAGCATCTTGTGGCCGGAGAAGGCCAGGAAGTCGACGTCCAGTGCCTGGACATCGACCGGCATGTGCGGCACGCTCTGCGCGCCGTCCACCAGCACCAGCGCCCCGGCGGCGTGCGCCCGGGCGGCGATCTCCGCGACCGGGTTGATTGTCCCCAATGCGTTCGCCACGTGGGTCACGCCCACGAGCTTGACCCGCTCGGTGCGCAGGTAGTGGTCGAGCTGGTCGAGGCGCAGCCGGCCGTCGTGATCGATGTCGACGTAACGGATCGTCGCGCCGCGCTCGGCGGTGACGATCTGCCAGGGGACGATGTTGCTGTGGTGTTCCAGGAGCGTCAGGACCACCGTGTCGCCCGGCTCAAGGTTCGCGCGGCCCCAGGAGTAGGCGACCAGGTTGAGCGCCTCGGTGGCGTTGCGGACGAAGACGCAACTCCGCGGGTCGGGGGCGTTGATGAAGCGGGCGACCTTCTCGCGGGCCTCGTCGTAGAGGGCGGTGGCGTGCTCGCTGAGCCAGTAGACGCCGCGGTGGATGTTGGCGTTGGACGCGCGGTAGTACGCGTCCAACGCCTCGATGACGACCAGAGGCTTCTGCGAGCTCGCCGCGCTGTCGAGGTAGGTCAGCGGCTTCCCGTGGACGGTCTGCTGCAGGATCGGGAAGTCCTGCTTGACCTGCCGAGCATCGAAGGTGCCTGGCGGGGTCGTCGTGTGAGTGCTCATAGCCCGATCTTCCGGGCGATTGCCGCCCGAACGGTCTCCTGGACCTCAGGTACCGGCACCCGCTCGATCACCTCGTCGAAGAAGCCGTCCACGATGAGCTTGACCGCCTCGGTGCGCCCGATGCCGCGGCTCATGAGGTAGAAGATGTACTCCTCCTCGACCTGCCCGACGGTCGCGCCGTGCGTGCAGCGCACGTCATTGGCGCCGATCTCCAGGTTGGGGATCGTGTCGGCTCGCGCGGTGCGGCTCAGGATGAGGTTCCGGTTGGCCTGGTACGCGTCGGTACGCTGTGCTCCCTCGAAGACCTTGATGATACCCGAGTACACGGTGCGCGCCCGGTCCTTGATGGCGCCCTTGAAGAGCAGGTCGCTCGTGGCGTAGGGCGAGATGTGCCACTGGCGCGTCTGGAAGTCGAGGTGCTGCGTCTCGTCGGCGAAGTAGAGACCCAGCATCTCGGCCAGCGCACCGGCGCCGACCAGATGCCCGGCGATGAACGACTTGCTCAGCTTGGAGCCGAGGCCGACGTTGAGGCTGTTCACCACCGCGTCCTGGGCGATCAGCGAGCGCTGGGTGACGAAGCTCCAGACGTTGCGACCCCAGTCCTGCAACTGGATGTAGCGGACCTGCGCCTCCTCGCGGGCGATGATCTCCACCACGCCGGCGGCGATGGTCGGCTCGTCGCTCGTCTCGGAGTTCCAGGCGTCGATCACCACGACGCTGGAACCCGGCTCGGCCACGACCAGGGTGTGGGGGAAGACGCCCACACCGGCATGCGCGTAGACCTGGGCCCAGAGCGGCACCTCGACCTGGACGCCGGCCGGGACGTAGACGAACGTGCCGCCGCTCCAGAAGGCGCCGTGCAGCGCGGCGAACTTGTTGTCGTTGACCGGCACGGCCTCGGTCATGAAGTACTGCTTGACTAGGTCCGGGTGCTTCTCGATCGCGGTTGCCAGGTCGCAGAAGATGACGCCCTGCTCCGCCAGGTCGGCGCTGAGCTCGCTGAAGACGCTGCTGGAGTCGACCTGGACCGTCAGCCCGGCCCGCCGCTCGTCGTCGCCGAGGACGGCCGCGACCTCCGGCTGCAACGCCGCCACCGAGTCGACCCGCCCGTTGGGGGTCGCGTAGGGGGCGACGTCGCCGATCGGCAGGCGGCGGATGTCGGTCCGCCGCCACTCCTCGTCGGTGCGGGTGGGCATCGGGATGGCCTCGTAGGCCTCCCAGGCGGCCAGGCGCTTCTCGCGCACCCAGTCCGGCTCACCACGCAGCGAGGAGAGCTCCTCGACCGCGCGGCGCGTGAATCCTCTCGTTGCGTCCTTGACTGCTGCTTCCATGCTCTCCCTCACGTCCGGAGGCAGGCCGCGGCGCCCGCCCCCGGGCCAGAATGCCGCGTCGTCGATCTCGAGCGGCGCCGCCTACCCGACGGAGCCCTCCATCTCGAGCTGGATCAGCCGGTTCAGCTCGACCGCGTACTCCAGCGGGAGTTCCTTAGCGATCGGCTCGATGAACCCGCTGACGATCATGCTCATGGCGTCGGCCTCGCTTAAGCCGCGGCTCTGGAGGTAGAAGAGCTGCTCCTCGGCAACCTTGCTCACGGTGGCCTCATGGCCGATCGAGACGCGCTCCTCCTCGATCTCCATGTAGGGGTAGGTGTCGGTCCGGCTGGTCTCATCGAGCAGCAAGGCGTCGCAGACCACGTTGGACTTGACGTCGTGCGCGCCCTTGTGGACCTTGACCAGGCCCCGGTAGGAGGCCCGCCCGCTCTCCTTCGAGATCGACTTGGAGATGATCTGCGAGGAGGTGTACGGCGCGACGTGCACCATCTTGGCGCCGGTGTCCTGGTGCTGGCCGTCGGCCGCGAAGGCGACCGAGAGGACCTCACCGCGGGCGCCCGGCTCCATCAGCCACACGGCCGGGTACTTCATGGTGACCTTCGAGCCGAGGTTGCCGTCGACCCACTCCATGGTCGCGTTCTTGTAGGCCGCGGCGCGCTTGGTCACCAGGTTGTAGACGTTCTTCGACCAGTTCTGGATGGTCGTGTAGCGGCAGCGACCGCCTTCCTTGACGATGATCTCGACGACGGCGCTGTGCAGCGAGGCGGTGCTGTAGGTCGGCGCGGTGCAGCCCTCCACGTAGTGGACGTAGGCGCGCTCGTCGACGATGATCAGCGTCCGCTCGAACTGGCCCATGTTCTCCGAGTTGATGCGGAAGTAGGCCTGGAGCGGCACCTCGACCTTGACGCCCTTCGGCACGTAGACGAAGGAGCCGCCCGACCAAACCGCGGAGTTGAGCGCGGCGAACTTGTTGTCGTTCGGCGGGATGATCGTGCCGAAGTACTGCTTGACCAGGTCCGGGTGCTCACGCACCGCCGAGTCCATATCGAGGAAGATGACGCCCATCTTCTCGAGGTCCTCGCGCAGCGAGTGGTAGACGACCTCGGACTCGTACTGCGCGCCGACGCCGGCGAGGAACTTCCGCTCGGCCTCGGGGATGCCCAGGCGGTCGAAGGTCTGCTTGATGTACTCGGGAACCTCGTCCCAGCTCCGGCCCTGGCGCTCGCTGGCGCGGACGTAGTAGTAGATGTCGTCGAAGTCGAGGCCGCTCAGGTCAGCGCCCCAGGTGGGTACCGGGCGCTTCTCGAAGTACTCCAGCGCCTTGAGCCGGAAGTCCCGCATCCACTCCGGCTCGCCCTTCATCTCCGAGATCTGGATCACGACCTCGCGGTCCAGACCCTTGCGGGAGCGGAAGACCGGCTCGGCATCGTCGCGGAACCCGTACTTGTACTCGAATTCGAGCTCTGGCTTGGCAACCATGAACGTCGTCCCTTCTGGTGGGTCGAGCGACGGCTAGCTGCCGACCGCCCCGGACTCCTCCTTGAGCCAGTCGTATCCGCGCTGCTCGAGCTCCTCCGCCAGCTCCGGCCCGCCGGACTCGACGATGCGGCCGTCGAGCATGACGTGGACGAAGTGCGGCTTGATGTAGTTGAGGAGCCGCTGGTAGTGCGTGATCAGCAGCATCGCCATGTTCGGGGTAAAGATCGAGTTCACGCCCTCCGACACCGTGCGCAGGGCGTCGATGTCGAGGCCGGAGTCGGTCTCGTCCAGGATGGCGAACTCCGGCTCGAGCATCGCCATCTGGAGGATCTCAGCCCGCTTCTTCTCCCCGCCGGAGAAGCCCTCATTCAGGTAGCGGCTGGCGAAGGATTCGTCGATGCGCAGCAGCTCCATCTTCTCGCGGAGCAGGCGGCGGAACTCACGCGGCGTGAGCGGCTTGCCCTCGCCGTTGCCCCGTGCCTGGCGCACGGAGTTCACGGCCAGGCGGAGGAAGTTGGCCATCGTCACACCGGGGATCGCGGTCGGGTACTGGAAGGCGAGGAACATGCCGAGCTGGGCGCGCTCGTCCGGACCCATCTCCAGGACGTTTTCGCCCTTGAACAGGACGCGGCCCTCGTACACCTCGTAGTTGGGGTGCCCGGCGACCGCATAGGCCAGGGTGCTCTTCCCCGATCCGTTCGGACCCATGAGGGCGTGGATCTCGCCCCGGTTGATCGTCAGGTTGACGCCACGCAGGATCTCCTGCCCTTCGATCCCGGCGTGGAGATTCTCAATTACGAACAGCGGGCTTGCGTCGCTCATTGGCTCGCCTCATACCTCCTACTGTCTCGCCCCGGCCCGTGCCGGATGCTCCCCCATTATTCTACCAATTGGTTTCGAAACGCGATACCATCGGCGCACACAGAACCGGCGGCAGGCGGTGCGGGCGTTAGTCGCCGTCCCGACCGTCTTTGCCGTTCTGGCGCGCACGTTGGCAATCGGGACAAATTCCGGTGAAGACGGTTTGGTGGCCGTGGACTTCGTAGCCGGTTTGGTCCGCCGCCACCTGGCGCGCGAGGATAGCGCTCGGGACGTCGACATCCACCAGCGCCCCACAGGAGGTGCAGTGGACGTGATCGTGGCGGTCGGTGCGGCGGTCGAAGCGGCTGGCCTGGTCGCCGAAGGGGAACTCCTGGATCAGGCCACGCTCGGCCAGCAGGTGCAGCGTCCGGTACACCGTCCCGTACGCGATGGTCGGGTATTTGCGGCGTACACGCTCGAAGATCTCGCCTGCCGTGAGGTGCTCGTCGGCAGCCTGCACCTCGGCCAAGATCGCTGCCCGCTGGGTTGTCATCCGGATTCCCGGGTCGCCCCGCACCTGAGACTGACTCCTAGCTAGGAATGATTCCTGCTACCACCGTGGTATACCTTACTCTGGTAGTCGGGATTCGTCAACACTCTTGGTGCGGCGGTTGCGGCGACAGTCCCGGTGGGAATAGGACCGGGGGCCGACGTGGTTGTCGGAGTCAAGAACCGACGCTCCCGGGCCGAGGTAACGTGCGCGCCGGCCGTGCCGCGTGTTAGCGTAAGGAGGCCAAGATGTCTCAATCGTCGGTGCCCCCCGCCGTCTCGGAGGAGATCGCAGCGCGGGGCTATGCCAATCCCGACGTGCTGGTGACGACCGAATGGGTCGAGCAGCACCTCAACGACCCGTCGATCCGGATCGTCGAGTCGGACGAGGACGTCTTGCTCTACGACATCGGGCACATCCCAGGGGCGGTGAAGATCGACTGGCATCAGGACCTGCAGGATCCGGTGGTGCGCGATTTCATCGGCCCCGAGGCGTTTGCCGCGCTGATGTCGCGGTTGGGGATCGGCGACGACACGACCGTGGTCTTTTACGGCGACAAGAACAACTGGTGGGCCGCCTACGCCTACTGGTTCTTCAAGTACATGGGACACGATCACCTGAAGATCATGGACGGTGGCCGCAAGAAGTGGGAGGCCGAGGGGCGCCCGCTCACCCGTGAGGTGCCGAGCTACCCGCCCGCGAAGTGGACGACGCGGTCGATCCGAGAAGAACTGCGCGCCTTCCGCGACGACGTGCTGAAGCACATCGGCTACGAGGGCCGCCGGAAGGTCGGGCAGAGCCTGCCGCTGGTCGACGTCCGCTCCCCGGCGGAGTACAGCGGCGAGTTGCTCCACATGGCGGATTACCCGCAGGAGGGGGCGCAGCGCGGCGGGCACATCCCCGGGGCGAAGAACATCCCCTGGGCCCGCGCGGTGAACGACGACGGCACGTTCAAGACTGGGGACGAGCTGCGCGAGCTGTACGGCAACGAGGGGATCACGCCCGACAAGGACATCGTGGTCTACTGCCGGATCGGCGAGCGCTCGGCGCATAGCTGGTTCGTCCTCCACGAGCTGCTGGGTTACCCGAAGGTGCGCAACTACGACGGCTCCTGGACCGAGTGGGGCAACGTCGTGGGCGTGCCGATCGAGAAGTAGCGTCTGGCCTGATAGGATTAGAGGATCACGGCAGGGCGCCGACCGGCGCCCTGCCCACTGAGATCGAGAGCGACGAGCGGCCGGGCCGACAGAGAGGACACCGATGGACCGTCAGGAACAGATCGAGCTGCTGTTGGATCACTACGAGCACCCGCGGCACCGTCACGCCGACGAAGGGGCCGACGTCGTGATGCCGGGTGGTAACCCGGGCTGTGGCGACGTGATCACGGTCTACCTGACGGTGGATGAGGACGGCAAGTCGATCAAGGACGTGTCGTTCGTCGGCGAGGGCTGCACCATCAGCCAGGCGGCCGCCTCCATCCTGATGGAGATGATCCACGACGAGAAGTGGGATCTCGACACGATCGTCAACACGGACTACCACGCCATGATGGACATCCTGGGCGCGGAGGCGGTGCAGTCGCGGCCCAAGTGCGCCACGCTGGCCCTCGGGACGCTCAAGGCAGCGGTCCAGAAGTACCTGCGGGATCGGATGCTAGCCGATGCGCGGCTCGATGCCATCGAGGCCGAAAATGAGGAAATGGGCATCGTCACCGGCGAGGCGGCCCTGGAGCAGGCCGACGACCAGGCAGCCAGGTCACATTAGGAGCGCTCGATTCCGCGCCGAGTCTCGACGGACAAATCGGCCGTCACCTTCAGCCCCTCTCCCGATGTCGGGAGAGGGGTGCTTACGTTACGAGAGGGGGTCGGGACGCTCGTGGTCCTGATTACACGGTCCGATCGGACCGTACGCTCCCAAGTGCCGCATCGGGCTGTCGGCGGGCGATTGTCTGCGCTCTGCGTCTCGCTATAATCACTGCACTTGTCGCGCCGATGCATTGCGGCTACGGACGGGACCTTGTCGGCGGATCGCTTGAGGAGGGTCTTGCCCGCCCGCGTGCGCTGGGGAGGAATGCGTGAGAATGCGGTCCGACATCATCAAGCGAGGGTTCGAGCGAGCGCCGCACCGGAGCCTACTGCGCGCCACCGGTGCGATCCGGTCCGAGGAGGACTTCGGTAAGCCGTTCATCGCCATCGTGAACTCCTACGTCGATATCGTCCCGGGCCACGTGCATCTCCAGCGCTTCGGGCAGGTGGTGAAGGAGGCGGTGCGCGAGGCGGGGGGCGTGCCGTTCGAGTTCAACACCATCGGCGTCGATGACGGCATCGCCATGGGCCACATCGGGATGAAGTTCTCGTTGCCGAGCCGGGAGATTATCGCCGACTCGGTGGAGGCGATGATCCGAGCCCATCAGTTCGACGCCATGATCTGCATCCCCAACTGCGACAAGATCGTGCCCGGGATGCTCATGGCCGCGATGCGACTCGATATCCCGACGGTGTTCATCAGCGGCGGGCCGATGGCCGCCGGGACGATGCCGGACGGGCGCAAGGTCGACCTGATCTCGGTTTTCGAAGGGGTCGGTGCCTATCAGGCGGGGAAGATTGACGACACGGAGCTGCGTCTGCTGGAGCAGTACGGGTGCCCGAGCTGCGGGTCGTGCTCCGGGATGTTTACCGCCAACTCGATGAACTGCCTCCTGGAGGCGTTGGGCCTGGCGCTGCCTGGCAATGGGACGATCCTGGCGAACACGCCGGAGCGTGACGAACTGGCGCGGGCAGCGGCGCGGCAGGTGATGGCGGTGCTGGAAGCGGACCTGACGCCGCGGAAGATCGTCACCCTGGAGGCGCTCGACAACGCCTTCGCGCTCGACATGGCGATGGGTGGCTCGACGAACACCGTCCTGCACGGGCTGGCGCTGGCGCACGAGGCGGGGCTCGACTACCCGCTGCAGCGAATCAATGAGGTCTCGGCGCGGGTGCCGCACATCTGCAAGGTCAGCCCCGCGTCGCACTGGCACATCGAGGATGTGCACCGGGCCGGCGGGATCAGCGCGATCCTGAAGGAGATCTCACGCAAGCCCGGCGTGCTCGATCTCGACCAGATGACGGTTACCCTGAAGACGCTGGGCGAGAACATCAAGGATGCTGAGATTCGGGACCCGGAGGTGATCCGGCCGCTGGAGAACGCATACAGCGAGCGCGGTGGCCTGGCCATCCTGTTCGGCAACCTCGCGCCGGACGGCGCCGTGGTGAAGACGGCCGGCGTCGATCCGGAGATGCTGACCCATCGTGGCCCGGCGCGCGTGTTCGAGTCGATGGAGGACGCCTGCAGCGCGATCCTTTCGGGCAAGATCGTCCCCGGTGACGTGGTGGTCATCCGCTACGAGGGGCCGAAGGGCGGGCCCGGCATGCAGGAGATGCTCGCGCCGACGGCCAACCTGATGGGGATGGGCCTGGGCAAGGACGTGGCGCTGATCACCGACGGGCGCTTCTCCGGCGGGACTCGGGGTGCCTGCATCGGGCATGTCTCACCCGAGGCGGCGGCCGGGGGGCCGATCGGCCTGCTGCGCGACGGCGACATCATCAGCATCGACATCCCGAACAATCGCCTGGACGTTGAGCTGGACGAGTTGGATCTTGCCGTGCGCCGGAAGGCCCACCGGCCGCTGCGCAAGCCGATCGACAGCCGCTTCCTGCGGCGATACGCGCACCTCGTCACCTCCGCCAACACCGGCGCGGTGCTCCGCGACCCCTACGCGGACGCGGAAGAGCCGGCACCGGTTGCCGCGCCGGCAGACTAGCTACTCGTCTATGGTGTCCGCGGTGGGGCGAACTTCGATCACCCACCGCGTGCAGGTAAACCCCGCGCCGGGAACAACCCCCGGCGCGGATTTCGCGTTATCAACGACCACCAACGCCTTGGGCGTGTCAGGCATGGAGCGTCAGGGGCAGCGCTCCGCCGCGAACGGACGTGAACCTACCGGTCAGGACAAATTGGGGGAATGATCGCGGGCGCTTGGATGTACACTTAGACCGGACAAGTGGCTTCGCTGCCACGCTGCGATCTCCGGACTAAGGACACTGAGGACCTTTACGCGATGCGACGCTTTCTGACGGTTCATGGTCATTTCTATCAGCCCCCGCGCGAAGATCCCGCGACCGGGCAGGTGCCGCGCGAGCCGGGTGCGGAGCCGTTCCACGATTTCAACGAGAAGATCCTGGCTGAGTGCTACCGGCCGAATGCAGAGCACGGCAACTTTGACCGGATGAGCTTCGATCTAGGGCCGACGCTCGGTCTCTGGATGGCCCGCCACCATCCGGCGGTGCTGCAGCGGATCGTCGAGGCCGACCGCAACGCGGTGCGGCGCACCGGCCACGGCAATGCGGTCATGCAGAGTTTCCACCACACGATCCTGCCGTTGGCGACGGAGCGCGACCGGCGGACTGAGATCGCCTGGGGCCTTCGCTGGTTCGAGCACACCTTCGGCCGACGGCCGAAGGGTATCTGGCTGCCCGAGACGGCGGTCGATCTGGCGACGCTGGAGGCGTGTGCCGACGCCGGGCTCGAGTTCACCATCCTGAGCCCGGAGCAGGCCGCGGGGCCGGTGGATACGCGCTTCGCCTACCGTGTGCCGCTGCCGAGCGGCCGCACCTTCACGGTGGTCTTCTACGAGGGGCCGCTGTCGGGCACCGTGTCGTTCGACCCGATCTCGACCGACTCGGCGCCGGCGTTCGTCGACCGCTTCGTCCTGCCGCGCTTCGTCGACGTGCCGGCTGGAAGCGGTGATCCTCTGGTGCTCATCGCCAGTGACGGCGAGGTCTACGGCCACCACCACCGGTTCAAGGACTTGTTCCTCCAGGACTTGCTCTTCCGGCGAGCTGGTGAGGCCGGGATCGAGCCGGTGTCGCTCGAGCACTACCTCGCGCTCAACCCGCCGCAGCGGGAGACCGGCATTCGGGAGCGAAGCTCCTGGGGCTGCCCACACGAGCTGCTGCGCTGGCGGGGCGACTGCGCCTGCACGCCGGGCGGTGGGCACTGGAAGGCCGGGCTGCGTGCGGCGTTCGACGCGCTGGCTGAGCGGATCGACGCGCTGACCGAGCAGCGGGCGGCCGGGGTCGTCGCGGACATCTGGGCGCTGCGCGACAGCTACGTCGATGTCGTCATCGGCGCGGTGGACCTTCCGGCGTGGCTGCGGTCGCATGGGGTGCCGGAGGCAGGGCCTGACGCCGAGGCGATCGCGACGCTGATGCGGGCGCAGCAGAGCCGCCTCGCCATGTACGCGAGTTGCGCCTTCTACTGGGAGGATCTCACCCGCCTCGAAGCGGCCTACGGCGTGCGCACGGCCCTTCACGCAGCGGGCCTTATCGACGCGCTCTGCGGCACCGACGTGAGGGGCGAGTTCACCCAGCGGCTGGCTGGGGTGGTCGGCTGGAAGACCGCCCGCTCCGCGGCCGAGCTGTACGCCGCGGCGGGGGATTAGGGGCAGGCGTCCCCCTCACCCCCTGACCCCCCTCTCCCCTTGTGGGAGAGGGGAAGTGGCCCTCACCCCCGACCCCTCTCCCAACCTTGGGAGAGGGGTGGTTCGTGTCAGGAAGGGGTGCGGCTCAGTACAGTGCTAGTGCTCCTGGGGTGAACGAGGGTTCAGCCGGCGTCGCGCTGGCGGGCGAGGCGGCGTTGCTCGCGGACGTGCTCGGTGTACGCCTGCAAGTGGGTGCGCAGGTGTTCGCCGAAGCCGCTGATCGTAAGCATCGTGGTCTTGGCCCTGCCCACGTTCCCCTGGGCCAGGATCTCCGCGGTGACGCGCGGCAGGATTCCTTCCCGGCCACCCATGATGTAGATCTGGTTCGGACGACCGGTGCGGCCCGCCCGGTAGCCACGGGCCTTGAAGAACGCGATCGCGTCCTCCAGCGCCTCATCAGGAGATAATTGAGACACGGCCTTGCGCTGGAACGCGGTGCGCGTCATCTCGGCATTGAGAGCGGCCCGGTCGAGCCGGGCCTGCTCCTGCGTCCTGTTCGTCTCGTCCATCGGAAGTGCTCCCGCTCGATGTCGTGGCGGGGCGGTCGTGTTCAACTCCCCGGCGGGTTGACCGCGACCGCGGGTTGCTCGCCGCGCAGCACCGCGAGCAGGCTCTGGAGGGCCAACTCGCTCACGGCTCGGTCGGCCTCCTGGGTGCTGCCGCCGATCCGCGGGGTGGTAACGACGCGAGGGTGTTCGACAAGTGCCCGCAGGGACGGCGGTTCGTCGGCGAAGACGTCGAGCCCCGCCCCTGCTACCTTACCACGCTCGAGTGCCTCCAGCAGAGCGGCCTCGTCGATCAGCCCGCCCGACGCGGTGTTTACGATCACCACCCCGTCGCGCATCTGCTCGATGGCGTCCCGGTTGATCAGGTGCCGGGTGGCGGATGTCAGGGTCGCGTGCAGGGTGATAATGTCGCTTGAGGCGAGCAGTGCCTGGAAATCGACCTGTTTGGCGTGTTCCAGGGGGCGGGGAGTGTGGGTGTACGCCTTCACGGTAGCGCCGAAGGCGTGGGCTAGCCGCGCCACCTCGCGGCCGATGCGCCCATAGCCGATAACGCCGACCGTCGCGCCCCGGAGTTGCCGGCCGCGGAAGGCGCGGCGCTCCCAGCGGCCGGCCTTGACCGAGCGGTCGGCCGCCGGGATCTGCCGCAGGACGGCGAGGATCAGCCCGATGGTCATCTCCGCCACCGCGTGCGTGCGTGCCCCGGGCGAGTGCACCACGACGATGCCACGCTCGGTGGCGGCTTCGATGTCGATGTTGTCGACGGCGAAGCCGACACGCGCGATTCCGCGCAGCGCGGTCGCGGCCTCGATTACCTCGCTGGTGATCTGGGTCCTGCCGCGTACGACGAGACCGTCGTAGCCGTCGACGATGTCGACCAATTCGTCAGGGTCGAGCGAGGTGCGAACGTCCACGCGGGCGTGCCGCCGTAGGAGGTCGAGGGCACCATCGTCGATCGGATCGCAAACGAGAATGCGCGGCTGACCGGCCCTCTCCATGGACCTCGCTCCCTTACGAACCCGCTTCGTACGCCTCCCCGGGCTTGAGAATCACGCAGCGTGCCCCGGTCTGCGTTTCAACGTCCCGCTTGAACTGCTCCGGATCCTGCTGGATCGGTGGGAACGTGTTGTAGTGGCACGGAATGACCACCTTGGGCTTGAGCAGCTTGACGGCGCGGACGGCGTCGGCGGGGCCCATGGTGAAGTGGTCGCCGATGGGAAGGACCGCGATATCCAGACCTTCCTCCCCGATCAGCGCCATGTCACCGAAGAGGCAGGTGTCCCCGGCGACGTACACCGTCTGGCCGCCGAAGCGGACGACGAACCCGGCCGGAACCCCCGGCGCGACGAACGTATCACCGTCCAGATACGCCGACGTGTGCCAGGCCGGGACGAACTTGGCCGTGCCGCCGTCGAAGGCGACCGTGCCGCCGTGGTTGGCCCCCACCGCGTTGGCGCCCTTCTGTCCCAGGTACGTGGCCAGCTCGTGCGTGGCGAAGATGGTGGCGCCGGTGCGCTTCGAGAGCTCGACGGCATCCCCGACGTGGTCGTTGTGCGCGTGCGTGAGGAGGATGGTCGTCGGGTTGACCTCGTCGGCCGAGACGGCACTCGCGGGGTTGCCCGTCAGGAAGGGATCGATCAAGACCTGCTTGCCGTCAGCCTCCAGAGAGAATGCCGAGTGGCCCAGATAGCGGATGGTCAGCATGCGTCCTCCTTCCCTGAACGCGATTGCGCTTCGCTCGGCTCGGATGACAGTGTGCCGTTACCGCTCGTAGACGATCCGGCCGTCGACCATGGTGAGGTCGTTCTGGATCGTGTGCAAATCCACGGCCTCGACTTCGTACGGGTCGCGGTCGATCACGATCAGGTCGGCGAGTTTACCTGGAGTGATGCTCCCCTTGATGTTCTCCTCGAAGGAAGCGTACGCGCCGTTGATGGTGAACATCTGCAGCGCCTCGTCCAGCGTAACCCCCTGCCCGGCGCCCATCTCCTGGCCGTCCTGGGTCAGCCGCGTCACCGCGGAGCGGATGTTCACCCACGGATCGGCCGGGACGACCGGCGTGTCGGAGCTGCCAACGGCGGTGATCCCCATGTCGAACCAGGTGCGGGCCGGGTAGGAGAGCGCCAGGGCTTCCTTGGTGAAATTCCGGATGTAGGAGTCGCCCAGGTAGTACACGAACGAAGGCTGCGGCACGGCGATGACGTTCAAACGGCGCATGCGCTCCAGCAGGTCGGGCCGGAGCAGGCCGCAGTGCTCGATGCGCCAGCGCGGATCTTGCTGGGGATGCGCTTCGAGCGCCCGCTCGAAGGCGGTTAGGATCATGTCGATGGCGCGGTCCCCGATGGCGTGCGCCGCGCCCTGGAACCCGGCTGCCGCGGCGCGGCGGAAGGCCTCGTCGAGGTACTCCTGGGTGTAAACCGCGATGCCGTAGTTGTCCGGCTCGTCCGGGTAGGGATAGCTCATGAGCGCGGTGCGCCCGCCGCCGCTCCCGTCTTGCAGGAGCTTGGCCGGGCCGATCCGCAGCCACTCGTCGCCGAAGCCCGTGCGCACCCCGAGCCGCTCCAGCGAGTCGAACGTGTCGTCGATGATCATCATGAGGTAGACGCGGACGGGCAGGCGTCCCTCGCGCCGCAGTTCCTGGTACGCGGCCAGCTCGTCTGAGGTCCGCAGGCTGGCCTCGGCCACGCTGGTGATCCCCATCGCGAGGAACCGCTCACCGGCGGCGACCAGCGCCTCCTTGATGTCCGCCACGGTGGGCGGCGCGATCAACTTGCGCACCAGATCCTGGGCGTGCTCCTGGAGCAGGCCGGTCGGCTCGCCGTGTTCGTCGCGGACGATACGGCCGCCCGGCGGGTCCGGCGTCTCGGCCGTGATCCCGGCCATGCGCAGGGCGACCGAGTTGACGACGGACATGTGGCCACAGGTACGGGTCAGAATGGCCGGGTGGTTGGGCGTCACGCGGTCAAGATCCCAGCGAGTCGGGTGGCGCTTGACGTCGAGCCGCGTGTCGTCGTACCCCCGCCCCTGGATCCAGTTTCCGGCGGGTTCCTTCGCCGCGACCTCGGCGAAGCGCTCCAGCAGGCTGTCGAGTGTGGGCGTCGCGGCCGGGCTGGCGTCGATCTTGGCGAGGTTGAAACCGTAGTTCACCGGGTGGCAGTGGTTGTCGTTCAAGCCCGGCAACAAGGTGCGACCACCGAGGTCAATCACGCGCGTGTTCGGACCGACTGCGGACCGGATCGTCTCATCGTCGCCCACGGCGAAGATCCGGTTGCCGAGCACGGCGACGCCGCTGGCCCGCGGCTGCGCCGGATCCATCGTCACCACGCGCCCATTCAAGAACACGACATCCGCTGCCATCGGTTCTCCCCTCGTGGTGTCATCCCCGGGCGCCGGATTCGTCCCGTGTACTTCGCTTGTCCATCACGGGATCGGCACCCCCCGCTGCATCATAGGGTGGTTCCCACCACCCGGCAAGAAGCGCGGCTCCACGCCGCGACGAAACAGCGTATGCTCGTGCCTTGCCGATTGAGAAGGCCCGTAGTAGTATGCCCGCCGGAACCGTACAGGATCCGCAAGGTATTGGGTAACAGGGCGTTCGTTTCCTCGCATGCTGTCCGCACACCCACTAAAGCGAGACACGGCGCACCGGCCATGACGGCTCTCAGGTGGAGTGGCGATGCTGCGGTACGTGCTCAGGCGGTTAGTGGCGTTGATCCCAGTGCTGCTGGGTATCTCGATCGTCACGTTCGCGCTCATCCGCCTGATCCCCGGCGACGTCGTCGACATGATCCTGGGAACCGAAGTGGCCGGTGGTGAGCGGGCGGACGAGTTGCGACGGCTGTTCGGCCTCGACCAGCCGCTGTACAAGCAGTACCTGCTCTGGGCCGGTGATGTGGTTCGTGGCGATCTTGGCCACTCGATGCGCACCGGTAAGCCGGTGTTGGACGAAATCCTCGGTCGCCTTCCCACGACCCTCGAGCTGGCTGCCTTCTCCGTCGTGTTCGCTCTCCTCATTGCCATTCCCGCCGGCATCATCGCTGCACTCAAGACCGGAACCCGAACCGAGGCCGGCGTTCAGACGCTGGGCCTGCTCGGGCTGTCGGTCCCGAACTTCTGGCTGGGGACGCTGCTGATCCTGGTGACCTCCCGCTACCTCGGCTGGTTCCCGGCCGCAACCTACGTGTCGTTCACCGCCGATCCGTGGCGCAACATTCAGATCTTCATCCTGCCGGGGATCGCCCTGGGGGCGGCGCTGGCGGCGATCACGATGCGCATGACCCGCTCCTCCCTGCTGGAAGTGCTGAACCGCGAGTACATCAACACGGCGCGCGCGAAGGGGGTGGCGGAGCGCCAGGTCATCCTGCACCACGCGATGAAGAACGCGATGATCCCGGTCGTGACCGTGGTGGGTATCCAGGTTGGGCGGCTACTCGGCGGAGCGATCATCATCGAGCAGGTGTTCAACCTGCCGGGGATCGGCCGGCTGGCGATCGACGCGATCCAGCAGCGCGACTACACGATGATCCAGGGGGTCGTGCTCTTCACCACGTTCGCATTCGTCGTCATCAACCTGCTGGTCGATCTGCTCTATGCCGTGATCGACCCCCGCATCCGGTACTCATGATCGTCCGTTCGGATCCGGGAGTTGCGATGGGGCCGCTTGGGGATTGGGCGCGAGGCGAGGAAGAGCGATGAGTGACGTGCGGCAGTCGATGACGCTGCCGAAGGGGGTACCGGCCCTTGGGGCGCAGGACCGTGCCCGCTCGCGCAGCGTCTGGGCTCGGGCGCGACGCCACCTGGCCCGTAGCACCAGCGGCAAGGTCGGTCTGGCCCTCGTCGCCCTGGTGCTGCTGATGGCGCTTCTCGCGCCCGTGATCTCGCCGCACGATCCGTACGAGCAGTCCGTCTATCGACTCTACGGGCCGAGTCTCTACTTCCCGTTCGGCACCGACGAGTTCGGGCGGGACGTGATGAGCCGGGTGATCTACGGCGCGCGCGTCTCGCTCCAGGTGAGCCTGATCGCGGTCGCGATCGCCCTGGTCGTGGGCGGGGTACTCGGCTTGATCGCCGGCTACGCCGAGGGTTGGGTCGATGCCGTCATCAGCCGGATCCTCGACATCGTCTTCGCCTTCCCGGACATCCTGCTGGCCCTGGCGTTGCTGGCGGTCCTCGGACCCGCGCTGCACAACGTCATGATCGCCATCGGCATCGTGTATATGCCGTCCTTCGCGCGCATCGTGCGCGGCCCGGTCCTCTCGGCCAAGCACAACGAGTACGTGGAGGCGAGCCGGGTGATCGGCGCTCGCCCGCTGCGCACGCTCTTCCGGCACATTCTGCCGAACGTGACGGCGCCGCTGATCGTGCAGACGACGATCGCGCTCTCGTTCGCGATCCTTTCCGAGGCAGCGCTGTCCTTCCTGGGACTCGGAGCGCAGCCGCCGACACCCTCCTGGGGCGCCATGCTCAGCAGCGGCCGGCGCTTCGTTGAGATCGCTCCATGGACGGCGATCTTCCCCGGTCTCGCCATCATGATCGCCGTTCTGGGGTTCAACCTGTTGGGGGACTGGTTGCGGGACGTGCTCGACCCGCGTACCGTCCGGTGATCCACACATGGGCTTCAGGCGCGTCAGCGCCGGGTGCGGCGAGGTCGGTTACCGCCTCTCGCCGCGAAGGGAACCGAAGTCACCTGGAGGAGATGAATCGGTGGAAGACCGCACGACAGCCTTGCTCGACCAGCTCGTCCGGCTCCGCAAGGAGGGCCGGATCAGCCGGCGCCAGTTCGCTCGGCTGACCGGTGGCGGGGTCGGCCTGGCGGCGATCAGCGCGTTCATCGCGGCCTGCGGTTCCGAGCCGAGCCCACCGCCGCAGCAGGGTGGGTCCGGCGGCGGTCAGTCGGATGGCGGAAGCAGCGCCACCGAGGCGCCGAGCGGCACGCCCGCTGCCGGGGAAAGCGCCGCAACGGAAGAGGCCAGCGGTGAGGTCAAGCGGGGCGGCCGGTTGACGTTTGCCATCGACACCGCTCCGGTGGGCCTGGATCCGCATTTGGCGACCGCCTTCTCGTCGCAGATGTTCTACGAGCACATCTACGACACGCTGTTCCACTTTACGCCGGATCTGCAGGTGGTGCCCTCGCTGGCGGAGTCGTTCGACGTCATTGATGAGAAGACGTACGAATTCAAGATCCGGCAAGGGGTGAAGTTCCACGACGGCTCGCCGCTCACCGTCGAGGATGTCATCTTTTCTTATGAGCGGATGATCGACCCCGAGGTCAAGAGCACGCGCGGTGTCTGGTTCAACCAGATCGACGGCCTCGAGGCGAAGGACGACAGCACACTGGTCGTTTATCTGAAAAACCCGTTCGCCCCGCTGATCGGGTTCATGGCCATGCCGGGTGCCGCCATCATCTCCAAGGCCTTCACCGAGGCGAACAACAACGACCTGACCGCAGTCGCCATGGGTACCGGCCCCTTCGAGTTCAAGGAGTACATCACTAACCAACAGGGGACCTTCGCCCGCTTCGCCGACCACTGGCGTGGAAACGTGCCGCTGGTGGACGAGCTCGTGCTCCAGATCACGACGGACGAAGCATCCCGCATGGCGGCCATCCGGGCGCAGCAGATCGACATGACCCGCCTGTTCGACAAGACCAACGCCGACCTGCTGAGCGGTGAGGGCTACCAGATGTACAAGGGGCTGTGCACCTCCTACACCCTCACCTTCATCAACTGCCGCCGCGAACCGCTCAACGACCCACGGGTGCGCCAGGCGCTCTCCTACGCCATCGATCGCCAGCAGTTCCTCGACACGGCGGTGTTCGGTGACGGCGAGATCTCCGGTGTCATCCCGGCGGCCGAGAAGAACTGGGCGCTGCCGGTCTCGGAGTACGCCAGCTACAAGCAGGACATTGAGAAGGCGAAGCAGTTGCTTGCCGAGGCGGGCTACCCGAACGGCTTCAACGTCACGTTGACCGTCTCGCCGCAGTACCAGTTCGATGTGTCGAACGCGCAGGTGCTGCAGAGCCAGCTCAAGCCGCTGGGGATCAACGTCGAGATCCAGCAGGTGGAGTGGGGCAACCTGCTGAACACGATCAACCAGACCCGCGACTTCGACCTGCTGAACATCATCTACACGTTCCAGCCGGACCCGGACGGTTACACCTACAACTTCTTCCACAGCCAGTCGCTCAACAACGCCTCGGGACTCGCGGACGCCCGTGTCGATGAGCTGCTCGAGCGCGGCCGTGCTGAGACGGACCAGGCGGAGCGCAAGAAGATCTATGATGAGGTTCAGAAGCTGCTGGCTGACGAGCTGGTGCCGGTGCTGGCCTACTACTGCTACTACCAGTACCTGCCGTCGCAGACCTACGTAAAGGGCTACAAGGCGATTCCGTCGCTCTCGCGCATCTACCTGCGCGAGACGTGGCTCGACAAGTAGGGATGCGGCACCGGCCGTCGGGGTGACCGCGAACGGCACGGCTGTGCACACGCCCAACCCCACTCGCGGGGTGGGCGTGTCCACGAGTACGCGACGGCAAGGGGCGCTGGGTTCGCCAGTGGGTCGTCTTCCCGTGGGTGCCGGCTCGGGTGCGTGCGAGGGTAGGCCGGCACGCCTGGTGCAGCTAGTTACGCTGCGCGTGGCCTCTGCTATGCTGGGAAGTGGCCGGGCGATGGCGCGGCCCGGTGCGACGCAGCAACCAAGGGAGGGTCTCTCTATGAGCAAGCTGGATGGCAAGCGTGTAGCCATGGTGGTTGCGGCCGGCTTCGAGGACTCCGAGGCGGTCGAGCCGAAGCAGCACCTGGAGAGCCTGGGGGCGACGGTGACGGTCATCGGGCTCCAGCCCGGGACAGTTGAGGGCAAGAAGGGCGCGACCCTCCAGGTCGATGCGACCTTCGACGAGGTCAGCGTCGATCAGTTCGACGCGCTGGTGATCCCGGGCGGGGGATCTCCGGAGCGCCTGCGCATCCATGAGGCGCCGGTGGCGTTCGCCCGGGCGTTCGTGGAGGCGGGCAAGCCGGTGGCCGCGATTTGCCACGGCCCGCAGCTCTTGATCTCGGCCGACGTCCTGCGGGGCCGGACGGTCACCTGCGTCGCCGGCATCCGCGACGACGTGAAGAACGCCGGGGCGACGTACGTCGATCAACCGCTGGTCGAGGACGGCAACCTCATCACCTCGCGCATCCCCTCCGACCTGCCGCAGTTCAACGAGGCGATCGCGCGGCACCTCGCCGCGGTCGCGAGCGCGCGGTAGATCGCGCCGTGGCCACCGACGCCGAGCCACGGGGGGCCGCGTGCCCGAGGTGAGCCTGGCGGAGTTACGAGCGCACGTCGCCGCGGTGCGCGGGCCGCAGTTTCGGCTGCCGGCCCGCTTCGCGGCGGCGTCGCTCGATGACTACCGTCCCGACCCGGCATACCCCGGTCAAGCCGCGGCGCTCATGCAGGTCCGCGCCATGCTCGCCTCGGAGCCGCCGCGGCGGCTGTTCCGCCGCGCCGCCCCGGACCTAACACCCCGCGGGCTCTACCTGGACGGCCCGCCCGGCGTGGGCAAGACGCACCTGATGGCCGCGGCCTTCAACGCCGCGCCCGAACCGAAGCTCTTCGTCACCTTCGACGAGCTCTCGGCGGCCGCCGGCACACTGGGCATGTCCGGGCTGAGCCGCCTGCTGGCCAGCCAGCGCCTGGTCTGCATCGACGAGATCGACCTGCGCGACCCGGCGAACATCATGCTGCTCGTGTCCCTGCTGCGCGCCATGCTCTCCGGTTCCCCCCGTATCATCGCCACCGCCAACGCCGACCCCCTCGGCAGTTCGGCCAAAGGGATGACCGGCGACGACTTCCGCAGGGAGGTGGGGGAGATCGCGAGCGCCTTCACCATCCAGCGGTTCGACGGCGTCGACCGGCGGCTCGCGCTGGCGCAGGTGCGCCGGGGGCGTCTCGTCGGCGAGCCGCGCACCCTGCGCGTCGCCTGGGATCAGCTTCTCCAGTTCCTCACCGACATCCACCCCATGTACGATGCCGCCTGGCTCGACCTCGTGGACATCATCGAGGTCGATCGCGTGGGAGCGCTCGACGATTCCGACCAGGCCCTGCGCTTCGTGCGCTTCATCGATCGGGTATACGACCGCGACGTCGCGCTGGTCGCCGAGGGCCCGATCCCCGCTCCTGATGCGATCCTGCGCTCCCTCATCGGTGACCGGCGGTTCGTGCTGCATGTCGCCCGCTGCCGCTCCCGCTTGGTCGAGCTGCTCGGGGTCAGTGTCGCGGAGGAGCGGGCGGCGGACTAGATACCGTTCGAACCTGGGTATTTGCTGGCGGTGCACCGAGCGCCCGCGATGGTCGGCCGGATGTCGGCGCTCGCGGGGTGCAGGGCGCGGCCGGGCGTGCCACAGAGCCACACGCGGAGCGGTGGAGCATGGCGGAGGGCAGCAGGACGACGAAAGTTGGGGAATCCGCGCGGGGATCGCGGGTGCGATTTCTGCCGGAGGACGCGACGCGCGATGCGGCACTGCTGATCGCCGCGCGAGGCGTGCGGGCCTTTGGCGACGGCTTCGTCAGCGTGCTCCTGCCGCTCTACCTGGCCGACCTGGGGTTCTCGGAGGTCCGCATCGGGGCGCTGACCACGGCGACGCTGGTGGGGTCGGCCATCTTGACGCTGCTCGTCGGGCTGGTGAGCTACCGCCTGCGGCGCCGCCCGCTCCTGTTGCTGGGAACGCTGGTCATGGCTGCGAGCGGGGTGGGGTTCGCGTTCGTCCACGACTTCTGGCCGCTGCTCCTCATTGCCTTTCTCGGCACGCTCAACCCGTCTTCCGGCGACGTCAGCGTCTTCCTGCCGCTGGAGCAGTCACTGCTGCCGCAGACGGTCAGCAACCGGCAGCGTACAGCACTCTTCGCCCGCTACAGCCTGGTGGCGTCCCTGATCGGGGCAGTGGGCGCGCTCGCCGCCGGTCTGCCGGGAGCGGTTTCGAACCACACCGGACTCGGCTCTCGGCAGGCGCTGGAGGGCATGTTTCTGCTCTACGCGCTGCTGGCGCTCGTGGCCCTGCTGCTCTACCGTCGGCTGTCGCCGGGCGTCGAGGCACCTCCCGGCGTGACGCACTCGCCCCTGCGCGAGTCGCGCAAGACCGTGTTCCGGCTGGCCGCGCTCTTCAGCCTCGACGCATTCGGTGGCGGCTTCGTCGTCCAGTCGTTGCTGGCGCTCTGGCTGTTCGAGCGATACGGCCTTTCTGCCGCGGCCGCCGGGACGATCTTCTTCTGGACCGGCGTCCTCGCCTCGCTGTCCTATCTGGTCTCGGCACGGCTCGCCGAGAAGATCGGGCTGATCAAGACGATGGCGCTCACCCACCTGCCGGCGAACGTGTTCCTGGCGCTGGTGCCGTTCATGCCGAACCTGGAACTCGCCGTGCTCTTTCTCCTGCTGCGAAGCCTCCTATCCAACATGGACGTGCCCGCGCGGAACTCCTACGTGATGGCGGTGGTGACGCCGGCCGAGCGACCAGCCGCGGCCAGCGTCACGTCGGTGCCCCGCAGCCTGGCCTCGGCCGGGAGCCCGTTCCTGGCCGGGTACCTGCTGAGCCTCTCCACGTTCGGCTGGCCGCTCCTGATCGCCGGAGTGCTCAAGGGTGCGTACGACCTGCTGCTGCTGGCGATGTTCGCCCGCGTCAAGCCGCCGGAGGAAGCGGCGAATGACGGCGAGGCGGGGTGAGTCGCCTCGGGAGCGCCGGCATCACGCCGGCGCTCCTCGGGTTGGACTCACCTGCCGATCAGGCGGCGGTCCCGCGGTCGTAGACGATCCGGCCCTCGACGATGGTGAGGTCGACCCGCACCTGGGCCAGGTTTTCCGGCGGGACGGTTCGGAGGTCCGTCTCGAGCACGGCCAGGTCCGCGAGCTTCCCGACCTCGATGGTCCCCTTGATGTCCTCCTCAAACGAGGCGTAGGCGCCGTTGTAGGTGTAGGCGCGGACGGCTTCCTCCAGATTGATGCGCTCCTCGGGCCAGATCTCGACCCCCTCCTGGCTGCGGCGAGTGACCATCGTCTGAATGCCGATCATCGGGTTGGTCGGGTCTACCGGCGCGTCGCTGCTGGCGGGCGCGATGATGCCGCGGTCGAAGAAGGTGCGCATGGCGTACGCGTAGCGGATGCGGTCCATGCCGAGGTTCTGGACGTAGGCCTTGTGGAACGCCCAGAGGAAGGTCGTGCCGGGCACCGGGATCGCCCCCAGCCGCTGGATGCGGTCGATCAGGTCCGGCCGCAGGATGCTGCTGTGCTCGATGCGATGGCGGTGGTCGGGCCGGGGTTGCTCGGCCAGCGCCTCTTCAAACGCCATGATGAGCAGTTCGATGGCGGCGTCGCCGATAGCGTGGGCGCAACACTGGAAGCCGGCCCGGTGCGCCGCCTTGATCTTCTCCTTCATCACCTGCGGGTCCTGCATCCAGAGGCCGATGTTGTCGTCCTCCCCTTCGTAGGGCTGGGACATGCGGGCGGTGCGCCCGCCGATGCTCCCGTCGAGGAAGATCTTGGCCGGGCCGATGCGGAGCCAGGAGTCGCCGAAGCCGGTGCGCAGTCCGAGGTCGGACAGCGGGCCGAGCGTCTCGTCGATCATCATCATGAGGTACGTCCGCACCGGCAGTTCACCGGCCTGGGCGAGGTCAAGGTAGGCGCCCATCTCGTCGCTGGTGCGAATGCCGGCCTCGGCCACGCTGGTGATGCCCTCCGAGAGGAACTGGCGCCCAGCCGCGAGCAGGGCGTCGGCGATCTGCTCACGGGTCGGGGCCCCAATCGCGCGCTGCACCATGGTCAGGGCCGCCTCGCGCACGACGCCGGTCGGCTCGCCGTGTTCGTCGCGGTCGATCGTGCCGCCCTCCGGGTCCGGCGTGTTGCGGTCGATCCCGGCCAGTGCCAGCGCGCGGCTGTTGGCCACGCCGATGTGCCCGCAGGCGCGGACGACGAGGACCGGGTGCTCGGGCGACACCGGGTCGAGGTCGTGCCGGGTGGGGTGTCGCTGTTCGGCCAGGCGGGCCTGATCGTAGCCGCGAGCGCTCACCCAGGTGCCCGGCGGGACCGCCCGGACCCGCTCCGCCACCCGCGCGACGATGTCCGCGATCGAACGGTTCGGCGGGGTGCCCGCGTCCACCTGCTGGAGCCCGAAGCCGAGGTACATCGGGTGGCAATGGGCGTCGTTGAAGCCTGGGGTGATGGTGCGGCCGCGGAGGTCGATCACCTCGACGCCCCGGCCCATCCACTCGCGGACATCGTCCTCCTGGCCGACCGCGACGATGCGCCCGCCACGAACCGCCACCGCCGTGGCGGCACTCGGGGTGCCCAGCCCGGTCATGACGTGGCCGTTGACGAGCACGATGTCGCCGCTAACGGATCGGTCGTGCTGGGGCGCACCCATGCCGTTGTGCTGATCGCCGGTCTGCATCACGGAGTCTCCCTCCCCGGGTCATGTGTTGGACTCGATGTACAGGCCGCGCGCCGGGATGTTCGGATGGTCGCACTGAAGGCTTGTTCCGGTACCGCCGCGCCGCGTGGGCTGGGCGAATAACAACACACCACCGGGCCAGGGGCAAGAGCCGCGGCGCCGTCGGATCCTCGGCGCGACGAGCGCGATGTACGAATGCCGCCTGGACCGCGCCGCTGGCCGTCGTTCTGCGGATACGGACTCGTGTTCCGAGTTGCACAGCGGTCCCATGACCGAGGTATCGGACAGCAGGTGGTATCCGGAGAGGACGCGACATGCCCAGTCGTGCGCGAGAAGAGCCTGATGGCGTCGCACCCCGCGCAGGTGTCAGGAGGGCTACACGATGGTGAGGTCATGGATCACGTCCCGCGCCGTCGTGCTGCTGATCGCAGCGCTCGCACTCGCAGCTTGCTCCGGCCTGGGCACCGGCGGCGACGGCGAGGGCAGCGCCCCAGCCCCGACCAGCCCGCCTGCAACGGCTACTACCGCGCCAACGGAGGCCGCGACGGCCACGACGCCGACCACACAAGCCCAGTCGACACCGACCACAACGAGCCCAGCCGGCGGTACCGCGACCCCGGCTCCGACGACGACGAGCGCAGCCGGCGGTGCAGCAAGCCCCGGGACGGCCACGGGTGGTGGGGAGGACTACTGCTCCGAGCTTGCCGGCGGCTCGGCGGACAACGATGTCCGCGTGCCGGCCGGGGCGACCTGCACCCTGGAGAATGCCAGGGTTGGTCGCAACGTGTTCCTCGCCCGAGACGCGACGCTCCATGCGCGTGGATCCAGCATCGGTGGCAACGTCACGGCCGAGGGGGCCGCGGCAGTGAATCTCCTCGATGGGACGACGGTTGGCGGCAACATCCGTGTCGAGCGGAGCGGCAGCGTGCAGGTGATCGACGCGCGCGTCAACGGCACGCTCGACCTGGAGCACAACACCGGCAGGATCGCCATCAATAACTCCGTAGTCGACGGCAGCATCGAGATCGAGGAGAACACGGGCGGCGTGGAGATCAGCGGGAACACGGTCGGCGGCAGCGTCGAGATTGAGGAGAACACGGGCGGCGTGGAGATCAGCGGGAACACGGTCGGCGGCAACCTCGAATGCGAGGAGAATGCACCACCACCCAGCGGCGGCAACAACTCCGTGACCGGCGAGCAGGAGGGCCAGTGCTCCGGTCTGTAACCAGTTCGGGCCGTGAGGACGACCGGCGTTCCGGCACGCGGCGTACGAGCGCTACAGATAACGGATGCGATGGAAGAAGGCGTAGGTCGCCCAGCCCAAGAGCGCGAGCCCGGCGCACAGGGCGATGAACCAGATCGGGTGGCCTGCACCGAAGACATTCCCATCCCGCACGCCGATATTGGATCCGAACAGCCCCGTGACGAGGGACAGCGGCAAGACGATGGTGGACACAATCGTCAGGACGTACACCCGGCGGTTGATCTGGTCCGAGGTGCGGCTGGCCAGGGCGTCCCGCATGGCATCCACACGACTGGCGATCCAGTCGAGCTCGTGGCTGGCTTCGTCGACGTAGTCGATCACCGCGAGCCAGGCATCGGGCTTCTCCTGCGTCAGCCAGTCGAGGTCGAAGCTCCGCAAGCGCAGCAGGAGCGAGCGCAGCGGCGCGGCGTAGCGCTGGAGCTCCAGGACGCGCCGGTGCATCCGGTGGATCCGGGCGGCGGTTCGCGGGTCGGGAGCATCGTCGTCGAAGCGGAAGCGGGCGACATCGCTGTCGAGGTCCAGCACGGCGTCGGCGAGCCACGCCGCTGCCGCCTGCATCACCGAGAGCAGAACGCCATCGACGCTGCGAGGGCCTTTCCCGGCCGCGAGGTCGTCTTGAAGGCGCCGAAGCTCCGGCAGAGCTGTCGCGGCCATGGTGATGATTCGCGCCGACTCGACCCAGACGCGGAGCACCGAGCTGCGGCCAGATGTCGCGTCGGAAACGGGCACGCGCATCAACAGGAGGACCTCCTCGCTGCTGGGGAGCAAGACGCGAGACCACGTCCTGGTGCGCAGGAACGCGACGGGATCGCCCGGTTCCAGCCCGCTGCCGGTCTTCAGCCAGGCGCGGTCGCGCTCGCTGGACTCGGCGAGGCAGATCCAGAGGTCGCCGTCCGTGGGGCGCCAGGCGGCCAATTCATCAGCGTTAAGTCGGCGGGCTCCACCATGCCCGTCCAGGAGCCACGCCGCAGGGTCGTATGCGTCATTGGGAGAGGGTGTGTTCACGGTCTATCCGTTCCTCCACTGATGCCCGTCCGCGATGCCCGTTTGGCTCTGCCGGTCCACGGGCGTGCGACCGGCAGCCCGATGCCCGTACTTCCACCTGGCGGATCGGAACGCGACCGCGCACGTCGGCCCGGTTCGCCTGCGGCGTCCGGACCGGATCCCAGGCGCCGGCCGGATGGCGGAAGACACGACCAAGAATCACCGCATCGCGCTTGCCCGGTCGCGCCGCCGGTGCAGCGACGGCGCCCACACGACCGCGCGGGTGCCGAGGGCGACGAGGCCCGGTGGGCTGCGCTATGCTTCCGTCCGTGCCCCTGCCGGGCGCGGGCGGCGCGGAGCGGGGATGGGGTTGGATCGATCGGGCCAGGAGATCACATGCGAATCCTGCGCGATGTGGCGCTGTCGGAGTTGCTCTGGTATCGGATCGGCGGGACGGCCCGCTACCTGCTGGAAGCGCGCGGGCGGGATGATCTGTGCCGTGCCGTCGAGTGGGTCGCCGCACAGCGCCCGGATCGCGTCTTCGTGATCGGACTGGGATCGAATCTCGTCTTCCCCGACGGTTACTTCGACGGCGCGGTGATCCGGGTCGTGCGCGACGACGGCGGCTCGCTGCGCCACCTGGGTGACGGCCGGGTCGAAGGCTACGGCGGCGAGGTGCTCGACCGCGTGATCCGCTTCGCCTTCGACGAGGGACTGGTGGGCCTGGAGTGGGCCGGGGGCCTGCCTGGCACGCTCGGAGCCGCGGTCCGTGGGAACGTCGGCGCCTTTGGCGGGGAGATGACCGACTGCCTGGAATCGGCCGAAGTCGTCGCCCTCGGCGAGCCGGGGGACGCGGTCCGCACGTTGTCCCACGCGGATCTCGCGTTCGCGTACCGGGACAGCTACGTCAAACGTGCCGGCAACTTGATCGTTCTCTCCGCCACCCTGGCGCTCGAACCGGCCGACTCCGAGCGTCTCGCCGCGGCGCGGGAAACGTATGAAGCGAATGTCCGGTACCGCTACAGCCGGCATCCGATGGAGCTGCCGAACTGCGGCTCGGTCTTCAAGAACATCCACCGGCGAGAGCAGGTGGAGCGGGTGCTGGCGGTCTGGCCCGATATCGAGGAGCGCGTGCGGAACGACTGGCACGGCAAGGTGTCGATGGGCTACATCATCTCCCGGCTCGGTTTGGCCGGCTACCAGGTCGGGCGAGCGCGCGTCTCTGAGAAGCACAACAACTTCATCGTGAACCTCGGTGGCGCCCGTGCCGCTGACGTCCGCGCGATCATCGCGCGCATCCAGGCGGCGGTCGAAGCCACCTTCGGCTTTGTTCCCGAGGTAGAGATCGAACTGATTGACTGAGTCCGGGGCACCCCGTGGAACCCGCTCCGCGCCCCCTGATCGGGCAAGGCGAGCGGTTCAGGGGTGATGTCATCCTGAGCGAAGCTGTCCGCCGCACCGCGGCGGACAGCGAAGTCGAAGGATCTCGCATCGGACCCGGTGCACGATGGAGAGATCCATCGACTCCGCCGGGACCGGCTGTACACCGGTCCCGGCTTCGCTCAGAATGACATGGAAACGAGGGGTTTTCAGAATGCGTAGTTGGCCCGGCGCCTGAGTGCCTCGTCCGGGCGCCGGCGGGCTGCAACCGCCCGCGCCGGGATGGCTCCGTTACGCTAGACCGGGTTAGCCGCGATCAGGTTCTCGCAGAAGCGGACGAAGTTGTCGAGCGCGCTCTCGACGAGCTCTCGGCCGAATTCGGGTGTGGCCTTGGTGGCGTCGCCGAGCGCACCGTTGCGCGTGATCTGATCGAAGCGGTAGGGGATGCTGACGTTGTACTTCTGCGCCTCACGCCGGAACTCCCGGGCCAGCTCCGTCAGTTCCCCAGGCGCCAGGGCGTCCCGCTTGACCACGTCGGGCACCAACTCCATCGCCGTCGCGACCTCGACCTCGCAGGCGTGTCCGGTGACCTCCGAGGTGACGTGGCGCTTGGCGATCTCCGGGTCGGGGAACGAGAAATAGGAGCAGGCCCCGACGAACGGGACATCCAGCTCCTCGCGGGCGCGGACGACGGCGACGCCCATCGCGGGGATGTTGCCGCCGTGGCCGTTGACGATCAGGAATCGCTCGAACCCGTGGTGGTGGAGCGAGGCGATGACCTCGACCAGCACCTGGACAAACGTCTCAGTCGAGAGGGTGATGGTGCCCGGGAAGTTCATGTGGTGGAACGAGACGCCCCACGGCACGGGCGGGGCGACGGCCACCCGCGGTGCCATGCGGGCCGAGGCGCGACGGCAGAACGCCGTGGACGCGGCGATGTCCATCTTCACGGCCAGGTTCGGTCCATGCTGCTCGTTCGAGCCGACCGGGAGTAGCACCAGCTCCACCTGATTGCGAATGTCCCGGATCTCGGGCCAGGACAGGTCAGCCAGCATCAGAGCACCAGTATCTTGGGCCATCAATGGCTCCTTCCTCTCAAGGTCTTCGGGTGCGCCGTTCGCGCTATTCGGCCCGCCGGATCTCCTCGAGCGCGGAGGCAAGCCGGTCAATGTCCTCCTCATTGTTGTAGAAGCCGGTGGAGACTCGCGCGCAGGTCGGCGTGTTCAGGTGACGGATGATGACGCCATACTCCGCGAGTCGTTCGACGACATCCGGCGGCTCAATACCGTCAACGGTGAAGCTCACGAGTCCGGCCATGCACTCCTTCGGAGTGATGACGTTGACCCCGTCGATCGCGGCCAGGCGGTCCCAGGCGTACCGGCCGAGCTGGGCGATGCGGCGGTAGGCCCAGTCGAGGCCGACTGTGTCCAGGATGAATTCGACGCTCGTCGCCATCCCCATGATCTGCGGAGCGTTCGCCCCGCCCACCTCGTAGCGGCGTGCACCGGGAGCCGGGATGAAATACCCACCGTGGTGGTCCATCGGGCCGCCCATCGATGCGTAGCCCATGATCGTGGGCTGGATCACGTCGAGCGCCTCGTCGGAGACGTAGACACCGCCAGTTCCCTCCGGGCCACAGAGCCACTTCTGGCCGGGGAAGGCGTAGACGTCGACGCCGGTCGCGGGCAGGTCGATCGGTACCGACCCGGCCGACTGCGCGGCATCCACGACGACGAGGATGTGGTGCCTGTGCGCCATCTCCACGATGTCCGCGAGCGGCAACACCGCGCCCGTCCCCCAGGTGAGATGCGAGATGACGATCATGCGGGTGCGCGGGGTGACGAGCCGCTCGATCCTGCCGACCACATCGCCACTGCCGTTGCCCAGCCGGGCCACGCGAAGTGTGACGCCGAAGCGCCGCGCGACGTTGTAGGCCGGGAGTTGGCCGCCGGGATGCTCGAGGTCGCTGATGATCAGCTCATCGCCCGACCGCCAGTTCAGCCCGAAGATGCCGATGTTCATCCCGTCGGTGGTGTGCCGCGTGAGCGCGATGTTGGCGGGTGAGCAGTTGAAGAGACGGGCCAGGGCAGCGCGGGCACGATCCTTCGTCTCCGCCGCGCGGGTGTAACCATCGCGGAGGATACGACCGTTGTTCAGTTCATCCGCCTGGTACGCCTGCATTGCCTCGATCGTGACGCGCGGCAGCGGGCCGAACGTCCCAGTGTTAAGGTAGGCGTACTGCAAGGTTGCCGGCATTGCCTCACGGATCATCGCGCTCTTGGCCTGATCTTCGACCGCACTCACCGGATGGCCCCCTCTCGTTCGACCTGCGCGATTTGCGCGTAGATGTTTCCGTCCCGCCGCTTCCCCACGGATGCCGGGAGCGGCGAGATGCGATGTACGCTCGTTAGAACACGCAGCAGCCCCATCTCCCACCGGCTGAGACACACGGCGCTTGGTGACAGGCTGCCGTGCGACTATAGGCACGCCCCGCCGCTGGTGTCAACGGGGCGGGGGAGAAATGTCGTTGCGCGCGCTTGCGTACTATTCCGCAGCGTGCTATGATGAGCTCCAGACATCGTTTGTGTTGCAAGATCCTTATAGTCTGCGTGGCGGGTTCTTTTCCTGCCATGGACGGTTCACTTCACCGTGTCCTCAACGGCCTACCTCTGCCCCATACCGGTATGCCGCTCGCGATGTCGTTCGTGTCGAGCGGTACGGATCCGCGGAGTGGCTCACCGTGAGGTGGTGTCGGCCCTCTCCCGATGGCCGTTCTCACGTGTTGGCCCGGGCGCGTGTCGAACCATCCTCGGCGATCCCCCTTGCGTACTCTCGACGGGCGGGTCGAAAGGCTGAGTTCCCAGCTAGCGGGGAGGACTTGTGACAGTCACCACCCAAGCCGCGATACGAATCGATGGTGTTTCGAGAACGTTCGTCTCCAAACGCGGTGAGACGGTACAGGCGCTGGATCACATCTCGTTCGACGTCGACGAAGGTGAATTTGTCAGCATTGTAGGCCCGAGTGGGTGCGGTAAGAGCACGTTGCTCAAGATCATCGCCGGATTGATCCCGCCGAGCGCCGGTCAGGTGTTGATCGGGGGGCAGCCGGTGGCCGGCCCGCGGTCGGACATCGGCTTCGTCTTCCAACAGCCGGTCCTGCTGCCATGGCGGACCGTCAAAGCGAACGTCATGCTCCCGGTCGAAGTGCTCAAGCTGGACCGCCGCGATGGCGAGCGCCGTGCCGCTGACTTGCTGGAAACCGTCGGCTTGTCCAACTTCGCCAATCACTATCCGATGGAGCTATCCGGAGGGATGCAGCAGCGGGTCGGCATCGCTCGCGCGCTCGTCCACGATCCGGTGCTCCTGTTGATGGACGAGCCGTTCGGGGCGCTCGACGCGATGACGCGCGAACACATGACCCTCGAGTTGCTCAGTATCTGGCGTGCCTTCAGGAAGACGGTCCTGTTCGTGACTCACAGCATTGCCGAGGCGGTGTTCCTTGCCGACCGAGTGGTCACGATGACCGCACGCCCTGGCCGAGTCGCGGAGGTGGTGACGATTGACCTTCCCCGACCACGCGACCTCGCGCTGATGAACACCCCGGAGTTCGGCAGATACGTGTCGCACATCCGAGCGCTCCTCAACGCACGCGGTGGACTCGACTGACGGACCGCTCTTGCCAGTCACGGAGGAGGAGGTATGGCGAGTCGTAGCCTCGTAGAGCAGCCCGGACGCGCAGCCTCGCAACGACAGTCCATGCTCCGCAACCGGCCTGAGATCGTTCTGGTTCCGGCAATCTTCATCCTGATCGTGGCTGCCTGGGAACTGCTGGTCAAGCTCCTCGCGGTGCCGATCTACATCCTTCCATCGCCGACGGAGATCTGGCGGGCCTTCCGCGACGGGCTCGTGAGCGGAACCCTCGTCGAGCATACCTTGGTGACGCTCCAGGAAGTACTGGTCGGGTTTGCAGTCGGCAGCGCCGCTGGCCTGGTGGTGGGTGTGCTCGTAACCCGGTTCCGCCTGGTGGAGCGGACGGTGTACCCGTATGTCGTGGCCTTCCAAACGGTCCCGAAAGTGGCGCTCGCACCGCTGATCGTGACCTGGTTCGGTTTCGGGATGCTCTCGAAGGTCGTGACGACGGCCCTGATCGCGTTCTTTCCCCTGCTCGTCAATGTGATTGCCGGTCTCCAATCCGTGGATCAGGATCGGATCGACTTGCTGCGCTCGGTCAATGCCAGCGAGTGGCAGATCTTCCGTATGGTGCGCTTCCCGAGTGCGCTGCCCTTCATCTTCGCCGGGCTGGACGTGGCCATCGTCTTCAGCGTTATCGGTGCGATCGTCAGCGAGTTCGTCGGTGCCCGGGCGGGACTCGGCTACCTCATTCAGGTCAACAACTACAACTTGAACGTCTCCGGTACGTTCGCAGTCCTCGTCGTGCTCTCGGTGATGGGCCTCACACTGCACCTGGTGGTTCAGGCGGTCAATCGCAGGGTGGTTTTCTGGCAACGGGACGATGGGGGTTCCGTGGTCGGTGCCTAGGCACCAGCCGGAGGGGTAGCGTGATGCCTCGCTGGGCATGGTGCATTCCCGATTGAGAGTGAGGAGGAGCGGAGATGCTACGGCATGCCCGGACCTCGATGTTGTATTCCCTTCTCTCCCTCGCCCTGCTGTTCGCGGTGGCGTGTGGTGGTGTCGCGGGCAGCGCGGGCGGAACCGAAACCCGTCGAGTCCAGATCCTCCTGGCAGCCCAGGCGTGGAACGTGTCGTTCGCGCCCTGGGTCGTTGCCGAGGAAATGGGCTACTTCGAGGAAGAGGGTATCGAACCTGACTGGGTGATGGTCGCTGGCAGCACCGACGTCACCAAGCAGGTCGCGTCGGGGAGCGGGATGATCGGTGCACCGAGCCCGGAACCGGTCATCATCGGGCACCAGGCAAGCCAGGGCATGCAGATTCGGTACTTCTACACGCTCTACCGGCGGAATATCTATTCGATCGCCGTGCCGGCGGACAGCCCGATTCAAACTCCCGCCGACCTCAAAGGGAAGCGCATCGGCGTGACCAGTATGGGTAGCGCCGGGGTGATCAACATCAAAGCCGTACTGAAAGAGGCCGGCTTGGATCCGGAAGATGCGACCGTTGTCGCTATCGGTGAGTCTGGCCAGGCAGCCGCGGCGGTGCAGAAGGGTGAAGTGGACGCCCTGTCGCTCTGGGACGCCCAGTACGCGATCCTGGAGAACCAGGGGATTGAGCTGCGCTACCTGGACACGCCGAGCCTGCTGAAACTCCCCAGCAACAGCCTCCTGGCGCGGGATGAGGATCTGGAGAAGGATCCGGACCTCTTCGCGCGGGTGGCGCGAGCTGTCGCCAAGGGCACGATCTTCACGCTGGAGAATCCTGACGCGGCTGTTCGGATCGTCTGGAAGCGACACCCTGACACCAAGCCCGCCGGCATGCCCGAGGAAGAAGCGTTCGCTCAGGCCAAGCATGTCCTTGAAGCGCGCTCGGAGCGGCTTTGGTTGGAAGAGGGCGTGACACAGTGGGGATACAGCGATCCGGAGGTATATAAGGCCTTCGTTGACTTCATGGCGGACCAGGGGCTGATCAACGAGCCTGTCAACCCGGAGGACCTGTACACCAACGATCTGCTCAATACCATCAACGACTTCGACGCCGACGCCGTCCGTGAGCAGGCACGGAACTGGTCTGGAGAGGCACTCAACCGGCACGGCCTCCTGGACCGGGAGAGCGCTGAGTGGCGTCGAGCGTTTCTCTCGCGCAGTTGGGGCGAGCCCCTCGCGATCGACGCGCGCGTCCCTCCAGTTGAGTCCGGGTACCCTGCATGATATGCTGGACTTGACGGATGCCAGGGGTGCGCGTGGCGCTGAGAGTGTGGGGATCGCCCCACCAACCCTCCGAACCTGATCTGGGTAATACCAGCGAAGGGACGGCTCCGGGAGGTACAGCGAACCCACCGTACCGCCGCACCGTCGGGTCGGCGGTTTTTTTCTTGGTCGCCGCCCGGCTTGCGCCGCGCGCCCCTGCGTGACTTGGAAGGAGCAGCCGTGGCGACGAGCCCCATTGCGCCACCCAAGGCTCTGACCATCGCCGGCTCCGACTCCGGGGGCGGCGCTGGGATTCAGGCCGACCTCAAGACTTTCGCTGCGCTCAACGTCTACGGGTCGAGCGTGATCACCGCGATCACGGCGCAGAACACGATCGGTGTCCGCGCGGTCCATGAGATCCCGCCCGAGATCGTGGCGGCGCAGTTGGATGCCGTCATGGAGGATATCGGCGCCGACGCGGCCAAGACCGGCATGCTTGCCTCGGCCGAGATCATCCGCGCGGTGGTCGACGGGGTTCGACGACATAACATCGAGCGCCTGGTGGTCGACCCCGTCATGGTGGCGAAGAGTGGTGACCGGCTGCTCCGCGAGGACGCGGTCGCGGCCATCCGGGATCTCCTGCTCCCAGTTGCCTACGTGGTGACGCCCAACATCCCGGAGGCCGAGGTGCTGACCGGGCGGGAGATTCGTTCGCTGGCGGACATGGAGGAGGCGGCCCGGGCGATCGCCGCGCTGGGTGCGCGATACGTGGTCGTCAAGGGTGGCCACCGCAGTGGCGACGCCATCGACATCGTCTACGACGGCACCACGTTCCAGCGGATCCGCAGCCCACGGGTCGAGACGCGCAACACGCACGGCACCGGCTGCACCTTCTCCGCCGCGATCGCGGCACGGCTGGCGGCGGGAACCTCGGCGCTGGAGGCGATTGCCGAAGCGAAGGACTATCTCTACCAGGCCCTCCTCCATAGCTACACCGTCGGTGCCGGGCACTCGCCGGTCCACCATTTCTACGCGCTTTGGCGCCCACTCGGCGTGCAGGGCGCGGAGGAGGTCGAGTGATGCAGACCGAACCGACCATCGTCGACGCCCCGCTGACGATCGCGGGGAAGACCTTCACCTCCCGCCTGATCCTCGGTACCGGCAAGTACCGGAACACAGAGGAGATGAAGGCCGCAATCGAGGCGTCGGGTTGCGAGATGATCACCGTGGCGCTCCGGCGGATCGACTTCGACGACCCGAAGAGCCGCAGTATCCTGGAGGACATCGACTGGACGCGGTACCAGATCCTCCCCAACACGGCGGGGTGCGCCACGGCGGAGGAGGCGATTCGGGTCGCGCGGCTCGCGCGGTCGATGGGCCTGTCCGATTGGATCAAGCTGGAGGTTATCCCCGACCCGAAGTACCTCCTGCCGGACCCCGTGGGCACGCTGGAGGCGGCGCGCGTGCTGGTGGATGAAGGCTTCGTGGTCCTCCCGTACATCAACGCCGACCCGGTGCTGGCGAAGCGGCTGGAGGAGATCGGCACGGCCACGGTCATGCCGCTGGGATCGCCCATTGGCTCGGGCCAGGGGCTGCCCGACTTCCGCCAGATCCAGATCATCATCGAGCAGGCGAACGTACCGGTGATCGTCGACGCCGGGATCGGCGCGCCGTCGGATGCGGCGCTGGCCATGGAACTTGGGGCGGACGCCTGCCTGATCAACACGGCCATCGCGCAGGCGAAGAACCCGGCGGGGATGGCGCGCGCCATGCGCCTGGGCATCGAGGCGGGCCGGCTGGCGTACCTCTCCGGCCGCATCCCGAAGAAGCCGTACGCGTCCGCCAGCAGCCCGCTGGAGGGAGTGGTGCGCTGACGTGGCGGCGAACCGACGCGCGGACCTACGGGAGCGCCTGCCCGACGCGCTGCGCCTCTACGTGTTGACCGACCGTGGTCTGGCCCGGGGCCGGGATGAGGCGCGGATCGTGGCCGATGCGATCGCGGGCGGCGCGACCGCCATTCAACTGCGCTGGAAACAAGGCCCGCTCTCGGAGGCGCTGCGAATCGGCCGGGAGGTGCGGCAGGTGTGCCATGCCGCCGGGGTGCCGTTCATCGTCAATGACCGGGTCGACCTGGCGCTGGCGCTCGACGCGGATGGGGTCCACGTCGGCGTCGATGACCTTCCCGTGGCCGAGACACGGGCGCTCGTCGGCGACCGGATGATCGTCGGTTACTCTCCGCCGACGGTGGAGGCGGCGCTGGCGGCCGAGCGGGACGGTGCCGACTACCTGGGTGTCGGGCCGATCTATACCACGGGCACCAAAGCCGACGCCGGGGCCGCCGTCGGTGTCGACCATCTGGCCCGCATCGTTAACGCGGTCGGCATCCCGGTCGTCGGGATCGGCGGGATCAACGCGAGCAATGCAACCCCGGTCGTCGCCGCCGGTGCGGTCGGGGTCGCGGTGATCTCAGCGGTCGTGGCGGCCGACGACGTGGAAGCGGCCGCGCGGGCGCTCCGGCAGGCGGTTGAGGCAGGGCTGGGGTCGCGGGCATGAGCCGGACCGTGCCGCGCCTGCACCTCATCAGCGACCGGCGCCACTGCCCGTTGGACCGGTTCCCCGAGGTCGCGCGAGCGGCGGTTCTGGCCGGGTTCGACGCCGTGCACCTGCGAGAGAAGGACCTGCCCGCGGCGGAGGTGATCGAAGCGGCGCGGGCGCTCAACCGGGCCATCGGTGATGAGGCGGGGTTGCTCATCAACGACCGCGTCGATGTGGCCCTCATCGTGGGGGCGGCGGGCGTTCAGCTCGGCGAGACGTCGCTCAGCCCGCGCGACGTGCGTGCGCTCGCCGGGCAGAGCCTGCTCATCGGGCGTTCGGTGCATGACGTCGAGGGGGCCGAGCGCGCTGCGGTTGAAGGTGCCGACTTCGTCATTGCCGGGCACGTCTACGCCACGGGGAGTAAACCGGGCCAGCCGCCGCGCGGCCTCGACTTCCTGGCGGCGATTGTCGCTGCGACGCCGTTACCGGTCATTGCCGTCGGCGGGATCACGCCGGACCGCGTACCCGAGGTCATCGCGGCCGGTGCGCACGGGGTGGCGGTGATCTCCGGGGTGCTGGCTGCTGACGACCCCGGCGAGGCAGCAGCGGCGTACCACCGGGCGCTCGTAGCTGGAGGTTCCGTTCAGGGATGATGGAGATTCGCGTCAACGGGAAGCCGATGCAGGTCGACGGGGTTCGGACCGTCGCCGACTTGCTGAAGCGGCAGGGGATCAAGCCGGTCCTGGTGGCGGTGGAACACAACGGCGCCATCGTGCCGCGCACCGAGTTCGAGACGCGCACGATCGAGCCGGGAGACTCGCTCGAGATCGTCCACTTTGTCGGAGGTGGCTAGGGGTCCGGCGCGTCCAGCGTATCTGGTGCGTCAACGGCCTCCATCGGATCCCAGAGGTGTCGCGCCAGGTCGACCTGGTACTCGTCGACGAAGGTGACCCCCTCATCCTCGAGCAGCGCGCGCATGATGGCCGGGTGGCCCCACGCCCAGCCGCCGGTCAACTCCCCGTTCCGGTTGACAACACGGTGCGCCACGTCGGAGACGTCGGGCGGACAGCGGTGCAGGGCCCAGCCGACCATCCGGGCCGAGCGGGCCGCACCGATCGCCCGGGCGATGCGGCCGTAGGTCGTCACGCGGCCGGGCGGGATCTGCCGGACCACGGCGTAGACGCGTTCGACGAAGTCGGTCCGAGTCGTCGCGGCCGCTCGGCGGTTTCGTCGCTCTTTGTCCGTCCTCTGTCTCCGCTGCATCGCTGGTCGCCCTCGCTGTCCCCTGCCTGCGAATACCGAGCGTGGACGGCGTCATCATACGGCTTGTCCGCGGTTGGGGCGCTGGACTATACTCGCCCCGTTGCGCCTTGCGCGACCATCGTACCCGTTCTTCACCGTCGCGAGTGCGACGCGACGTGGTTCCTCAGGGAGCAGTGGATGCGCCAGTAGCCTTCGTCATGAAGCCGGACCGGCCTCAATGATGAAGGGTGGCGTGTCGTGCTGCACGTCAAGCATCTCTCCAAGTCCTACGGATCACAGGTCATTCTCGACGATGTCTCGTTCGTGGTGAACGCGGGCGAGCGGGTGGGGCTGATCGGCCCGAACGGTGCCGGGAAGACGACGCTGCTCCGCTGCATCGTCGGCGAAGAGGCTCCGGACCGGGGCGAGGTCGTCCGTTCGCCGCGGGACGCTGAGATCGGCTACCTGCCCCAAGCGCTACGGGGTATGGAGGCGCTGACCATCGCTGATGCGGTCGCTGCCGCGCAGCGGGAGTGGGTCGAGGCCGAGCGTGCGCTGGCTGAGTCCGGGGCGCGATTGGCGGACGACGCGAGCGACGCCGCGCTGGCCGCGTATGACGCGGCGCTCGCTCGCTTCGAAGCTCTGGGCGGCTATGACCGCGAACAGCGCGCTGCGGCGATTCTCGCTGGGCTCGGCTTGGGCACGGTGGATGACGAGCGGCCCGTCGCCAGCCTGAGCGGCGGGCAGAAGACACGGCTGGGGGTTGCGCTCCTGCTGCTCCGCGAGCCGGACATGCTGGTGCTGGACGAGCCAACCAACCACCTGGACGTGGAGGCGCTCGTCTGGCTCGAAGGCTTCCTCACCAACTTCCCGGGTGCGGTGCTCGTCGTGTCGCACGACCGGGAGTTCCTCGACCGGACGGTCCAACGCATCCTCTTCCTCGACCCGGAAACGCATCAGGTGCGGTCCTACCCCGGGAACTACACCGCCTTCGCCGCGGCGCGGCAGCAGGAGGCCGAGCAGCAGCGGGAAGCGTGGGTGCGGCAGCAGGAGTACATCAACCGCGTCCGGGGCGACATCGGCCGCCTGAAGGGAGAGGCGCAGGCGATCGAGCGCTCCACCACCCCGCGGCAGCCGGGAGTCCGCGTGCTTGCGCGCAAGAAGGCGGCATTGGCGAAGGCGCGCGAGAAGAAGCTGGAGCGGTTTCTCGAGTCGGACGAGCGGGTGGAAAAACCACGGCCGCGGTGGGGGCTGAAGCTCGACTTCGGTGAGCCGCCGCCGGGCGGGCGCGCGGTCCTGTCGCTGGAGGATGTCGCCTTCGGGTACCCCGGTCAGGCGCCGCTCTTCACGGGCGTCAGCTTCGACGTCCAGCACGGCGACCGGATTGCCGTGGTCGGTCCGAACGGCTCAGGCAAGACCACGCTGCTGCGCCTGATCGAGGGGACGCTGTCGCCGACGGCCGGGACCGTGCGGCTGGGAGCGACCGTGCGCCTCGGGGTGCTGGCTCAGGAACAGGAAACGCTCGACCCGGCGCTCTCGGTGCTGGAAACCGCGCTGCGCGAGCGAGCCATGAGCGAGACGGAGGCGCGAAGCTTCCTGCACTACTTCTTGTTCAGCGGGGACGCGGCGCTGCGGCCTGTTGGGCGGTGCTCGCTGGGCGAACGGGCACGCCTTCAGCTCGCGCTGCTGGTGCTCCGAGGGTGCACGCTCTTACTGCTCGACGAGCCGTTGAACCACCTGGACATCGAGGGGCGGGAGCACTTCGCCGCCGCGCTGGAGGCCTACGGCGGGACGGTGTTCGCGGTGGTCCATGACCGGGCGTTCCTCCGCACGTTCGGCGGGCGCATCGTGGCGCTGGAGCGCGGGACGGCCTGCGTCTACCCCGGCTACGAGGAGTACCTGGAGGCGGGCGCCTGGTAGGGGATCGATTGGTTTGTTCGACGTGACGCGCGCCCCGGGAGTAGAATGGGGTTGTAGCATGGTCTGCATTGCGACCACGATTGAAGCGAACAACGGGGGTTCCCGCTCATGCGGAAGTTTCTGAGCAAGATCTTCGGTGACTCAAACGAGCGCGCGCTCAAAGAGCTCAGCGCCGATGTTGCCGAGATCAACGAGCTAGAACCGGAGTTTGAGCGACTCAGCAACGAGCAACTTCGAGCCAAGACCGAGGAGTTCCGCGAGCGGCTGAGCGCCGGCGAGACCCTGGACGATCTGCTGCCGGAGGCATTTGCCGCGGTGCGTGAGGCGGCCAAGCGGACGCTGGGGCAGCGTCACTACGATGTCCAGCTCATGGCCGGCATCGTCCTCCACCAGGGCAAGATCGCCGAGATGAAGACCGGCGAGGGTAAGACGCTGGTCGCCACGCTCCCGTTGTACCTGAACGCGCTCACGGGCAAGGGCGCGCATTTGGTCACGCCCAACGACTACCTGTCGCGGGTGGGCGGCGGTTGGATGGGGCCGATCTATCACCTGCTCGGCGTCTCGGTCGGCGTGATCACACACGAGGCCGCCGCGATCTACGATCCGGAGTACACCTCGCCCGAGCCCAGCCCGGACGACCGGCTCAACCACTGGCGGCCGGTCTCACGTCGCGAGGCGTATCTGGCCGATATCACTTACGGGACGAACCACGAGTTCGGCTTCGACTACCTGCGGGACAACCTGGTTATCTCGGCCGACGATCAGGTGCAGCGGCCGCTGCACTACGCTATCGTGGATGAGGTCGACAACATCCTCATCGACGAGGCGCGCACTCCGCTGATCATTTCCGGCCAGTCGCAGGACACGCCGGACCGCTACTACCAGTTCGCCAAGATCGTGCGGCAGCTCCGTGAGGGGGTCCACTACGAGGTCAACTTCAAGGACCGCACGGTGACCCTGACTGATGCCGGTATCGACAAGGTCGAGCGGCTGCTCGGCATCCCGGAGGGCCAGAGCCTCTACGACGACCGTTACTATGAGTACACCGCGTACCTGGAGCAGGCGCTGAAGGCGCAGGCGCTCTTCCAGCGTGACCGCGACTACATCGTCCGCGACGGCGAGGTCATCATCGTCGATGAATTCACCGGCCGGATGATGCTCGGCCGCCGCTACAGCGAGGGTCTCCACCAGGCGATCGAGGCCAAGGAGGGTGTCCGCGTCCAGCGCGAGACGGTCACTCAGGCCACGATCACCTTCCAGAACTACTTCCGCATGTACGAGAAGCTGGCTGGGATGACCGGCACGGCGGCGACGGAGGCGGAAGAGTTCGCCACGATCTACAACCTCGATGTGGTGGTCATTCCGACCCACCGCCCGATGATCCGCATCGACTACCCGGATCAGGTGTACCGGACCGAGGAGGCCAAGTTCCGCGCGGTCGTGCGCGAGATCCAGGAGATGCACGCGATCGGTCGGCCGGTCCTGGTCGGTACGACCTCGATCGAGAAGAGCGAGCGCCTCTCGAACATGTTGAAGCGGGTGGGGATCAAGCACGAGGTCCTCAACGCCAAGCACCACGAGCGGGAGGCCGCGATCGTGGCGCAGGCCGGGCAGCGCGGCGCGGTGACGATCGCGACGAACATGGCCGGTCGCGGCACCGACATCATCCTCGGCCCGGGCGTGAAAGAACTCGGCGGGCTACACATTATCGGCACCGAGCGGCACGAGGCGCGCCGGATCGACAACCAGTTGCGCGGTCGTGCCGGACGCCAGGGCGATCCCGGCTCCAGCCGCTTCTTCCTGTCGCTCGAGGACGACCTGCTGCGGCGGGTTGGCTCCGACCGGGTCACCGGACTGATGGAGAAGCTCGGCATCGAAGACGACATGCCGATCGAGCACCCGCTCATCACCAAGACCATCGAGAGTGCCCAGACCAAGGTCGAGGGGTACAACTTCGACCTGCGGAAGCACCTCGTTGAGTACGACGACGTGATGAACCGCCACCGCGAGGTCATCTACGCCATGCGGGGGCGGATCATCCGGGGTGAGAACCTGAAGGAGCAGGTGCTCGACATCATCGGCCGTCAGATCGAGGTGCTCGTCAGCGCCCACTGGCCGGATGACCGTCACGCCGAGCCGGACTACGAGGGGATCATCAATTCGTTCCGCGGCATCGTCGGGCCGCACGTGGAGATCTCGGTCCGCGACCTGGAGGACCGCCCGCGGGACGAGGTCATCGAACTGCTCACCGAGAAGGCCGAGGAAGAGTACGAGCTGCGGGAGAAGCAGAACGGCCCCGAGGTCCAGCGCACTATCGAGCGGCTGGTGATGCTCCAGGTGATTGACCGGCTCTGGGTCGAGCACCTGACGACGATGGACGACATGCGGCAGAGCATCGGCCTTCAGGCCTACGCGCAGCGCGACCCGCTGGTCGAGTACAAGACGCAGGGCTTCCACATGTTCGAGGCGCTGCTGCAGAACATTGAGTACGACGTGGCGCACCTGGTGTACCAGGCGCGCTTGCAGCCCGCACTGCTGCGGCCGGTGATGCAGCCCGGCGTCACAAACCAGCCGACCGACGGCGGCGCGCAGCCGCGGCGAGTCAAGGAGAAGGTCGGCCGCAACGACCCGTGCCCGTGTGGCAGCGGCAAGAAGTACAAGAACTGCCACGGCGCGCCGGAAGCCGTCCGTCGCGCCGCCGCGGCGCGGGGCTAGCGCAGGCAACCAGGACAAGCAGCGAATCGCGGCGGGGAAACCCCCGCCGCGATTTGTGTTTATTCGGCGCGTCCCCATAGCCTGTCTCGGGAACCGGACCTCACTGTTCACGACCATGCGGTCAGTCTGCTTCGAGCGCACTACACTCCGTGCCCAGGTGCTGCCTGCCGTCGATAGCGCCCGTTGACCGGTCGGGAATATCGCCGCTACACTGCCTGCCGGATCAGAAATCTCATACGCACGTCGTCGCTCCTCGTGGCACTTGTCGGGTTTGAACCGGGGCTGAGCGCGTCGCCGCTCGGCGGTGGACCGGGTCACCGAAGTGCTCTACCATGGATCCACCGGACGCGACTGACACAGATCACGGGAGGGACGCGGATGCTGGGGCCGACGTTGACGGTCAACGCTGTTTTCGACCGAGCGGCGCGGATGTTCCCGAATCAGGCGATCGTGGAGCGCGTCGATGACGGGAGCGTCCGCTACACCACGTACCGCGACACTCTGGGGCGGGCCGCGCAACTGGCGGCGGGACTGCGGCGCGCCGGGTTACGCCAGGGGGATCGGGTTGCGACCCTGTTGTGGAACCGCACTGCTCACCTCGAGGCGTACTACGCCATCCCGGCGGTTGGCGGGGTTATCCATACGCTGAATCTGCGGCTGAACCCGCCCGACCTCGCGCAGATCGTGAACCACGCCGAGGACCGGTTCCTGATCGTGGACGCGTCGCTCCTCCCCGTGTTCGAGGCCTTCCGCGACGGCGTCCGGCTGGAGCGGGTGTTCGTCGTCGGGGAGCCGCCCGACGGCGCGGGCTACGAGCGATACGACGGTCTGCTCACCGCCGGGAGTGCCGATATCGGCCGAGAACGGATGGCTCCCGACACGCCCGCGTTCCTCTGCTACACCTCGGGCACGACGGGCCGGCCGAAGGGCGTGCTCTGGACGCACGGCCAGCTTGCGATGGCCTCCCTGGCGCTGACGTCGACCATCTCGTTCGCCATCAGCCGCGACGACTGCATCCTGATGTCGGTGCCGATGTTCCACGTCGCCGGTTGGGCGCTGCCGTATGCGGCACTGCTGGTTGGCTCGCGCGTCGTGATGCCGGGTCCGCGACCTCAGGCCCGGGACATGCTCGACCTCATGTCCGGCGAGCAAGCGACCTTCGCTGCCGGCGTCCCGACCGTCTGGCACGACATCGCGAACTTGATGGAGGCGAAGCCGGGGCAGTGGTCCTTGTCGCCGCGGCTGCGAGCCGTCCTCGGTGGCAGCGCGGCGCCCGAGGCGCTGCTGCGACGGCTGGAGCGGCTTGGTATGACGGCCATCCACGGGTGGGGCATGACCGAGGTGCTGCTTGGATTCCAGGCACATGTCAAGCTCGATCAGTTCCCGCCAGAGGAGCGCTACACCTGGCTTGCGAAGCAGGGACTGCCGGCTCCCTTCGTCGAAGCACGCGTCGTCGGCGAGGACGGCCAGGAGGCGCCGTGGGACGGGAAGAGCGTCGGCGAGTTGCAAGTCCGCGGTCCCTGGATCGCGACGAGCTACTACCTGGGGGAGAGTGCCGAATCGTTCCACGACGGCTGGCTGGCGACGGGCGACGTGGCGGTCATCGACGAAGAGGGCTACATCAAGATCGTGGACCGGGCGAAGGATCTGATCAAGTCGGGCGGCGAATGGATCAGCTCGCTCGAGCTTGAAGCGGCCCTGGTGGCTCACCCCGCCGTCGAGGAAGCGGCGGTGATCGGCGTGCCGCACGAGCGGTGGCAGGAGCGGCCGGTCGCGCTCGTGGTCCTGCGGCAGGGGCAGCAGGCGACTGCCGAGGAGCTGCGTGCATTTCTGGCGGAGCGATTCGTCAAGTGGTGGCTGCCGGACAAGATCATCTTTGTGGACGAGCTCGCCAAGACGTCGACCGGGAAGCTCGCGAAGGCGGAGCTCCGCGCACGGTATCGAGATCAGGTGTGGGAGGAGGAGGCGTGATTCGTCGAGTCGGGATCGTCGGTGCCGGATCGATGGGTGGTGCGATCGCGGGGGTGGTCGCATCGGCCGGTCTCGAGGTCGTACTGCTCGATGTACGTGGCGACGACGAGCCGAACGCACCCGCGCGGCGTGGACTGGAACGCGCGGTGGCCAACCGGGCGTTCCTGGATCCGGACGCCGTGGAGCGCGTGACGGTAGGAAACACCGACGAGCACCTCTCACTGCTGGCAGACTGCGACTGGATCCTCGAGGCGATTGTTGAGGATCGGGAGGTCAAGCGGGCGTTCTTCCGGTCCCTGGTGGACGTCGTCCGTTCCGACGCGCTCATCACCACGAACACGTCCACCTTCGCGCTGGCGTCGCTCCTTCCCGACGAGGCGGCCTCCTGGCGCGAGCGCTTCTTCGCCACCCATTTCTTCAACCCGCCGCGCGCGCTGCTGCTGACCGAGGTCGCGTGCCTGCCGGAGGCCGACCGACCCCGCTTCGACTGGTTTGTCCGCTTCCTGGAGCGCCAGCTCGGCCGCCGCGCGCTTGTGGTCCGCGACAGCCCCGGCTTCGTTGCCAATCGGTTCGGCATCTACTCGCTGGTGCTCGCCATCCGGCTGACCGGCGAGCTCGGGCTGACCGTGGAGGAGGTCGATGCCCTGACCGGGCCGCTGCTCGGTCGGCCGCGCTCCGCGACGTTCCGCACCATCGACCTGACGGGCCTGGACATCCTGGTGCTGGGTACCGGGAGCTTGCAGGAGTCCACCGGCGACGACTACTCACTGCCGCCCTGGGTCAGGCGGCTGTTCGACGAAGGACACCTCGGGGACAAGACGGGCGGTGGATTCTTCCGTCGCGATGGTGACAACCAGCTCTCGCTCGATATCGAGACCGGCACCTATCGCCCGTATCGTGAGCCGGAGATCCCAGGCTTGGCGGAAGTGTTGAGCCAGCCCTTCCCCGAGCGGCTCAAGGCCGCGATCCGCCTGCCTGATCCGTACGGCTCCTACGTCCGCGCCCTGCTCGGAGGGACTTATCGCTACGTCCTCGACAAGACACCGGACGTCGCGGTGGACCTTCCGGCCGTCGACCGGGCGCTGGAGTGGGGCTTCGGCTGGGCGGCTGGTCCGTATCGCCAGATGAGCTCCCTCGGTCCCGACCTGGCCGCCGAGCTCGTCGCGAGCGCGGACCAGGGTGAGCCCCACCTGCTCGCGCGGGCACGGCGGCACGGTGGCTTCTATCCCGACGGGGGCGCGCTGGGCATCGCCAGCGACGCCGTCATTCCGCTCGATACCGTCTCGACTGCCGGGCGGGATCGACAGGCACGGGCCTGGGCGGAGCTGGAGCGGCGCGGGATCCACGATTTGGGCGACGGAGTGGTCGCCGTTCGTGTGCCGGCAATCGACCAGCTTCCGGAACTCATCGCCTCGGCAACCCGCGAGACGTGGCCGCAGGCGCTCGCGCTTGTCCCGCGCATGGAGGGCCTTGGCTATCCATACGGCCGGATGCTGGAGCTCGCCGAGTCGGGCGACTGGCACGGTGTCGAGGACGTCATCGCCGGGGTGCGGCGCGGGTTCCTGGCACTTGCTGAGTCCGGCTTGCCGATCGTCGTCGTGCTCGACGGGCAGGTGCGCGGGGCCGCGACGACCGTCGCGCTGTGGGCGGACCGGACGGTGGCCTACGTCACCAGCGTCCTCGGTTTCCCCGAGCTGGGAGCCGGGTTGCTGCCACTCGGCGCCGTGACCGGTCTGCTGGCTCGCGGGGACATGATTCCCGGGAACTCCGAAGGAGACGCCACTGCTGGGAATGGACGTCCCGCGCAGGACGTCGACGGCCTTCAGTGGTTCAGCACGGCGACGGCTACGTCGATCCTATCGGCGGCGCGGGCGCAGCGCCTGGGGGTGCTGGCGTCCGGCGATGTGGTCAGTCTGAACCGCGACGGTCTGCTGGACGTGGCTCGCGCGGTGGGCTCGACGCTGGCAAGCAGCGTCCGCGCGCGGCCGGTGAACCTCCCGGCGCTGGACGAGCGTGGTGTGGCGAGCCTCCGCGCACGTGTCGCGCAGATCGCCGAGCATGCCGGCCTCCCGAGCGCCATCGGAGAGGTCTGGGCGCAGGCTGTCACCAACGTCGCGGGCGGCATCCCCATCGCCGACGCGCTGGCGTACGAGGGAGAGGCGTGGGCGAAAGCGCTCCGCGACGGCGAGGTGCGCGCGCGGCTGCAAACGGTGGTGCGCGAGGCCACGGCACGTCGACGGTAGCACGGGCTCATGGAGCGGAAGCGAGTGATGGAGACGATCCTGACCGAGCGAACGGGTCACGTCCTCGTTCTTCGACTGAATCGGCCCGAGAAACTGAACGCGATCAACCCCCAGATGATGCGCGAGATTGCCGGCGCGCTGGAGAACGCACGTGCCGACGACGAGGTGCGTGTCGTGGTGCTGACCGGTAGCGAGCGAGCGTTCTCCGTCGGCGCCGACGTCGACGTCTTCGCGAACGTGACGTCCCGGGACTTGACGGGCGCAAGCTCGGATCGGCCGCAGTGGGCGACGATCTGGGGTTTCGACAAGCCGATAATCGCCGCCGTGTCGGGCTACGTCTTCGGTGGCGGCTTCGAGTTGGCGCTCGCGTGTGACCTCATCGTGGCGTCGGAGACGGCCCGCTTTGCCAGCCCGGAAATTCGCCTCGGGCTGATCCCCGGCGCAGGCGGAACCCAGCACTTGGCCCGGCGGTTGAGCAAGCCGCTCGCGATGGAGCTGGTGTTGACCGGCCGAGAGGTCTCCGCCGACGAGGCGCTGCGTCTGGGACTGGTGAACCGCGTCGTTCCGGTGGACCGGTACGTCGATGAGGCGATGGCCCTTGCGAACGAGATCGCCGGCTACTCGCCCGCGGCGACGCGGGCCGCCAAGGCAGCGGTCAAGCTCGGTCGGGAAATGCCCTGGGACGCCGGGGTGGCGTTCGAGCGCGAGCACTTCCTGCGCGTCTTCGAGACGGAAGAGGCTCAGGGCGCGATCCGGTCGTTCCTCGAACGACGCCAGCGGCGATCGTCCTGACCGCGGAGCGGATTGCGCGTGGGGAGGGCCACGGCAAAAAGCGGACTATCCATGAGATCGCCGACAGCCCCTCTGCCGATGGGCTGGCCCTCCTCCGCGGCCATGTGAACGACCGGACGGAATCCGCCCGCCCCAGTAGATTCTCAGCGCATTCGTGGGAACCTACTGGGGCCGGTGCCTGATCGATCGGACCAGACACGTTCGGCACTCCCAAGGGCTCGCGGCAGCGGAGTGGGCCACGCCGCCGGGTCAGTCGCGAAGCTCGGGGTGGGCAGCGTCGAGGTAGGCCAGCATTGCGTGACCACCCAGGAGCGCCGGAACCATGTCGCACAGCGCTTCCGCTGCCTGCCGGGCGGCGTCGTCGGTGATCCCGGCGAAAGCGTCGATGGGGTACAGCAGGTCGGTCGTCTCCGGGCTCACCAGGCCGGTGCGGCTCTGCCGCCAGACCCAGCGGCGCGTCCGGATATCGGTGCCGTGGGCGTAGACGATCTCGCCCGGGTCGGGTGTCTCGTCCGGCGCGTCCCCCATCGGGCGGAACACGTCGTCCGGCCCGGCAAGCCGGACGGTGATTCCGTCGGGTGCGGTGCCGAGGTCGTGCGCGCCGATGGGGACGAGGTAGGTGAGGGATGCGGCGTTGCCCAGGTCGACGGCTGGGTTGATGCTCGGGATGCTTCCGGTCTTCACCACGCGACGCACGAGGGCCTCGATGGAGCTGAGGTATTTGCTCGGAGTCCAGCCGCGGGCGCCGAAGACGTCGCGCCAGACCGCGATCTCCGGCGCCGACTTGGGATCGCGGCCGTCGAAGCTCTCGCGGACCGCGGCCGTCGCCTCCGCCAGCCGCGCGGCTGCCGCCGCGGCGCCGCGGCGGTTGTCGATCCCGCGCACGACCACGGCGTAGAACCGGGCCGTGGGGACCAGGTTGAAGATTTCGGGGTCGATGCGGAAGACCGGTGCAGCCACGCTAGACCTCCTGGACGGTGTCCTCGGTCGCCGCCGTCTGCTGTTGCTGCTGTTGGGCACGGACCGCGCTGAGGAACTGGTAGACGGCTGTCTGCAACGCGGACTCCGGCAGGGCGCCTACGTGGATATTGACGAGCTGGCCCTGCCAGAAGAACGCCAGGGTCGGGATCCCTTGCACCCGGTACCGCATCGCCAGCGACGGCTCCTGGTCGACATTCACCTTCACGAACCGCACCAGACCGCGGTACTGCTCGGCGAGCCGTTCGAAGACCGGCGCCATCATCTTGCAGGGGCCGCACCAGGGTGCCCAGAAGTCGACGACGACCGGGATGTCCGCCTGCAGGACCTGGGCGTCGAACGTAGCCGTCGTGACCTCGATGACCGCGTTCTTCGCCGCTTCCTCCGCCGCCTTGGCCGCGGCCCGCTCTTCCTTGCGCTTGGCCAGCGCCTCGGCGGCTTCGGCCTCGGTCATCTCGCCAAGGGTACGCGCCTTGAGGACCTCAAACTCGTCCGGGTCCGGGGTGTAGCGGATCGCGTAGCGGTCGCAGAAGTTGACGCAGGGACCGGGGCAGGTGCCGCAGAGGGTGCTGTCGATGACCACCTGCTCGGTGGCGGCATCGAAGAAGAACGCCTGCTCCGGGCAGCGCCGGGCCGGGAAGCATCCGGCGAAGTTTCGATCACAGACGCTGGGATCGATTACGGCAGGCATCGAGTTGCGTGCTCCTTTCGTCACCCAAGCAGTGTCATACGTCATGCGTCATACGTCATACGTGATGCGTGTTGCGTATTCCGTGTTGCGTTCCCCTCACCCCCGACCCCTCTCCCACAAGGGGAGAGGGGAGGAACACACAATACGCAAAACGCGTCACGTATGACGCATGACGTATGACGTGTGACGCATCACGCATCACGCCGACGCGATGACCGGATTTGCTGCGGCGAGGTGCTCGTAGACCCCGAGCACTGCCGAGGTGATCGTCTGCCACGAGAAGTGGACGGCCGCCTGACGTGCACCGACCTGCATGCGGGATCGCAGATCGTGGTCGATCAGCACGCGGCGCAGGGCCGCGGCCAGCGCGGCGGGGTCGGAGTGCGGGACGAGCAGGCCGGAGATGTCGTCCTCGATGGTGAACCGCAACCCGCCGACGCGGGAGGCCACGATCGGGGTGCCGCAGGCCATCGCCTCGACGGCCACCAGCCCGAACGACTCGTAGCGCGAAGGGACGGCGCAGACATCCACCGCGTTGTAGTAGAGCGGCAGCCGCTCGCGGGGCTGGGCGCCGTGAAAGAGGACGTAGTCCGAGAGGCCGAGCGCTTCGGCCCGGGCGGCCAGCCGTTGCAGGTCGGCGTCCATCGTCGAGCCGTGGTCGTCGATCTGGATCAACCCGCCGACGAAGACGAGCCTGGGCGCTGGTCCCTCCCACTCATGGTCGTGGACGAGGCGCCGGAAGGCGTCGAAGAGGGTGTCGATCCCCTTCACCGGGTCGATGCGGCCGACGAAGAGGACGAGGGGACCATCCGGCAGGCCGAGACGGTGACGCGCGGCGTAGCCGTCCGCGGGGCGGAACCGCTCCAGGTCGACGCCCGGCGGAACGGTGTGGATGCGTGCCGGGTCCGCGCCGAGCCGGTGGATCATCTCTTCGCGCTCATCGGGGTTGGCCGAGATGATGGCATCGGCCAGGTCCACGAGACGGCGCTCCACCTGGAGACGGAGGGTGGTTTCGCGGTGCTCATCTTGAGCCACGGCGTTCTTCAGGTGGGCCAGCGTGTGGAACATCAAGACGAGCGGCGCGTCGATGTAGCGGCGAAGCAGGTGGCCGGCCCAGCCTGACAGCCAATAGTGGGCGTGGATGGCGTCGTAGCGGAGCCCCTCGCTGATGGCGAGGTAGGCGACGTCGCTCGCGAACTCCGGGAGATAGCAGAACAAGGAGTCCTTGTCGATTGGGTGAGGCGGGCCAGCCTCCACCTGGATCAGGCGCATACCCTCCATGATGGGCGTGATCTGCGGGGAGAGTCGATCCGTGCGCCGGGTATAGATGTCGACGGCAACGCCTCGTTCGACGAGGTGCCGGCTCAGCTCCCGCACGTAGACGTTCATGCCGCCCGCGTCTCGCCCGCCGAACATGGCGAAGGGAGACGTGTGGACCGAGATCATCGCAACCCGCTCCACGTGCGGAGGCACGAAGAGCGGTGATGTGATTTGCTGTGCGCTTTGCACCCGCGTGTACTACCTTCCCCCGGCCCCACTTGACCCATGATGCTGGCCGACCTGGCCGCCCGGACCCACGTCATAAATCCCGGACAGCTTCGCAGTGCCGTCCTCGCGCGCTCCCACGCTGCGGCGTGTCATCACCGCAGAGCGACCCGAGCCTCGTAAGTCGGCACTGCTAGCATACAACGTCGCGACAAGTCGGCGCATTCCCGCCCCGGTGTGGACCGGTGGGGCGCTTAGGACGCGCCCTGGGCGGGAGGTCAATGGGTCGAACGAGTGCAGGCGGTTCACATGTGGTGGGTGAGCGGTACGAGCGTGTGCCTGGGGCTGATGGAGTGTGCCGAATTCGAGGGGTGTATGGGGGCTGCGCGTGCCCGGTGGTACTGGAGTTTGACGAGTTCGTTGGATGTTCGCTGCTCGGCGCGTGCGCGGGGCTGAAGCCGCCGGGCTGACAAGGAAAGCCGGCTCATGCCGGCTGGAGCGACGCAGGACTGGCGCCTCGGCATGATGGACTCCGCCGCTCGGCACGGTCCACGACGCGGGGATCCTCACGCCACCAACCCCCGGGCACGGGCCGCGCCCGTACACTCCAACACCTCGTCAAACTGGGCCACCCCCTGGGCGCGTGCCCCCGCACGGGGATCCGTTCACGACCCATCGCGGAGACGGTCGGGGTCGCACGAGACCGTTGAGGCGGGCTCGGGACGAAGCGGCAGGCAGACGGGAGGATGTCGGCAATTGCGGGGGAAGCCGCGCATCTCTCGGCACGGATTTGCCTGTGGGTAGCCCCGCTGTTTGTGTGGCGGATGTCTCAGCGCGTTGAGCCGGCATCGGTTGTCAGCCGCCGGGAACCGGGTGGCGAGGATGTCGGGGAGGCATCCGGGCGCTCCGGCTCCCGACGGTCGCAGCTCGACACTTATGCGAGGTCGGGCTGGATGACCCCGTAGAGCCCGTCACGGCGACGGTAGAGCACGTTGATCTCAGCCAGATCGGGGTTGAAGAAGACGAAGAAGTCGTGGCCGAGGAGCTCCATCTGTTCGATGGCCTCTTCCTCGCTCATCGGCTGAATCTTGAAGCGCTTGCGCCGCACCAGCAGTTCGGTCGGGGTCTCTTCTTCGTCAGCGACGTCGAGGCCGTCAAGCGTGCCGGCTGGGAGCAACTCACCGGCTTCGGCTGCCATCTGGGCCTGGCGGCGGCGGTAGAAGACGCGCTTGTCACGGAAACGGCGGATCTGTCGCTCCATGCGCTCGATGGCGAGGTCGATGGCGACGTGGATGTCGCGGTTCTTCTCCTCGGTGCGGAGGATGGCGTCCTTGGTGGCGATCGTGAACTGGGCCACCATCTGCTCACCGCCGGTGCGGTTCCGCTCCGAGCGGATCTCGAACTTGGCGTCGGTCACTTTCTGGTCGATCTTGTCGAGGCGTTGCAGGCGGGTTTGGATATATTCCTGGAGGGCGTCGGTGAGGCGTAGGTTCCGGGATTTGATCTGGACGTCCACGGCGGCCTCCTTCGCGGTTCCGCTCGAGCCGTTGGCCGGTGCAGCAGGTCCTGCTCCACCGGCCTGATGCACGGCGCCCGCGGAGGGACTCGAACCCCCGACCACAGGGCTTAGGACGCCCCGGCTCTATCCGCTGAGCTACGCGGGCACGGCCACGCCGCGACGCGGACTACATTGTAAGTTTACCCGCTTGCAGCCGTCCTTTCCAGCGGGGGCCACGCTGCCGTTCCCGTCACAGGTGCCCCTCAACTCCGCCACTTGACACCTGCTCTGACACGCTACTAGAATGGGCACTATTCGCGGAACGCGCATGTCACTGCCTCGTTTTCGCATGCTTCTTCAGCACAAGCTGGCTGTCTGGTGGAATGCGGTTCGTGCGACGCAGATCGGGTAGATGGGCTGTGTGAGGAGGTGGACCCACGCTCGAAGCGATCGAACCGCTGCTTGCACCGCCCGGGCGCGAGTATCGGGTGTGCCTCCAGCGAGCATCGTGGCGTCGAACTAGCTGAGGAGGAGATCGTTCCATGCGTAGCCGCGACGTCGACGAGTTGTTTGCGGAGATCCGGGCCGGTCGACTCAATCGCCGCGAGGTGCTCAGGCGTGGTGCCGCACTCGGTCTTGGCGCGCCGGTGCTGGCGTCGCTCCTTGCCGCTTGCGGAGGCGGGGGCGGGGGTACGAGCGAAACGGCGGTGCCCACCACCGGTGGAGGTGCGGCCCAGCAGACCCCGAGCGGGAGCCCTGGTACCGCACCGGCCGGCCAGCGTGGGCAGGGTGGCCTGCTGAAGCTCCTTTGGTGGCAAGCTCCGACGATCCTCAACCCTCATCTGGCGCAGGGCACGAAGGACTTCGATGCCGCCGCGGTGGTGCTTGAGCCGCTGGCTGACATCGACATCAACGCCCAGTTGGTGCCCAAGCTGGCTGCCGAGATCCCCAGTCTCGAGAACGGGGGTGTCGCGGAAGATGGGCTGAGCGTGACCTGGCGGCTCAAGGAAGGGGTCGTCTGGTCGGACGGCGAGCCGTTCACCTCCGCCGACGTGAAGTTCACGTACGACTACGTCATCAACGAGCAAACGACCGCAACCACGGTGAGCTACTACCGGGGTATCGAGTCGATCGAGACCCCCGACGACTACACGGTGGTGATCCACTTCACCGATCCGACGCCGGGCTGGTTCAACGTCTTCGTCGGCCCCTATGGGATGATCCTTCCGGAACACGTTCTTCGCGACTACGTCGGGGAAGAGGCGCGAAACGCTCCGTTCAACCTGATGCCGATCGGCACCGGGCCCTTCAAGGTCGACGAATTCCGCCCGGGCGACGTCGTCCTCTACTCCGTGAACGACAACTACCGCGAGGAGGGGAAGCCATTCTTCGCTCAGGTGGAGTTGAAGGGTGGCGGCGACGCGACCAGCGCGGCCCGCGCCGCGATCCAGACAGGCGAAGTGGACTTTGCCTGGAACCTGCAAGTGCAGGAGCAGGTGCTGGCGTCGCTGGAGGCGGAAGGCGAGGGTATCGCGTCGGTGACGCCCGGCAACAGCGTCGAGCGAATCTTGGTCAACCTGTCCGACCCACGGACCGAGGTCAACGGTGAGCGCTCCCACCTGGGCACGCCCCACCCGTGGCAGTCGGACCTTGCCGTGCGCCAGGCGTACGCGCTGGCCGTGCAGCGGGACGTGATCGCCGAGCAGCTCTACGGGCGCGGTGGGGAAGCGACCCCCAACGTCCTCGTCGCGCCGCCGAAGTTCGTCTCCCAGAACACGTCGTGGCGGTTTGAGGAAGCCGGACGCCTGCTCGACGAGGCGGGATGGGTACGGGGACCGGACGGCATCCGCGCTAAGGACGGCGTCCGGATGGAGATCGTCTACCAGACGACGGTGAACCCGGTGCGTCAGCAGACACAGGAGATCGTCAAGGCTGCGTTCGAGCAGCTTGGCATCTCCGTGCAGCTCAAGTCGATCGAGTCGGGCGTCTTCTTCTCGTCCGAAGCCGGCAATCCGGATACCGCAGCGCACTTCTACGCCGACCTGGAGATGTTCACCAACAACCCCAGTTCGCCGTATCCCCTCGATTACATGGCGTCGTGGTGGGGTGACCCGAGCAACATCGCCCAGAAGGACAACAACTGGTCCGGCAACAATTACGAGCGCTGGCAGAACGACGAGTACGACCAGCTCTACCAGCAGGCCAACACCGAGCTTGACGAACAGCGCCAGGTCGAGCTCATCACGCGTATGAATGAACTCGTCGTCACCGACGTGGCGTCTATCCCGCTGGTCCAGCGCAACAACGTTCAGGGGCAGGCCAAGAATCTGTCCGGTCTGGAACTGTCACCCTGGACGTCGAACTTGTGGAACATCGCGAACTGGGTGCGCACCGAGGGGTGAGCGAGCGGTTCCGGCAGCAGCGATCGGCTCCGGTTCGCCCGGCCGGGCGGAGCGATCGCGGGCCACGTAGTGCGCGTCCCGGCCAACCCGTGGCGACCCCGTCGTACGCGCTCGACGAAACTGAACCGGCATGTGAGTAGACGAGAAGCCCGTAATCCGCTATCCTGAACAGCGACGTTTTCAGTGGAACCTGTTCTACGGTCTGTGCTTGGTGCCGATGTGGCCCGGCCGCGTAGAAATTGACGATTAATGCGGTGTCCAGGGCGTCGGCCTGTGTGGCTGGGTTGAGCCGCTGAGCGGCGGTTCCTGTGGCAAGAGGGCGGAGCAGGAGAAGCAAGCTCGATGACGAGGTACATTATTCGCCGGCTTATTATCGCGGTCCCGACCCTGATCGCGATCAGTATGGTGGTGTTCACGATCCTGGCGTTGGCGCCGGGTGACCCCTTGTCGGAGTTCGCCAACAACCCCGCCGTCCCACCCCAAGTGCGGCAGAACATCCGAAAGAATCTGGGGCTCGATGATCCCATCCCGGTGCGCTACGCGAAGTGGTTCCGTCAGGTCGTGCAGGGTGATTTCGGCTACTCATTCCGCAGTCGCTCGCCGGTGCTCGATCTGATCAAGATGCGGCTGCCGACAACCCTGTATGTGATCGGGACGGCTTACCTGATCTCGGTCCTCGTCGCGATCCCGATCGGCGTACTGTCGGCGGTGAAGCAGTACTCCATCTTCGACAACGTGGCGACCACCATCGCCTTCATCGGCTTCTCGCTCCCCACGTTCTTCACCGGCTTGCTGCTGATCATCATCTTCAGCGTGAAGCTCGGCTGGTTACCGTCCATTTATCGCTCGACTATCAACACGCCAGGCCTTCTCGGCGTATGGGAACGCATTGAACAGGCCATCATGCCGATCGCGGTGCTGGCCCTCTTCGAGGCGGCGTCGCTGATGCGCTACGTGCGCGCCTCGATGCTGGAGACGATTCACCTGGACTACGTGCGGACCGCGCGGGCGAAGGGGCTGCCGGGGCGGGCAGTCATCACGCGACATGCGATGCGGAACGCCCTGATCCCGGTCGTGACCATCATCGCGCTGGGCGTGCCGGCCGTGTTCACCGGCGCGGTCGTGACCGAGCAGATCTTCCGGGTGCCGGGGATCGGTTCACTGTTGATTACCGCGATTTACGACAGTGACACGCCGGTGGTGATGGCGATCACGTTCATCTTCGCCGTGCTGATCGTCGTATTCAACCTGATCGCAGACGTTATCTACGGGGTCCTCGACCCGCGGATCAAGTACTCGTAGGCGGGCGGTTCGCCGCTCCGAGGAGGCTGAAAGCAATGTCTGAGGTCACGGAGTCCAGGATGCAGGCGTCAACCAAGGCCGAGTCGCTCGCCGAGGTGGGCGCGCTGACGGCGAAGAAGCCGCGTTCACTCTGGAGTAACGCCTGGCGACAGTACCGTCGCCACAAGCTGGCGCTCGCCGGCACCTTCGTCCTCTTCTTCTTCATCGTGGCCACGATTGTGGGGCCGATGCTGTGGGACCAGAGCCCCACCGCCATCGACGTGGTCAACGCGATGCAGGGGCCGTCGTTGCAACACCCCATGGGGACCGACACCCTGGGCCACGACGTCTTCGCACGCATCCTGTGGGGCGGACGGGTGTCGATCTCGGTGGGGGTCGTGGCGATGCTTGTGTCGATCTTCCTCGGCACGCTCATCGGGGCGATCTCCGGCTACTTCGGGCGCTTCATTGACTCGACGCTGATGCGCCTGACGGACCTCTTCCTGGCGCTGCCGACCCTCCCGCTTCTGCTGCTGGTGATTTACCTCTTCCGGGACCCGATGCAGAAGACGTTCGGGATCCTCATCGGGATGTTCATCCTGATCGTGGGCATCATTGGTGTCCTGTCGTGGATGCCGGTCGCGCGGTTGGTGCGCGCGGAGTTCCTGTCGCTCAAGGAGAAGGAATTCATCGAGGCCGCGCGCTGTATGGGGGCGGGAACCGCCAGCATCATCTTCCGGCATATCCTGCCCAACGCGCTTAGCCCGGTGATCGTGGCGGCGACGCTGGGCGTCGGCTCGGCGATCATCACCGAGTCGACCCTCTCCTTCCTCGGTCTGGGCTTCCCGCCGGACACGCCGACGTGGGGCCGGCTGCTCTACGAGGGGCAGGAGTATATCCAGATCGCGCCCTACCTCGTGCTCTTCCCCGGGTTGGTCATCTTCCTCTCGGTCCTCAGCATCAACTACATCGGGGACGGGCTGCGCGACGCGATCGATCCCCAGCACACGCTCTAGCCGCACGGGACGCGGTACAATGGTATCGAGCGCGGCACAGGCGTTCCGCCTGTGCCGTCGCTCTGTAAGCACGGGGGAGCGAGAGGGGACTGCGAGGTGCACCTGCGCTGCGTGGACTGCGGGGAGACGTACCCAGCCGACCGGCTGGTCACGCGCTGCCATTGCGGTGGTCTGCTCGACGTCGTCATCGAGCGCACCGGCCCGCTGGACCGCTCGGCATTCGATCGCCGGCTGACGGCGCTCACCGGGATCGACCACAGCGGCGTTTGGCGCTACCGCGAACTCTTGCCACCCCTCCCTGACGCGGCCATCGTCACCAAACCCGAAGGGAACACGAACCTGTACGAGGTCCCCGGCCTGGCGGCGTGGGCGGGCGTCGCGCGCCTGGTGCTGAAGCACGAGGGCGAGAACCCGACCGGCTCATTCAAGGACCGGGGCATGACCGTCGCCACCAGTCACGCGCTGTGGGTGGGTGCACAGATCGTGGCCTGCGCCTCGACCGGGAACACGTCGGCTTCGGTGGCGGCGTACGCCGCGGCGGCCGGGCTGCCCGCCATCGTTTTCATCCCCGAGGGGAAGATCTCCGCGGCAAAGCTCGGCCAGACGATCGCCTACGGCGCCCGCATCGTGCAGATCCGGGGTAACTTCGATGCGGCGATGGCGCTGGTGCAGGAGGCGGCGCAGCGCTACGGCATCTACCTCCTCAACTCGATCAACCCCTTCCGGTTGGAGGGGCAGAAGACGATCGTCTTCGAGCTGCTGCATCAGATGGGCTGGGAGACGCCCGATTGGATCGTCCTCCCGGGTGGGAACCTGGGCAACACGTCCGCGATCGGCAAGGCACTGACCGAGTTGCACGAGGCCGGGGTGATCGGGCGGCTGCCGCGCGTGGCGGTGATCCAGGCCGCCGGCGCGGCGCCGTTCTACCAGGCGTACCGCGCGGGTTTCCGGGAGTACCATCCGGTGACGCCCGAGACGGTGGCGACGGCCATCCGCATCGGCGACCCGGTCAGCTACGCCAAGGCGCGGCGCACCATCGAGGTCACGAACGGGGTCGTGGCGGCTGTGTCCGACGAGGCGATCATGGAGGCGAAGGCGCGGATCGACCGCGCGGGCATCGGCTGCGAGCCGGCGTCCGCGGCGACGCTTGCCGGACTGCGCCAGCTCGTGTCGGACGGGGTGATCCCGGTCGGCGCGAGTGTGGCTGGAATCCTGACCGGACACCTCATGAAGGACACGGACGCGGTCATGAACTACCACCTCGGGCCGGACGCCGCCCATCACTCGCTGGCCAATCCGCCGCAGGTGATCGACCCAACGCCGGCTGCGCTGGAGGAGATCCTGGGAGATGTCCTTTAGTATCCGCGTTCCGGCCTCGTCGGCCAACCTCGGTCCCGGCTTCGACATCCTGGCGATCGCGGTCGGGCTGTACCTGGAGGTCGAGGTGGAGCCGGCCGAAGGGGAGCCGGTCGTCGTGGACGGCCCTGATCTCCGGGGTGGCGGCGACCTCGTCCTTGACGGCCTGCGCCGCGTTGCGTCGGCGGCGGGGCGGCCGTGCCCGGGCTGCCGGCTGTGGGTGCGAAGCGACATCCCGGTGGCGCGCGGCTTGGGCAGTTCGGCTGCGGCGCTCGTGGCCGGGATGGTGGCCGGCAACCGGCTGCTGGGCGACCCACTGGACCGCGAGGCGCTGCTGCGGCTCGCCTGCGAGGCGGAGGGCCACGGGGACAACGTCGCCGCGGCGCTCTTCGGGGGTGTGGCGCTGGCGGTGCCGACCGCGTCGGGATGGCTCTACCGTCCGCTGACGCTGGCGCAGCCGCTGCGAGCGGTCGTCTTCGTGCCGGAGCGGACTGCGCTCACGCGGGAAGCGCGTGCGGTGGTGCCCGAGTCGATGCCTCGTGCCGACGCCGTCGCCAACGCCGCGCGCTGCGCGCTGCTGGTCCTGGCGCTGGTGGAGGGACGCTTCGAGCACCTCGCCGAGGCGATGGACGATCGCCTGCACCAGCCGTACCGGGCGCGGATTTTCCCCTACCTCCCGCACCTGATCGCGGCTGCTCGCGCCGCGGGGGCCTATGGCGCAAGTCTGAGCGGCGCAGGGCCGTCCGTGCTCGCCCTGGCCGACCCCTCGGCCGCCGAGGCGGTGCGGATCGCCCTCGCGGCCGCCGCTGCCGAAAACGGCCTGGCCGGGGTCGCGCTTGACCTCCCGGTGGAGGCGGACGGGGCTCGGGTGTTAACCGCGACGCCTCAGTAGCGGTGGCCCCACGACACAATGCAGCGCCCAGAGTGCCCCTGCGGGCGTTCGGGGTTCCCGCCTTCTGGCGCACTCGATCCTTCGCGGGGCGGAGACTGTCACCACCCTGTCGCGCCCCATCCCGACCGGGCACGAGCCCACCGCCTCGTCCGGTGCGCTAGTCAATGGCCTCGCTGCGGTTGACCCACCATTCCTCTGGGTTCCACCAGAGGCCGGCGACGGGCCCGGGGTCGAGCCCCTGCACGTAGCGACGGCTGACGTCGATCTCCAGGTGGGCGTAGATCGGGATGAGCGGCACATCCTCGTGGACCTGCCGCTGCACGCGGTCGATCAGGCGGCTGCGCTCGGTGTGGTCGAGCTCGCGGGCCTGGGCTACGAGAAGTTGATCGACATCTGAGTTGACGTAACCCATCGCGTTGCCGCCGGTGGGGTCAGCGGCTGTTGGGATGGCGTCGCTGGCGAACAACCGGACGAGCTTTTCCGGGCCGCCGCGCCGCTCGTCGATGAGGTCGATCATGTCGAATCGGCGGGTGGCACGCACGCCTCGCGGCCCCTCGATCTGCACCAGGGGGTAGTTGTAGGGCTGCACCTCGATCCCGATGGCGCGCATGTCCTCGATGAACGCCTCCTGGATCTGGCGGCGCAGCACGGAATCGGGGTCCTCACCGAGCGTCGTCGTGTGGGTGAAGCTGAGCCGGACGCCGTCGCGGGCACGGATGCCGTCGGGTTGTACCGTCCACCCGGCTGCGTCCAGCACCCTGGCCGCCTGCACCGGGTCGAAGGGGTAGGCGGTGAGGGATGGATCCTGCCACGGGGTGTGATCGAGGGGGGTGATGCCGACGGTGGTCTGATCGAACAACAACTCCTTCACGATGCGGTTGCGGTCGAACCCCAGCGCGATGGCGAGCCGCACTGCCGGGTCGCTGAAGATCGGGTGCGGCTGGTCGAGCGCGTCCGGGTCATTGAGGTTGAAGGCGTACGACGCGACCGCGCCCCCGCGGGGCGTCAGCAGGTAGGACGCGTTGGGCGCCTGCGCCAGGTCGGGGAGGGCCGTCTCGGGGAGATCGACGGCAAGGTCCACCTCGCCGGTGGTCAGATAGGTGATCGCCTGGCGCGGGTCGGAGACGAACCGGAGGACGATGCGCTCCAGGAGCGGTCCCGGCCCGACGAAGTGCTCGTTCCGCTCCACCACCAATTGCTCGCCCTCGGTCCAGCGGTCGAGGCGGAACGGGCCGCTCCCGACATACGTCTCCTTTCCGAAGCCGGAATTGGGGATGTCCTGCGGCGCCGTGTCTTCCAGTGCGTGAGCGGGCAGGAGGAGCCCGGCGCTGTTGGCGCCGGACCCGGCCAAGACCGTCTCGAGGAACGATGCCGAGGGCTCGCGCAGCCGCACCGTGGCGGTCAGGAAGTCGGTGCTGACCTCGACGGACTCGATTTGCTCCCAGCCGCTCCGGTCGACGGCAGGGTACGCCGGGTTGGTGATGGTGTGCCAGGTGAACTGGAAGTCGCGGGCGTCGAGCGGTTCTCCGTCGGACCAGCGCAGCCCCTCGCGGAAGCGCAAGGTGTAGACGCGACCGTCCTCGGTGATGCCGCCGTTCTCGAGAGTCGGGATATCGCCAAGGAGCTGCGGCTCGAGCGTGCCGTCGCCGCGCACCCGGATAAGGCGCGCGTTGAGGCTGCTGATGACCCAGCGTGCCGCGCGTTGGTCGGTGAGGGTGAAGTTGAGCGTGTCCGGCTCTTCTGGGATGGCGATGATGAGCGATCCGCCGGTCTCGGGTGTCGCCGGCGTCGGATCGGCACTGGGGACCGCGTTGATCGTCGCTGTTGCCTCGGGTGACGTGGTTGCGGTGCCACCGCGGACCGTGCACCCGGGCAGGATCAGCGTGAGACAGAGCAGCGGGAAAATGACCCGCGTCCAGCAGCGGGAAGCGACCACGCGGTGCTCCTTGCGAGCGGACGCCACCGCAGCGCGCATGCGGGGATGGGAGCACATGATCCAATGCGGCGCGGTATGACGTCAGGATTATAGAAGGGTCAGGAAGACCCGTCAACGGGCGGCGAAATGTGGCGGTAGTTCACGATTTCGTGACAGACGTGTCAATCGGTGGTGATTCGCCGGGCCTAGTCTAGAGTTGTCGGACGCAAGGACGCGTCTGGACGGTTAGGACCACGACGCAGGGAGGGCCCGCTATGGTGATGGTAATGATCGTGACGCTGGTCGCGTTGTGGCTGGTAGCGGTGGGGCCGATGGTCGTGCTACCCGCGGTAGAGGATGATCCCGGCCACAGGGATCCAGGGACGAATGGAGCGCAGCCCGGAGAGCGGCCGCGCTCGTTGGTTCCCCTCGCCAAAGTTCACCCCCCGGAAGCCGCATGATCCACGGTGCCGCGCCAGAGGATGCGTCCGAAGAGCGCGTCGGGGGCGAGACCGATCACAGCCTTCTGCAGGAGAGCGCGCTTCGTCTTCGTATCCCGCTGAAGCAGATATGCCATGATCGCTCCCCCAGGGTCGTCAGCGTAGCGCTCGGCCACGGTCGCCGGGATCGCCCGCCGCAGGAAGTCGATCGGGCGGCCCTTCGGGCCGTCAGGAACCCGCTTCCGGGCGCGGTGGGGGATCCGAGCGCCAGGGTCCTCCCGGTAGAAGAACCAGATGTCGAAGTCCTTCACTCCAATGCTCGGATCCAGGTAGTGGGACGCGGCGCCCTGGCAGAGGCAGATCCCGATCAGGCGATCGGCGTACGCGTGCTCCAGGTGCGGATTTCGAACGAAGAACGCGGCGTGTTCTGCCAGCGCGATGTCCCGTAGTGGGTACAGGTCGGACTCGGTCAGCGGCTCGTACAGCCGATGGGTATCCATCGCGGGCGTCCCAAATGACTGCGCGGGCAACGACGCGCGCTCCTGCTCGCCGCTGCCCGCGCATACCCTGTGCCGGAGGCTGGCACAGCGCCCCGGAACGCCGGGGCAGGCCGTCACTTGGGTAAGTAGTCGTTGGTGAACGCTTCCGTCACGTTCACCGGGCCGCCGAGCTGCCCGATCTCGTCGAGGAACTGCGCCATCGACTCCCAGGCGGCCGGGTCGCTTTCGCCCATCTTGCCGCTGGTCTGCCAGAGCGGGAGGGTAGCCTGGAGGACGGCCAGGGCGTCGGCAGCATTCTCCTCGGTGTCGAGGCCGGGCACGTAGTCCTTGCTCAGGTCGACGGCCTTTTCGGGGTTGTCGAGCGTGTACTGCACCCCCTTGAGCGTCGCGGCGATCACCGCGCGGACGTCGTCCGGGTGGGAATTGAGATAGTCACCCAGTGCGACCAACCCGTTCGAGATGAGCGGCTGCGCGTCTGCGGCCGCAATGGTGCGGGCCGGCATCCCTGCCTTCTCGAGCTGGAGTGGCTCGTTGTTGAGGTAGCCCATCACGGCATCGACCTGTTTGTCGAGCAGCGCCGGGACCTGGGTGAAGCCGATGCTCTGGATATCGACATCCTCTTCAGTCAGCCCTGCGGACTTCAGGAGGGCGAGCAGGCCGATGTAGGTCGCGCCGAACTTGCCGGGAATCCCGACCGTGTGGCCGGGGAGGTCGGCGACGCTCTGGATGTCCGAGTCGGCGGGGACGATCAGCCCCACGGGGTAGCGGTTCCAGACCTGCGCCACGTAGACGAGATCGACGCCGCGGCTCCGGGCCTGGAGCGCCTCGTCGCCCGCGGCGAAGATGACGTCCTCCTGTCCGGCTACGATGGCGCCGAACAGATCCTCGCCGACCGTGTGGTGGCGGAAGGTCACCTTCAGGCCTTCATCCTTGTAATAGCCGAGGGCGTCGGCGACGTAGAACGGTGCGAATTGGATGTTGGGCACGTAGCCGAGCCCGATGGTGACGTCGCGTGTGGGCTCCGCCCCGGCGTTACCGCCGCAGGCTGCGATGATCAGCCCCGCGACGAGCAGCAGCGTCAGCAGCCGAGGCCGTCCTGCCAGCAGCGCACTCCCTCTCCCCCGCGAATCCATCTCACTCCTCCAGGTACGACAACCAACGCTCGACCAGGCGGGCGATACCGTACATCGCCGCCGCGAGCACCACCAGCATCAGCAGCGTCGCGAAGACGAGCGGCGTGTCGAAGTTGCCGCGGGCAATGATGAGCAGGCCGCCCAGCCCCCGATCGCCCAGGACGAACTCGCCGACGACCGCGCCGGTGATCGAGAGCGTCAGGCCGGTGCGCATCCCGGCCAGAATGCTGGGCAGCGCCAGGGGCAACTCGATGTGCCAGAGCAGGCTCCACCGATCGGCGCCGTCCACGCGCGCGGCGTCGACGGGTTCCGGGTCGAGCGTGCGCAGACCCAGTGCGGTGTTGACCACCATCGGGAAGAAGACGATGAGGGCGCAGAGGACCGCCACGGCGCGCAAACCATAGCCGAGCCAGATGACGAGGAGTGGAGCCAGCGCGATCGCGGGCAGCGCCTGGCTGGCGGCGAGGTAGGGTTCCAGGGCGCGCGACAGCAACCGGCTCCGGGCGATGGCGTAGCCGGTGGGAAGGGCCACGGCGGTACCCAGTGCGAACCCGGCCAGGCTCTCGACCAGCGTCACGCGTACATAGCGCCAGAACAGGCCGCTGCGGAGCGCGCGAACGAAGGTCTCGGCAACGTCGCCCGGTGCCGGGAGGAGGAACGAGGAGACGGCGCCGGAGCGGCTCAGTGCCGCCCAGAGCCCCAGGGCCAGGACGCCGAGTACGAACGCCGGCAGCCACCGCGCTGCGCGCTGCGGGAGCGCACCCGCAGGCGACGGTCGCTCGCGTTTACGTTCGACAGGCGCCGGGATGGGTGCGACCTGAGGGTCCTGGCGCAGGATCGGAGATGCAGGTAGTTCTTCGACAGGAACAGTGCGGGCCGTCCGAGCCATGATCCTCGCTCCGGATAGGGCACCACGAAACGCCCCGCAGTTGGGCACCTCGTGCGCACGGCCGCGTCGGCGGCCGATCCAGCTCTGTCAAGCCTCGGGGACCCGCGTCGCGCTTGTAGGACAGCAAGAAACCCGAGGAAGACTCCTCGGGTGCGCCATGCGGGATAGGTGGCAACCTTCTCCCATCCGGACTTTACCGTCGGCCCCGGAATTCCACCGGATCCTGCGGCTTGCGCCGCTCGCGGGCTATCACCGCCGGTCGGGAATTGGCGCTGCGCGCCGCACCCTGCCCCGAAGGTCTTGCTGGGTTCAGTATAGCGCAGTGCGGGGTGGGGTCAAGAGGAACTGCCGGTTTGATCGCATTGTGATCAGGGCTGGCGTGGCTGGAGGTGTGATCCCTGTCGCCCCCCATGCCGGTCATCCCTGCCATCCCACGGCCCAGGGCACGCCGTGACCCGCCCGCGTCGCTATCCCCGGTTCCCCACGGCGGCCGCGTGCGCGGCGGCCGAGACGCCGGCCCGGCGCCCGAAGACCGCACCGCTGGTGAGCCCGGAACCGCCCGGATAGTTGTGGTAGAAGATGCCGCCGACCAGCTCCCCTGCGGCGTGGAGCCCGGGGATCGGTTGTCCGTTCCGCCCGAGGACGCGTGCCTGAGGATCGATGCGCAGGCCGCCGAAGGTGAAGGTGATGCCGCAGGTAACGGCGAAGGCGACGAACGGCGGGGTGTCGATCGGCACGGCCCAGTTGCTCTTGGGCGGGGTGATCCCCTCGGTCCGCTTCCCGTCCTTGATCGCGGGGTTGAACTCACCCGGCTGCACCGCCCGGTTGAACTCGGCGACGGTTTGCTCCAGGCCCGCCGGATCGATCCCGGCCGCGACGGCGAGATCGTGGATCGTCTCGGCTTCGACGCGCGAGACACCGGGGATCTCGTACTCGTAGTCGCGCAGCAGGGGCGTCGTCTTGGCGTCGAAGATTTGCCAGGCGAGGGCACCCGGCTGCTTGAGGACTTCTGCGCCGTAGCGAGCGTACGTGTAGTTCCGGAAGTCCGCTCCCTCATCGAGGAAGCGCCGGCCGTGGACGTTGACGACGATGCCGATCGGGTAGGACTGCTTCGAGAAGCGGTTGGTGATGATCCGGTCTCCGGCAGGCGGTGCCCCGGCGTCCCACTGGATGCTGTGACACCCGCTCCAGTGGCCGTACGCCTGGGCGCCGATCTCCAGCGCGGCCATCAAGCCTTCGCCGGTGTTGTGCGGCGTGCCCCGCACTTTCGCCAGGTCCCAGCCCGGGCCGAGGTGCGCGGCACGCAGGCGCGGGTCCGCCTCGAAGCCGCCGCAGGCCAGGACCACCGCGCGGGCGCGAATCTCTTCTCGACCGTTCGGCCCGTCGACCACCACCCCGGTGACCGCCCCGAACGCATCGCGGAGAAGCCCGACCACCGGCGAATCGAAGCGGATCTCGACTCCGCGTGTCTCGGCGGCCGCGCGGTGTTGCTCGATCAACCCTTCGCCGCCGCCCACTGTCCCCAGCGGGAGGTCACCCCAGAACTGGAACCGGCCGTTGACCTCGTATGCCTGCCGGTGGTACTGGAGGTGGAACCGGATCCCGTGGTCGCGCAGCCACCGGACCGTGTCCAGCGAGTCCTCGACGAGGATCTTGGCCAGCACGGGGTCGGTGCGCCCGAGAGTGAGACGCTCGAGGTCGGCCAGGAACGCCGGGGCTGGGTAGGGCGGTACATCGGTGCGCGGCAGTCGCTCGTCCGACGGATCGGCGAGGAGCGCGACGAGGTCGTCCTGGCTGTCGAAGGCGATGCGGAAGGCCCCGGCGGTGAAATAGCTGTTCCCGCCGATCCAGTCCTCCGAGCCCTTCTCGAGCATAAGCACGCGGGCGCCGTGATCGCGCGCCGCGTGGGCGGCGCAGAAGGCGGCGTTGCCGGTGCCCACCACCACCACATCGACCATGTCGTCATCGATCCGCACGGTCCTGCTCCTCTCCTCGATCGAGCCGCGCCTGCCGCGGGGTACGGTCCCTTACTGTATGCCATCGGCGGCCCGGTTGCGCTATACGATGTCCGCGTCATGCGGGGCGCGGCTGGGCGCTGCTCCTTTGCTGCGGGTCATCTTGCCGGTATAATCCACCCGATTCCCCGTGAATGCTCGCGGGGTCACGGCTGATGTGTGCCGTGAACGTGTGTAGCAGCCTTTCTGCGCTGTTGCCTGCGCCGGATGGCAACGGTCCGGTGGCTCGGCCAGCGTAAGCCCGGAGAAAGGGGGTCTCGTTGCCCACGTTTGAACCACTTCCGCGACCATACGAGTTGATGGTGCTGATCAGCCCCGAGGTGACCGATGAGGCGCTCACCGCGGAGGTGGACGGGATCAGCGCGTTGATCGCCCAGCACGGCGGTGAGGTGACCCACGTCAAGCGGGACACGCCGTGGGGGCGCCGCCGGCTCGCGTACCCGATCAACAAGTTCCGGGATGCGACCTACGTGCTGTACCACTTCAACAGTGCCCCGTCGCGGATCATTGAGATCGAGCGCGACCTGAAGTTGAACGAGCGGGTCATCCGGTATCTTCTGATCCGCCAGGAGGGGGCTCCTGCCGCGCCGGAGGCTCCTGCGGAGTCGGAAGCTGTCGAAGCAGCGGAGTGACCGGCTCCTAGTTGAAGGAGCAGCGGCATGTTCCAGGGACTCAACCGGATTCAGATCATCGGGAACCTCGGCCGCGACCCGGAGATGCGCTACACCCCGGGTGGGTCACCGGTCACGAACTTCTCCGTGGCAGTCAACCGACGCCGGCGGGGGCAGGACGACCAGTGGGTGGACGAGACCGACTGGTTCACCGTGGTCTGTTGGGAGCGGTTGGCCGAGCAGGTCGACAACATGGCGGCGAAGGGGTTCCTCACCAAGGGGACCAAGGTCTACGTCGAGGGTCGCCTGCAGATCCGGCGCTACACCGGCAACGACGGTATGGAGCGCACGGCGGTTGAGATCGTGGCCAACCGGGTCCTGATCCTCTCCGGCCGCGGTGAGGGGATGCCTGTCGAGCGGGGCATCCCGGCCGAGCAGGGTGGAGCGCCTGACTTTGGCCCGCCCGAAGACGACTTCGACGACGTACCCTTCTAGGTATCGTCACGACATCCCGGGTACGTCGGATCAGACGCACGACATGAACGACGATCGATCGAGGAAGGACAACGATGGCAGAAGAGCAGCAGCAAGAGCAGCAGGCCGCCGAGCAGACTGAGGAGCAGCCGAGCGGCCAGGCCACGGCGCAGCAGACGGAGGAGCGGCCCAGCGCGCAGGCGGCCGCGCGCACGGACACGGCGCGGCGCCGGCGCTTCGCCGGCGGCGGGCGGTACTATCCGCGCCGCAAGGTGTGCGCGTTCTGCATGGATAACATCGACGAGGTGGACTACAAGGACATCGGCCGCCTTCGGCGCTACATCTCCGAACGCGGCAAGATCGAGCCCCGCCGCCAGACGGGCACCTGCGCGAAGCATCAGCGCTCGCTCGCGGTGGCGATCAAGCGGGCGCGTCACGTCGCCTTGCTTCCGTTCACGCAGTAAGACTACGTGGGCCAGCCGCGCGGGTGGATTCCCGCGCGGCTGATCGCCTCGCCGCATCCACGCCGGGTGCGTCCGGCCCGGCGTCCGGGGTCGCGTGCGGCTGGGGACGCCGGGATCACGGGGAGATTCGCCGGGTGTCGGAGACGAAAGCAGCCTCATGAGAGATCAGTTGCGACAGTGGATTGGGTCCGGCCGCTCACGATCCGCCACCTCCCAACAGCGGTGGATGTCGCGCCGTGAGCGCGAAGAACACCGCCAGCGCATGGTGATCCTCGGCGTGGTGGTGGCGGGTGTCCTGCTTGTCGGCATCCTGGCGGCCGGCGCGATTTACCAGTATCTGTACCTTCCGAACCAGACGCTGGCGAGCGTCAACGGCGTGGAGATCAAGCGCGCCGACTACTGGAAGATGCGCAAGCTGGAGCTGCTGAACCAGGTGCAGCAGTACTCCCAGATCGCGCAGCTCACCCAGGGCGAGCAGAGCGTCCAGTACCAGCAGCTCGCCGAGCAGGCGCTAGCCCAGCTCGATAGCGTGGAGAGCGACCCGGTCGAGAGCACCACCGTGAGCCAGATGGTGGACGACCAGGTCGTGCTGCAGCGGCTCGACACCCTCGGTCTCAGCGTTACCGACGCGGACGTCGAGCAGACGATGGAACAGTTCTTCTCTCCCCAGCCGTCTGCGAGCCCGACCCCGACGCTGGGGGTCGACCCCACCGCTGCGGCGTGGGCCACGGCTACCGCCGAGGCGCAGGTGACGCCGACACCGGAGTCGACGCCTGAGGCGACGCCGGAAGCCACGGAAGGGGCGGGCGCCGCCACGCCCTCGGCGAGCCCGACTGCGGAAAACGGCAATGAGGGGGCGAGCAACGGCGGTACCCCTGAGGCAGCGGCGGACGCCACCCCGGAGGCGACGCCGGGAGGCACTCCGACACCGACACCGACGCTGAGCCCCGACGCGGTTCAGGCCACCGCGACCGCGACGTTCCAGCAGTACAAGCGGAACGTGCTGGATGAGGCCGGGATGAGCGAGGCCGATTTCCGACGCCTCGTCGTCCTGCCCGAAGCGGCGCGCCAAAAGGTGGCGTACGAGCTTCAGGAGAAGATCCCCACCCGCGCCGAACAGGTGCACGCGGCGCACATTCTGGTGGCCACCGAGGACGCGGCCAAGGCGATTGAGGAGCAGCTACGGCAGGGCGCGGACTTCGCCCAACTGGCGAAGGAGCAGAGCGCAGACTCGAGCACCGCGGTGAACGGCGGCGACTTGGGCTGGTTCCCGCGCGGGCTGATGGTCAAGCCCTTCGAGGACGTCGCCTTCAGCCTGGAGCCGGGCCAGGTCAGCGCGCCGGTGCAGACCCAGTTCGGCTGGCACATCATCAAGGTGTTCGAGAAGGAAGCGGACCGTCCGGTGGACGTGTCGACGCTACAGACGCTGCGCAACCAGCAATTCTCCAAGTGGCTGGAGGAGCAGCGGGCGGCGGTAACAATCCGTTGGGAGATTCCGGCGCCGGCGCCGACGCCTGAGCCGTCGGAGTTCGTGCCACCGCCGGACGCGCCACCGACTCCGACGCCGACGCCGTCGCCCACGCCGACGCTCCCGCCTTCGGCGACGCCCGGCACGGACGAGGCCACGCCGGAGCCGACGGCGACACCCTAGAACAGCCGCCGGGCCGGCGGGTGCAGCGGTGAGCGAGGGATGGGAGCGTAAACGCGACGGCTGCGCGACGGCCGGTCCGGCTCGGCAATCCATCCCATCCCGGCGAGGGACGAAACCGCCGTCGGACCCTTTCGTACCCAGTCCGTCGCCCGGCAAGCGCCGGGCGGCGGGTGTGAGACGGCAAGGCGGTAGGGGACGATGCCCAAAGCACCGGTGGACGCCACCCTCGGCCGGTGGCGGGCTGCCGCATCACCCGGTGGCCTGATCGGCCTTTTGATCATCATCCTCAGCGTATTGGGCGCCGGGGGCGCGATCCTGGTGCTGCTGGGTATCGCCAGCGTGCCGCTGCCCGCCCCGGCCGTCTGGGTGGCGGCGGTGTTGTTCACGGCCGTGGCTGCGGCCGCGGCGTACCTCGTGTATGGGTACACCACGATCGGCTACGCCTTCGGCGATGACTTCCTCGAGATCCGCTGGGCCGGTCGTCGCTACGTAATCGACCTGGCGGCGGTCACGTACATCGGCCCGGCGATCGACGTGCTCGAGGAGCGGCCGGGCCGCTGGCAGCGCTTCTGGCCGGGGTACTACGTCGGGGTCCGGCAGGACATGATCGGCCCCGTCCGCGTGGTGGCGACCCTGCCGCTGCGCCGCCAGTTGCTCATCTCCACCGAGACGGAGCACTTCGCCATCTCGCCTGAGCGCCCGGTCCTCTTCGTCGAGGAGTACGGGCGGTTGCGTCGTGCACTGGATGCCCAGCGCACCGGCGGCTTCCCGACCGTGGCTCCCGGCCAGGGCGCGCAGCGGCTCGCCGAGGCCGGGTGGACCATGCAATACCCGGTGATTGCGCCACGGCGTGGCGCCGGCGGGGACCAGCCCGAGGCGGCCTCGACGGCGACGGGCTCGTACCAGATCGCAGCGCCCGGCCGTGGGGTGAGCCCGCTGCTGCGACCGATTCTCCTGGGCGATCGGGTGGCCCGGGCTTTCCTGGCGATTGCGATTCTGTTCAACCTCCTGATGGTCGGGTACGTCCTGCTCACGTACGACAGCATTCCCCAGTCGATCACCCTCCACTGGAACGTGAACGGGCTCCCCGACCGGATCGGCTCACCGCGTGAGATCTGGACGCTCCCGCTAATCACGGGGCTGGTGACCCTGGCCAACTTCGGGCTTGCCTGGAGTATCGTGACCTTCGACCGTTTCGCGGCGCGGTTCCTCCTGGGCGGAACCTGTTTGGTCCAACTATGTGCCTGGGTCGCGCTGATCACCTTAGTCAGTTGAGCCGGCGGATTGGAAGCGGCGGTGAAACTATCTGCTCCCCGGCGCGTTTGACTTGGTGGGGTCACCTGGTTCGAGTGTACGTACTCTGATCAGGCGCGTACGTACTCTGCGGGCCAAGCCCGGGCCAGTTGGCCATGGTGTACGTTCGGGGTTGAAAGTAGCCCTGAGCTCGCTCGGGTTGAGAGTGTGGGAAGGAAACCAAATGAGGCGGCGGCTTGCGATTCTCCTGAGCGCCATCGCGCTCGTGGCGACGGCGTGCACCCTCGGGTCGTCTGCGACGCCCACGCCGGTGCCGCCAACGGCGACGCCTGAGCCGACGGCGACGGCGACCCCGACGCCGAGCCCGACACCGTCGCCGACCCCAACGCCGACGCCGCAGCCCACGCCGACACCGGTGGCGTTCCGGTCGCCGCTGACGGGTGAGCCGATGGAGGCGGAGCCGCCGCGGCCGATCGCCGTGCAGATCGACAACGCGCCCCCGGCCCGGCCGCACACCGGGCTGACCCAGGCCGACGTGGTCTACGAGACGCCGACCGAGGCGCAACTGACCCGGTTCACCGCCTTCTACCAGACCAAGGCGCCCGACGTGGTTGGGCCGGTTCGGAGCGCCCGGCTGGTGGACCTGGAGGTGGTGCCGGCGCACGACGGTATGCTGGCCTACTCCGGCGCGTCGATCGGCGTACAGAACCTGCTGTGGCAGTCGGGCATCGACCTGCTGGTGGTCGAGGGGAACGCGGCGGAGGCCGGCTGGCGCGACTGGTCGCGCTTCGCCCCGCACAACCTCTACACCTCGATCCCCGCGCTGCGCGCGGTGGCCGACCGGCTCGGCTGGTCGCGGCCCACGACCGGGCAGTCGTTCACCTTCGGCCCGCCGCCTCCCGGTGGGCTGCCGTCCTCCGGTGTGGATATTCCGTACTCCGCCGGCCCGGTGTCGTTCAAGTACGACCCGGGGATCAACCGGTACCTGCGTTTCATGGACGGGGTGCCGCATAGCGACGCCCAAACGGGCGAGCAGATCGCGCCGCGCAACGTTATCGTCATCTTCACGACGTTCACGACGACCGACATCATGGAAGACGTGCTGGGCGCCTATTCGCTCGATGTCGACCTGCACAGCGGTGGTGACGCCTGGATCTTCCGGGATGGGCAGCGCTACGGCGCGCACTGGGAACGGACCGGGCCGGACGGCACCTTCCGCTTCATCGACCCGGCCACACAGCAGGAAGTGCCGCTGGGCGAGGGGCAGACCTGGATCGCTCTGGTGCCCCAGTGGCTCAGCGCGACGCCGAATCCGTGAGATGCCTCTGTTATAATGAGCCGGGTGTGTATCGCGTGAGCGCCGTGTACGTGTGGGTCGCCCAGCCGGCTGAGGCAGGCGCGGGTGCAATGCCGGGCGGAGGACGATGGCCAATCTCATCACGGTCGGTCGTTTAGTCCTCCTGTTTGTGACCATCGCGCTGATCTACACACATTCCTACCCGCTGGCGCTGCTCTCGATCGGCCTCATCGTCGTCGTGTTCCTGAGCGACGGGCTCGACGGCTTCGTGGCGCGGCGGCGGAACTCGACCAGCGAGTTCGGGGCGGTCCTGGACATCGCGGGCGACCGGGTGGTGGAGAACGCGCTCTGGATCGTCTTCGCGGAGCTAGGCTTGATCGGCGTCTGGGCACCCCTCGTGGTGATGACCCGCGGCTTCTTGGTGGACGCGATGCGGAGCATCGGCTACTCGCAGGGGAAGTCCGCCTTCGGCGCGAACACGATGATGCTGACGCCGCTGAGCCGGTTCCTCACGGCATCCCGCTTCATGCGGGCGTTCTACGGGGCGGCCAAGGGCCTGGGGTTCGTCTTCCTGGCGGGGCTCTTCGCCGCGGGACTGCCCGACGCGAGCGGCACCAGCTTCGCCGCGCTGTACGACCAGGAATGGCTCCGGGCCGCGGGGTGGTTCATGGTGTACGCCGCTCTCGCGCTCACCATCGTGCGCGGAGTGCCCGTGTTGTTCGACGCGATGTACTACGTACGGGGCTACGATAAGCAATGTCAGTAATCGCGGCGGTTTTCGATGTGGATCGGACGCTGCTGCCGGACACGACGGCGGAGCGGCTGTTCCTTCGCTTCCTCCTGCGGGAGCGGGTGCTGGGCGCGCGGGCGGCGGCGGAGACGCTGCGCTTCCTCGCGGTGGGCGGCTGGCGTCATCCGGTGCGGGATCTGCGTGCGCACCGGCCCTGGCTGCGCGGCCAGCAGGAGGCAACGATGGTTGCCCTTGGGGCACGTTGCTTCGAGGAGATGATCGGCCCGCGTCTGGCCAAGCGCGGGATCGAGCGCGTGCGCTACCACATCCAGCAGGGGCACCAGACGGTGCTCCTGTCCGGGTCGCTGCCGTACGTCTTGCAGCCGATGGCGCGGATGCTGGGCGTCCGGCACGTGATCTGCAGCCAGCCTGACGCGCGTAACGCGCGCCTGACCGGCCGGCTCGCCGGGTTGCACCCGTACGGCGCGGCCAAGGCGCTCCTGATCCGCCGGTTCGCCGAGGACGCGCAGATCGACCTCAAGCAGTCGTTCTGCTACGCGGACCACCACACTGACGAGGTGGTCCTGCGGCTGTTTGGGCATCCGGTTTGCATCAACCCCAATGACCGGCTGTACATCATCGCGCAGCGACTCGGCTGGCCGGTCGAGGAGTTCCGCTAAGCGCACACCGGACGCGAAATCGGGGGTAAGCGATTGTCCGGCAATACCCGTCAACGCGTCCAGCCTTCGCTCAAGACGCGCGTGAGCGTCGCGCTAGCATGGCTCCTCGGCCATGTTCTCTATCGGCTACCCCAGGCGTGGGTCTACTGGCTGGCCGACGGGGCGGGCATCGTCATCTATCACCTCTTCCCGACCTACCGCCGCAATGTGCGGGACAATATCGCGCGGGTGTTGGGGCCGGATGCCCCGGCGGACGAGGTGGACCGGGTAGTGCGGCGCGTCTTCCAGACCAGTGCCCGGAACTTCACCGACATGCTGCGGGTGCCCCGCATGCCGGCCGATCGGCTGGACAAGATGGTGCGCGTGCCTCCCGGGGCGTGGGAGGTGGTCGATCATGCGCTGGCACAAGGGCGTGGCGTCATCATGGCCACCGCGCACCTTGGGGCGTTCGACTTCGTGGCTCAGATCCTCGCGCTTCGCGGCTTCGACGTGACCGTGCTTACCACGCGCACGGTTCCCGAATTCATCCACGCCGCGGTGGACTATCTGCGTGGGAGCCGTGGTCTAAAGCTGGAGCACGCCACGCCGGGCGGGGTGCGCCGCGTCGTGCGGGCGCTGGAGCGGGGCGCGGTGGTGGGGATCGTGGCGGATCGCGATTTCTTCCAGAGCGGAGTGCCCGCCGTCTTCTTCGGCCATGAGACGACCCTGCCACCCGGGCCGATCCGGATCGCTCGGCAGACCGGTGCGCCGATCGTCCCGGCCTTCGCGCCGCGCGTGGATGGCGGCTACGAGATGGTCATCGAGCAGCCGTTCGTGGTACCGCGCACCGATGACATCGACGCCGATATCCGCGTGGGCCTGGAGCGGCTCATCGCTGCGTTCGAGCGCAACATCCGGCGCGTGCCGGAGCAGTGGGTCATGTTCCAGCGCGTCTGGCCGGGCCGACCGGGCAGCGCGCTGCGGGTCTTCCCTATCGGCTCTCCACTCGAAGGGGAATTGCTCGGCCGCGGCGCCGACGTCGCTCGTCCGCTGACCGCACCGCCGGAGTCGCCCATAGATCGTACGGACTCGCCGCCGTCACCTGTGCCTGAATCAGTTCCCCGACCGGCAACGCGCCGGGAATGAAGACCAGTCCGTCGACCTCGGGTGCGTGTCGCCGTGCCCGGCCGACCGAGATGGGCTCGGTGCGTCCCCGCTCGTCTTCCATCTCACCGACGGCCTCGATGAGGACCTCCAACGTGCGCCCGACCAGGGCCTGGTTCTTCTTGAGCGAGATGCCCTGCTGCAGCTCCATGATCGCGGCACGCCGCGCCTCGGCTTCCTCGGGCGGGACCGGGTTGTCCAGCAGCGCGCTCTTCGTGTTGGGCTCGTAGGAGTAGGTGAAGACGCCCACGTGGTCGAACTCCATCTCGGCCACGAAGTCGTACAGCCGCTGGAACTGCTCTTCCGTCTCCCCAGGGTAGCCGACGATCAGGGTGGTGCGCATGGTCACGTCGGGCAGCCGATTGCGGGCGTGGTCGATCAGCCGCCGCGTCATGTCGATGCTGCTCGGTCGGCCCATGCGACGGAGCACGGTCGGGTCGGCATGCTGGATGGGCATGTCGAGGTAGGGGACGAACATCGGATGCTCAGTCATGGCGTCCACGAGCCGCAGCGTGAGCGGGCTGGGGTAGATGTAGAGCATCCGGAGCCAGGGGAGGTCGGGCACCTCCTCGGCGATCATGCGCAGGAGCCCGGGCAAGCCGTTCTTGATCCCCAGGTCCGCCCCGTAGCGGATGGTGTCTTGCGCCACCAGGATGACTTCCTTGGTCCCGCCATCGACCAGCTCGCGGATTTCCCGGATGACGTCGGACGGACGTTTGGAAACCTGCCGGCCCTTGATCAGCGGGATGACGCAGAAATGGCAGCCGTGGTCGCAACCGTCGGCGATCTTGACGTACGCGCTTGGGCCGGCATCGCGGCGGGTGAACGTCGTGAGCATCCCGGCCGGGTCGAACGGTGGCTCCGGCGGAATGTCCTCGTAGCCGAGCAGGCGGCCGACGACGTGGCCGATGTTCGCCCACTCACGGGTGGAGAGGATGGCGTCGACGCCCTCGGGGATCTCTTGCCGGTGCTGGTCGAGCGACGCCATGCATCCGGCCGCGATGACGACCTGATCGGGCCGGCGCGTCTCCAACAGCTCATTGATGACGCCCACGGACTCCTGGCGAGAGGCGGCGAGGAAGCCGCAGGTGTTGACGACGAGGACCCGTGCGTCCTCCGGGCGCGCGACGGGCGTCAAGCCATGCTGGCTCAGGACCCGGGCAATGCCCTCGGAGTCGACCTGGTTCTTGGAGCACCCGAGCGTGACGATGTGGAAGGACTCGTTCACCATTGGCTCCTGACTGGAGAGTATTGCGTACTGTGCATTCCGTGTTCCGTGCTGCGTGTTCCGTGTTCCGTGGAGGGGTGCCTCCGTCTCCCTGGCAGGTCCCCGGCGTCTGCCTCGTCACCAGCCACGCGGACCACGAAGTACGCAACACGCAATTCGCACTACGCAATACTCCTCCGGCTCACCGGTAGTTGACGAACTGGAGGGCGACCGGGAAGTCCTGGCCGCGGAGGTGCTGGATCACGGCCTGGAGATCGTCCTTGCTCTTGCCGGAGACACGGATGGCGTCGCCCTGGATCTGGGGCGTCACCTTCTTGAACTCGGCGCGGATCTGCTTGACGAGTTGGCGGCCGAGCTCTTCCGGAATCCCGCGCCGGAGCAAGACGACCTGCCGGACGCGCCCGCCGCTGGCGTTCTCGGGCTCCTGGTAGTCGAGGATCTTCAGGGACAGTCCACGGCGCACCACACGCGTTTCGAGGAGGTCGCGGACCGCGCTGAGTGTGAACTCGCTGGCCGTGTTGATCACGAGGCGGTCCTTCTCGATCGCGATCTCAGTGCGGGTGTCTTTCAGATCGTAGCGCGTGTTGATCTCGCGCATCGCCTGGTCGACGGCGTTGCGCAGCTCCTGCGCATCGAAGTCGGACACGATATCAAACGAGTACGTGGCAGCCACGGTCCCCCCTCTCCTAGACCGGCGACTAGTATGGCGAACCGGGCCCGTCTTGAGCAAGGCACGCCCTATGGGGCGCGCGAGCCGGGGTGAGCTTCTTCGCGCGAGTTGGACTCCGCGGCCTCTGGTGGGAGCGGCGTGACTCGGAGCATGCCGTCCTCGCTTCCCGTCACGCGCACGGGTGAGCCTTCGCCCAGCGGAGCCTCGGTCGAGGTGGCGGCCCATTCCTGGTCGGCCACCAGCACGGTTCCGATCGGGTCGAGCGGTCGCACGACCACGCCGGTGCGGCCGATCAGCGTTGCGGCCGTCGAAGCCAGCGCGGTGCGCCGCGCACGGAACAGGGAGCGCAGGATCAGGAGGAGTGCCACCACAAAGAAGGAGACCGTGCCGACGGCGAGCCAGGGGTTGACGCGCACGACGGGCGCGAACGGCGATTCCTGCCGCACCGGCTGGTAGAGCGTGAAGGATCCGATCAGGTAGCAGATGACGCCCGCGGCGCCGGGAAGGCCCACCCTCGGTGTGTACAACTCGACGATGAAGAGGAGCGCTCCCGCGGTCAAGAGACCAAGGCCCACCCAGGAGGTCGGCAGGTTGCCGAAGGCGATGATCGCCGTCGCGAGTGCCACGATCGCGGGAATCCCGGCGAGCAGGTGCGCGGAGGCATAGACCGCGATGATCAGGAGGAGCACGCCGGTGCTGAAGAGGAGGTAGGCGACGTTGGGGTTGGTGATGACCTGGGCCACCCGCTCCCGCAGGGTGAGCGTCATCCAGCGGATGGGCGCCTCGCGCGTGTCGAGTGTTGTTGTGCCGGCTGCGGTGCGGACCTCCAGCCCGTCGATATGCTCCAGGAGGAGTGGTACGCTCGGCGCCACCTGGTCGATAATGCCGTCAGCCGCCGCGACGTCGGCGGAGAGTACCTCCTCGGCGCGGACCGCGTCGACGGTGGCATCGACGTTCCGCCCGCGCGCCTCGGCCGTGGTCGCGGCGACCTGGAGCGCATTGGCCATGCGCTGCTCGCGCTCCTCGGGACTGGCCCGCTCCGCCAGGCCTGCCGGCAGAGCGGCGCCGATCACGGCGTCCGGGGCCATGGCGGCGACGTGTCCGGCGAGGGTGATGAACATCGCCCCGGAGAGCGCCTCGGCCTGTGGCTCCGGTCCGACGTAGACGACGACGGGGATACGGGCGGCGAGAAATGCCTGCGTGATCCGGCGGATGGCGCTGTCGACGCCGCCGGGCGAGTCGATGGTAACCAGCAGGACCGCACCGTGCTCGCGTTCGGCCTCGTTGAGGACGCGGACGATGTGATCCGCGGTCAACTGGTTGACGACGCCCTGAATGGTGACGCCGTACACACGGTTCGGTGCGGCACCCGCCGGGGTCGGCGTAGTGAGCGCAGCGGACACGAGGAAGCACAGCAGGGTCGCGAGCAGCGCAAGCTGCTGGACGAACCGGTTCCCTACACGACGGCGCTGCTGCCGGAGTTGCTGACGCATCCTCGGCCTCTCCGCAACCCCTGCGGTACATCCGCACCGCGCTCTGCCGCAGGGAATCGCGGTAATCGTAGCATGGTAGTGGACGGCGCACCGGGTGCCGTCGTTGCCAGCGTTCCGGTGCGGGCGCGGCTCGGATCGAGGGGAGAGGGGCCTTGGGCGATATTCTGAACATCGTCTGGCTCATCATCCTGCTCCAGTTGTTCGTCCCCGTGCTGCAGCGACAGCTCCAGACGATACGGCGCCGGGCGATGATCCGGCAGATCGAGCGGATGCGCGGATCGCGCGTCATCACGATCATCCACCGCCAGGAGACGATGAGCCTGCTCGGCTTCCCGATCGCACGCTACATCGACATCGAAGACTCGGAGCAGGTATTGCGCGCGATCCGGCTGACCCCGGAGGACATGCCGGTCGACGTGGTGCTCCACACGCCCGGCGGGCTGGTCCTCGCCGCCGAGCAGATCGCTGAGGCGCTGCGGCGCCACAAAGGGCGGGTGACGGTCTTCGTCCCGCACTACGCGATGTCGGGTGGCACCTTGATCGCGCTGGGGGCGGACGAGATCGTGATGGATCCCGACGCCGTACTCGGCCCGGTGGACCCGCAGCTCGGCAGCCCACAGGGCGGCTCTTACCCCGCGGCTTCGATCCTGAAGGCCCTGGAAGAGCCGAACCCGAATCGCGACGATCAGACCCTGATCCTGGGCGACATGGCACGCAAGGCGCTCGAGCAGGTCTACGCGACAACCTACAACCTGCTGGTCAAGCATCTCCCGCCGGAGGAGGCCGACCGCGCCGCGCGCGCCCTGAGCGGCGGGCAGTGGACTCACGACTACCCGATCGACGTGGCGCAGGCGCGCGGGCTCGGACTGCCGGTGAGCGACCAGATGCCGCGGGAGATCTACGCGCTGATGGATCTCTACCCGCAGACTGCACAGCGGCGACCCAGCGTCGAGTACGTCCCGATTCCGTACCAGCCGCGAGCACCGGGGCGGCGGGAGCGGGGACCGCGGGGCGACTAACCGAGCACGTGGTGTGTCGAGGGGCGCGGGGCGTGCGGAGCGTGTGTCTCGGCCGTGTCGGGGCCGGGAGGCGTTTGACACTCCGGGCGGGGCTGTGCTACCATTTCGGTCGGCGGAGGGCGCGTCCCTCCGCATCATTCACAGTGGCAAAGGCGTCGAACGGGAGTAGTAGGCCGTATCGACAGCGAGCTGCCGGGAGGTGCGAGGCAGCGCAGAGGCCGAACTCGCCCGGGAGCCGTGACGGCGAGGGCGCTCGCCGGTAGTCGTCACCGGGTAACCTCCGTTATCGGGTTGAGAGCGGATAGGCGCGGGGCTGTAGCTCAGCTGGGAGAGCGCAACACTGGCAGTGTTGAAGTCAGGGGTTCGAGTCCCCTCAGCTCCACCACTGACCGCCTATCAACCAGGGTGGTACCGCGGAAGACGAGCCTTTCGTCCCTGAACGGGAGAAGGGCTCGTCTCGTTTTTAAGGCCGCGTCTCCGTGGCCCGCCCGACCGGAAGGGGCGTGATCATGGTGATCGTCCCGAGGCGCCGATTGCACTCGTACTCAACCGGGCATCGCAGTTGCCCGGGTCGGTACGGCACGGTCGGCGGCGCGCCGTCCCTTACCGCGGGCCCGTCCCCTGTCTCGGCGGCGTAATCCCCTTCGCCGCCCGCGACGATGATGACGCTTGCCCCTACGCAATGGAGCGTAACAGGAGGATGATGATGACGACCGCGAAGCCGGCGGCGCGGCGCGAGGCGTATGAGCCGCACGCCATTGAGGAAAAGTGGCGCAGGATCTGGGACGAGACGGGCATCTACCGCGTGGTCGAGGACCCGAGTCGCCCCAAGTGGTACCACCTGACGATGTACCCCTACCCATCGGGCGACCTGCACATCGGGCACTGGTACGCGATGGCGCCGTCCGATGCGGCCGCGCGCTTCAAGCGCATGTCGGGGTACAACGTGCTGTTCCCGATGGGGTTCGATGCCTTCGGCTTGCCGGCGGAGAACGCCGCCATTACGCGGGGCATCCATCCCTTCAAGTGGACCATGGCCAACATCGAGCGCATGCGCCGGCAGTTGCGCTCGATGGGCGCGATGTTCGACTGGTCGCGCGAGGTCGTCACCTGCCTGCCGGACTACTACCGCTGGAACCAGTGGTTCTTCTTGCAGTTCTACAAGAACGGTCTGGCCTACCGCGCCAGCGCACCCGTGTGGTGGTGCCCAAAAGACCAGACGGTGCTGGCGAATGAGCAGGTCGTCGACGGCCGTTGCGAGCGCTGCGGAACCGAGGTCTACCGGCGCGACCTGGAGCAGTGGTTCTTCCGCATCACGAAGTACGCCGACGAGCTGCTGAACTTCGACGGCATCGAGTGGCCCGAGCGGGTCATGACGATGCAGCGCAACTGGATCGGCCGCTCGGAAGGCGCGCGTGTGCGCTTCGAGACGACGGCGGGGGATACGATCGAGGTCTTCACCACGCGGCCGGACACGCTGTGGGGTGCGACCTTCATGGTGCTGGCGCCGGAGCACCCGCTGGTCGAGCGGCTGACCAGCCCCGAGCAGCGGGATGCCGTCGAGGCGTACGTGGCTCAAACGCGGCGGGAGACCGACATCGCGCGGACGGCGACCGACCGGGAGAAGACCGGCGTCTTCACCGGCGGGTACGCCATCAACCCGGTGAACGGCGCGCGGATTCCGGTCTGGATCGCCGACTACGTGCTGATGAGCTACGGCACCGGGGCGATCATGGCGGTGCCCGCGCACGACCAGCGCGACTTCGAGTTCGCCCGGAAGTACGACCTGCCGATCCAGGTGGTGATTCAGCCCGACGGGGAGCCGCTGGATCCGGCCACGATGGCCGAGGCGTACCCCGGCGACGGCGTGATGGTCAACTCGGGGCCGTTCGACGGAACCCCGACGGCCGGCGGCGAAGCCGTGCGGCGCGTCACCGCGTGGCTGGAGGAGCAGGGGCTGGGTACGCACGCGGTCACCTACCGCCTGCGCGACTGGCTGATCTCGCGCCAGCGCTACTGGGGAACGCCGATCCCGATCGTGTACTGCGATCAGTGCGGCACGGTGCCGGTGCCGGAGGACCAGTTGCCGGTGCTGCTACCGGAGGACGCCGAGTTCACACCCACCGGGGTGTCGCCGCTGAAGACCGATGAGCGGTTCGTCAACACGACGTGTCCGCAGTGCGGGGGCCCGGCGCGGCGCGAGACCGACACCATGGACACCTTCGTCGACTCGTCCTGGTACCAGTACCGTTACGTCAGCCCGCAGGAGACCGATCGACCGTTCGACCCGGACGCCATCGCCTACTGGACGCCGGTCGACCAGTACACGGGTGGCATCGAGCACGCGACGATGCACCTGATGTACGCGCGGTTCTTCACCAAGGCGCTGCGGGATCTGGGCCTGCTGCCCTTCGACGAGCCGTTCCTGCGCCTGTTCAACCAGGGGATCATCCTGGGCGAGGACAACGAGAAGATGTCCAAGAGCCGCGGGAACGTCGTCGATCCGGACGACCTGGTCGCACAGATGGGCGCCGACACCGTGCGCCTGTACCTGATGTTCATCGCCCCGTGGGAGCAGGGCGGGCCGTGGTCGTCGCGCGGCATCGCCGGCGTGGAGCGATTCGTCCGGCGCGTCTGGTCGATCGTGACCGAGACGGCTGGCACGCCGGTCGAGCTGCCGGACGGGGAAGCCGGGCACAAGCTGCGCAAGATCACGCACCGCACCATCAAGGCGGTGACGGAGGACATCTCGACCTTCCAGTTCAACACGATGGTCGCGCGGCTGATGGAGTTCGTGAACGAGCTGTCGGCGCTGCGCGACACCGAGGTGGTGCGCACCGAGGCGTGGCGGGAGGCCATGCGAACCCTGGTGTTGCTGCTGGCTCCGTCGACGCCGTACCTGGCCGAAGAGCTGTGGGAGCGGCTGGGAGAGCCGTACAGCGTCCATCAGCAGTCCTGGCCTCAGTACGACCCGGAGCTGGCAGCCGCCGAGATGATCGAGCTGGTGGTGCAGGTCAACGGCAAGGTGCGGGACCGGTTGGAGGTGCCGGTGGACATCACCGAGGAGCAGGCGATCGAACTGGCTACGGCCAGCAGCCGTGTTCGCGAGCACCTGCAGGGCCGCACGGTTCGGCGCACGATCTACGTGCCGGGGCGCCTGGTAAACATCGTTGCCAGCTAGGTTCGTTCTCGCTGGGATGGGTGAGGCGGCCGCCGCGGGATTCCGCGGCGGCCGTGGCATTTGTGCGCCAGGCTGGTACGGCATGTGCACTACCATTGGACGCCGCCACGTTGTGCCCTCGCGCCGAGCGTTGAACGCGAACGAACGCATGGCGTTGTGCGATGAGACCCATACGTGCCATCCTTAATATCTCTTCACGCAGGATGTATTGCGCAATCATTGACATTTGGGTAATCAAGTCGTATTCTGGACCCAGATTGCTCCTAATGACACCGTCGTACAGTGACGGTGGAGCCTGGTAGGGCGCACAGAGTCGCGACGATTCCCGTCGCACGCGCAATGGCTCCGCGTTTCGATCGAGGTTTCAATATCGCCGCAATGACGCGCGACTGAATCTGCCGGTATCAGCCCGTTGGGGTGCCGTACGGTGATGGGCTGGTTGGCGGGGTGGGAACCGCGGCCCGGTGATGGGGGATAGCCCCGGGGCGCTGCTCGGGTGCGCACCCGCCGCGACACCCCGGCAGACGCGTGCGGGAGGGAGGGACTCTCATGCGGCTGGTCATCGTTGATCCCAGACCGATCACGGGCGAGGTCTTACGCTACGTGCTGGCCGAGGCCGGGCATGAAGTGATCCTCGTCCAGTCCGGGGCGGCCGCGATCCGGGCGGTCGTGGACGGGGGCGTCGATGCCGTGCTGTTGGAGGCGCAGCTGCCGGACCTGGACGGCTGGGAGCTGTGCAAGGAGCTGCGGGGGCGGCGCTACACCGGGCCGCTGATCTTCGTCAGCGAGCAGGGCAGCACCCGCGCCAAGGTGCGCGCCTTCGAGCACGGGGCGGATGACTTCATCGTCGAGCCCTACGACCCGGCCGAGCTGGTGGCGCGGGTGGGGGCGGTGGCGCGGCGCTGCCAGCGGGCGGACTACC